>MDSX01083320.1_pt1 | contig 29347 bp, 22 predicted proteins | sample 811141 | NCBI WGS metagenome assembly MDSX01 (sample SAMN05326642, study PRJNA326480) | marine metagenome | isolation source: seawater | place: Atlantic Ocean: South East | collected 2010
GAGCTATCGCGGCCGGCGGTAGCGATAATGAAAAGGAATTTGGCTCTGCGGCTAGAAAGCATTCTGCCAGAACTAAAGAAGCCAACCAGCCAACTGCCGAGTATGAATCAGCTAGTGCCGAAAGCAATGGATAGTGAACTTGTTGAGGGAATGACTCCCTATATCGCTGCTGCAGCAAAATTTGGTGCCGGCGGTATCAAAGCGAATGTAGAAGGAATTCTCGTTCACACAGCCCGGCTTGCCGGCGATTGGCTTCGCACGCGACTTCAAGCGCACCTCGACGACGATGTTGCCTTCGAAATTCGCTTGCGCGCCGTCTACCGCGAATGGAAGAAATCTGCTGTGGATCTGATTGCAACTGACGCATTAGCCAATGCCTTTGCGCTGGGTCTATACGCAGCGATCCCAGGAGACCATCTAGTGAGGTGGCAGACGCCAAGTGAGGGATGCTGCGGGAGTAGCTGTGACAACAACTCGGCAGCAGATGAGCGTTCCAAAGGTCAAGAGTTTCCATCGGGACACCTTCTTCCCCCTCTTGGGCCAGGATGTCGTAGTCTCGTCGTGCCCGCGGGCCAGTAACCTGCAAGTTATATGCAACCTCCTGAAGAAATGAAGCCTCGCAGGCGGCGTACCAACCGAGCTCGAGTACTCCTTGGGTTTGGTGGACTGGCCGTCTTCCTGTTCTTTACCTCAATCAGAGGCCTAGCCGGGTTCTGGACCGACTACCTATGGTTTGACAGCCTCTCGCTCTCATCAGTGTGGGCATCGGTCCTCTGGGCGAAAATTGGGCTTGGGTTACTTTTCACAGCCATATTCTTCGTCGCGATCTGGATCAGTCTTTTCATCGCTGACCGACTGGCACCAAAAGTGCGACCGCCGGGACCCGAAGATGAATTATCTCGGCGCTGGCAACAATTTACAGCCTCGCGGAGCATCCTAGTTAGAAGCGTTATTTCGCTATTGTTTGCTCTTCTTGTCGGAGCCGGCGTTTCGTCCCAGTGGCAAAGTTGGTTGTTCTTCACTAATCGGGTCGATTTTGGAATTGTTGACCAGCAATTTGGTATCGACGTCGGGTTCTACGTCTTCCAGTTGCCTTTCCTCACCTTTGTTGTGAACTGGGCGTTTGCTGCGATTCTCGTGATTTTGGTAGTAACGACAATCGAGCATTACCTCAATGGCGGCATCCGACTTCAAGGTCAAGCTGGCTCCCGTGTCACGCCACAGGTAAAAGCACATCTTTCGTTGCTATTGGGGTTGCTGGCGCTAATTAAAGGCGCTGGCTATTACCTCGACCGGTACGAGCTAACTCTCTCTGAGCGCGGTTTTGTGACCGGAGCGACTTACACAGACGTAAAAGCACAATTACCTGCACTTCAACTACTCATGATCGTGAGTGTTTTCTGTTTCGGCTTGTTGATATTCAACATATGGAGACGAGGATTTACCTATCCAATCATTGCTGTCGGTTTATGGGCTCTTGTTGCCAGCCTTGCTGGAACCATTTACCCAGCGCTGGTTCAGAGATTCCAAGTGGAACCCTCGGAATCGACAAAAGAGGCGCCCTATATTGAGCGGAATATCGAGATGACTCGGATTGCGATGGGTTTGGATCGAGTGACCCCGCGCGACTTTGATTACGAGCCAACGCTGAGTGCATCAGAGATCGAAGAAAACCTCGCCACGGTTCGTAATGTGCGGTTACTTGACCCCGCCGTAATGAGGGACACATTCCAGCAGACGCAAGGTATTAAAAGCTTCTATGACTTCAGGGATATCGACGTCGATCGATACGAAATAGATGGTCGCACAACACAGGTTGTGCTGGCAGCGCGCGAGCTGAAACAAACGGACTTACCAAATAGCTCTTGGGAGTCGGAACACATCGCTTTCACCCACGGCTACGGTATTGCAGCTGCGCCCGCCAACGCCATAGACGCCAATGGGCGGCCTGATTACGCGCTAGCTGACATTCCAGTAGCTGCGCGATCTGGTGCCGACTCTCTCGAGGTAGATATGCCGGGCCTATACATCGGTGAAGGTTTACAGGGATACGCGATAGTTGGCGCAACGCGTGATGAAGTCGATTTTCAAGACAACGATGACCGGACAGAAGTTACCCGTTATGACGGAGCCGACGGCGTAGAAATTAACTCGCTGCCGCGGAAGCTGGCGTTCGCATTGAGATTTGCCGAGCCAAATCTAGTCGTGTCGGGCGAACTTGGATCAGACAGTCGCATTCTCTACAAGCGCGACGTTGTCGATCGAGCTAAGACCTTGGCACCGTTTCTAAAGTTTGACAGTGATCCCTACCCAGCGGTGATCGATGGAAAGGTTATGTGGATCCTTGACGCGTACACCTCAACTGACATGTTCCCGTATGCGGAACGGGTTAACCCTCGCGCCGTAAGAAAAGGTGATTTGCGTTCATCGGTCAACTACGTACGGAACTCGATCAAAGTTGTGGTTGATGCATACGATGGTACGCCCAACTTCTACGTCGTCGATGATGCAGACCCGATCGCCAAATCTTACCAACGACAGTTTCCCAACCTTTTCAGCGAAGAGACTCCTTCAACTGAGCTAACAGAGCATTTTCGGTATCCAGAAGACTTATTCAGGATGCAAACTGAGATGTGGGGCCGCTACCGAATTACAGAAGCTTCGGAGTTTTATGATGCAGCTGGGGCTTGGAGTGTTGCGCAAGACCCCGGCAATTCCATAGGTCAAACCGCAGTGGAATCAGTGATCGATGCATCGGGAAACATCATCAGTAGCTCTGAAGTAAGAATTGCGCCGCAGTATCTTTTGATGCGACTCCCCGGTGATGAAGACGAATCATTCGTAATCTTCCGACCCTTCGTCCCCTTCTCTGACGACGATTCCCGGAAAAACCTCGAGGGTTTCATGGTTGTACACAATGACCCGGAGCGCTACGGAGAAATAGAAGTTTACGAGATCCGTTCATCAACTCCCGTCGATGGCCCAGCGCTCTTTAACTCGAATATTCAGACAGAAGAAGAAATTTCGGAACGAGTTACGTTGCTCAACCAAAATGGCTCAACTGTTGTGCCTGGCAACCTGCTGCTCATTCCCGTTGAAAATTCTCTTCTCTACGTGCGCCCCCTCTACATTGAGGCCACAGGCACGACAGCTGTACCTGAACTTCAATTAGTAATTGTTGGGGTTGGCCCAGAAGTTAAAATCGCCGATAGTTTCGAAGCTGCTCTCGCAGCGGCAATACCTGGTCTCCAAGCAGATGTTGGGCCGGGCCCAATCAGTGCGTCTCCAGATTCCAGTGAAGATGACTCATCTTCAGGCGCACCCGCCGAACCTGATGATCTTGACTCATCGGATGAACTGTCGATCGAGGAGCTGCTTGCGAAGTCGCGCGAGGCCTTCGATCGAGCAGACGCTGCGCTCCGCGCAGGTGATTTAGCTGGATATCAACGATGGGTGGAATCTGCCGCAGGCTATATAGCTAAAGCTCAACGACTGTTGGGTCAAGCCTCATCGCGAGAAGAAGCAGACTCGGCATAGGTCGTGACGGGGACATTTCTGACAGCAGCAGGCGAAATCGCTGCGCCCAAAAAGCTCCTCGTCGTTGTGGCACACCCAGACGACGTTGACTTCGGGACAGCAGGCACTATGTCAGCTTTGTCCTCCGCTGGCTCAGAGATTTCCTATTGTTTGGTGACAAGCGGAGATGCGGGCGACGATGACCTCACTCGGAGCAACGAGGAGTTAGCAGCACTGCGGGAAGAAGAGCAAACTGCGGCGGCGCTAGCAGTTGGGGTCAGCGACCTGCACTGGCTCCGCTACGCGGACGGGCGAGTCGAGAACAACCTCTTACTTCGACGCGACATAACCCGCATAATTCGAAAGATTCGTCCTGATGTCGTTGTGACGCAACCGACTTCCGCGAATTGGGACCGGATTTATGGCTCGCACCCTGATCACCTTGCGACAGCTTGGGCCACAATGGCGGCCGTATATCCGGACGCCCGTAATCCGCGATCTCACCCCGAGCTTCTTGAAGCGGGGTACCAGCCGCACCTCGTCCCTGAGGTATGGATGATGTGGATGGCGGCACCAGAAGGAACAATGATGCACGTCGACATCACTGCGACATTTGAAGAGAAGGTTAAAGCTCTCCGCTGCCACGCCAGTCAAACCGACCGAATAGATGGGCTCGAAGCACTTCTGCATGAGTGGGCATCGGGAGTAGCGTCATCCGCAGACATGGAGTCGGGATGCCTTGCGGAAGGCTTCCGAGTTATCAATACCGAGTAAAGTATCGCAACCGTCGGGGTAGGGGATTATGAGTGAAAGACATTTAATTGACTCGCCTCGCGGCTGGCTAACGGTTGTCGCGACGTTCTTCTCGTCCGCAGTTGCTCTTGGGACCGTCTACAGTTTTGGCGCGTTCTTCCAATCAATGGCAGATGACTTCGGAACGGGTCGAGGTTCTACTGCAATTATTTTTGGTCTCACAACCTTCTCTTTCTTTTGGCTGAGCTTAATTACGAGTCGACTCTCTGACCGATACGGTCCGCGCCCTGTCTTGGCAGCGGGCGCTGTATCTCTCTTCGTTGGCCTTTGGGCGACAAGCTATGTGAACTCAATCGGTGTTGGTTACATAACTTTTGGGGTTGGTGCCGGTATCGCCGCAGCCTGTGCATATATTCCCATGGTCGCCCACGTCGGCGGGTGGTTCGAAAAATCACGGGCAACGGCTGTCGGTATCTCAGTCGCAGGTATTGGCGTTGGGACTCTTGTTATGAACCCTCTATCAGCGAGTCTCATAGATCAATATGGATGGAGATCTACATACCGTATTTTTGGCGTCGTTGGTCCGCTAATTCTTTTGGCGGGTACTTTAATGATGGCTAGAGCTCCCGGAGAAGCGGGTGCAGCGCCATCAAGAATCCGGGAAGCGTTTGCGTCATCGACATTTAGGTTGCTGTGGCTCGCCGCTCTTTGTTACGCAACAGCTCTTTTCATACCTTTTGTCTTTGCTGTGCCCTATGCGAAAGAACGCGGAATTTCTCCGGTCGCTGCGGCGACCTTGGTCGGTTTGCTCGGCGGGTCGAGTGTCTTATCGAGGATTGGTTTCAGCTGGCTAACTAATAAGTTCGGAATCTTTCGAATTTTTAGATTCGGTTTTGTTCTCAGTCCCATAGCTTTTGTCACTTGGCTGTTTGCGGGTTCATCGTTCACCGCATTAGCCATCTTTATGCTGATTATGGGAATCGGATACGGCTCTTTTGTCGCTGTTAGTCCACTTGTTCTAGCGGACTTGTTCGGAGTGGTGGGCTTAGGTTCATTAATGGGTTTCTTTTATACCGCCTGTGGATTGGGCGGATTAATCGGACCGCCGATGGCGGGGCGCATGATCGATGTGTACGGCGGGTACACCATGTCGATCTATGTCGCGTTAGGTCTTGGAATAATCTCGTTTCTGCTGTTGACGATAATTCCTGCTACGCCATCGGGAAACATCTCACTATCGGTAAATGGGTTAGGTGAAACCCATAGAACCGACGAGAGTGTCGCTCTAGCAATGTTGGCCTTTGACGAAACACTGATGGAACTAGAAGACTGGCTAGATTCCTGATCCATTTTTAAATAGTTTCTGGGTTCTTTAGAGCTATCAGGTTGTGGTTGGCACGTAATCGACGCCATACTGACTTACCTCGCCGCGGGGTGGAGCAGTTTGGTAGCTCGTCGGGCTCATAACCCGAAGGTCGTTGGTTCAAATCCAACCCCCGCCACTATAAGAAAACTCCGCTTTGGCGGAGTTTTCTTCTTTTTGAGAAAGATCGAAGCTTGCTGACCCTGACCACTCAGGTTGCGCTCACGTCGTGAATTGCTCTAGTTCATGCGACTTACTTGTAGATCAGTGAGCTCTCGTCAAGAGCCACTAGGGGCAGTTCATCTTTGTCTCGCCAGTAGTCCTGAGAGTGGCGCCAAGGATCTCGAGTGCCCTGCTTAGGCATCAAATGAATCGACCGCATCAGATAGCCAGGGTTGAAATTCTCGGGATCTACCCACGGAAGTAATTCCATGTCGTTATCTTCGGTCACAAGTGTCGGCGTGACCATGTGGACACCCATGTCGTCCATATGTCGCAACAATCGGCACACATAACCCGCTATGAGGTCAGCTCGCAATGTCCAACTTGCCCTGAAATAGCCAAATACCCACACCATATTTGGAATGCCTGAGAACATCATTCCCCGGTATCCGACAGTTTGGGAAAAATCTAAAGGTTCCTCGTCAATAGTGAAATTGATGTCCCCAAGAACGCTTAGATCGAAGCCGGTAGCGGTCACAATAATGTCGGCGTCGAGGATCTTGCCTGCTGATGTTTCGATGCCTGACTCGGTGAACGTAGCGATTTCGTCTGTCACAACGGAAGCGTCACCCGCTGCTATGGAATGAAACAAATCGCCATCTGGGATAAGGGCGATTCGTTGTTGCCACGGTCGATAGGCAGGTTCAAAATGCTCGGACACGTCATAATCCTCGCCAAGAATGTCGCGAATACCCTTATAGAGCTCCTCCCGGATTAGTTCAGGGTGAGAAAAAGAGAGTTGGACTATTTGTTCTTGGTCAAACAAGATTTTTTTGCGAACGATTTCATGGATCCATTCGTCGGGAATATCGAGTGGCCGCAAAGTATCAGCCAGTTCGTTGCTGTTGGGTCGAGCGACGAAAAAGGTTGGTGATCTTTGCAGCATTGTTACGTGTGAGGTCTTTTCGGCCATTGCAGGAATAAGCGTCGCAGCAGTGGCACCTGAACCAATAACCACAACTTTCTTATCTGTGTAGTCCAGGTCATCAGGCCACTCTTGGGGGTGAACAATAGTCCCTTGGAAACGGTCCATTCCGGGCCAATCAGGTGTATACGGGTCCGTATGGCGGTAGTAGCCCTGGCACATCCAGAGAAACCCGCATGTCATAGTGATTAGCTGGTCCGCATCGAGGTCATGAATTGTTAATGTCCACAGCTTGTCTTCAGTTGACCATTTTGCTGTTTTAATCGTATGGCAGTACCGGATGTGGGAAGAGATATCGTTTTCCTCGATGACCTCACCCATATAGGTGAGAATTTCAGCTGCCGTGGCAATAGGAGGCCCAATCCATGGTTTAAAGCTGTACCCAAAGGTGTACAAATCGCTGTCAGAACGAATGCCTGGATAAGTGTGGGTTTTCCAAGTGCCTCCGAAACCATCCATTGTCTCAAGAATGGCGAATGTCTTGTCGGGACAGTCGTTCTTTAAATGGTAAGCACCCCCGATACCTGAAATCCCAGCGCCGACGATTAGAACGTCAAAGTGTTCCCCGTCTCTGGTACTCATATTCTTAGGCTGGTTCATATTTGGCCCTTAAAGCAAATTGTGATTCAGGTCTAGTTTGCGAAGTCGAAGCCATCGGCTAAATCGCACCGGAGTGACGAGGCTACCGCCTGCTTTTCTTATCTAGTCTTGCACTACGTGATTAGCGAAGTCGTCAAGTGAATCTTGCCAAGCGCTATGATCGATATCCCCGGAAGGCCCGATCGCTGAAGCTGCCTTTGCGCCCATCGCCAGCACATGATGCAGATTGTCAGGCACGCCGAGCCCTTGACGGCCAAGCGTTACGACTCGTGTAGCTTTCCTTGCCCAATTATCAATCGTTACTCGGTCCTGAAGTGTCGAGTGTTCGTAGACAGGGTAAACCGAAGGCAAGTAGCGAACTTCTCCGTGGACCCGATCAGTTACTGGCAGCCCAGCTCTAGCTAAATCCTCTTCAACTATGTCGCTGAGTGTCTCAATGTCGGCGTTCCATAATTCGCTGCCGACCCAGCAAGGTATTTCGGCGCAAAGAACACTTATCTCCTCTGGATCATCCCCAGAGCGATAGTTTTTGGATTCAGAAAGTCGAGCGGTAGAAAGTTCAGTGCTAGGAAAATAATGAGCATCAAACGGTGTGTATTGGGTACGCGGTACGACTAAGTACACGAGCAGCATTCCTCGAGTGCGTTGGTCGGCTATAGCTTGCCTCACAGCGGGGGATGGTGGTGGGTCTAACGCATTGGCTAACGATGTCAGAGGAATCGAGGAAAGAACAGTACGTGCGTCGGTCGAACCGCTGGATGTCACGATTTGAACATCTGCGTCCCCAACAACCAGTTGTTCCACTGCTGAATGCAGCCGAATTTCCACTCCCTCTGCCACCGCGGCGTCGGCGAGCGTCTCCGCAATTTGGCCGTATCCGCGTTTCGGGTAGAAGAAAATTCGGGTGTCGCTTTGCGAGGTGCGCACGGCATTGCGAAGTACTGTCCAAGCGCTACTTGCCGAGACACGACGATCGGAAAGTTCTGTTGTCAGCTGTGAGGGTTCCACCCCATAAAGTTTTCGTGAATAAGGTCCATAAAATTCATTTACGACGGTGGGCCCGAGACGGTGTCGAATCTCGGACTCAAAGTCTTTGTTGCTATTTGATCGAAAAGGTTTGGCCAGTGTGTCAAACGCTGCTTTGCTGCTGAAACTTAAGGGAAGGTTTCGCAACATATCTTTTGTTTGAAGTGGGAACGCTATCCAGCGATCCCTGAGGCGGATTCTGCCGTTGCGTCGACGTTCTTGGAGGTCGACCCCGAGGAGAGAGCCTATGAGAGAGAGTGTTTCAGGGTCTGTTGCTGGGTGAAGGCGATGGCTACCTAGGTCAACTCGTTGACCGGCTACTTCAAAACTCGCGGCCATCCCTCCAACAACTGAGGATGCCTCGAAAACCGTGACATTGTGACCGCGTTGACGCGCTCGAAGGGCGGCGATTAGACCGGCGGGGCCCCCGCCAAGTATGGCAATTTCACTCATCTTTGAGTCCTCATGAAGATTTAAGCACGCTGCACAACTTTAAATTGATGGATAGCTGCAGAAAGGTCGTAAGGTAGGCCTTACTATGTCTGTACAGAGTTCCAATATATTATTTGGGCCAACCGCTACAACAAAGTTTCAAGAACAATATGGTTCTCCAAATGTAGTGGTAACAGGTGCTGCCGGATTTATTGGCTCCCATTTAGTAGAGCGACTCCTCCTCCTCGGTTGCAGGGTTGTTGGTGTAGATGATTTTGACCCGTGGTATGACTCGACGCAAAAGAGAGACAATCTAGCCTGGGCTAGTGCGCAGGAGGATTTCGACTTAATCGAAGAGCCGTTAGCGATTGATGGATTACAGGAAATGTTGGGGGACCCTTCAGTCGTCTTTCATCTTGCCGGTAGACCAGGAGTGCAGGACTCGTGGGGTGAAGGTTTCGTTGAGAGCTCTCATCGCAACATCGACCTAACTCAGAGAGTCTATGAAATGTGCCTAACGAACGGGTTTCCGAGAGTCGTGTATGCCTCCAGTTCATCGGTGTATGGGGCGAACGCTAATCGGCACGATTTCACTCCTGAGTTGAGCCCGATTAGTCCGTATGGCGTGAGTAAGTTAGTCGGTGAGCAATTGGGGCAGGTCTACCGACTGCGTGGGTTGAATGTCGCTTGTTTGAGATACTTCACCGTGTTCGGACCCCGTCAACGGCCTGATATGGCAATGCATAGAATGTTCGAGGCAACTCGACCAAACGGTCCTGTCTTCATGCGCCGGGGAGATGGGAGCCAGTCCCGCGAGTTCACCTACGTTGAAGACGTTGTAGAAGCAACGATTGCTGCAGGATTCATCGACGAAGCCCAAAATTGCACTTTTGACATTGGAGGAGGTTCAGTTACTTCTCTTAATGAAGTAATACAGATTGTTGAACAGCTCAGTGATCGACCCATCCGGATGGAAACGGTGGATCTACCTGCGGGCGATCCACCGATTACTGTGGCCCGAACTCAACTTGCGCAAGAAGTACTGGGCTGGGAGCCTTGTGTAGAGCTTCTTGATGGATTAGCTGAGCAAGCTCGATGGCACCAGCACAGATGGACCTACGCTGACTCGCTGTTAATTGCTGACTGAGAATCTGGCCGGGTCCAGACTTTCATGCACGCGATCGCGAATATCGCGAACCAAACAGCGGTCAGAACGTGATCGCTCGCAGACATAATCTGATGGTCCGGCAGGAGGTTCTGCCACAGCTGGTACCAAGGATTGCTGGTGCGCTCAAAGTCAACGATGAGAGTGTGTTTTCCCGTCGAGGTTTCGTAGACGAGCCAAAGCCAACTAAAAGTTCCTATAGCGGCGCCCGCTATCGCAAAGCTGAGCCGACGTCGGTTTCGGCCCACTGCTTTCGCTAAGAGAACAACAAACAGAGGCAATACCGGAACGATCTGCCGCCCTGACCACCACCACCCATGCATTGTGAGCGCTACCCAAGTTGCAACAGCCCAACCCGTCAAGCACAAGCTTGTTACGAGCTGCCAATGTTCGTCGCGTTTACGTATCACACGCGTGAGAGTCATTGGAATGAAAAGGTAAATCGGGGTCCACGCCGCAATCCCAAATCGGTTGTCAACTATTAGGCCGATTAGTCGTCTCGTTCGGCCTCCGTAATTTGGTGAGTTACCTACGACAGCCCACTCACTGTTTACGAAGTGGTCCCCGGTTGCATAGACCGTCCAACTGCCATAGACCCGTTGGTGGATGACGATGTACAAGGCTCCAGAAAGCAGAAAGAAAAGACATTGAAGTCTCAGCGTCCAACCGGGAGACTGCCTACTTTGCCAGACCAGAAATACAGCGATCACCGCTGCCAACGGAACATACTTGATTCCTAGCCAAGGCAAACAGACAACCATTAATGCGCTTATCCATGACCAGAATTTTGAAGAAACGTCAGTAGCGCCTGCTACTCCCAACACGACACATAACGCGGCGGGCATGGCGGGATAGATCTGCGTGCCATAACTGGTTAGCGGAGGCGCACAAAACAGGGCGGCCACTATCCAAGTAGCTGTGGTAGGAGCAATGTTAAACCTTCGCACCGCTAGCCAAAGTGTTGCAGCAGCTGTTAGCCCCGTAATAAACGCCAAAGTGGCCTTTGCCGCTTGCCAGCCACCTAGTTTCATCGGAAGTGCGAGCAGTATCGGTAATAGCGGATCGTGCGGGCTGATCTTCTGGCCGCTCTCATTTAGTGCAATCGTTTGCGGGTTCAGGTTCACCTCATGAAAACTTCTGAACCTCCCCTCGTTAATTTCATCGGAGATATCCAGATCAAAATCTTCGCCAATACTTATTGCCGTAAGTAGATATTGAGGCTCGTCTGCTGTTACTTGAGCGTTATATGTAGAACGTGCTTGGATCGCTAATGCTGCTACTACGAAAACTGAGAGCCCAACCAATAAAGCACGTTGTGTCAAAGAAATAGTTCGGTGCTTCATGGGTGCATTACAGATGATCGGCGCGTCGTAGTACCAAGAACCAAGATAGTAACGCCGAGACGCATACCAGAGTGACGGCCATGATGCCGGCTTCGGCGACAAACGCGTCCTCAAAAGAACCAAAAATTCGTGTGGTCAAAGTGGGGAACCCCAATGGAGAAATGATCAGGCTTATAGGCAGCTCTTTCATAGTGGAAAGGAGAACTAAACCGGCTGCCGCAAGGAGCCCCGGTCGCATTACCGGAAGATCAACGGTCCGGAGTTGCTTCCATTTATTTGCGCCTAGTGTCGCGGCAGCATCGTGAAGCGCGCCGGGTACGGAACGTACTGCAACCAACGCAGTTCCCATTGCGAGAGAACCGAAACGCACGACATAGGCAAAAATAAGTAACGCCATGGAGTCGTAGAGCAAATCGCCAAAAAAGCCAGATTTTAAGGTCCAAAACCTAAGGGATAGCGCGATAAGTATTCCAGGTAGCGCAAAAGTAGCAATCACTACAGAATGTGCAATGCGACCGGTCCGGTCTCGGTAGCGACCTACCAAAAAAGCTATTGGAGTTACTGCAAGTAAGGCAAAAACGGCTGCTAGAGCACTGGATGAGACAGTATTAGTAGCTGCTTCAACGACCTTGTCAACATTGATAGTTAGGGAATTTCCTCCCCGCTGGTCGCGAATTAACCCGTCCGCGGCCCAGTCGAGGAGTGCAGCGCTAGGTGCTGCGACTGCGAGAGCGAAAGTCGCAGCAACAAAAAGACTGGCTACGTGTTTCCATTTACCCAATCTGTACATCATGGGTAGCGAAGTCCTATGGGTGTCGACTTCAGGTAAACGACGCGTAACCGATCTCTCAATCAGTACCACCGCACCAGCGAGAATCAAGAGAATGAGACTCAACGCGAAGGCCATTGGTGGACGAGCCAGGTAGTTGGATTCTATGGCTCTGGTCAATGTGTCATAGCGCATCAACTGCACTGCACCAAAGTCGCTAATTGTGTACAGGAAGACCAATAGGGTTCCCGCCGATATAGAAGTCGCAATCTGCCTCAGGACGACCCTTCTAAAGGTATGAAGAGGATTGTCGCCGAGAATAAGAGCGCTTTGTTCTAACGAACCTGGCAGTTGTCGCAATCGTGCCGCAACAGGTAAATACACATAGGGGTAGCAGAACAAGGTGAGAACTAGCCAGGCACCAACCAGGCCACGTAATTCGGGAGTTTCGTTGAGACCTAAAGATTGGAAAGCATCGTTTGCAAGTCCTCCCGGATTTAGGGTTCGGATAAACGCTGCTGCGCCAATGAAAGTAGGAAACACAAGCGGGATTGGCAGAATTACACGCCACAGACGGGCGAAGGGAAGGTCCGTTCTCGTTGTACACCACGCGAGTGCAGTGCCCAAAATAGCTGCTGAGAGAGAAACCAAAAACGCTAGTCGAATGGTCCGCCACAACGGTTCCAGAGTGTTACCCGCTAACAGCAACCCGAGCGGGTCTGCACCTGTCGTGAAATTTCGCCAAATGAGATAGAGCCCTGGAAAGGCGAACGCTAGAGAGCCGATCAGACCTACGATTTGCAGCTCTCTAGGCGCTCGCTTTCGGGTCATTGATTCTGTATACCGCTCGCTTCGATAATTCGCGCAGTTTCTTCGAATCCGCCTCCAAGTGCGTCAAAGTCAACTGATCCGATTTCCAACGCTTTTAATGGCGGAAGGGTGTCGTTGGCTTCTACGCCCGCTGCAAGCGGATATTCGAAGGTTCTATTAGTGAAATAGCTCTGCACCGACTCGCTTAGTAGATAGGCGAGTAGCTGGTTGGCTTCGCTCGAATTGTCAGCAGACTCCAGCACGGTAGCGGCGGTGATAATAAGCAAGGAGCCAATGTCGCTGTCATCGAGATCATGGTTGAGAGCGCGATGGCTATCTCCTGAAGCAGCTACTTCTTGATAGTTGTAGTAGTGGTTTACAAGACCCATCTCGATTTCGCCTCGGCCAGTTGCGTCCACGATTGATCTGTTGTTCGGGTAATACCGGGCATCGTTTGCAACCATGTCGTTTAGCCACTGAGTAGCTACATCGGTACCGTATTGATCTCGAAATACAGTGAACCAATCGACGAAGGATCCGTTGGTCCCAGGAATGGCTACCTTGCCTCTCCACTTTTCATCGGTGAGATCAAATACTGAGGAGGGGAGTTCCGCTTCCGGGACTAAATCTACGTTGTGGACTAGGACTCGCTTCCGGCCTGAAAAACCAATCCAACTGCCTTGATCGGAGCGGCTATCTTCTCCGACTAGGTCAAGAACGGATTGATCGATAGTTCCCAGCAGCCCTTTGGATTCCAGGAAACCTACTGGGCCGGGCGACCGGCTCAGAAAGACATCTGCCGGACTACGTGAGCCTTCCTCGTCGATCAGGAGAGCCAACTGGGTTGAACTGCCCCAGCGGACTTGCACGCTGATACCAGTTGCACACGCGAAGGCTTCTAGGACCGGTTCGATAAGGTTTTCAGTTCGGCCCGAATAGATCGTGACCTCTTCACCTTGCCCTTCGACGCATTCTGCCGGGTTTATTTCGGCTGCTAGTCCATCGATTTCGAGTTGGTCAGAACCTCCGCATGAAGCGGCGATAAGTGTCATAGCTATAAACAGGGGGATTAATCGGTTACGCATAGTCCTTAAACATATACATTCTTGAGAAAAGATGTAAAGCTACCTTTACGTTCTAGAGTGTGTTACATGAACTTGTTGAGTGCGATACGCGATCGCATGTCGACAAAACTTGTCGTTTTGTTGGGCCTAGTTGTTGGTTTGATCGCGGTTCTAATAATCATGCCGAACGTAGATGGATCAGCTTTTGGCGAGGCTGTTAGTCAAGCTGTAGAACAACCTTTTGGAATGGCGGTCGCGCTCGCCGGCTTTGGTATTGCGTTCATTTTCCGAGCAGTCGCATGGCGACGAATTCTTCCACAGTTGCCCTTTAGTCACGCCCTAAGCGCCATTCACCTATCTTTGGGCGCTAATCACGTACTTCCATTCCGCTTAGGGGAACCGCTAAGAATTCTTAGCGTCGTTCGGAGGCAACGGATCGGTTTGGAAGCTGCGACTGTATCCACCGTGACATTGCGAGCGGCGGACATCTTGTCTGTAATGCTAGTTGGCGCACTAGTAGCTCCTAGCGCCTTCTTCAGCCTGGTAGGCATCGTGGGCTGGGTTTTACTTGCAGGCGTCCTTCTAGTGTCTTTCTTTGGCTGGAAATGGCTGTCGAGTGTTGCGCAGCGCCGCGCCGACGTCATCATGCCAGGGCCAGCAGTTTTGTTTCTCTCCCTAGGAGCGTGGGTTGCTGAAGCCATTCTCGTGCGTCAAGCCGCAATGTGGGCAGGAATTAATTTGTCATGGTCGGAGGCACTGCTAGTCACAACCGTTTCGGTTGCAGCCCAGATTGCTGCAATAGCCCCGGGTGGTTTCGGGACATATGAAGCAGCTGCGGTTGCGGCCTACGTGGTCTTAGGGTACGACGCAAAACCTGCGCTTATCGCAGCTTTGGGAGCACATGCCCTAAAGACTGCCTACTCAATTTTGGTTGGAGTAGTGGCAGTCTTCACGCCGGCGCCGTCTTTCATCGGTCGATTCCGTCTCGGCAAAGTTAACCAACTAGATACGAACCCCGTCCTCGATGCCGACGCTCCGATACTTCTTTTCATGCCGGCTTATAACGAAGAGGAAGCCGTTGCAGAATGCATAGAGCGCGTGCCTCCGCGAGTACTTGACCGCCCGGTTGAAGTGTTGATCGTTGACGACGGTTCGGTCGATTCGACAGTCGATCGCGCGAGAAAAAGCGGCGCGCAGGTCGTAGAGCTCGGACAAAATCAGGGGCTGGGCGCCGCAGTCCGCACTGGCCTTGAGATCGGAGTTGAACGGAATGCTGCCGCTGTGGTCTTTTGCGATGCCGATGGGGAGTACCCGCCTGAAGAATTAGCAAATATGGTTGCCCCAATTCTTGATGGCGAAGCTGACTACGTTGTTGGTAGCCGGTTCTTGGGACGTATTGATCACATGCGACCTCACCGGCGATTTGGCAATCACGTACTGACTCGTGCTCTGCAAGTCGTCGCAAGACAAAAAATTTCAGATGGCCAGTCCGGCTATCGCGCTCTTTCACTTGATGCGGCTAGGAACGCAGAGATTATTCACGACTTCAACTATGCGCAGGTACTCACACTTGATTTAATGGCAAAAGGTTTTCGCTACCGAGAAGTGCCCATTAGCTATCACTTTCGCACTACGGGCGAAAGTTTCATTAAATTGGGCCGTTATCTTCGAAACGTAGTCCCCGCGGTTTATAAAGAAATAAATGCCGTTTAGGTCCTCGAGAACGTCAGGACTTTCGTGTCGGTAAATGACACTGTGACTTTATCTCCTCGCTTAAAGTCGCTGGAAGCACCACATCGAATTTGAAGTTGGTGCTCACCAACGCCTACGAACACCATGGTGTCGTGTCCGTAGTATTCGACGAGTTGGACTTCCGCGCTGCCACCCCGCTCAATCTCGAGCTGTTCTGGGCGAAAAATAACGTCTACCTCGCCCTGAATAGCAGAATTAGTGGACAGAGTCCCCAGTTCGCACGTCACTGAACCGCCTTTGGCTTGGCCGCGTAACACCGACACCATTCCGACAAATTCAGCGATCCACCGGTCAATCGGATGATGGTAAAGCTTCTGAGGTGAATCGGTTTGCACGATCTCGCCTGAGCGCATTACAGCAACACGATCTCCAACAATGAAAGCCTCGTCTTGATCGTGAGTAACAAAGATCGAAGTAATACCCAGATCAGCTAAAAGTCGGTGAACCTCAGTTCGTACTTCCACTCTCAGACTTGTATCGAGATTAGAAAAGGGTTCATCTAACAAAAGAACACTTGGTTTTGGGGCCAAAGCCCTCGCTAATGCAACTCGCTGCTGCTGTCCTCCTGACAAAGTTGCCGGCATTCGCTCTTCTAGTCCTAGTAACCCGACCATCTCAAGAGCTGTCTTCACCTCTGCCTCTTTGTCAGTAGATTTAGCAACTCCGTAGCCGACATTCTTTTCGACGGAGAGATGAGGGAATAAGGCCCAATCCTGAAAAACCATTCCTACCCGTCGCCGGTCGGGTGGCATCCATTTAGCTCCTGCGACTACCTCGCCGCCAATCTGAATCGAACCTGAATCGGGCACCTCTAGGCCAGCAATTAGACGAAGAAGCGTCGTCTTGCCGCAACCACTTGGTCCCAGAAGAGCGATCGACTCGCCGGATTCAACTTCTAAGCAGACTTTTTGAAGCACGGGCTCACCGGTATAGGAGTGTTCAAGATCTTCGATCCTGACCCCGCGTGCAGCGGTACCGGTCATGCCCCGGGGGTTACCACGATGCGCTCAGCTGTAGGTCCTCCGACCCCAAACGGATTGTCGTCAACCTCAACTGTTGCAGTGCCATCCGGCGCGAAAGAGTGAACAACACCGGAGCGACCAGGCATTAAACCTGTACTTTCAAGGAACTCCAGTTGGCCTGGTTCCCACTCCAGTTCCTCAGGTATCCGTACGACCGTGAACGATTCCCCCGCATCGATCTTTGACAACACAACGGCGTCCTGTGGCTCCTCATAATTGCTGCCGGGAATCGGATTTCCATGGGGACATGTATCTGGATCACCCAAAGCTCGCAACATAGCTTCTTCTACGGTCGGTGATATTACGTGTTCCCAGCGACCCGCTTCACTGTGCGCATCTGTCCAATTCAAGCCCAAGACATCTGTGAGAAAACACTCCGCAAGACGGTGCCGTCGGACAATAGTTGTGGCCAACTCTTTGCCTTCAGAAGTAAGTGTTATTTCGCCACTTTCGTGAACCTTTACAAGGTCCTCACGCTCCATTCGACGAACCATCTCGCTCACAGCGGGCCTAGAAACATCTAACCGCTCGGAAATACGCGCTTGTATTACCGGCACCCCATCTTCTGCAAGTTCGTATATTGCTTCGCTGTATTCCTCGAAAGCTGGATGGTGTTCAGTCGGTTCGTATGCCACACCACGACCCTATCAGCGATTATGTTCAGAAATAAATAACATAATGTTAAGAGTGCCTAATACTCATAAACCCCTATTTGTAGGGATTTCATGGGGCAGCCAGCGGCGGGAAGAGCTACGGTCGTGCATTCATGCCCCGTCGCGCAAGCTTCCTCTTAGGACGAATATTTCAAGTAAAGACCTTCGGCAGACAACTGGCCGGAATTCGACTGACTGAAAATCAGACCTTTGCCTTTATGGCTGTCATCGTGGGCCTCGTTGGAGGCTTAGCGGCTGTCGGCTTTCACTACCTAATCGATTTTCTGCATGAGGAAGTATTTGGGCGCCTCGCTGAATGGTCCGATGGCTTAGGCCCATTCAAATTCATGCCCGGAATCGTGGTCGGCGCAATTCTTGTTGGCCCCCTTGTGACGAGAGCCGCATCCGAAGCGCGTGGCCATGGAGTTCCTGAAGTGATCGAGGCGGTCAACAGGCGAGGAGGACGAATAAGAACCCGCGTCGCTTCGGTCAAGGCTCTTGCATCGGCGCTGACAATTAGTTCTGGCGGATCGGCTGGCAGAGAAGGCCCAATCGTTCAGATCGGCTCCGCATTGGGTTCAGCGCTTGCGCGTTCCTTTAGGATGTCTGATCGGCGGCGCTCAACATTTGTTGCGGCGGGTGCTGCGGCGGGTATAGCAGCTATTTTCAACGCTCCTTTAGCCGGTGTTTTTTTCGCCCTAGAAGTGATACTGCGATCTTTTACTGCTCGCGGATTCTCGACCGTTGTGATATCGGCGGTGACAGCTAACGCTGTATGGCGAGTCCTTGTAGGTGATGAGTCAGTTCTCTCGGCTGAGGTCCACAAGTTGATTCATCCAACAGAATTACTGTTGTACCTGGTTCTGGGTGTGGTTGCTGCGGTAGTAGCTGTGGGCTTCGTGAAACTCTTGTACTTCGTCGAAGACCAATTTGAGCTGTTGCCCGTACTAGCGGATCTGCGGCCTGCGATAGGAGCAGTAGCTGTTGGGATAATGGGCGCGATATCTATCGAGTTACTTGGTTCAGGCCTTTCAGGCATTGATAAGGCACTAGCGGGAGAATTCGCATTTCGTTTTTTGCTGCTTCTCCTCGTGGGAAAAATGTTAGCGACTGCGCTGACCCTAGGATCCGGTGGGTCGGGGGGCATATTCTCGCCGTCTCTATTCATCGGCGCTCTTCTCGGCTCGGCGTACGGTGAAATCGTTAACCAAATTTTTCCTGATTCGACGGCGCCAGCCGGCGCTTATGCTGTAGTTGGCATGGCTGCTGTATTCGCGGCTGCGGCCCAGGCGCCTATGTCAAGTATTTTTATCGTCTTCGAAATGACAAACGATTTCGGATTGATAATGCCCCTCATGGCTGCTTGTGCTGCCTCCACAGTCGCATACACAGCTATAAAAAAAGATTCGATATATGAGGTAAAGCTGAGACGCAAAGACGCTTTGCGCGCGGTTACTGAAAGCGCCGATCACCTTATGAGTCAAGTTCCTCTTGTTGGCGCTGCAGAAGCAAAATATGCGGCTAGTCCCAAAACGACATCTTTGAAATATGCAATCGAATTGATGAAGCGAGGTCGAGAAGAGATGCTTCTCGTGGTCAGTGCTGACCGAGCTCTTCAAGGAGTTGTCTATCTGCGCGATGCCCAAACCCAAATTGAGGATTTCAGCGATGGAAAAGTTGGTGACATTCTGCGAGACGACCATCCAGTTGCTCATCCTGGTTCGACGTTAGAAGAGGGAATGCAGATGCTTGAAAATAGCAACACCGACGTCTTACCTGTGCTGGATTGGAACGATCGAGTGCTGGGAGTTGCCAATCGAGTCTCAATAGTTAAGGCATATGAACGTGCCGTACCGGATAAGAAGGACGATTTGTAGTAACGCTAGATCATTGCGGCTATCGCAAGAATCTTTTTGCGGGTTTCACTTTCTGGCTATGTCGTCAAAGAATTTGGAGCAAGTTTCGGTGTGAAGGTGGGGTAAATTCAGAAGTTGTGAACGAGGAGTTTCTAGCGTCTGTCGATGAACTTGTAGATCGGAATCAAACGTATGCTGATTCATTCAGTGACGGAGATTTAGCTTCTGCCCCGCAAATGCGATTATTGGTTGTCGCATGTATGGACGCTCGCATGAATATTCCCGAAATCCTTGGTTTGAAAACAGGTGACTCTCACATACTGCGAAATGCTGGGGGCCTCGTCACGGATGACGTCATCCGGTCCATCTGTTTATCGCAACGGCTTTTAGGTACTCGGGAGATTGTGCTGCTGCATCACACTGAGTGCGGGATGCAGAAAGTTAACGAGGTTGAGTTTGTTAATGAGCTTGAAGCTGAATTTGGCGTCAAGCCGGATTGGCGCGTTGGTGGGTTTTCTGATCCCTTTTTGGATACAAGAGCCTCAATGGACATGCTGATTCAGAGTCCCTTTGTTGATTCAAGCTACTTGAGTGGTTTCGTGTACGACGTCAGCAACGGGCTTCTTCGTAAGGTTGACTAAGTCATTAGAGTCAAAGGAAAGTACCGTTCTCATTCGATGAAGTTTCGGCGTTTTAACGCAAGAGCGTTAGCTACCCATCGAACTTTGGCACCTATCTACATGTGCGGAATTTTGGGACCCTTTGGGGGAACCGTGATGTCCCCGATGATTCCGGAGCTCCGCGCATCATTTGAGACCACTACGGCGACTATTGCTTGGGGAATCGGTGCGTTCTTCTTTCCTTTTGCGGGCCTTCTTTTAGTGTCGGGAACTCTGGGCGAAAAATGGGGCCGAGAGCGCACAATTAGGGTCGCAGTCGCCTTATACGCGATGGCGTCGGTAACTTGCGCACTGAGTTCGTCCCTGTGGGTATTTTTCTTAGGCCGAGCTGCACAAGGTTCATTTAATGCTTTTATGACGCCGCTTCTTATCGCAACGCTCACGGATTTTGCTCCTAGAGATCGTGTTGGTCGCGCGGTTGGCACTTACGCATCTTTTCAGGCACTTGGTGGGGTTCTTGGAATGTTGGTAGGCGGTATTGCAGCAGACATCGGGTGGCGATGGGCCTTTTCGGCTGTTGCCTTGGTGGCATTGGGATTGGCAACCAAGCTTCCTAAAGTTCCGGTAGCGGTGGGTTCAACAACTCCAGGCATCCGTTCGGTTCTCAACAAACGAATGTTGATTATTGGCCTAGTTGCCCTGACGCAGGCCATTGGCCCCGGAGGGCTCCAGCTTCTTGTTGCTCTTGTTGGCCGCGACATTATTGGCCTTTCCGGTTCCGCCACGGGAGCCCTGCTTATAACTGGATCCCTCACAGCGGCAATAGCCACACCAAGATGGGGTGCGGTCATCGATCGAATAGGGGCGAGGAAGGGCACCGCTATTGCGTTGCTGAGTGCTATGGGGGCCTCAATAATCCTGTCGCAAATCGATACCACAGTCCCTTTAATCGTTGTTTGGGCCTTTGCAGGAGCCGCTATCCAGTGCATATCAACTGGATTCCAGTTTTTGGCAGCCACTGGATCCCCGAGCAACAGGGGTGGCGGTATTTCATTGGTGCTATCCCACAGATTCTTGGGACACGCAATTGGTCCTTTGCTTTGGGTGCCTGTCTTTGAGCGTAATATTTCTATGGCTTATCTTGGCGCCGCAGCTGTCGGGGCGCTGTCAATAGCGTTCGTTTATGCATCTCAGCATGACACCCTGGCCACTTTGTCTGAATCGTGAGCTAACGAGTCGGAAGCCACTCTGCTATAGCCTGACCGATTTCGTTCGGACTATCTTCTTGAACGAAATGAGATCCACTCACCGTAACTTCTGTCTGATTGGGCCAGGTGCGACAAAAGTCCCGCTGCGGACCCGTCAAAATAGAACCTGGGTCGGCGTTCACGAAAAGCTTTGGTAGATCTGAACTCTTAAGCCACTCCGCATAGTCGTTGACGATTGCTACCACGTCCTCGGGCTCTCCCTCGATAGGGATTTGACGCGGCCAAGTCAAGGTTGGTCTGCGATGTTGAGGATCAAGAAATGGTTCCCTATAAACAACCATTTCTTCTTCCGACAATCCCCGCAATACGGCGCTCGGCAACACTCGCTCAACAAATATGTTTTTTTCAATAACCATTTCCTCACCAGCGGGCGATCGGAAACCTTGGAAGACTCTCCGCCCTCCTTCATCAAAGTTCGCCCATTCAATTGGAGTGACGATGCCTTCCATATATGCGATTCCAGCTACGCGATCACGGTGACGGTTTGCCCAGTCAAATCCCAGTGCTGATCCCCAGTCGTGGATGACGAATGTAATGTGATCGCCTAAATCAAGCTGATCCAATAGGCCATCGAGGTATTCACGATGGTCAACAAACCGATAGGTCCCTTCGCTGACATCATCCAGTTTGTCTGAATCGCCTTGCCCGATTAAGTCTGGCGCTATGCATCGTGCCCGATCAGCGACGTGAGGGATTATGTTTCGCCATAAGTATGAAGAAGTGGGATTGCCGTGCAAGAAGACGACGGGATCTCCTTCACCGACTTCGTGGTAGGCCATCTGTTTGCCTTGCACAGTTTTATATTGCTTCGAAAGTCGCTTAGTTGAGAAGGGCGCGTCAGACATATTTGCTCACATTTGGATAGGGGATACCCCTTTTCCTACACCAGTTACGGGGCGGTTGTCTTATCTAAATTCCTGAACTTTTGTTTTTGGGGTTCTAACTGGCGGGCTGCTAGATCGCACTGAAGATCTCGAGTGCTTGTTCCGCTTGGGTTTCGAAGACAATCGGCGAATTGGAAATTGCTCTAAGCCATTCCGGACGACCTAGGGAACAAACTGCAACAGACTTATCTTGGCTACCAAGCGCTTGAATTTGCTGGACATGTTCCTCGGCGTAGTCGGGCGGCCTGATATCGGAAGATAATTCCGCTAAAGCCCACGGGTCGGGAGCTGTGCCATTCAACTCATCGTCGGGAACGTGCAGAAGTTTTGGTGATGTCGGTTGACCACCACCGCCATCTAAACCCGGGCCGTCCATGATCGCTAAACCATTCACTTCAGAAGGCCTCGACCCAAACAGCAGGAGACCGACATAGCCTCCGAGTCCGTAGCCCAAAATAGTTATTGAGCCGATTTTGGCGAGAGCTGCATCAGCGTCAGACATTAAGGCTTCGCAGGTGTACCCTCCTCCTGCGGGAACGCTGGATTGCCCGTGTCCCGTAAAGTCAAGAGCGAAAATAGGACCCTGCCAGACTTGGGCTATCGATGGAACCGAAGTAGGCGAACTTTGGCCAAGACCATGAAGTATGAGGAGGGATTGTCCGTCACCGTCTTGTAACTCATGTAGAGCGAGACGGCTGCGAACATGCTCGAGAAGGATGGTTTTCATAGCGCCCTCTGCAAAAAGTCGCCAACGATGTCCGCCACGTCGTCGGGTCGTTCGATGTGCACAAAATGACCCGTCTCGGCCAGAGCGTGAAACTCGGCGCCAGTGGGCAGGATTGGGAATGCCTCTTCGGGTGTGGTTCCCCATCCCATTTCTTCCTTCACCGTGCCGATAATCCCTAAGTAAGGCAGTCGTAAGCCCTTGAGACGCGGAATCGCCCACTGAGGACGCCACGCCCCTGAGGGTCCGAAACGGAGCGTCGGATCTATTTTCCAACGCCAACCGTCTTTATCGTGGCGGGCACCGACTGTTACTAGATACTTGAGCCAATCGACTGATAGCCGAGGGTTCATTGTCCGACGTCGCTCCGCCAGACCTTCGATACTGTCAGCTCGACGAGCTACGTGAGCGGAACGACGCCTGTGATCAAGCCAACCTTTTAGCTCGCCATCCAATGCATGGATATCCGACCTGTCTACTTGATTGCTGAATCCTCTCTCATTAGGAATCCCATCAAGGTTAATTACGGCTTTGATATGGCCAGGCAAAACCTCGGCGAGCTGATTTAGCATGCCCCCGCCCTTGCTATGACCTAAAACAGGAATTGGCTCCGTGAGTCTGAGAGATTTGATTACCTGCGCCGCATCGCGAATATCCGCTTCCCAGGTATAGAGCGCAGACACATCGCTATCACCGTGGCCTCGTTGGTCCCAAGCGATTACGCGCAACCCTCGAGAGGCTAGAAGAGGAGCGAAGACGTCCCACGTGCCCGCAAAGTCAAAACCACCGTGGGCCAACAGGATCGGTTGACATGCTTCGGAGCCCCACTCGAGAACAGAAAGTTCTAAGCCACCGACATCGACACGTCGCATTCTGTCGGGTCGTTGAGCTCGGGGCTGAGCAGCACGGATGGTTCTAACTTCGTCGCTCATTCTCTAGTCAGTCCTCGGGGGTGGGAACCTAGATGTGGTTATATCTCCGCGCGATAGGTGCGCATCAGGTTCATTTTCATACGCAGAGACCCAGTTAGATTGTCACACCAGCGTGTGAGGCGCGTAATCGAATAACTTTTGGGAATGACAAACGATATAGACATTGGATTGTTCTCGATAAACACAGATCATCTCGCAGACCCTGTTGCGCTGGCTGCCGTTGCTAAGGCTGCAGAGGAAGCAGGTTTTGAATCGCTTTGGACTGCAGAACATGTCGTTTTACCGAACCCGCAAGTTCCTCCTTCACCTCTACCTCCCGAGGCCAGCCTGCTGGATCCAACTGTTGCCCTTAGCTACATAGCGGCAGTCACCAAGGAAATAAAGTTGGGTACCGGCATCATCATTCTCCCGCAGCGAAACCCGCTTGTGTTAGCGAAAGAGCTTGCCAGCGTGGACGTCTTGTCTAATGGGAGAGTCATATTTGGCGTGGGCGTCGGTTATCTGGGACCGGAATTCGAAGCTCTGGGTGTGCCGATGGCGGACCGTGGGCAGCGAACGACGGAATACATCGAAGCTATGAGATCGATCTGGAATGATGAAAAACCGGTCTACGAAGGATCGTACGTGTCTTTTGCGGGAGTAAACGCGTTCCCTCGCCCCGTGCAACGCCCAGGACCCCCAGTAGTCATGGGTGGGCATTCGAAACCTGCTTGGCGGCGAGCAGTTACACATAGTGAGGGCTGGTACGGCTTCATGCTCAACCCTGAAGCGACAGCAACCAACTTGGCCGGCCTTGCAATAGCGGCTGAGCAATACCGGCGACCCAACGAACTTGCTGATTTGGAAATAACCGTGACCCCGCGGATGCGTCCAGGGCAGGAAATGATCGACTCATATGGGGAGCTTGGAGTTGACCGTTTGGTACTAGTTTCGGGAGCACAAACTGTCGATGAAACTCTCGGGTTTATCGAACATATTCATGACACACTTTTGAGCTAAGGGCACGAACTGCTTATGCAACCTTTGGAAGGAATACGCGTAGTTGAACTAGCCAACAATTTAGCTGGCGCTTATGCGGGCCGATTGTTAGCGGGATACGGCGCTGATGTCATAAAAATTGAATCTGCGAGTAACAATGCTGTTCGGGAAGCGGGTCCTTTTATAGGAGACGATGTCGATCTCGAAAAAGGTGCGTTTCATTTGCATCTGAATGCAAATAAGCGTTCCGTTCTAGGTGATATTGACGATTCGAATGGCAAACAACTTCTCGCGGGCGCAAATATTCTGCTGCATTCAGAATCCCAAGTAGACGTCGAGCGGTTGCGAGAAGAATTTCCTCAGCTAGTCATCTTGAGCGTCACGTCTTGGGGGATGACCGGCCCCTGCGCCGGATTCAAGGGCGAAGAAATTATTCACTACGCATACGGCGGACCCATGTCAGCTACAGGCAACCCTGAAAAGAGTCCGTTGAAAATGGGAGGCGACGTTGGTCAATATCAGTGCGGAAATATGGCTGCGGTAGCTGCTCTTGCGGCGTTGAGCGTTGTAGAACGTTCGGGTCGAGGAGTACACGTCGACTTGAGCAACATCGAAACTCAAGTGGCTTCGATTGACCGAAGAATGACTTATCTGCTTTATGGTTCATACCGCGGCGAAAACGTTGAACGAACCGGTGGCTATACGGTTTCCCCATTTCCCATGGGCTGTCGTCCGGCAAGTGATGGTCATGTTCAGGTGAGTACTCTGGTTCCTTGGATAGGACGAATGCTCGCTACTCTTGATGACCCTGAGATGGAGGCGCTGTATTCCGACCCCGATTGGATTACGAACGAGGACGTTCCCGTCTTGGCCGATGCGCAGCTACTAGGTTGGACTGTTTCTAACACCCGTCAAGAAGCAATGGAAAAAGCTCAAGGTAACGGCTGGCCGGTAACTGCGGTCAATGCCCCGCTCGACGTTCTAAACGACAAACACTTTGCCGAGCGAGAATTCTTTACTGAAGCTGAGCACCCCGAAGCGGGGACATTTCGCCAAGTGGGAGCTCCTGTACGTATGACCGATGGTTGGAGCGACCGATGTATGGCGCCTACCCTCGGCGCCGACACCGATAATGTGTCGTGGAATTCAGATAGGCCATCAGTTGCGTCTAATGAGCCCCCTACGCTGCCGCTTGAAGGCGTGCGTGTTCTGGATATGACAGTTGTGTGGGCTGGACCTTACGCAACTCAATTACTTGGCGATCTGGGTGCGGACATAGTGCGAGTCGATAACCCTTGGATTTTCCCGACCGTTACGAGGGGGCTTCTGCCGCGCCCGCCACAAGAAATGGTTCAGGATTTGGGAGGTATTTTCGGAGGATACCCGGACACGGAGCCGGGCTCCCGACCTTGGAACCGCGTAGCTCTTTTCAACGCACACGCGCGGAATAAGCGAAGTATTACTCTTGACTTGAGAAAAGATCTTGGTCGCGAAACGTTCCTTGATTTGATCGAAACCTGCGATGTGATGATCGAAAATAACTCTGTCGATCTCATCGACAAGCTCGGCATCGGTTGGGACGAGTTACACGAACGCAACCCAAATCTGATTTTGATTCGCATGCCATCAGTTGGGCTTTCCGGGCCCTACAGGTCTTATTTGGGTTTTGGAGTGAACTTTGAAGCTCTCTGTGGCCTTGGAGCAATTCGTGGGTACCCCGATGCAGACCTCTCTGAAAACGATGGGGTGTACCACATGGATGCAGCATCTGGGTCGGCAGGAGCACTTGCGGCCCTTATGGCTCTGCGAAGAAGAGAGAAGACTGGTGTCGGAGAGCTAGTCGAACTGTCCCAATGTGAAAACATGTTGAATCACATAGGTGAACTATTAGTGCACGCAAGTCAAACAAATACGGTTCACGGCCCTCTGGGTAATCGACACCGAAAATATGCTCCTCAGGGCTGTTATGAAACTCAAGGTGATGATCAGTGGGTGGTGATTTCTGTCACTAACGACGATCAGTGGGGACAGCTCTGCACCCTAATGGACGCTGACGATATGGCGAACGATGGTTCAATGAAAGATGCCATCGGTCGTCAAGCGAAGCATGAAGTGATTGACGAGCGGATAAGAAAATGGACAGAAAGCAAAGACGCCCAAGTGATCTTTGATCTCTGTCAATCGCACGGGATTCCGGCGGCGCCGGTTCTAAAAGAACTTGACCTCATGTCTGAGGAACATCTCCTCCAGCGGGGACTTTTTGCCCCAAACGGCAATTCAGAAATAGGTTTTCATATGTATCCAACACACCCCTGGCGTTGGACAGGCCCCGAATTGAACTTTGGTGAAATCCCGACTCTCGGTCAACATAACAAAGCAGTCCTGCAAGGTCTTCTAAATAAATCAGATGACGAGTATCGAGAACTCGAAGTTGATGGTCACTTGCAGGTCGATTATCTGCTTCCTGATGGAACTTCCCAGTAGGCGCTCCTTTTAGTCAGGGCGATCCAGGCGAAATTGGTCACGGGTAGTGGCGTAGTCCGTGCCGGCAAGGCGTCCAAGTGCATCGAGCCGGGTTGGATCAACTCTGGTTCCGTCAAGCACGTCGTCGTCTATGTGAAACGCAATTACCTCTCCGAACGCCACTACATGATGTAATCCCTCGGGGTCACCGAACTCCACTTCTTGGATCGCTCGACACTCGACGACTGCTTTAGCTTCTGCGACGCCGGGTGCACCTACGTTGCCAAAATTTGCGGCGGTGAGGCCGGTTTTCTCAAACTCATCGACTTCTGAAGGGAGAGTCGCGGATGAGTCGTTCATAGCTACGGCAAGATCGTGGTCAACGAGACTTGCTGTGAACTCTCCAGTTTCGCGAATGTTCTTTAGTGAATCTTTTATTACGCCATCAAAAACGCCAGTTGAAAACATCAGTACGGGCGGGTTTGTGGCCACCGCGTTAAAAAACGAATACGGGGCTAAATTGGCAACTCCATCGGCGCTCTGGGTACCAATCCAGCCGATAGGCCGCGGAATAATTAGGCCTGTTGTGAGCTTGTAGCGTTCGGCGGTGTCTAGCTGATCAACGACAAAGGAAGTTCGGGGCATAATTCAACTTTTGGTAGGTCGGAAACGAAGGAGCGGAGGACCATTCTCGCCGTTTCGATCGACTGCCTCCTCGAAAACCTTTTCGACTCGGTCGCCTATTCGAATTTGGGTAAGGTCACAGTCCACGATATTGGTCATTACCCTCGGCCCTTCATCGAGTTCCACGTAAGCCAACACAAAGGGTGTCGCTTTACTCCAACTCCCGGGGATTCGGCGAGTAATTGTGAAACTGTAGATTGACCCTGTTCCTGAAGCTTCAAACCAGTCAACGTTCTGTGATCCGCATTCAGGGCAGATTTCCCTGGGAAACCAAATAACGAACTCACACTTTTTGCATTTCGGGAGAACTAATTTTTCCTGTGAGGCTCCCTCAAAAAAAGGCGAATTTTCCAGGTTCGGCTGAGCTGCGTTAGATGGGAGGTTCATAACGATCGTCCCAGAATCATCGTCGAGCTTGCAGATCGAGTTGCGAGACTCCCGCCGGTTCCATGCGCAAGAGCTATTTCGCAGTCTGGCACTTGAACTTCCGGAGTAGCTTCAAAGCGAAGTTGCCGCACGGCCTCAATCACTTTTGTCATCCCTCCCCGGTTTGCTGGATGGTTGTTGCAAAGTCCACCCCCATCAGTGTTGAACGGAAGTCGGCCGTGGGGTGCGAGCAAAGCGCCATCAGCGACGAACCGGCCGGCCTGGCCCCTTTCACAAAACCCCAAGTCTTCTAAAGTGATAAGAACCGTAATGGTGAAGCTGTCGTAGATAGAGACGTAATCGATTTCGGCAGGTGAGACTCCTGCCTCAGCGAAGGCTATAGGTCCGGATCTAAGAGCCCCTGTGTGAGTGAGATCTATCCGTCCTGACTGCGTCGATTTAACGTAAGAACCAGTGCCCAAAACCGGAATGCAGTGTCTCGAAAGATTGCTTGCTACGGCCTCACTCACAATTACCATTGCTCCACCGCCGTCGGTAATTACGCAACAATCCAGCCTGTGAAGAGGATCAGAAATCATCGGTGATTCCAATACTTCCTCGACAGTAACTAAGTCTTGGAGGAAGGCATGGGGGTTATGCTGGGCGTGTGATGAAGCCGCTACTTTGATCGCGGCTAGTTGTTCCGAGGTGGTGCCGAACTCGTGCATGTGTCGTTGAGCGGCCAAGGCGTAACCGCCCGGCACTGACATTCCCCACTGACTTTCAAAAGGGGCTTCAGGGGCGTCGCCGACCCGACCGCTGCCCCCCGGGCTTGCGCCTCCTGTGCGGGGCTTGCCCGCCAAAGTGATGAGCGCAACATCAATGTGACCTGCGGCGATGGCAGTAGCGGCATGTTGGGCGTGAACGAGATATGAGGATCCGCCCGTTTCAGTATCGTTTACGTAGTGGCAATCAAGGCCCAAGTAATCAACCATGGATAGCGCACCGAAGCCGGGAGCGTCCCCAGCAGAATAATAAGCATCAACGTCTGAGGTTGTTAGGCCGGCGTCTTCGAGGGCCCCTATAGCGACATCTGCATGAATTTGGGGAAGGGTTCTGTTAGGTAAATGTCGCTCAGGATGTTCGTACACACCGGC
>MDSX01004270.1_pt1 | contig 29319 bp, 28 predicted proteins | sample 811141 | NCBI WGS metagenome assembly MDSX01 (sample SAMN05326642, study PRJNA326480) | marine metagenome | isolation source: seawater | place: Atlantic Ocean: South East | collected 2010
ACAGACAAACCTATTTTATATTACCCTCTTGACAGCTGGTTTATTAAATCCACTTCAAACAAAGACCAGATGATTGCTTTGAATAAAACAATCAACTGGAAGCCTGCCTCAACTGGAACAGGACGATTCGGGAATTGGCTTGAAAACTTGAACGATTGGAATTTGAGCCGTTCAAGATTTTGGGGAATACCTCTCCCCATTTGGAGCTCAGAAGACGGTGATGAACATATTTGTATTGGCAGCGTAGAAATGTTGCAATCGGAAATTAGAAAGTCAATAGATGCCGGTCATATGGACCATAATCCACTGGAAAGTTTCGTTGCAGGTGATATGAGCAAAACGAACTATGATAAAATTGATCTTCATCGTCATATCATGGACCAAGTTGTTTTGACTAGTCCTACGGGTAAATTAATGCACCGCGAAAGTGACTTGATTGATGTCTGGTTTGATAGCGGCTCAATGCCCTATGCTCAATGGCACTACCCGTTCGAAAACAAAGATAAGATTGATGATGAAGGAGCCTATCCAGCCAATTTTATTGCTGAAGGAGTAGATCAAACTCGTGGTTGGTTTTTCACACTGCACGCCATCTCTTCAATGGTTTTCAATAAAGTAGCTTATAAAAACGTCATCTCAAATGGGCTGGTTTTAGATAAAAACGGCATGAAAATGTCGAAAAGATTAGGCAACGCCGTTGATCCTTTTGAAACCATGGATAAATACGGTGCGGATGCGCTCCGTTGGTACATGCTTACCAACGCCTCACCATGGGACAATCTTAGGTTTGACATGGACGGTCTAGAAGAAGTTCGTCGTAAATTCTTTGGCACTTTACACAATACCTACGCCTTCTTTGCCTTATATGCTAACGTAGATGGTTTTCAGTTTAAGGAGGCTCCTATCCCCGTATTGGATCGACCAGAAATGGATCAGTGGATTCTGTCTGAACTAAATAGCTTAATAGCACAGGTGGTCAATGGTATGGAGGCTTTTGAACCTACACGCGCTTTCCGACCCATTCAAGAGTTTACCACTGAAAAACTGTCCAATTGGTACGTTAGGCTCGGACGACGTAGATTCTGGAAAGGCCATTATGAGGCAGATAAAATAAGTGCGTACCAAACCCTATGGACGTGTTTAGAAACCCTGAGCCGTTTGATGGCACCATTGGCACCGTTTTATGCGGACCGATTATATCAAGATCTTCATGAAGGTGTGGTTTTGAAAGCAGAAAACAGTGTTCATTTAACGCAATACCCATCAAGTAATTCAGCTCTCATCCATTCTGAACTTGAGCATAAAATCAACACCGCGCGGAAATTAACTTCGTTGGTTTTAAGTATTCGCAAAAAGGAAAATTTAAAAGTTAGACAGCCGCTTGCGCGAGTTCTCGTTCCAGCTTTGAGCAACAGGGATGAGGAAGTATTGAACAGTATTAAAGACCTCTTACTCGCAGAAGTCAATGTGAAATCTCTGGAAGTCATAGCACCAGATGCCGGGGTTTTTATAAAGAAAGTTAGGCCCAATTTTAAGGCTTTAGGACCTAAGGTAGGTCGCCACATGAAAGCCGTAAAAGCTTTCATTGAAGGCATGGGGTCCGCCAGCATAGAAACCTTTGAAAGTGAAGGTGAGGTCACCTTTGAAGACCAAGGTCAAAATATCACCATACAAATAGAAGATTGTGAAGTGGTAACGGAAGACATACCCGGGATGTTAGTTGCAACCGGAGATGGATTAACCGTAGCATTAGACGCAGAATTGACGGACGAATTACGCAATGAAGGATTGGCAAGAGAATTAGTGAATAGACTTCAGAATTTACGTAAAGCCACGGGGTTGGATGTAGTTGATAGGATATCTGTTACTATTCAATCTGAAAAAAGCCTTGCTACGAATCTGGAAAGTTTTGTAGCTTACATAAAAGATGAAGTACTCGCAGACGAAATATTGTGGGGCGAAACCAAGGAAAATGAAACGGAGGTAGAAGGGTACAAGGTTTGTGTTTCTATTTCAAAGATTTAATTAAATTCGTGCCTTTCTATCCTACACAGTAAATTATTTTGAACATGTCAGATCAAGCAAAAACAAAATACAATGATGATGAATTGGCCGAATTCAGGGCAATCATTGAAGAAAAAATCGCAAAGTCGGAAGAAGATTTAGCACTTCTTCGCGAGCAGTTTGCAAACGATATGAATAATGGCACAGACGATACCTCTCCTCAATTCAAATCCTTTGAAGAGGGTTCTATCACAATGAGCAAGGAGAGAAACTCTCAACTAGCATCTCGTCAAGAGAAATTTATTCGCGATTTAAAAAATGCAATTGTTCGTATTGAGAATAAAACTTACGGTATTTGTAGAGTTACAGGAAAGTTAATTGAAGCTGATAGACTTAAATTAGTTCCTCATGCTACATTAAGCATGGAAGCCAAACTCAATCAGCGTTGAGAAAAGCGACTATAATTGTCTTATCCGTAATACTTTTTGACCAAATAGTAAAGCTTTGGATAAAGAGCACGATGTATCTTGGACAGAGCTTCGAGATAACTCCTTGGTTCTATATTCATTTTACCGAAAACCCAGGAATGGCCTTTGGATTGGAGTTGGGTGGAGTCACTGGGAAGTTGGCTTTGACCATTTTCAGAATCATTGCCATTATTGGCATCTTCTATTGGTTGAGATCTACAATCAAATCGGGAAGCACGAATGTTGCTGTTTGGGGTATAAGTCTTATACTAGCAGGCGCCATAGGCAATGTCTTAGATAGCTTGTATTATGGACTCATATTCTCTGATTCTTTAGGGAGGGTTGCAGAATTTATGCCGGAAGCAGGAGGATATGCTCCGGTGTTACAAGGTAAAGTAGTAGACATGCTCTACTTCCCATTATATGACGGCAATCTTCCCGAATGGTTACCCATTTGGGGCGGTAATTATTTTACTTTTTTTAGACCCATTTTCAATATTGCAGATACAGCAATATCCACCGGCGTTGGCCTTCTTTTTGTCTTTCAAAGAAGCGTTTTTAAATAATGAATCAGTGGCTGGACTATTCGTTCGGTGGCCAATCTTGTCGCTTGTACTTTGATGGTTCAATGTACGTGAAACAACTTAATACAATATTCATTTCTGATCTGCATCTTGGCAAAGGCAGTCAATTTCGTAAAGAGGGAATCCCAACTCCAGTTGCAGTTCATAAAAAAGGCATGCAGCGGCTTAAAGTAGCAATCGATAGACATACTACTTCCAATGTTGTTTTTCTAGGTGACCTCTTTGATGGATATCAAAATAAAGAAACTGTTGATCTAAAAAGACTAATTCAAGAAGAACCAAACCGTACATTTACTTTAGTAAAAGGAAACCACGACTTTGACCTACCCAATTGGACCGACCTGAAGATTGTTGACATCTTAGAACTAGGGGATTTCATTTGTATACACGAACCACCTGGTTCTAATTTCAAGAAGAACACACCGTTCCAATTAGATGCTGCCCGAGCAACATTACCAGGTTTAGAGCATGGAAAGGTTCTGTTGTGTGGCCATCTCCATCCGGGAGCTACATTAAAAGGGAAAGGCAGATTCAGAGTAAAAATGAAAGCATTTTTCTTCAACGAATGGATTGGTATTTTACCTGCTTTTGGCGCATTAACTGGTCATCATTCCCTGGGAGAAGCGGGCCATTATTTTGGAATAATAGAGAATCAAATTACAGAACTTGGAAATTGGTCGGAATGAGCAATTTTTAACCCTCTTTTAACCAATTATTTTTACCATAATGCGTTTTTTTGAACTCGAATAAAAAGCATCGATATGCAGACAACACCTGATATAATTGCATTGAATGAAAATATAAAAAGTGAGAGTGCATTTATACATCTCATTCAAAGCGAACTAAGTAAAGTAATTATTGGCCAGCAAGGTATGGTTGAAGGCCTCTTAATAGGGCTATTAGCTGACGGTCACGTTCTGCTAGAAGGTGTTCCTGGCTTAGCTAAAACACTAGCTATCAATAGCTTGAGTCAAACCATTGGTGCCTCATTCTCGCGAGTACAGTTCACGCCAGATTTACTGCCGTCAGATATCATTGGAACGCAGATTTACAACATGAGTGAGCATCTTTTTGAAACTAAAAAGGGGCCTGTATTTAGCAACTTTGTACTAGCAGACGAAATCAATAGAGCCCCTGCAAAAGTACAAAGTGCGCTGCTTGAAGCTATGCAAGAAAGGCAGGTGACTCTTGGTGACAAGAGCTATCCATTGCCAAAGCCGTTCTTGGTAATGGCTACGCAAAACCCTGTAGAACAAGAAGGAACCTATCCACTTCCTGAGGCTCAAATGGATCGATTCTTATTAAAAATCACATTGACCTATCCTGAAAGAGAGGATGAAAGAATCATATTACGCAATCAACTCCGCAGCAACATGGAAGCATTAAATTCTGTGGTCAGTTCCAAGCAGATTCTAAAGGCGCGAACAGCCATTGATAGCATTTATATGGATGAAAAGATTGAATCTTACATATTGGATATTGTATTTGCGACCCGGTTTCCTGAGGAATTTGGCATTTCAAGTTTAGCTAATAAAATTAGCTTTGGCGCTTCTCCGCGTGGTTCTATAGCATTAGCGAAGGCTGCAAAATGTCACGCTTTTTTAAGACATAGAGGTTTTGTCATTCCCGAAGATGTACGGGCGGTAGCTCCGTCAGTATTGCGTCATAGAATAGGACTAACCTATGAGGCCGAGGCGGAAGAAATCACTCAAGACGATATAGTAACCGAGGTACTGAATACCCTAATGGTACCCTAGATTTCTTCTCATTTGGACGCAATTACCCTACTTCAACAAGTTCGTCGCATAGAAATCAAAACGCGCCGATTAAGCGATCAGCTATTTTCTGGAGAATATCAAAGTTCGTTCAAAGGGAGAGGTATGAGCTTTGCCGAAGTTCGTCCATATCAAAGTGGTGATGATGTCCGCAGTATAGATTGGAATGTCACTGCAAGAAAACGTGCGCCATATATAAAAGTATTCGAGGAGGAACGCGAATTAACCTTGTTTTTAGTTATCGATATCAGCAAGAGTATTCAATTTGGAACGAGCGAACGAAGTAAACGCGATTCATTGACTGAAATAGCTGCCACTTTGGCTTTTAGTGCAATGGGAAATAATGATAAAATCGGCCTCATACTATTTGCTGGAGAGGTTGAGAAAGTTATTCCTCCTAAAAAAGGGAAAAAGCATGTAATGCGAATTATTCAAGCACTTTTAGAATCAGAGCCTAAATCCACTGGAACTAATATTGAACTCGCATTAGAACATTTATTAAAAATTCAGAAGCGCCACAGTAATGTGTTTTTGATGAGCGATTTCATGGGAAAAATACCCGAAAAGAGTTTTAAAATAGCAGCAAAACGTTATGACCTTTGTGCAATTCATAGTTTCGATCAAAAAGAAAAATCGTTGCCCTCGGTGGGAATTATACCTCTCCGAGACCTTGAAAATGGGGCTGTGCGTTGGGTAAACAGCAGTAGTAAAGAATTACGGAATAAGCTATTGAAACGATCCGAAAATAAAACTATTGAACTCAGTAGCCTCTCCAAACGATCGGGTGCCGGCCTAATATCAATTGAAATGAAAGAGGATTACGTTCCTCCACTATTGAACTACCTAAAATCCAAATCGCGATAATGTCTAGAACAATAGTATTCATCCTTATTCTATGCACCAAAATACTTGTTGGTCAGGATCAGCGCGCAATTGATCAGGCGGTAATAAATGCACACAGCGATACTTCCAATTATTATGTAGGTGATCTTGTTCATTATACTATTGAGCACACCATTAATGCAGATGAATTTAAGCTGGATTCCATTCAAGGATTACTGTTGATTTCTGATCAAATAGATACTTTAGAAAACAGCATCCAACACCAACTTTCCTTTTTAGCGCTTGATTCAGGGGAGGTCAATTTGCCAGCTGCGCAGGTGCGAAGTGGCAATACGAGCTATGAAAATGAGGAAATTGTCATACAAGTAGATATTCTGCCGGAAGCAGAAGGTGTTGCTCGAGCAGAAGACAGGGAATTAGCTGAAGTTCCATTTAGTGTAAAGGATTGGCTAAAACATTATAAAGTTCATATAGGCATTGGGGCTCTTGCTTTATTTCTATTGTATATGCTCATTCGATTTTTAAGACGTAAACCCTTAAGCGCTAAAGAACCTATAGCTGATTCTTCCAAGGATTGGTTTGGAGATACCATGAAGGCTTTGGCAAGACTTAAAGAAGAAAAAATATGGGAACAAGACGCAAAAGACTATTACGTACAAATTGGAGATATACTTAGGTTATACCTCAGTGAACAGTGTGGGTTACCACTAACAGAGCAAACAACAGCAGAAAGCTTATCAATGCTTCAAAATAGATGGAAAGAGGATTGGCTTCAGAGTTATGAGTTTATCATGACACGTGCGGATTTTGTGAAATTTGCAAAAGGTCAGATGACCGTTCAAGATCATCTAGACTGTCTAAGTCGTGCGGAGCAGTTAGTCATAAGTTTTAAACCCAATTCTGACTTTGATGAGTAATTGGAATTTTAGCAACCCTCTTTGGCTTTATGGGCTCCTAGCGATACCTATTGCGGCAGTAATCATGGGAATATTGCGTTCCAAACGAATGAACCATTATGCTTACTCTCAGATAGAAGGTACTGGACAATATTGGTTTGCTGCACTCAAAAACTACACGGGTATTTTGTCTTGGATGGCAGTGGGTTCTATTTGTATTGCCTTGGCTAGACCTCAAACTTCACAGGTCATACAACAACCCTCACAAAATCTTGGAATTGACATGATGTTGGCGTTAGATATTAGTGCGTCAATGTTAGCAAAAGACCTCAAACCTAATAGGCTAGAAGCGTTAAAGGAAGTTGCCACAGATTTTGTTATCCGCAGGAATATGGACAGAATTGGGCTTGTAATTTATGCAGGAGAATCGTACAGCCCTGTTCCTTTAACTACGGACCACAGCTTACTAAATGAGCAAATAAGATCGTTAGAGTATGATATGCTTGATGGTGGAACTGCAATTGGAATGGGACTTAGTACAGCAGCAAATAGACTTGCGGAAAGTACAGCCAAAAGTAAAATCATCATCTTACTCACAGACGGAGAAAATAATGTAGGACTGGTTGATCCAATTCAAGCTGGTGAATTATGCGCAAGTTTAGGTATCAAAGTATATACGATTGGTTTGGGTTCTAATGGAATCGCCTCAATGCCTGTAGGTATTAATCCAAATACTAAAGAATTTATCTACCGTCCTGTTCAGGTTACCATAGATGAAGAGCTACTTAAAAGGATAGCTGATATGACCAGTGGTCAATATTTTAGAGCTACCGATAGGGAAAGCTTGGAGAATATTTATGATGTCATTGACGGTCTAGAAAAAAGTGAAATTGAGGGTTTCCAATTTTATAGATACGATGAGCACTATTCAATCTTTGTATGTATAGCGATTGCTTTGATCGCGTGTGAATTGTTATTGAATTTTATAATCTTAAAATCTGCGTTTTGATGGATTTCAAGTGGCAATTCCCAGAATTATTATTCGTAGGACCGGTATTATTCATTACGCTGATTTTCTTTTCCTTAGTATTTCATAATTGGAGAAAAAAGGTTTGGAGAACGCTAGGTTTAGCATTCTCATCTTCAAAACTCATTAAAACTTTTGGTTCCGTAAGGTTCTTCACAAGACATACATTTCTTGCCCTATCCCTACTATTTCTTGGCCTAAGTTTAGCCAACCTTCAAATAGGCGGTCAAAAGCAAAAGGTAAACCGCAAGGGCACTGATGTAGTATTTGCCCTGGATGTAAGCCGATCCATGCTCGCTGAAGATATTACACCTACTAGATTAGATAAGGCAAAGCTACTTATATCAAGAACACTTGATCAATTAAGTGGTGATCGTGTTGGCCTTGTGGCATATGCAGGTAGTGCTTATCCTGCTTTACCCATAACTACTGATTATGTGGCTGCAAAAATGGCTCTAGATGCGGCTAATCCCAATACCGTTCCCTATCAAGGAACAAATCTTGCCGCCGCACTTGAATATGCCTTTAATTACTTCAACCCCGCCTCGGCGGCGGGAAGATTCATTATAGTCTTCACAGATGGTGAAGACCACGAAAAACTGGATGGTCTTGAGTTGCCAGAGTTTCCTCTGCAAATTCTCTTTGTAGGGCTTGGAACTCAAAGCGGAGGACCTATTCCAATTAAAAGAACAAGGACTGGAATTATTTACAAAAAGGATAAAAAAGGGGAAGTAGTCATTACTAGAAGAGACGAAAAAATATTATCAACGCTTATGAAAGAAATCGGCGCAAATTATATAGATGGAAACCGAACAGATGAAGCTGTTAAACTTATACAAGATTTCATATTAACTGGCGAACAAGCCGCAATTTCAGAAGAAATAGCTATTGATTATGACCCTCAATTTCAATGGTTTCTCATGCCTGCATTGCTGTTCCTGTTACTGTATGTTCTCTTGCCAAGTAAAATTGGTAATCCTACCAAATACGGTACTTTAATCTTACTATTGGCTGTAACATCTGTGAAGGCTCAAAATACAGATACCCTTCAATCAAGCCCTATCGTAAGAGCAGGAAGCGCTCACGATTATTACAGGAGTATCAAGGAAGGAAATAAGATGGCCCAAGAGAATAATTCTATAACGGCGTCTCAAGAATTTCTAAATTCAACAGCAATAGATCCAAAAGGCTTTGAAGGGTGGTATAATTTAGGGTCTTCCCTTCTGAAAGAAGGAAAGGTTGATGAAGCAAAAAATGCATTAAACGAATCGCTTAGCAGAACACAAAACAAAGACAAAATAAGCGATGCATTATACAATCTAGGAGACGCTGCCTTTGATCAGGAAGCTTATGAAGAAGCTTTGAATTATTATAAAGAGAGTATTATCCAAAATCCTTCAAGAACGGATGCCCAATACAATTATAATAGGGCATATGAAAGACTCATGCAGCAGCAGCAGAAAGAAGAGGAACAAGACTCAAAAGAGGAGCAAGGAGAAAAAGACGCTCCAAAATCTGATAAAGAAGATTCCCAAGACCAAAGCCCTGATGACGATAAGGCAGAAAAAAAGGAAAATCAGTCTGGAAAAAATGGAGATCAAGATGAGGAAAATAAAGACAAACAAGGTGACCCCGAAGATAACAATGAAGGGAAAAAAGAAGAAGAAAATGGAGCGTCGCATGGCAACATGACTCCAGAAGAAATAAAAGGCTTACTTGAAGCTATTCAAAGAGCAGAAGAAAAGACGGCAAAAAAAGCAAATACTAAGAACGCCAAAGGAAAAAAGAAAAGCGGTGAAAAGGATTGGTAACTTATTCTCGATTGTCGCGCTTTTCTTAAGTGTACACTGTTCGGCGCAAAACATAGAGCTTACAGCAAAATGTTCAAGAAGGACGGTAGGTCTCAATGAGCCCTTTAGAATTACATTTTCCACCAATTCAAGGAAAGGTGAAATTACTCCTCCTAACTTTGAACAATTTATTGTTGTAAGCGGACCCTATCAATCTAGTCAAACTCAAATCATTAACGGACGGTACTCTTCCAATAGGTCTTTATCTTATGAAGTAGTAGCTCAAAAAAAAGGGGAATTTATCTTACCGTCGGCGTCCATATTGGTTGACAATAAGCGAATAGAAAGCAATGAGCTTAAAATCACGGTCAAAGAAGGCTTAAAAAAGAAAAATACGACTTCCAAAAAGGTAAAGGATAGTTTTAAAGTAACCATTCTCTCTTCGAAAAAAGAAGTTTATGTAGGAGAGCCCATTATTTTAAAATTTCGTGCAACGCTTTTCGATCCTGTAAGTGATTTGAACATTATTCAAGCACCGAACTTTGAAAATGTCCTTCAACAGCAACTCGATTCAAAGGAGGAAAGATCTAGAGAAGTTGTTGGGAACAAAATCGCCACGATATTTGATTTTGACAAACGTTTAATACTACCAAACAAACCAGGCATCTTAGGCGGTCAAGAATTAAAAATAAGCGGTAAGGTTCAAGTGCCAACAGGGCGAAGAGATTTCTTCAATATGCCTCTAATGAAATATGTTCCACAAGTTGCCTCTGCCAAAATACCGGCAGTACGAATTAAGCCGCTACCGGAAGGAGCTCCCTCAACTTTTACAGGAGGGGTTGGGAAATTAAAATTAATTCGTGAAATAAGTAGACGCGAAGTTAGCGGAGACCAAAGCATAACCATCAAACTTAGAATAGAGGGCAACGGGAATCTCAGCACACTCGAAATTCCTGAATTAAGAAATATAGAAGGGTTTGATATTTATGACCCTAAATTCAATGAAAACATTCGTTACGATGAGCGAGGAATAACGGGATATAAAGAATATGAATATCTGCTTGTTCCGCAATACCGTGGCAGCTTTATGTTGCCTGAAGTTACATGGACTTACTTTGATCTAAAGGCTGAAAAGTATAAGACAATTACAATAACAGAAGATACTTTAACTGTTCGAAACCCAAATTTAGCAGCATCGAAACCAAATTCAAATGTACTCGCGTCCGCTGATCAAGAGTCTGCATTATTGGATGAGGATATACGCTATTTGCAAGATATTGACTTTAAGGTTGATAGGAAGGGACAACTAAGGAGTCTGACGCTGATTTTTGGGGCTATTTTAAGCTTATGTTGGCTCTGGCAACTTGCCCCTAGACGAACTCTTAGAAAAAGTGAAAATTGGAGAAAAGGAAAACTAAAAGACGTACAAAAAGCTTTTAACGCTAAGGATGGTGCGAGGTATGGTACAATGCTAAACGCAATAGAATTTGGACTTGTAGAACGAGGATTGAATTTGGAAAACATCACTAAAACTGAACTTCAGAATACTTATGGCAATCAAACTGGAGTGGAATTATTTGTACTTATAGAAAATTGTAATCTAGCCCAATATGCACCAGTCACTTCATCTAATGACGAATCAAACCTCAATGCTTTTGTAGAAGTATGGAAGATGATCTAAGTATAATTGCAGACAGTGCCCGAGCACTATATGATAGAGGGCTATACAGTGCAGCTCTTGAAAAATATGAGGCCTTAATTCAATCAGAGGTTCATGAGAGTCAATTATATCTAAATATTGGCAACTGCTATACAAGACTTGGTGAGCTAGGCGAGGCTAAAGTTTATTTTGAGAGAGCCTTATTACATAATCCAGTAAATGAAAGTGCACGACACAATCTTAATTGGATAAATCTCAGGATTACTGAAAGTATACTTGAACCCCAAGAAGAACTTATACACTGGGTTAGTGGTGGTGCGCGTAGCTTTCTTCTGCCTGAATACTGGATTATTCTTAGTTGGTTTTTTATTCTTGTAACGCTGTTCATGTTAATCTTAAGAAGAACTAGAATGGCTGGATTGACTTGGAGATGGCCTTTTGCAACTACAGCACTAGCTGCCGCGTTCATTATAATTGCCCAAGTAAGCGTACCAAGTTCTCAACTGGCAATTGTCACAAAACGTAATAGCGTTGGCTTTAGTGAGCCTTCAAATGACAGTAATCAAATTTTAATACTCAATGAAGGTAGTTCCGGGATAGTAATCAAAGAAGAGCATAATTGGTCCTGCATAAAATTTAGCAACGGACAACTTGCATGGTTTTCAAAAAATGACTGGGAAATGGTACTTCCTAAAACGAACTAGACTAGTCTTGGGAGCCAATTTTTAATTGATGTTTTAATACCCATAGCCTCCTGATAGCTATGAGGAAAGGCTCGAACAACATTTTTTGACTCGTTCCACTTGGGATGTTGCTTATCTCCAGAGGCATAGATAGCAAAGTGTGATTTAGCGTTTTCTAAAGCTTTCAACCTCTGTTCTTTGGTCAACGTCTCAAAACCAGGCATAGTTGCTAAAGAATCATCCTCAAAAGATGCCTGAAGTGTTTTACTCTGATCTAATGGAGATTTCCAGATAGGAAAGAAGAAAGGATAACCATAAATAAGATTGTTTACAATTTTATCTTCCATAACAAGGTTTCTTTTGGTTGGATGAGAAAGATATGAACAATATGTTAATAACCTTGAAGTAATGAGTCATTTTTGCAACAATAGAGAATCATTGTTGACTAATTACCTTTTTTTAAATGCGTTTTACTCAATTAAGGTAAAACGTGATATTTAACCTTCATGATGTTTAAAGCCTTGTGCTTTAAGTTCTACGACTTTATCATCCCGTGTAATCAAATTAGCTCCAGAACCCTCCTTGACATATCCAATAACACTCAAATTAGGATTGGCCTTGATTTTATCGTGATCTTCAATACCTATGGTGAATAGTAGTTCATAATCTTCTCCCCCATTTAATCCCACGGTGGTCGTATTCAAATTGAATTCCTCACACAAGGCATATATGCTTGGGTCTATGGGAATTTTATTCTCATAAATATTAAACTGGTGACTAGAGGCTTTACTTAAATGGAGAATCTCGGAGCTCAGACCATCACTAACATCTATCATGGAAGTTGGCTGCACCTCAAGTTTGTGAAGAAGATCTATTATGTCTTTTCTTGCTTCCGGTTTGAGCTGTCTCTCTAAAATGTATTCATGACCACCTAATTCTGGCTGCATATCAGGGTTCTCAATAAAGACTTGTTTCTCTCTCTCCAAAATTTGCAGACCCATGTATGCACCTCCAACATCACCACTTACTACAATTAAGTCATTATCCTTGGCTCCACTGCGCATGGTCGCATTCTCTTTTCTTACACGACCGGTAGCTGTTATACTTATCATCAATCCCGATGATGACGCTGTAGTATCACCACCAATCAAATCCACATTATAGTGCTCACAAGCTAAATGAATTCCTTCATAAACTTCTTCTATAGCCTCTACAGGAAAGCGATTAGACACTGCGATACCAACAGTAATATGTTCCGCCGTGCCATTCATCGCATACACATCACTCAGATTTACAATTACACTCTTATACCCCAAGTGCTTTAGGGGCATATAGCTCAAATCAAAATGAACTCCTTCTACCAATAAATCCGTAGTTATCGCGGTAAAATATTCTCCTTGATCGATTAACCCAGCGTCATCGCCCATGGCAAAGGCAGTGTTTGGGAGTTTTGATTTTGCATTTTTAACTAGACGGTCAATTAGGCCAAACTCGCCTAACTCCGATATGGGTGTCCTCTGTGGGTTCTTTGAATCAAACATAGAACAAAGTTATAACGTTATAGGTCTTGATTGCAATATTAAAGCCCCATATTCATTAACTTTGCAGTGCTTTTTTAGAATTAGTCTAAATCAATATGGTTAAAGTATCCACAACAGCAAAAGATAAATTGTCTGCACTCATGGCTGAGGAAGGCAAGAGTATTGCAAGCAGCTATGTTAGCGTAGGAGTAGAGAGCGGTGGTTGTTCCGGTTTATCATACAAGATGGAATTTACATCTGATATACCAGAAAACGCTGAACTCTATGAAGATAATGGAGTTACAGTGGTAGTTGAGAAGAAAAGTCTTCTATACCTAATTGGGACCACGCTAGAATATACCGGCGGTCTTAATGGCAAAGGGTTCAGTTTTAATAATCCGAATGCTACGCGCACCTGTGGGTGCGGGGAGAGCTTCGCAGTATAATACTCATGGGCGACGAAATCTTAGGTGAAATCACCGCATCAGAATATAAATACGGATTCACAACGGAAATCGAAAGCGATACGGTGCCTCCGGGTTTAAATGAAGATGTGATTCGGTTAATTAGTTCCAAGAAAAATGAGCCTGATTGGATGCTCGAATGGCGTTTAGACGCTTTTCGTACTTGGTCCAAAATGAAAGAGCCTGATTGGCCCAATGTGCACTACAATAAGCCTGATTTCCAAGCCATCTCATATTACAGTGCACCAAAACAAAAGAAAACTTTAGACAGTTTAGAAGAAGTCGATCCGGAACTGCTGAAGACATTTGAAAAATTAGGGATTAGCCTAGATGAGCAAAAGCGACTAAGCGGCGTAGCTATAGATGTGGTTGTAGATTCCGTATCGGTTGCAACTACGTTCAAAGAAACGCTTGCTGAAAAAGGCATCATATTCTGCTCCATGAGCGATGCCATTCAAGAACATCCTGAATTGGTAAGGAAGCACCTAGGTACCGTTGTCCCCAAGCAAGATAACTTCTATGCGGCGCTGAATAGTGCGGTTTTTACTGATGGTTCATTCTGTTATATTCCAAAAGGCGTTCATTGTCCAATGGAATTAAGCACCTATTTCCGAATCAATGAAGCGGGAACCGGTCAATTTGAGCGCACCCTGCTTGTAGCTGATTCCGGCTCGTTTGTTAGTTATTTAGAAGGCTGTACCGCTCCGCAGAGAGATGAAAATCAACTTCATGCTGCGGTGGTTGAACTAGTTGCAATGGAAGATGCCGAAATCAAGTACAGTACTGTACAAAATTGGTATCCTGGAGACGCAGAAGGCAAAGGTGGCGTATTCAATTTTGTCACCAAACGCGGTATATGCGAACGTAAAGCAAAGATCAGTTGGACACAGGTTGAAACAGGCTCTGCAGTAACTTGGAAATACCCTTCATGTATCTTAAAAGGTGACCATTCTATTGGTGAGTTTTATAGTGTCGCAGTCACCAATAAGTATCAGCAAGCAGATACAGGAACCAAAATGATTCATCTTGGGAAAAACACAAAAAGTACGATCATTTCCAAAGGTATCAGCGCCGGCAGGAGCCATAACAGTTACAGAGGTTTAGTTCGGGTTGGAGCGCGAGCAGAAAACGCTAGAAACTTTAGTCAATGTGACTCCCTTTTGATGGGTGATCAATGCGGTGCTCATACCTTCCCATACATTGAAGCTCAGCATCCAACTGCTCAGATAGAACATGAGGCAACAACATCAAAGATTGGTGAGGACCAACTTTTTTATTGCAATCAACGGGGAATTGGCACAGAAGAAGCCATTGCATTAATAGTCAATGGATATTGTAAAGAAGTATTGAACCAGCTTCCAATGGAGTTTGCAGTGGAAGCACAAAAACTATTAGAGGTCTCTCTAGAGGGCTCGGTAGGATAGCCATGATTAAAATCAAAGACTTACAAGCCGGTATTGAGGGAAAGGATATTCTTCGCGGTATAAATCTAGAAATCAATTCAGGCGAAGTACATGCCATTATGGGGCCTAACGGCTCTGGCAAATCTACTTTGAGCAGTATTATAGCGGGTAGAGAAGACTACGAAATTAGCAGTGGTTCAATTGATTTTGAAGGAGAAGACCTCATGGATCTTTCACCAGAAGATCGTGCGCACAAGGGAATCTTTCTCAGTTTTCAATATCCTGTAGAAATTCCCGGCGTTACTGTGAGTAATTTCATTAAAACCGCTATAAACGAAAGTAGAAAAGGCCGTGGCGAAGAGCCTATGGGAGCTAGAGAGATGCTCGCGATGATGCGCGAAAAAACCGCTTTACTAGAAATGGATAAGAGTTATCTGAGCCGAAGTTTAAATGAAGGGTTTTCAGGTGGTGAAAAAAAACGCAACGAGATTTTCCAGATGGCAATGCTGCAACCAAAATTGGCCATTCTAGATGAGACTGATTCAGGTTTAGACATAGACGCTCTAAGAATTGTGGCAAACGGTGTAAATAAACTTCGTAGTAAGAATAATGCAGTACTGGTAATTACTCATTACCAAAGATTATTGGATTACATAGAGCCAGATTTCGTGCATGTCTTGTACAACGGTAAAATTGTCAAGAGCGGCGATAAAAGTTTAGCACTCGAATTAGAAGCAAAAGGATACGACTGGATCAAGGCAGAAAACGTATGACAGATTTAGCGCAAGATTTACTCTCTTCCTTCGTAATAGCTGAGGCCGAATTAAACGGCAGCAAGAACTTAGCCGTCGTTAATATGCGCAAAGAGGCCTTAGACCGCTTCGAAGCACTGGGATTCCCAACAACTCGTGAAGAAGAATGGAAATATACCAATCTCAAGCCAGTATTGAATCGCGATTATAAAATCATGCTGAAAAGCGAAAGCGCGGTTTCATTTGGAGATATTAAACAATATCTACTCAGTGATCTTGACACCTATAAGCTCATATTCATAAATGGAAAATACAGCTCTTGGTTAAGCGAATCTACCCATCAGAGTTATGACATTTGCACCTTCGCAGCAGCGCTAAATAAGTACCCCGAAATACTTTCCAAGTTCTTGGGTAAGGCCGCTCCGTCCGGCGAAACGTTCGTGGATCTTAATACTGCTTTTGCCGATGACGGCGCATATATTAGAGTTAAGGCAAATCAAACTGTTGATAAGCCCATTGAAATCATCTACTTAACCACTGAGGAAAATGGCTCAACCTTCTCACAAGCAAGAAACCTGATTGTCGTTGAGCAAAATGCAGAAGTTCAAATTGTTGAGAGACATCAAAATTTGGGAGAGCATGCGAGCTTTACCAACTTCGTAAGCGAGGTTTTTGCGGCCCGCGATGCCAGAGTCAGCTATTATAAAGTGCAAAATGACAGCACCAAGGCTTCGCTTGTAGATAACACGCATGTGCGTCAAGAAAGCAATTCAAATGTTCATGTGGGTACCTACACGTTTGGGGGCAAACTTGTACGTAATAATTTACACTTCTACTCAGGAGGTGAGCGCACAGAGAGTCATATGGATGGCATTACCATCATTGGTGAAGGTCAAACTGTTGACCACCACACCCTTGTGGACCACCAAGAACCAAACTGCTACAGTCGCGAGTTGTACAAAGGCATTTACCTAGACAAAAGCCACGGGGTCTTCAACGGTAAAGTATTAGTTCGCCAAAAAGCGCAAAAGACCAATGCCTTTCAACAAAATGACAATATCCTTTTGAGCGATAAAGCAAAGGTTGACACAAAACCACAACTCGAGATATTTGCGGATGATGTCAAATGCTCGCACGGTTGTACAATAGGACAATTAGACAAAAATGCTCTGTTTTACCTGCGCTCTAGAGGCATCCCAAAACGCGAGGCTGAAGGTTTGATGACCTACGCTTTTGCCTCAGATGCACTAGAATATGTAACCATACCACAATTAGAGAAAAGGCTCAATAGGGTTATCGCAGATAAATTGGGAATCAACCTTGAATTTGCGCTATAATGGCCTACAATGTTCATGATATTCGTAAACAGTTTCCCATACTCAATCAAGAGGTTCATGGCCAACCCTTAGTGTATTTAGATAACGCAGCTACGGCTCAAAAGCCATTGGCAGTAATTAATGCTATTTCTGACTACTATTTGAAGTACAATGCAAATGTGCATCGAGGTGTACATACATTAAGTCAACGCGCAACTGATGCCATGGAGTCAGTTAGAGAAGAAGTAAGGGTGCATATAAATGCAACTGAAGCTGCAGAAATCATTTTCACCCGAGGGATTACAGACAGTATTAATACCATTGCTTATGGTATGAGCAATAGAATTCATCAGGGCCAAAATGTTGTTATAACTGCTATGGAGCACCACAGTAATATTGTGCCTTGGCAGATGCTATGTGAACGCACTGGAGCTGAACTTCGTCATATTCCTATGGACGAACACGGTGAACTCGTTATAAATGGTTTAGAGGATATTGTGGACCACAATACAGCCATTGTAGCGTTTAATCATATTTCAAATACCCTTGGCACGATTAATCCGGTTGAAGAAATTTTATCCCGGTCAAGAGAAGTAGGTGCATGGACATTAGTAGACGGTGCTCAAAGTGGACCGCATGCTCAAGTGGATGTACAATCTTGGGATGTAGACTTTTTTACATTGAGCAGCCACAAGATGTATGGCCCAACGGGTCTTGGTATTCTATACGGAAAACGTGAGAGGCTAGAGGCAATTTCACCCTATCAAGGAGGTGGGGAGATGATAGCAACAGTGACTTTAGAAAAGAGCACCTATGCGGGCCTCCCTCATAAATTTGAGGCAGGCACACCCCATGTAGAGGGCATCATAGGTTTTGGCGCTGCCTTAAAATTTTTAAATGAAATTGGGATAGAATCCATTTCTGCTCACGAACAAAATCTTCTTGAATATGCTACCGAAAAATGTTCAAAAATAGAAGGATTTAGAGTTATTGGTAATGCCAAAAATAAAGCAAGTGTTTTGAGCTTCGTAGTGGATGGTATTCATTCGTATGACTTAGGGGTGCTTCTAGATCAACAAGGTATTGCCGTAAGAACGGGGCAGCATTGTACACAACCCATTATGGATGCATTTTGCATTCAAGGAACAGTTAGGGCGAGCTTTGCGATGTACAATACATTTGATGAAATTGATTCTTTCATGTCCGCCCTCTCAAGGGCAGTAACCATGCTTCGATAATGGCGACTATTCAAGAGAAACAGCAAGCTCTAATTCAAGAATTCGAGCTCTTTGATGAGTGGATGGACAAATACAATTATATCATTGAAATGGGTAAAAGCCTTCCAACACTTCCAGAAGACAAAAAAAATGATGACCTATTGGTGCCAGGCTGTCAAAGTAAGGTATGGCTGCATGTAGAAAAGCGCGACAACAAAATAGTCCTTAGCGCTGACGCAGATGCCATTATAGCAAAGGGAATAGTAGCCATGCTTATTGAAGTGTTTAGTGATCAGCCCGCTAAGGAGGTGGCGGGAGCTCAAATGAAATTCATAGAGGACATAGGCTTGAAAGACCACCTCAGCCCAACTAGAGCAAATGGCCTAATCAGCATGGTTAAGCAAATAAAGTACTATGCACTAGCCTTTTCCGCTTAAACGAAAAGAAAAATGAGTGAGGAGTTAACACATAGCGAAATGCAAAAGATTGGAGAAGAAGTTGTAGGCGTGCTTTGCAACATCTTTGATCCTGAAATTCCCGTAGATATTTATCAGCTTGGATTAATATACGATGTAAAGGTTAGCACAGAACGTGATGTGCATATATTGATGACCTTGACCTCACCCAATTGTCCAGTAGCAGAAAGCATGCCTCAGGAAGTAAAAGAAAAGTCGCGTGCATTAGATAGTGTAAATGATGTTGAAGTTGAAATCACCTTCGAACCCCCTTGGGATAAAAGCATGATGAGCGAAGAAGCAAAATTAGAATTAGGAATGCTCTAAAGGCTATAGAAATTTAAGTTTTCCTAAAACAAAAACCTTTAAAGAGGTAATCCGTTAAACATTGTGTTAATTTGACGCTCGTTATTCAAAGAATCGAGTGATTTTTTGTGAATTTGAAAAAATACCTACTGAATGAAAATTGGAATTGATGCCATTTCATATTATGTACCCAATCATTACCTTCCTATTGAAGCCCTTGCAAAAGCGAGGAATATTGAATATGCTAAATTAAATAAGGGACTAGGTCTAACCTCTATGTCTTTTCCTGATGTTGATGAGGACGCTGCCTCAATGGGGGCAAATGCAGTTTTAGATTTATTCCAAAGAGAGTCGCTCAATCCTTCAGATGTTGGTAGGATCTACCTTGGTACTGAAAGTGCTTTAGATAGTGCTAAACCCACAGCCACATACATTCTTGATTTAGTTGAAAAGGAATTAAGTACCGAATTTGGTCCTCGGTCATTAAAAAATACAGATGCTGTAGATATGACCTTCGCTTGCATTGGTGCTGTAGATGCCCTTGAAAATGCATGCCTCTACCTTAAGCAAAATCCAGGTAAAAAAGCAATCATTGTGGCTTCAGATTTGGCAAAATACAATCTTGGATCTACTGGTGAATACACTCAAGGTGCTGGAGCTGTGGCTCTACTTATTTCAAAGGATCCAGCAATCATTTCATTAGGTTCAGAAATAGGCGTTGCAACAAAAGGAGAGCGAGATTTCTTTAAACCGAGACGAACGCAAACGAAATCATCCGTTCTTGTACAAGCTGCACATCTACTAGGAATAAACCTCAATGAGGAAGAAGCTAAAACAAAACTACTAGATGCAAAAGGGTTTTGGGGAGGTAACACCATGATAAGAACTTATCTTGAGGAACCTGTTTTTGACGGTCAATACAGCAATAGCGCATATATAGCCCGTATAAAAGAAGCATTAGAAGATTTCCAAAGTAAAATATCATTGAATCCAGCCTTGGATTGGGGCCGTGTTGTAATGCACCTACCTTATGCATTTCAAGGCAGACGCATGCTGGTAAATTTTTACCTTGACTGGATGCAAACGAATGGCAGATGGAATGAAGTAGTTGAGGCTGTTGGATCTGAAAAACCTGAAAATAAAGAGGAATCAAAAAATTGGGTTAGAACCTTTAGTAAAAGTGACTATTATAAGGCATACGTTGACAAAGCGCTTGCGCCAGCCGAGCGTGCCTCAGGTTTGATTGGAAACATGTACACCGCTTCCATATTTATGGGCCTGCTTAGTACTCTATGTGATGCTGCAGAAAAAGGAGATAATATTGAAGGTGTCTGCATAGGGTTCATGGGCTATGGCTCTGGCAGCAAGGCAAAAGTATTCCAAGGTTATGTGCAAAAAGGGTGGTCTAAAGTGGCTCAATTAAATCTTTTTGAAAGACTTAATCAACGGACAGCAGTTGATTTTAACACCTACGAAAATTGGCACAACGAGCGTCTTTCTTTACCCATTCTTCCAAAGAAAAATGTTTTCGTTCTTGAGGGTCTAAGAACAGAAGAGAATCAAGAGTTTTTCAGAGATTACAAAAGACAATAATCTACGGTAATGGCGAATCAGGAAATTGTAAATAAGGTAGCGCAAAGCTCATTAATCACCTTTAACTTGGAGGATTATTTTCCAGCCAAGGTGACCGATTTGGACATCGCGCAATTCCTTGACAAGGGACTGCTTTTACGCGAAAAAGAATATCGAACAGCGCTCAAAGAGGTTGACCACACTCCATTTAAAGACTCAGTTGTTCGTCTACATTGCTCTAGTGACGCGATTCTTCCAGCTTGGGCCTCCATTCTTGTTGCTGCAATATTAAGCGAACATGAAATTAATTGCTTCTGGGCAGGAACAGAAACCGAGTTCTATTCACAATATTACCGATGGAAATTATCCCAAGTGAATTGGGACCAATTTAATGGGAAGCCCGTTATCATTAAGGGTTGTGGCAACTCAAAAATACCGCAAGATGCATATGTTCACGCAGCAGTAGCTCTTAAGAGGTTTGCCAAGAGAATAAGTTATGGCGAAGCATGTTCAGCTGTTCCCCTTAGATAATTATTAAGGAGTCATCATTGCGGCTTCTTAATTCTTTTTCATTTGCCACTGCTATCTGAAGGCTGACTTTTGAGCGCCACAAGAGTCAAAAGGATTAACTACCTTCATGTCATGAATGTCAAAACAAGCAAAGTAAACGCGCTGAAACTTCAAGGTATAGTTCCTTTTAATATCAATTTTGCGTTGTTAATACTCTTGAGCGCAGGAATACTGATGCATATCCTCTTGATCGGCATTTCTAATGGAGGTACGCTCATGGCAATTGCGCTTTTTTCGGTGATAATTGGGGGCGGTATAGCACGCCGAATTCATCCTTTAGCTGAGGCCTACTTTGAAACGATAGTTATTTGTTTCCTCCTTTATAATTGTTATTATTTCTACGTTGACCTTAATATACTTCCTCTTGTTGGATTAGTTGCCATATTCGTTCAAAGGGTCACCATGTTCACTTTCAATTTTCGATATATTAGTTTAATATGGTCGATTGTTCTTTATATTCTGCCATTGGCCGTCGCGTCATTAGTAGTAATAGATATTTCACCTCGTTATCAAATACCATTGCCTAACACATATGAAATGAAGCTAGCAGGGGTTGGTATGCTTTTAATTTCAACTAGTATTTCATTTCAAACGGTTTTTTGGTTTAGAAAAACTATTAAAAACATTGAAAAGCGTGAATCAAAAGTCAAAGGCTCTTACAAACAAGTACTAGAACTGAATCAAATCTTAAGTCATAACCTAAGAACACCATTGGCCAACGCGCTGGGACAACTGGAAATTGCAGAAAGAACAGATAACTACAAAAAGTATGTCCATCAGGTTAAGAAAGCTCTAGTTGAAGTTACCGTACAAACATCTAGTGTTAATAACGCTAAAAAGGCGTTTGAAGGAACCAATAATGTTAATGAATTCCTCTTAAAGTGGAAGGAAGTTTACAAACACGAATTAGTACAATTCCAATTTCTTGAAAACAAAATCAAATACGAAATGTCAGAAGAAGTTGCAATTGCTCTAGCGGTTTCATTTGATATTTTTGTAAAAAATTCTTTTGAGGCATCTGCAAATGAGGTAATTATAAAAGTGAAAGAAAAAGCATCTACACTTAAAATCGAGTTATTAGATAATGGCAAGGGAGCTTCACCTCATATCATTGAAATGTTCGGAAAACCTATGACGAGTTTGAAAGAGCACGGGACTGGAATAGGAACTTATCTTGCCCAAAGATTGCTTTTAAGCGCTGGTGTTCATGTTAGTTTCTCCAATAGAGAAAATACATCAGGTTTTAAAGTCGGTATAGAGGTTTCACAGATGATTTAATCTTTGTTTTTGCGCTAAAAGAAGCTTCACTTCTAGTTACAATGTTACAGAAAAACCGATATTCTGGCTCGTGGCGGTTTCGAGTTCACTTGTGAGCACTCCTGAAGTAACAATTGGATTTAAACCGTAGTAATAATACAGGTTCAACGGTCCACGCCCGAATTTTACATATGTACCATATCTAAGTGTGCTAAATCCTCCTAGATTATAGAATTTAACCCGGTATATATCTGAGTTGAAGTATGAATATGAATCAGCCAAGTAACCAATTACACCCCCAATATAAAGGCGCGTATACCTTCCCAAATTATTAGATGTAGATCTAAAGCGGAATTCAATTATACCATCTAAATACTCGGTTGCAAATCTGTTTGAGGCATATTCGCGGTCATTTATAAACCCTATTGATTGCGTTCCATCGGAATCTACATTGACATGCAGATTCCCGTGATAGAAATGTCCGCTGTATCCTATTCCATAAGCAACTCCAAAATGACTAAGTCCTAAATGATGTTCCCTCAGGAATTGCATTTCTTGGGAGTTGGCTCGCCATGACGGTATGTAAGACGCATCTGCGCCAACAATCATTAACGAAGACGTATTAAAGGAAATTCCTTCTCCGCGTTCGGGGATAAATACTTTTTCCTGTGCCTTTGCAGAAAGTAACAAACATAAAAAAAGAGTGACAGCATTAAATTTCATAATATGTAGAAGCTAGTAAGAGTATCTCGCTATGAGTTAGTATTATTGTGTTTGTAGAGAATCAATGATTTTAAGAAGGTTAACATAACATGCAGCCCATAAATAACGTTTTATCATCATGGGACACCACAGCTATGACTAAGACTCTTGTTATAGTTGGGGGTATTGTTTTCTCAATTTTGACTTATTTTGACATTTCACCTGGGGGTCTTTTACTTTCAAGCTGCTTATTAAGTGCCGCAATAATCAATCCATTAACCAAACGAATAAGTCCCGTTTTTGAGGCTTATGTAGATATTGGAACAATTTGTTTTTTCGCATACAACAGTTATTACTTTTATAAAGATATAAGCCTAATTCTCTTACTCGGTCTTACTGCTTTGTCCGTGATAAGAATAGTCATGCATAGTTTTGTTTTTCGCGGTAAAAAGCTCTTTTGGACGTTAGGACTTCACCTAATTCCGGTTTCCACAGCTATACTATTTGTGCTTAATATTGAACCTTTTTATTCCATACCCATACCTACAGAGCAAGAATTACTAGTAATAGGCACAACAACAATTATAGCATTTTCTTTATTATTTATTCAAACCATTGTTGCTTATGTAAACACTCTAAATTATATCGAATCCAGTAAAGAGGAGGTTTCCTATTCTTATAAACAGGTTCTCGAACTTAATCAGATATTAAACCATAACCTAAGAACTCCACTTGCTACTGCCTTAGGACAATTGGAAATAGCTGAAATTCATCTTAAAGAAAATAAACATATTGCAAAAGCTAAAGAGGCTTTGAGTCTGGTGGTAAATCAAACTGCAAGTGTAAATAATGCAAAAAAAGCTTTTTATCAGACTACATCGGTGATAGAATTTCTTACAAATTGGAAAGCTCTCTTCAATTATGAGATGGTTGATTTTGAACTTGTAAAAAATCGGGACAAATATTTATTGACAGAACAAGTAGCTATTGCATTGGCAGTGTCATTAGATGTTTTTAGCCAAAATTCAATAGATGCCAATGCAGATGAATTACTGATGCGAATAGAAAGTAAACGCAACAGTCTTCGCATTGATATCACAGATAATGGAGACGGTGCCTCAGAGGAAACTATAGGTTTGTTAGGTAAACCCATGACAAGCAGGAAAGAGCATGGGGCGGGTTTAGGAACCTACCTTGCTCAAAGGCTTATAGTTAGTTCGGGAGGTAAGGTTTATTTTTCAAACAGAAAAAGAGAGAAAGGTTTTAGAGTGATTATAGAAATTTTACCTCGTTAGATAGCTTTTATTCCATTATTTAATACTGAGGTGAATTGGCGCAAAACCTTCCATTACCAACCTGATATCATCTCCTTGTTCTACGGATAACATTGGCCCTAAAGCGCCCGATAAAAGCACTTCGCCTTTATGAAGGACCTCTCCTTGGGAGCACATTTTCTGTGCAAGCCATAGCGCAGCATTTAATGGATTATCCATGCACGCTCTGCCATTCCCTTGACTACAGATTTCTCCGTTTTTATATAGAGCTATTGAAACATTTGCGGGATTCAATTCTTCAATTGTTTTAGAGTCATCCCCTAATATAAAGTGCGATCCTGAAGCATTGTCCGCAATCGTATCCGAAATCTGAATATCCCAATCTTCCACTCTTGAATCTACAATCTCAATAGACGCCTTGACCTCAGCTATTGCGTCCACCAAAATATCCATACTTAGATTATTACTAGTAATATCCTTACCCAAAATAAATGCCAATTCTCCCTCTACTTTAGGAAGTATGAGCCTTGAGCTGTCTATGCTCTTAGAATTAGAAACATCCATGGTATCAAATAAAATCCCATAATCTGGTTGATCAACGCCAAGCTGTCTCTGAACCGCAAAGGATGTAAGACCTATCTTCTTACCTACTACCTTTTCACCTCTTGCTTTACGCAAACCAACAAGCTCTTTTTGAATGGTATAAGCGGCATCAATGTCGTTATTGATGAGGCCTCTTAGTGGGCTTATGCTTTGTCCTGAATTTAACGCGTCAAACAATTGTTTGCCGAGGTCTTGATACAATGACATTTGTAAGGATTTAACTCCTCTAAAGTAGTGTATATTTGTAGGGAACCTGCACAAACTAAAGAGTCATTCCTATGCCGTTTTATCAAAAGCAAGGACAATTCCCTCATAAGCGCCACACTCAATTTCGTAAAGAAAACGGCAGCTTGTTTCATGAAGAACTATTTGGAACTATTGGCTTTGACGGTATGTCGTCATTGTTATATCATGTTCATCCACCTACAATGGTCAAAGAAGTTGGGTTGAGTAGCAGTATAGCGCCAAAAATCGCAGTAGATACAAACATGAAGGCATACAGGTTCAAAGGATTTGATGTCAAACCTGCTGAGGATTATTTAGAAAGTCGTGTTCCTGTGCTCACCAATAAAGACTGTACCATTTCATTAGCAGCACCAACCTCTTCAATGAGCAAGTACTTTTATAAAAATGCACAAAATGATGAAGTTGTTTTTGTGCACGAAGGAAGCGGTACGTTAAAAACTCAATTTGGAGATTTAGTTTTTAAGGATGGTGACTATCTGGTCATCCCTAGAGGGATGATACAACAGTTCCAATTCACAGACTCTAATAATAGGTTATTAATAATAGAAAGCAGTCATCCAATCTATACACCAAAGCGATATCGCAATTGGTTTGGACAATTACTTGAGCATAGCCCCTATTGTGAACGTGATATTCGAACGCCTGAACTAACACCGGCCAAGGATGAAATAGGCGATTTCACCATCAAAGTAAAAAAAGAAGAAATGTTGCATTCATATATGTATGCCACACACCCTTTTGATGTAGTTGGATGGGACGGATTTAACTATCCCTATGCATTTAGCATTCATGACTTTGAACCTATTACAGGCAGAGTTCACCAACCCCCGCCCGTACATCAAACATTTGAGACAAAAGCTTTTGTGATTTGTTCATTTGTACCTAGACTATACGATTACCATCCGCAATCCATACCGGCTCCATACAATCATAGTAATATTGATTCAGATGAAGTACTCTACTATGTAGACGGTGATTTTATGTCGCGAAACAATATTGGAAGAGGACAGATCACTCTTCATCCCTCAGGGATACCGCATGGTCCGCATCCTGGAACCTATGAGGCAAGTATTGGGAAAAAAGAAACCTTAGAACTAGCCGTAATGGTGGACACATTTGCACCTTTAAAAATCACTGAACAAGCCCTTAACTTGGATGCCGGTGACTATCATAAGAGTTGGATTAAATAACCTATCAGAATGACAAACATATTGCCCAAACAATACACAGATGCTAAAGATTTCCTGGAACTTTGGGGCACCGACCACGTGGAAATTTATGTAGGAAACGCGAAGCAAAGCGCCTATTACTTTAAAACTGCTTTTGGTTTTCAGGAAGTAGCGTATGCCGGATTAGAAACAGGTGTAACAGACCGTACCTCATATGTGCTTCAACAAGATAAAATCCGATTGGTCATTACCTCTTCTTTGGTAAAAGACAGCACCATAAATGAGCACCTAAACGAGCACGGCGACGGAGTAAAAATTGTTGCGCTCTGGGTACCCGATGCAACAAAGGCATTTAGCGAGACAACCTCCCGAGGGGCTCGTCCTTACCAAAAACCACAGGTTATTGAAGATACAAATGGAAAAGTAGTAACCTCAGGAATTTACACCTATGGAGAAACCATTCATTTGTTTGTTGAACGGGATGACTACAAAGGACCTTTTCTTCCCGGCTATGTTGCACGCAAACCTCAATACCAACCTTCAGGCGTAGGATTAAAATACATAGACCATATGGTGGGTAATGTAGATTGGGGACAAATGAATACCTGGGTAAAATTCTATGCAGAAGTCATGGGGTTTTCACAAATCATCTCGTTTGATGATAAAGATATCTCTACGGAATATACTGCACTAATGTCCAAGGTAATGTCCAATGGCAATGGTAGAATTAAGTTTCCTATAAATGAACCGGCAGAAGGGAAAAAACGTTCTCAAATTGAAGAGTATATTGACTTTTACAATGGTGCTGGAGTGCAACATTTAGCGCTTGCAACTGATAATATCATACATACCATTCACGAACTTCGTGCAAGAGGTGTTGAATTTTTAGACGTCCCGGATACATATTATAATGACTTGAAAGACCGAGTCGGTGCTATAGAGGAGGATATGGAAGTCCTCAAGAAATATAAGATTCTCGTGGACCGAGATGATGAAGGGTATTTGTTACAACTATTTACAAGACCTCTAATGGATAGACCAACAGTCTTTATTGAAATCATTCAACGAAAAGGCGCAACAAGTTTTGGAAAAGGTAATTTCAAAGCACTATTTGAGGCTATTGAAAGAGAACAAGAACAAAGAGGTACACTTTAACCTAAACATATAAGGATTTCATGAACCTATTAGCAAACGACCCTTCTAGAAAGAGCTGGCTTCCTGTGCCGTCAGGATCCGATTTCCCGATTCAAAATTTACCCTTTGGTGTATTCATCCCAGAGGACGATATTATCACTACCGGAACAAGAATCGGAGACACTGCCATTGACTTAAGCGTATTACATCAGCTAGGATATTTTGAAGGCATAGACCTTCCAGATGATGTTTTCTTGCAAGACACACTTAATGATTTTATTGCACTAGGACGCCCCATATGGAGGTCCGTTCGCAATAGATTAGCTGAAATCTTTGATTACGCAAATACTACTATCAAGAATAACATTGCCCATCAAAACAAAGCGTTATTTCCAGTCAGTCAAGTACAGATGTTAATGCCTGTATATGTGCAAGACTATACGGATTTCTATAGTTCTATTGAGCATGCTACTAACGTTGGAAAGATGTTTAGAGATCCAGAAAATGCCTTGCTACCCAATTGGAAGCATATTCCTGTGGGCTACCATGGAAGAAGTTCTTCTATTGTAATTAGTGGAGTGGACCTTTATCGTCCTAAAGGACAACGCATGGCACCCGGGGCAAATACCCCTACTTTTGGACCAAGTATACGAATGGACTTTGAATTAGAGTTGGCGTTTATTACCGGCGAAGGGAAACCAATGGGTAACAGAATACAAGCAAACGAAGCAGACGAATACATCTTCGGAATGGTTCTTTTTAACGACTGGAGTGCACGTGATATTCAAAAATGGGAATATGTGCCGCTTGGACCTTTCCTTGGAAAGAGTTTTGGTTCAAGTATCAGTCCTTGGGTGGTAACCAAGGATGCGCTAGAACCATTCAAGGTGAGTGGCCCTCTTCAAGACCCTCCAGTGCTTCCTTATTTACAGACAGAAGGAGAAAATAATTATGATATTAAGTTAGAAGTAGAATTAACTCCGGACGGAAAGAAAGGTACCGTGATTTCCAAGTCCAACTATAAATACATGTATTGGAATCAGTGTCAGCAATTGGCTCACCACACTGTAAACGGATGTAATATTAACGCCGGGGATATGATGGCTTCAGGTACAATCTCTGGTACATCAAAAGATAGTTATGGGTCTATGCTCGAATTAAGTTGGGCAGGTAAAGAGCCTATCACCTTAGATACCGGCGAGCGCAGGACTTTTATTGAAGACGGCGATACCGTCACAATGAGAGGACACTGTGATAACGGAGAAATCCGGATTGGTTTTGGAGAAGTTAGTTCCACGCTCCTTCCTGCTATTGATGATTAATATTCAACATTAGCTTTTCCAAAAACAGCGTTAAAAGGCCTTTTTTCTTAACTTTTAGTCGACCATAATAATCCAATCTATGTCACAGAATAATTACATCTCCAAGGTAATAGCAGATGCTCATGAAGCGCTAGAAGGTTTGGAAGATAATATGACCGTAATGTTTGGCGGATTTGGACTTTGCGGTATTCCGGAAAATTCAATTGCTGCTATCCGAGATAAAGGTACTTCAGGAATCACGTGTATTTCAAATAATGCAGGAGTAGACGATTTTGGACTAGGTTTATTGTTGCATACTAGGCAAATAA
>MDSX01072308.1_pt1 | contig 29192 bp, 25 predicted proteins | sample 811141 | NCBI WGS metagenome assembly MDSX01 (sample SAMN05326642, study PRJNA326480) | marine metagenome | isolation source: seawater | place: Atlantic Ocean: South East | collected 2010
ATCAGCACAAGATTTTGTGATGAATTGATCACCTGTTCCCATGTCTTTAAAGACGCATAGGCGGTAATTTTCTGGATGAATTCCTGTTTTCATTTCGTTCGTGTATTAAATGGCTTGAGTTTTTGCCCAAACCCCATATCCGTTATTTCGGACGGCAAATATAAGTTAAATGTTCGCACGTCGTTCAATTGGTGATACAAAAATAGTAATGTAGCTTCGCTTGTGATGAATTTTGTGAAACTAATTTTAGCATTTAGTCTTTTTACCGCAATAATCAGCTGTCGTGATACCGTGGATTTTCCTGGATCCAATATTGAGCTCAGATTTTCTGCAGATACTATTTATTTGGATACCGTTTTTACCGGATTAGCTAGTTCCACACGGATTCTTAAAGTGTATAATCCAAGTAGTGAAAATATGGTCATTGACCGTATATATATGGGACGTGGATCTGAGAGCTTTTACCGCATGAATGTGGACGGAGTGAGTGGTTTAGATATAAGAGACACGGAGGTATTAGCTAATGACAGCACCTATATTTTTATTGAAATAAGTCCAGATGCGTTGGGTTCAAATGAACTTATTTATAAGGATAGTATATGGTTTGAAAACGGAGGTAAACGTCAACATATTGATCTTGTTACCACCGTATGGGACGCCATATATCACTTCCCTACCAACGTATTAACCATAAATAGGGCAGCGCCCTTACCGCCGCTAAAACTGGCCTATTCAATACTTGATGAAAATGAAGTTTGGAACAATAGTAAACCGCATGTAATTTATGGCTACGCAGTTGTAGATAGCGCCCATACACTAACCATTGAACCTGGAACTCAAGTACATTTTCATAATGGCAGTGGGCTTTGGGTCTATAGAGATGGTGAATTACATGTTGACCCATTACTCACGGGAAGCATGAATAATGCCGTAGTATTTCAAGGGGATCGATTAGAGCCCTCTTACGAATGGGTTCCGGGCCAATGGGGTGGTTTATTAGGAGGTGTATTCATTCAGGGCGGGGCCTATACTAAGGCTACCTTGAGTAATCTCATCATCAAAAATGCAACGACAGCACTGCGTGTTGATAGTGCATGGAATACTATTCCCAACGCTGAACTGAACAATGTTATTATTACACACAGTTCTAGAGTCAATTTATACGGTGGATATGCCAACATTACTGGACAAAATATAGCGCTTGGTCCGAGCGGTGTTTATGGATTTTATGCCTTGGGTGGAAACTATCTATTTGAGCACTGCACCATCAATAATACATGGAACTTTTCCTCTCGATCCGGAAGCAGTATTGGCTTGGTCAATTTCTTTGATGATATTAATAACAACAGATATACCAGGTCTATTCAGGCCATATTTAGGAATTCATACATTGGCGGCAATTTAGCTAGCGAAGTAGCCTTAGGCATTGACCCTTCAGAAACATTCAATGTTTCTTTTGAGCATAGTGCATTGAAAATTGAACCCAATCCTGAAGCAGGCCATTATTCTCTTACTGATACGGTTATGTTCAAAAACAATGAATACAATATGAACTGGGGTTTCCTGTCATCACCGTGGATACCTCAAGAAGAATGGAAATTTATTCCCGATTCTGCCTCTACCCTTTTTGGTAAGGCCATTCCGACACCTTTTACTCCTGCATTCGACCTAGGTGGGACCGTACGCCAGCAACCTGCAACTATTGGTGCTTTGGAAAGACCCTAGAGGTTTTTAAGGAATTCCATGGTATTTGCTCCATCGGCATAATCCCATAATCTTGGTTTCTGAGCAGTTCCAAGTGGCAAATACGCTTGCCCCACTACACACTGTATGTTGCTTCCCCATGTTGTAAGTTGGTCAGCTGGACCTTCTTTCCCATAAGTACTAAAATGAAGAATAGAAACGGGAGTATGCAATACTTCGTTTTCTCGAACAATCAAAAAACCATTTTCTAAGAAATCGTCTTGATTTAATAAAAATAGTGCTCGATAGTAGTCGTAGTTATTCCCGTACTTATTGTTGTTTATCACATCATTGTATTCCACAATATGTGCAAATACTTGCTGGATATCATAATTCACTGGTACCAATAGATGACTAACACTCCTGCATCCCATTCCAAAATAGGAAAAAATATCCGACCCCAAACCTTGTAGTTCTTCCTTGCTTTCTTGTCCGGTTAGTACCGCAACAGATGTTCTGTTTTTACGAATAATATTCGGGTATTTCCCGAAATAATACTCGAAATACCTAGAGGTATTATCACTGCCTGTGGCAATTACGGCTCCGATATCCGAAAGTTGATCTACAAATATCCAATCGCCTTCAAATAATTCATCATAACGCAAAAGAACTTTGACCAATACCGGTAAAATATACTGGTCATCACTGCTCATTTTGACTATCGCAAAGTGCCCGGATAGAAATACACTTAAAAAATCATGTAACCCTACTAATGGAATATTCCCCGCCATCACTATGCCTACACGGTTACGGTTGATAGAGGACACTCCTCCCTCTTGCGCCCGCCAATTTTGGAGATTTTCAAGTGTAAGCTCTGATCCCCAAGCTTTAAGCGCTTGAGTAACGTGCTGCTCAATGAACCAGCCGTTATGCCGAAACGCTTGATTAATAGCCGACTTTAATTCTAAAGAGAGATCCTCATGACCGTTGGAAATTGTTTTTCCTGAAACGAACTCCCTAATGAACAATCCTAATTGGGAAACTGCTTCAATCCTGTGGTCAGTAAAAAACATTGGCGTTACCTTTGCGTTAATATTGCAAAGCTAAAACAACAGGGCTATATGGCTATTAAAATCACAGATGAATGCATTAATTGTGGAGCGTGTGAACCAGAATGTCCAAATAATGCCATTTATGAAGGGGCGCTAGAGTGGAGATTTAACGAAGGAACAGACCTATCCGGTAAAATTATCACACCAAATGGCAACAAATATGATGCAGATGAAGCTCAAGAACCTGTTGATTATGACGTGTATTACATTGTAACTGATAAATGCACCGAATGTATTGGCTTTCATGAGGAACCGCAATGCGCAGAGGTTTGCCCAGTAGATTGTTGTGTACCAGACGAGGAAAACGAAGAAACTGAAAACGAACTTCTTGCTAAAAAAGAATTCATGCATGAAGAAGAATAGCCTTATAGCCATTCTTATCATTTGTTATACCGCTGCGGCCCAACCTACAGAAGAGTCCTTAAAGCGTCTTGGTAACAATTACCTTAAATCATCTAACCATACCCTTACAGATTCATTAGCGAATCTTTTTGCCGATTCCCTTTGGGCGTTCATTAGTATTGAATCAAATTTTGGAACGCCACTTAATGAGGTGTCTAACTTAAGTGTTCAACTACCAGATGACAAAAGCTTTGCCCTGTACAGTTGGGCAGTACCAAAAAAACAATCGGGTGAATATACCTTTCATGGATTTTTATGGAAACCAGACTGGAATGGACCTAAGCGAATCGTTCTAGAAGATTATAATTCTGATGGTGAGGTTTATCGGTGGCTAAAAGGAGGACAATGGGTAGGCGGTATTTGCTATGATATCATAACAAAGAGAAGTAAAGGACAAAAATCTTATACTCTCTTAACCTTCAGGCCCGGAAGAACGTATCATACTAAATACATTGATGCTATTGAACCGGGTAAATCTCGCAAGCAGCTGCATTTTGGATCAAAAATTTTCAATATCCAAAGCAATGGGGACGAGCGCTATATCCGAAGACCCTATAGAATTCAATTCCGCTACAACAGTGATTTATCAGCAGCGGTGCGTTGGGACGGAAAACACGGTGGAATCATATGTGATCATCTTGCACCTGCTAAAGAAAACCTTAAAGAAAAGTGGTTTGGCTATGGTCCAGATTTCTCTTATGATAGAATTTACTGGGAAACGGGTAAATGGCACATGCAAGAAGGCTATCCACTTATACAAAACTTAGATGTAGCACCCACCAATGGTAGAGTTCCTACTACTTTGGACCCAAAAAAGTAAGCGGTAAATCTTAGTGATTTAGCATTACCGGCATTACGAGCATAAGTAAATCCTCACCCTCACCAACACCGTCTGCCGGTATCAAAATACCCGCACGATTCGGAGCACTAAGCTCCATACGAACATTGTCTGCACCTAGATTACCCAACATCTCCAATAAGAAGCGACTATTAAATCCTATTTCGATATCTTCTCCTTGGTAATCACAAGCTAATCTTTCGTTTGCCTTGTTACTAAAATCAGGATCTTCTGCGCTTATACCCATCTCTGCACCGGCAATACGCAGACGAATTTGATGCGTTGTTTTATTTGAGAAAATAGAAACTCTTTTCACTGAAGATGAAAATGCACTGCGGTCTACCAGCATCACATTGGGATTAGATTGAGGAATTACCGCCTCATAATTTGGGTATTTCCCATCAATCAACCTACACACCATCACGACGTTATCAAAAGAAAACTGTGCATTTGTATTGTTATAGATTACCTGAACCTCAGTAGAATCATAACTCAAAGAGCCTCTAAGCATATTCAAAGGCTTCTTTGGCATGATGAATTCTGCCGTACTTTCAGCACCTAAATCTGTTCTTCTATACCTTACTAATTTGTGTGCATCAGTAGCTACAAATGTGAGGCTATTTGAATCGAACTGAAAGAAGACGCCACTCATAACTGGTCGAAGCTCATCGTTGCCTGTTGCAAACAAAGTTTTACCTATTGCCGTGACTAACACTTCTGCCGGTAATACCGCAGAGGTGGCATCCTCTAATTCAGGAAACTTTGGAAACTCATCGCCATCTATAAATGCGAGAGAGTACTTGCCGTAGTCTGAAGACAATTCAATCGTGTGAGAACCATCGTCAAAGGTGAACGTTAAGGGTTGCTCTGGAAAAGTCTTTAAGGTATCCATCAAAACCTTCGCCGGCACGGCAGCCGAACCTATATCTTGAGTTTCCACATCTAAGTTTACACTCATGGTGGTTTCAAGATCCGATGCACTTACGGTAAGTTCACCTTGTTTGAGTTCAAACAAGAAATTATCTAGAATCGGGAGTGTGTTGTTGCTTTGAATAATTCCTCCAATGAGTTGGAGCTGTTTCAAAAGCTTAGAACTAGATACGATGAATTTCATAATAGGACTTCTTATCGATTGATTGTAAACAAAGATAATCGGAGCGGTACGTTTTAGCCCCGTAGGATGTTTTTTTTATCACACCCTTTTGTTAATAACCGCTAGTTAAATTCCGCAGGAGTCAACATAAGGTTACGCCAACCGTAGCGTTGGATCAGCGCCATTCGCCCGTCTGGTAGCTCAGCATAAAACCTATCCGGATCCCATTCGTGTGCCTGCCCATCTTCTCCTATTAGGATACCTTCCGTTTTTTTATAAAAAGCCCTTGTCTCCAGCGTTTCACCGCCAATTGTATTCACAAAAAAGGAGAATGCAGGAACAGCGCTAAATATGCTGTCTTTTTTGTTCCAAATATTATCCGACTCTACCACTGCCCCTTCATATTTCAGCGTACGAACTGCACTAACGGCTGTCATTAATAATTGAGGTTTATTATTTGACAAAGGTTCGGATTCACGGCCCATAAGCAACCAGCTAGATGCTTCTTGAGCAATTTCGTTCAAATTGCCTTTAACATTTCGAGTAATCTTCCAAAAGAATCCCTCCGGTCCATTTACCTTCATTTCTATACTTTCAATCTCATCTAGGGCTAACCCATAGATAGTACGATCACGCCACAAAGAGGGTTCTGTGAAGAATCGAGTCGTCAGATAACCATTAAACCCTTGGATATAAACTGAAAAGGGTAATTGGGAACCAATCATGCGGTAGTAGGTCCCAAGCATATCTGGGGTTTCAGTGCCAACAACGTAACTCTTTAGTAATTTCTCACCACTGTAAACCTCAACCCATTTGCCGTAAACATCCATACGCTGATTGACTTCGGAAACAGCGCTTTTAGCAACGAAATTTTTTAATGTGACATTACCTAGAGTCTCTAACAAGACTTGTATCGCATCTTTCCTTGCCGGATAACTACCGTTTACTAACCAACCTGTAGAAGATCGTTCAAGAGTTACTTCTGATGGTTTTTTATCTTTAATAACAACCCTCGTAATAGAAGCAGTGTCAGCTATTACAAAATCATATTGAGCTTTTAATTCCTCCAAACCATCGCTTTGCTTTGAATTGTTGCACGCCATAAGTAGGAGTGCTACTGGAAATAGGTATTTGAGTGAATTAACGTGCATATCTTCTTTTTCTGAACCAAGCCAATGATAATCCTACGAGCAACAAGAATAATTCAGGAGCTATGACATTGAGGAATTTCCATTTAGTGCGTTCTGCGTATAACTTATCTGTATTTAAGAGACGCAATTTAACATCGCGTGTTCGAGTTTCAATTAAGCCAGTATCGTCTAGCATATGATCCACTAAGTTGAGAATTAAGTCGTCATTGCCGTATTGTATGTTGGTATATTGATCAAACCCTAAGGGCAACGGCTGGCCCCTTGGTAATTCGGGATTAATCAAATTGACTTGATTCCTAATAAAATCACCGTCGCTAAAAACGGCCATACTTGTAGTCGTGCTTTTTTTAATCTGTGGAAGTGAACTCCCGGCTTTACGCGGAGCAATTCTGTTAGCATACGCACTTTGAAACCGGCCTTCTAAAAGCACACCTGTCAGGAGGCTTTGAGCAGCAAAGGTTCTTGGATCAGGTCTATTATACAATGTTTCCAAACTTACCATATGTGGTGCGGGAACGCTTTTAGCATTCATGGAACTCAACAACAAAGGAGTCATTCTAACCCCTTCAGCCTCTAAGGTGTCCAAGGTACTAACAAATTCTCCCTTGACTGCATTAATATTTGCGACCGCTGGATGTTCAGATGCTCCAAGTAAAGGGAAATATACCCAGGGGTTAATACTTCTTCGATCGTTAATTCCTGCGCATCGGATATCTTGAACAAGATTGGTATTTACTCTGACACCATATTTAAAGAGAAGATCAGTGATGTTTAAATTAAAATACGTAGGATACGCAAGGAATTCAGGTCCAAAACTCAAGCTATCCATTTCAGCCTGAACACCATCTACAAACCACAAGAGATGACCACCGCCCATTAAAAACTGATCAAGTAAATACTTATCAATTTCAGAGAATGCAACAGTGGGCTTTGCAATAATTGCCAGATCAAAACTATTCAATCGACGAACCATATCTTCAATATCAGCATCGCCATTGCTCTTGGCTTTGTAGGTTTCCATGGAGAATCGTTCCACAGTGTAGTGCTCACTTAAGACCAGACCAATACCGGCAGTTTTTGATGCTGAAAGCTCTCCGTGTCCCGTAATCATGGCGATTTTTTCTCGCTCTGTGGTCAGAAGTGTGCTTAACGCTCGTGATAAATTGAATTCCAACTGCTGAATACTAATATTCACCTGTTCCGCTGGATTAAATGCCATGACATCTTCTAATAGCACTGCCGTTTCCTCCTTTTCTTGATAGCTAAGAATCGCGGCGGGAAAAATATTAAGTACACTTTGACCGTCTTTGGTATTGATTTGCAATTGAACTGCATCAATACCTTTTGTTGCTAGTTGATTTTTAAATTCAGCCGATTGGTCCGCTTGATTCGGATTGATAAATTCAAAGAATACATTGGGGTTCCGCGCACCCCATTCTTCTAACATGTGTTGCGTTTCCTGCCTAAGGCGCTCAAAACCTGCAGGGAAGTCTCCCTCTAAATACACCTTAATTAGAAGCGGTTCTTGAACCTGCTCTAGTAACGTTTCCGTTCCTTCGCTCAGGGAATATCGCCCTTCCTCTGTTAAGTCAATTCTAAATCGAACACTTTGCGAGAGAAGAATTATTAGTATAGCGGCTATTGCGAAGGTTGTTTTCAATACTAGCTTCGTCTGTAGATACTTTTTACCAAGTACTATTAATGTAAGACTCAAATACAGCAATACAATCCCTATAAAATAGCCAATATCACGGCCGTCAAGTACACCTCTAGCAATGGAAGTATAGTGTTCATTAAAGCCTAATTGACCCAAAGTCAGCTCCCATCCGCTAAATTTGTATAAATCAGCTAATGCCTCAAAACCTAAATACATTGCGGCATTAAGAGCCACACCGAGCACAAAGGCCACTACGTTATTGGAAGTAGATGCACTTGCGAATAAGGCCACCGCAGTATATGCAGCTCCAAGAGCAACCAAGCCAATAAAGGAACCAACGGCAGCTCCCCAATCTAAATTGCCAACGGGAGAACCCAATGCACTTATACTCCACAAGTAGATGAATGTTGGAAGTATACTCAATACGACCACGACCAATGCTCCAAGGTATTTTGCCAGTACAAGCTGAGCAGAAGAAATTGGACGCACTGCTAAAAGTTCTATCATTCCTGATTTTAGCTCATCGCTAAATACGCGCATACTTACTGCCGGAATTAGAAATAAAAACACCCAAGGGGCTAAAGCAAAATAATTCGACAGCGAAGCATATCCTCCTTCAATTAAATTGAAAGGTCCATTGAATACCCACAATAAAAGGCCGTTGATGAGCAAATAAACTCCTATAATCAAATAGCCTAAAATGCCAGAGAAATAAAGCTGTAATTCCTTTCTAAGTTGTGCAATCATGCTTCCTTTTTATCTACTATCTGGCACGTCCATGCCTCCGGTTTATCGTAAAATAATTCCTTCGTTCTAGGCCAAACTGATTTGAATAACGAACTATTTCTGTATACGTCTAAATCAGCCTCTGAATCCCAGAAGCTCAGCGTAAAAAAATACTTGTTACTTTCTAGTAAATGTACACCGTGACATCCGGGCTGCTTGGCAATGAGATTTTTACTTTCCGCAAAAATCTCACGAAAAACATCCCCCTCAGATTCGCTGGGCTTTATGGCTAATTTCACTATGCGTTGAATCATGTAATATCAATTCTAACCCAATCATGGACTTTCATACCCAGTAATTCATCGCTGCCTCGAATGTGCTCTCCTCCACTTTTACCAATTGCAATAGCGAGCATACCTTCTTCATTCCAAAGGGCCGCTAACTTCCCCTGTGGGACATCTGCAATTCGGTCGTAAATCCTTTGCATACTTCTTCCTCTAGACAATTCTACTGAAAATTTACGTGCGCCGGCGTGATTGGTAAACATTGCTCTACTAATATTTGTGATACACGTCCCAAATCTATCAACATACACTACGTTACCACTAATGGCGTGATCACTCATACCAGGTACCTGTTCCTTAACGCGTTTAACGGATGACAACGCCGGACCTAACACCTCCATTTTTCCACCATCACTCAGGTGAGCAGCTGCAGCTGCTAAAATCTCTTTTTCATCATCGGAATTAATTCCACGAATATCTAATGTGCGTGCTCCAGTGATTTTTTCTTCTCTCAAAACACTAGTTATTAACCCATTATTCGTACCCAGAAAATATTGTCCATTCGACTTTAGACAAATATATTCGCCGCCTTCTTGCGGAGATGACCCGACCATCACCAAATGAATAGTTCCCTTTGGAAAGTCTTTGTAGACACCACGAAGGATATGTGCCGCTTCTAGGATGTTGTGGGGTTCTACTAAATGACTGATATCTACAATTTCCGTCTTTTTAATACGTCGAAGTACACGAACCTTGAGTCGTGCAACGGTATTGTCGCGAAGGCCATAATCTGATAATAAAGTGATTAATCCCATAGAAGCGCCGTGACCACGTGGTGTATTAATGAAAATGTAGTTACTTTGTCAAAAGTAAGGCAATTCCGCCTTCTAAAACAGTACTCAACACAGCAGTAATTGACACAAAAGGTTTTTGAACTCACCGGTGCGGACCCAGCGCAACTCTACGGACCAAGCAACATCTATCTCAAGCAGCTTGGCGCTTATTTTCCCGCATTGAAGATTATAGCCCGCGGCCATGAAATGAAGGTTAGCGGTCCTCAAGAAAGTATAGAAGAATTTGAGGATAAGCTCGAAGCAATCGTCGCATACGTAAGTAAGAATAAGCGATTAGATGAACGTGCTTTAGAAGAACTCATTCAAGCGAGGGATACAGCTCGAACAAAGCACACTATGCTTAAGGACGAAGTTATTTTGCACGGCCCTCAAGGCCGTATCATTAAAGCCAAAACTCCAAATCAGCACAAATTAGTAGAGACAGCGATGACTAATGACTTAGTTTTTGCAGTTGGGCCTGCTGGTACGGGGAAGACTTACACCGCAGTGGCATTAGCTGTGAGCGCCCTTAAGAATCGAGAAGTCCGAAGAATTATTATGACTAGACCGGCTGTTGAAGCAGGCGAAAACCTAGGCTTTTTACCTGGTGACTTGAAAGAAAAATTGGACCCGTATTTACAGCCATTATATGATGCTTTACGTGATATGATTCCAAAAGAAAAATTAGAGTTCTATCTAGAAAATCGTACTATTGAGATTGCACCTTTAGCCTTTATGAGAGGGCGTACGCTTGATGATGCCTATGTGATTTTAGACGAAAGTCAGAACACAACAACGGCACAAATGAAAATGTTTTTGACTCGAATGGGTGAAAATGCACGTTTCATTATTACTGGAGACACCTCCCAAATAGATCTACCTAAACATCAAAAAAGTGGTCTTAAAGAGGCCATTATCACGTTAAAAGGGATTAAGGGAATAGGGTTTGTTGAATTGGATGGACGCGACGTAATACGCCACCCACTTGTTAAAAAAATAATTACTGCTTACGATCGGAAAGATTGACTATGAATCAAGATCCAACATTTCAATTTACAGGACAAACGAACTTTTATAGGGGTAAAGTTAGGGACGTGTATACTATAGGAAAGGATCTTTTAGTCATGGTAGCATCTAACAGAATTTCAGCTTTTGATGTTGTTCTGCCTAAACCCATACCTGGAAAGGGTCAAGTGCTCAATCAAATTGCCGAACACTTTCTTAAGGCTACGGAGGATATAGTACCTAATTGGCGTTTATCCACTCCTGATCCTCAAGTAACCGTTGGTCATAAAGCAGAGCCGTTTAAAGTAGAAATGGTCATCCGTGGATACTTAGCCGGTCATTCAGCTCGAACCTACCAGAGCGGGAATCGTAAACTATGCGGGGTGGTTCTTCCAGAAGGAATGCAAGAAAATGATCCTTTTATTGAACCCATTATCACACCTTCAACCAAAGCTTCCCATGGAGATCACGACGAAGATATTTCAAGAGAAGAAATCATAAAACAGGGAATTGTAAGTGAAGCCGATTACAAGCAATTGGAGAGCTACACCAGAGATTTATTTGAAAGAGGGACAGAAATGGCCGCAGAACGTGGACTTATATTGGTAGATACCAAATATGAATTTGGTAAGCTTGCTAATGGCACTATTGTGCTCATTGATGAGATTCACACACCTGATAGCTCGCGTTATTTTTATAAAACAGGTTATGCAAAAAGACAAAAAAACGGAGAGGCTCAGTTGCAGCTCAGTAAAGAATTTGTAAGAGAGTGGTTAATGGAAAACGGCTTTCAAGGAAAAGAAAATCAGACCATACCCCCAATGACGGACGAGTTTGTTCACCTTGTTTCCAGTCGCTATTGCGAATTATATGAAAAAATTACTGGAAATAAATTTCAACCTGCTTCCACAGAAAATGCAGAATTACGCATAGAGAAAAACATAGAGAAGTATCTATCCTCCGCGCAATGAAAATGATATTGAATTCGTAATTTATAAATTATTCATTTGAAAAATTATGTTAAGAGCCTTAAAAGTTACTGCATTACTTGCTACCCTGCTTATTTCTACAACTGCTTTCGCCCAATTGAAAATCATCAAATTTGGGATTAAGGGAGGGGCTAACTACCCTCAACAGGGTTTGAGTCTGAACGATATCAATGATATTGTGAACAATCAAACATTCAATATTGATAATATTCAAACCGTATATAGCGACGGATTCAACGCCGGACTCATTGCAAGAATAAGTCTTCCATTAATCCCTGTATACGTTCATGGCGAAGCACTATACACGCAATTTAAAGAGACCATTCAAGCCACAGGAGGAGATGCTTTTAACCTAGAATCTACCATTGAGAGAATAGATTTCCCTTTGAGTGCAGGTGCTAAATTAGGCCCCGTATTTGCCGGACTAGGAGCAACACCCTCTATCCCACTTGCCAATGCTAGTGACCTTTGGTCACCCACAGAAGATGCCAATTTCACATGGGGTTGGCACATTCACGCCGGCGTAAAACTTTGGAGACTTCTTGGAGAGGTGAAATATGAAAGTGGCTTTGGGCTAATGGCAGGTGATTTTGATCAAAACATTAATGGAAGCGACTACACCTTTAATCTAGATCAACGTCGATCTCAAGTAATTGTTAGCGTAGCGTATTTTTTCAAATAACTACTCGGTCTCGAGTTCCTCAAGGTATCCTTTCTGATAGAAATGATGAATAATGCCAGCGGCATAGGCGTCGTGCTCTAAATGTACCATTCGCTTTTTTAACTTAGGCCGATTAGTACCGTCAGTCGCCAAATAGAAATAGGTATACCCAATTAACCTACTGTTTTCAATTAGAATTGCACACTTTTCATTTCCCTTTCTACCCGGCCCAATTAATGTCGCGTCAGAAGGAAATAAGTATTGCCTCATAGTACTCAGTGTCACTTGCTTTGACTTCGCTTTCCACTGGAGCTTTTTAGTATTTTTAAAGTAATGCTCACGATCTTTATCAAGCAAGAATGAAAGGGGATCTAAGGATTCATTCATCATAAGGTGTTGCAAAAATCCATACATAGACTTATTCCCTTCAAAATAGAATTCTGGTTGCTTGTTGCGAATGGGATGTACCCTCACAAAATCAACTAACACGCTTTTCTTAGGTTCTGTAAATATTCCAAATCCTAAAAACTGTTTTTTCTTTGTACTATTATAAAGTGGACGAAGCTTATCTAAAGTTCTTTTATGTTGAATCTGAGCTATAGCCTCATTCCCGAAATCCTCAATTTCTATACTTTTAGCTTCTGCTTGAAGAGATAAAGCCAATTTATTGTCGGCAACAAAATGTCTGTTTATACTATTCTGTAAATCTTTGCTGTTTCCAATATATATGGGCTCACCTGAATCATTGTAGATGTAATACATCCCAACTTTATTATGTAAATGCTTTACTTGTTCTTTGAATGGATTCCTATTTTCACTATCTGATTTTGAGACTTGAACCTCCTCTAAAAAAGAGCTTCGATCCTTTTCCAGTAAAATCTTTAATAGTTCCGTTGTTAGCCTAGCATCACCTTCAGCTCTATGGCGAGCAGAGTTAATGAGGCCAAGCTCCTTTGCAACTGTCTTCAACCCATAATTGGACCAGTTTGGGAACATTCTTTCGCAATAAGGAATCGTATCTAAGGTAGCTCGATGATAATCAAAGCCCAGTGCTTCAAATTCCTGCTGAAATACACGATAGTCAAAACCAATGTTATGCGCCACAAAAGTGGTATCCTCAGTAATCTTTACAAGTCTTTTAGCAATTTCGTAAAACTTTGGTGCTGTTCGCACCATCTTATTACTGATTCCGGTGAGTTTCGTAACGTAAGGGTCTATTCCTCTTTTCGGATTAACCAAGGAAATAAATTGGTCTACGATATCGCCATTCTCAAGAATAAATACAGCTACGTCAATGATACGTTCATCACCCCAAGAACCTCCAGTACACTCAATGTCTATAACAGCAAATCTCATCTAATCATTTCTAGCACCAAAAATAGAGGAACCTATTCTCACATGCGTTGACCCATTTTCAATGGCAAGTTTATAATCACCACTCATTCCCATACTTAGCGTATTCCAATTGCGCGTTGTTCCAAGCTCATCATAAAGGTCTTTTAAACGTGCAAATTCACTATTCACCAAATTCATATCCTTTGTATTGGTAGCCATTCCCATGAGTCCAACAACTTCTGCATTGGGAAAGTCATCTAATTGACCCACAAGCTCACGCAATTCTCCCTCGCTCAAACCTGACTTAGTATCCTCACTAGCAATTTGGACCTGAAGAAGGCTTTTAATAGTTCTACTGCATTTAACCGCCTGTTTATTGAGCTCTACTAAGACTTTTCTTCGATCTACCCCATGCACCATGTGTACAAAAGGAGCTATATATTTAATCTTATTAGTCTGAACGGTACCAATCATGTGCCACTGAATGTCTTTGGGCAACTCTTCATACTTAGCAGCTAATTCCTGTATCTTATTTTCACCAAAATGACGCTGACCGGCCTCATACGCCTCCATAATGGCAGATATTGGTTTAGTCTTGCTTACTGCGATCAACTCAACATCTCCCAATTCAAGATTGTACTTCGATATAGATTCTGTTACGCTCATTTAAACACATGAAGCATCATACCACTTCTTAATTTTGGTTCAATATAAGTGCTTTTGGGCGGCATTGAACCTCCAGCTAATGCTGTTTTTTTTAGTATTTCTATACTTACCGGGGGTAAACGAAAACCTAATTCAAGACCCTTGGCCAACATCTCATTACTTTGGTCTCTATCCTTTTGATGTACGTAGGAAATACGCTCATCTTTTTTTGCGTCTTTTATTCCTAAAAGAGGATCAAGAATTTCGTTCATTAAATATTCTGGTGGGAGGTCACGATTTATGCCTTGATTGGACGTTAAAATAAACCACCGTCCCTCAAAAAACATTTCTAAATCCCCCTCGACCTTATCAAAACTCCCAGCCTTTTCATCTACATCAAAGTTGTCATATAATTGATCTTTAGAAAAGTCCATATTCGATAGGTTAACCCAGCGCTCAAAAGAATCAATTCCAATTTCTTTTTCGTCCATAAACATGGTTAGAATCATTTGAGCCTCTTCACTGTTTTTCAGATTCTGAGCAACTCTTCTCGTTGAGCCGAACCTATGGTGACCATCTGCCAGAAAAAAATCGTTGCTTTGACTGAAAACTTCTTCCAACTTATTTTTCAACTCACCCGATATAGCCCATAATTTATGGCCGATTTCATTAGCCGTGAAGAAGTCGAAAATTGGTTCCGTTGACTTAACCTTATCCATCAATTCAGTACGTTTTGAATCCGAAGCTCCGAAGACTAAAATAGGCTCTGCTTGGAATCCCGTACTTTCCAAGTACTCAGCAAAAAGTTTCTCGCGAACCTCTATTGTTTTTTCATGTAAATGAACTTGAGCCTCGTTTACATCTAGTAATCCAATTATGCCTGAATAGATTCTATCACCTGATTTTTGCTCATATAAAAAATAACAAGGTACTTTATCACTCTTAAAAATACCGTTGTCAATAAACTGATTTAATCTTGAACGAATAAGCTGGAATCGCTCTTGATTTGTTAATGAAGTGTCCGTTTCAGGACGAATCACTTGAAGGAAGGAATATGGATTATTTCTGAGTTTATCATTTAACTGTTCGGTTGAATACAATTCTACCGAACGACTCGGAACTAGGTGTGCCTTGTTGCGCTCAGCGCGAAACGCTCGAAATGGTTTTAGCATGAATCTCTGTACTTAGGTGGGAGAAAGTTACGCCAATAATGTGCTCAAGGAATTACTATGACTTAGCAAGAGGCAATTTTAATTGACTTCGAGTAAACATTCCTACATTTTCGAGTGAGAAAACACAACTAAAATTACCTATAATCGTTATCAAAAAAGTCTGCTTTCAACATAGACTTCCTTTTAATTTAGTTTCACCTTTATAATGCATCAATGTGCGCTGCTAGTTCTGTTCCTATTCTATCCTGAGCCTCCATTGTTGCTGCGCCAATATGAGGCGTAATACTGACTTTACCATTCATCAAAATCTTTACTGCGGGTGTCGGTTCATTGGTGTATACATCTAAACCTGCACCTGCTACTTTACCGCTTTCAATTGCTGCCAATAAAGCTTCCTCATTAACAACTCCTCCTCGAGAAGCATTCATTAAGAATACGCCGTCTTTCATCTTAGAAATTTCATCATCACCAATCAAATTGCCACCAGGGACATGGACAGAAATAAAGTCACTCTCAGCTAAAACACGTTCGAAACCAATATTTTCACAAGTGAATGTAGCCTTTTGACCATCAAAGAAATCAAGTTCAACGTCTACATTGTTGTCATGCATTTCCGAAAAGACAACTTTCATGCCTGCGCCAATTGCGAGCTTTGCCAACGCCTGACCTATTCGGCCAAAACCCACAATTCCCAATGTGCGCCCTCTCAATTCTAAACCCTTTGCATACGCTTTTTTCAAAACGCCAAATTTAGAATCGCCCTCCAAAGGCATTTGACGGTTTGAATCGTGCATAAAACGCACCAGTCCCCTCATATGACCCATAACCAATTCTGCGACTGAGTCAGAAGACGCTGCAGGTGTATTGAATACTGTTAATCCTTTATCTCGTGCGTATTCAACATCAATGTTATCCATTCCAACACCACCGCGGCCAATACCTTTTAAAGATGGACAAGCATCAATCAAAACTTGACGTACCGTTGTGGCAGAACGAACCAAAACCACATCAATTTGGTGTTCATTAACAAAATTCGCTAATTGATCTTGTGCCACTTTTGTGGTAAAAAGATGGTGTCCCCCGGCTTGAATTGCCGCAACACCAGAAGCTGAAATACCGTCGTTTGCTAATACTTTCATGAATATTTTTTTTCTAATTCTTGCATACAGTTCACCAACACTTGAACGCTTTCTATATCCATGGCATTGTACATGGATGCCCTGTAACCTCCTACGGAACGATGACCGTTAATACCTGAAATTTGATTTGTGTTGATGAGTTTATCAAAATACTCTTTGTGAGACCCTTCATCGTTGAGAAGAAAACAGGCATTCATAGTAGACCGGTCCTCAATAGCTGCAGTGCCTGCAAACAGTGAATTGCGATCTATTTCTTGATAGAGTAAGCTTGCTTTTTCGTCATTTCGTTTTGCAATAGTCTCTACACCACCATTAGCCTTCAACCAGCGGAGAGTAAGCATACTAACATAGACAGAAAAAACAGGAGGGGTATTGAACATACTGCCCTTTGAAATATGTGTAGTATAATCTAACATGGTGGGAATATAGCGTCCTGAGCGCCCCAGCGCATTCTTACGCACAATAACTAAGGTTGCACCCGCGGGTCCCAGGTTTTTTTGAGCTCCTGCGTAAATAAGGTCGAAGTCTTTCACATCAATAGACCTCGAAAAGATATCTGAACTCATGTCTGCTACAACGGGAACACGCGTATCAGGGAAGTCTTTTATTTGAGTACCATAAATAGTATTGTTCGAAGTGCAGTGAAAGTAATCCGCCGATTCATCAATTGTATAACCTTTGGGAATATAATTGTAATTGGCATCTTTTGATGATGCCAATACTTCCGCCTTTCCTAAACCTGCGGCCTCCTTGTATGCTTTGGATGACCAAGCACCCGTATCCAAATATTGAGCCTTTCCACTCTCAGTCAACAAGTTAAAGGCTACCATAATAAATTGCATAGAAGCTCCCCCTTGAAGGAAAATAACTTCATGGGTATCTGGAACATGCAGTAATTCTTTTGTTAGAGCTACAGCCTCATCCATAACCGCTACAAAGCTTTTACTGCGGTGAGAAATTTCAACAACGGACAACCCGAGGTTATCGAAATCAATTAAAGATTCCGAAGCCTCTTTAAAAACTTCTTGCGGAAGAATGCACGGGCCAGCAGAGAAATTGTGAATTTTCATTTTTTCATTTTTAATAAGCTACAAAACTAAATTGTTCTACTACCAATAATGCGTGCCGCAGGAAAAAGTTTCAGTTAATATTCACTACATATTCACAAATTCAAACGACTTCAGAACCCACAATAAGGCATGAACAATGTATGCCGCTTTGTGCGTAACTTTGACTATTACTTTTCAATTTAAAATCACAGAATAAATGGCCAACGGAATTTTCAATGTACCAGTCGCATCAAATGAACCTATTTACGATTATGCGCCAAATACACCTGAACGCGAAGCTTTACTTGCTTCGTACAGAAAACAATACACGTCAACCGTAGACGTGCCAATGTATATAGGTGGACAAGAAGTTCGCACAGGTAAACTAGGAAAGTTAACGCCTCCGCACGAGCACCAGCACATTCTAGGCCATTACCATATTGGTGACGAAAGCCATGTTAAAGCGGCTGTGAATAGTGCATTAGAGGCACGCGAACAATGGGGTAATATGCCCTGGGAACACCGGGCGGCCATTTTTTTAAAGGCTGCCGATTTGATTAGTGGGAAATACCGCTACAAAATAAACGCAGCTACGATGCTTGCCCAAGGCAAGAACTGTTTCCAAGCAGAGATTGATGCAGTCTGCGAATTTGCTGATTTTCTGAGGTTCAATGTAGAATACATGACTCAAATTTACAGCGAACAACCAGAAAGCGCGCCAGGAATATGGAATAGACTTGAATACCGTCCTTTAGAAGGTTTTGTTTTTGCAGTAACTCCTTTCAACTTTACGGCAATTGCTGGTAATCTACCTGCAACTCCAGCGCTCATGGGTAATACTGTTGTTTGGAAGGCGGCGGATAGCCAAATATTTTCAGCTAATGTTGTAATGGAGATATTTAATGAAGCTGGCTTGCCAGATGGCGTCATCAATCTAATTTATGTTGACGGACCTGTAGCAGGTGATTATATTTTTAAGCACCGTGATTTTGCGGGATTGCACTTTACTGGATCTACGGCTGTTTTCCAACATTTATGGAAAACCATTGGCCTAAACATCAATTCGTATAGGTCTTATCCTCGTATCGTAGGTGAGACTGGCGGAAAAGACTTTGTTGTGGCACACCCATCTGCGAAAAGCAAAGAAGTTAGCACCGCTTTGAGCAGAGGTGCGTTTGAATTTCAAGGACAAAAATGTTCAGCAGCTTCCCGTGCCTATATACCTAAAAGTATGTGGCCGGCTGTAAAGCAAGAACTTCTAGATGATATTAATTCCTTCAAAATGGGTACCCCGGAAGATATGGGTAACTTCATTAACGCTGTAATTGATGAGCGTGCATTTGATAAAATTGCCGCTTACATTGATGATGTGAAAAAACAAGATGATGCTGAAGTAATCATTGGAGGGCAATACGATAAAAGCGTTGGCTATTATATAGAACCAACCGTTGTGGTCACTTCTAATCCTGCATTCCGTACTATGGTTGAAGAGATTTTTGGCCCGGTTCTAACCATATACGTCTATGAGGATGAAGCGTGGAACGAGACCTTACAATTAGTGGATAACACCTCTGATTACGCATTAACGGGGGCAATCTTCTCAAGAGATAGATATGCTGCCATAGAAGCTGCTAAGGCACTTGAGAATGCAGCTGGTAATTTTTATATAAACGACAAACCAACTGGTGCAGTTGTGGGCCAACAACCCTTTGGTGGAAGCCGTGGTTCAGGAACTAATGATAAGGCTGGTTCCTATATGAATCTACTGCGTTGGGTAAACGCACGTACCATCAAAGAATGCTTGGTTCCACCTACAGATTATCATTATCCTTTCTTAGGGTAATACTTATAAATGAAGAGGCGCTTTTTAAGCGCCTCTTTCATTATACGGTTAGTCGATTTTCGGAACTTGAAAATTTTGAATTTCTTTTCGAGTCAAATAGACTACTTTTTTTGTTTCAAAAAACTCTTCCGAAAAAAATCGGCTTAACGGCGTTAACTCAGCCTTTAAAGGCCCTAACTCCTCGGCTAGTTCACCACCTTTTAAATAAAGGAGTCCGTTAGAACGTTGATGGTCTGAATTTTTCCTGTCTATGCGGCCCTTAATCCATGGGATAAAGCGTTGCATATGCGTGACTGCTCTGGATATTACAAAGTCATATTGATATTTCAATTGTTCCGCACGAACATGTGTTCCTTCCACATTTTCTAGTCCTAAAGCCTCTGCTACTGCCTGTACAACTTTAACCTTCTTGCCTATTGAATCCACTAAATGGAAATCTGTCTTAGGAAATAAAATAGCTAAGGGAATACCGGGGAATCCGCCACCGGTTCCTACATCAAGTACGACCTGACCGGGTAAAAAATTATATGCTTTAGCAATCGCCATACTATGAAGAACATGCTTCAAGTAGAAAGAGTCCATATCTTTTCTACTGATTACATTAATCTTTGCATTCCAGTCCTCATAAAGCGGTTTTAACTGCTCAAGTTGTTTACGCTGTATATCCGTTAAATCAGGAAAATGAGAGAAAATAAGTTCAGTTGTATACATGGTTCAAAGATATGCCCATAGGTGGTACTTTTGCTCTTTATGAAGTTTCTACTCAAACAAACAGATTCCAAGAGTTCTGCACGCGCCGGAATAATCACTACGGATCATGGTCAAATTCATACGCCAATCTTCATGCCCGTTGGTACGGCAGGAACTGTAAAGGGAGTACATACTAAAGATTTAAAGGACGACACCAAGGCCCAAATCATCTTGGGAAATACCTATCATCTTTTTCTCCGACCAGGAACTGCTATTCTAAAAGAGGCTGGTGGTTTACATAAGTTTAATGGCTGGGACGGGCCTATACTTACAGATAGCGGTGGCTATCAAGTGTATAGCCTTGCCAATCAGAGAAAAATAGATGAGCAGGGTGCTACTTTCGCTTCCCATATTGACGGTACAAAGTATCTTTTTACTCCGGAAAAAGTCATGGATATTCAGCGCGAAATAGGCGCAGATATCATAATGGCCTTTGACGAATGTCCACCCTATCCGAGCAGTTATGAGTATGCTAAAAAATCCATGCAAATGACTCACAGGTGGTTGGATAGATGCATGAAACAATTGTCAGCAACTGAACCACTTTATGGACACAATCAATCGCTATTCCCCATTATTCAGGGATCAACTTTTGAAGATTTGAGAGATGAAAGCGCTGAATATATTGCCAGCAAAAACGCTGACGGTAATGCCATTGGTGGATTAAGTGTTGGTGAACCTGCTGAAGAAATGTATAAACATGCTGCAGGTGCATGCGCGATTTTACCAAAGGATAGACCTCGGTACTTAATGGGCGTTGGAACACCAGCCAATATTCTTGAAAACATTAGCTTAGGAATAGATATGTTTGATTGCGTGATGCCCACCCGAAACGGACGTAATGGCCAACTATTTACTAGTGAAGGAATCATCAATATTCGAAATAAGAAGTGGGAAAACATACATGAGCCTATTGACCCAAATGGAACAAGCTTTGTAGATTCTGCCTACACCAAGGCCTATGTTCGTCATCTAATTCACAGCAAGGAAAGCTTAGGAGCACAAATTGCTTCCATACATAACATTAGGTTTTATCTGTGGCTAGTGGAAGAAGCAAGAAAACAGATTATTTCAGGCCACTTTGCAAGTTGGAAAAATCACATGATCCCAAAATTAGAGCGTAGATTGTAGAGGTGAATAAATTGGACTGGTACATATTGAAGAAATTCATGGGAAGCTTTTTCTTAACTATGATTCTTATTCTCGCCATAGCGATAGTCTTTGATATCAGTGAAAAAATTGACGACTTCCAAAACGGCGCTACCATGAATGAAATCATTTTTGACTACTATGTCAATTTCATTGCATTCTATGGTAATCTGTTTAGCGCTCTTATTCTATTTATTTCTACGATTTGGTTTACCTCCAGAATTGCCTCGAACACAGAAATAGTGGCAGTGCTAACTTCTGGCACGAGCTTTAATAGATTACTTCGTCCCTACGTTATTGGTGCCACCATTATTTGTCTCCTATCCTTAACATTAAATCACTTATTAGTACCACAAACAAACATCAAAAGAATCCAGTTTGAAGAAAAGTATATTACTGGAGTCAGCCGTCCCATTAACCAAAAGGTACATCGACAAATCCTACCAGGACATTATGTTTATTTTGAAACGTATTCAGGGATCAGACAAAGTGGTTATCAATTCACCTATGAAACTTTTAATAATCACATTTTAACCTCTAAGCTAAGCGCAGATTTTGTCCGATTGGATACCGCTACGGGCAAATGGAGATTAGATAATTACAGACTCCGAACTCTAGATAGTTTGGGTAATGAATCTATTGCAACGGGACGCAAATTAGACACCGTTCTTCAATTTTCTTCTGAACAAATCGCACCCAAATTGAATTCCATTGCGACAATGAACTCTAATGAATTGAGCAAATTTATCGCTCAAGAAGAAATAACCGGAAATGAAAACATAGCTTCCTACCAAATGGAAATGCAACGCAGGTCATCTTATCCTCTCAGTTCTTATGTATTTGTACTTCTAGCGGTATCTTTAGCAAGCCAAAAAAGACGGGGAGGATTAGGGGTTAATATTGCTATAGGACTAGTGCTTTGCGCCATATATGTCTTTGCCATGCAAATCTCCCAAACCTTTGCCACTACTGGCGTTTTATCCTCAGACAAATGGCTCGGAAAGGCTCTTATGTGGATCACGATTCAACCCGCAGAATTTGCGATTTGGATACCCAATTTACTATTTGCAGGCATTGCACTTTGGAGGTACAATAAAGCACCTAAATGATATGAACTCATTTGCCAAGGATCAACTGAACCTACACTTTATTGTGTTTATTTGGGGATTTACCGCAATCCTTGGGAAATTTATCAGTATTGATGCATTGTCTCTTGTATTCAATCGAACCGCATTAACATCTATTGTAATTGCATGCTATCTCATGTATCGCAAAAGAGGTTTTACCGCTAATACCAAGGATCTTGCTTTTATGTGGTTGTGCGGATTATTAATTGCCGTGCATTGGATCACTTTTTTTGGTGCCATTAAGATTTCCAATGTAAGCATTACTCTAGCTGGAGTGTCAACGGGTGCATTGTGGTCATCACTACTTAACCCGATTTTATCCAAAACTAAATTTGATATTACTGAAATTATTTTAGGCCTACTTGTAATCGTAGGAATTGGCATTGTGTTTTACGAAGAACCCAATACCGCTGATATCAAGGAACTTAGCTACTACGGGATTGCGATTACAAATTTTCAATTGGGCTTGGTTATCGCGTTATTTAGTGCGATGCTTAGTGCGTCGTTTAGTATTTTAAACAAACAACTCGTTGAAAGATATCCGAAGCCAGTTCAGGTAACGTTTTGGGAGATCACCTTCGCCTTTTTGTCAATTCTACTGTTCGAGGTTTTTAGAGGAAATAACCCCATGAATCTTTGGGCTTCTAATCAGAATGACTATATATTCATTGCCGTATTAGCACTCCTATGCACGGCTTATCCTTTTATCAAAAGTGTGGAACTTTTGAAACGTCTTTCTCCTTTCAGCGTGATGCTAGCCATTAATTTAGAACCTGTTTATGGAATCATCCTGGCCGCACTCTTTTTTGGAGCATCTGAAAGCATGTCTCCTCAATTTTATCTTGGGGTGATGATTATCCTAGCGACCGTTATTGCCAATGGTATTATAAAAGCCAACAAAAGGAAGCGTTAAAGCAATTTGTTTTGGTATTTTGCCAATTGTGAAAAACACAATACACATGGAATATCTTTCTTTCGAAAAACCCATTGAAGAGCTTAAAATACAGCTAAATAAGGCTCTTGAATTAGCAGACGACACAGGAGTCGATATGGCAAAGACCATTGAGGACATTCGAAAAAAACTCGTAGAAAAGAAAAAAGAAATCTACAGCAACTTAAATGCTTGGGAAAGAGTACAGCTTTCACGTCATCCTCAACGTCCATATACACAAGCATACATTGAGGCCCTCACTGAAGGTAACTTTATTGAATTACACGGTGATCGCGGCGTAAAAGATGATAAAGCCATGATTGGTGGTTGGGGTAAAATGGGCGATCAAACCTATATGTTTATGGGCCAGCAAAAAGGTGTAAATACCAAGATGCGTCAGTACCGGAATTTTGGTATGGCCAATCCAGAGGGTTATAGGAAGGCCTTGCGATTAATGAAACAAGCAGAAAAGTTTAATCGTCCCATTGTAACACTTATTGATACTCCAGGAGCATTTCCAGGACTAGAGGCAGAAGAGCGAGGACAAGGCGAGGCAATTGCTAAAAATATCATGGAAATGTCTCGGCTAAAAGTTCCTGTAATCTGTATTATAATAGGTGAAGGAGCTTCAGGTGGAGCCATTGGTATTGGTGTGGGAGACAAAGTGCTTATGCTAGAAAATACTTGGTATTCTGTTATTTCGCCTGAAAGTTGTTCTTCAATACTGTGGCGCTCTTGGGATCATAAAGAAAAAGCAGCTGAAGCATTAAAACTCACGGCAACGGATATGAAGAAAAACGGTCTGATTGACGGGATTATCAAAGAACCACTTGGAGGAGCACATGCACATCCAGAATTGATGTTTGCAGAGGTTAAAAAAAATATCATTAAGCACACGAAAATTTTACAAAAGCTAGATGCAGAGGAACGCGTGGCTATGCGCATGGAGAAGTTCTTTAATATGGGCGTTTACGCTGAATAAATATGGAAGATCCGCAATACAGTAATCAAGCACCAAGAACTCTTGGACAAACAACCAATCTAACAGCTGGAGGACGAATTCCACCTCAAGCAATTGATTTGGAGGAAGCTGTATTAGGAGCACTTTTGATAGATAAAAATGCTCTAGCAAATATTATTGACATACTTCATCCAGAAGCTTTTTATAAAGACCAACATAGGAACATCTTCAAAATTATTACCATACTTTTTGGTGATAATCAACCCGTAGATATTCTTACGGTTGCCTCAGAATTACGAAAGGAGGGATTGATGAAAAAATCGGGTGGTGAAGTTTACTTGGCTCAATTAAGTCAGAAAGTAAGTTCAGCTGCCCATATTGAATATCATGCACGTATTGTACTTCAAAAGCATATTCAGCGTGAATTAATTCGAATTTCTGGTGAAATAACAGAAAGTGCATTTGATGAAACTACTGATGTTTTAGAACTTTTAGACAACGCCGAGCAGAAGCTTTTTGAAGTTGCCCAAGGGAACCTCAAAAGGAACTACGAAAGTGCTGAAGATTTGATTAGACAGGCTCTAGATAAAATCGAAAATATTTCTAAACAAGAAGGGCTTTCAGGAATACCTTCTGGCTTCTCGGAATTAGATAGAGTAACTTCCGGGTGGCAGCCTTCAGATTTAATCATACTCGCCGCAAGACCAGGTATGGGTAAGACCGCCTTTGTATTATCTATGGCTAGAAATATGGCTGTGGATCATCACAAAAAAGTTGCTGTTTTCTCTTTGGAGATGTCTTCTGTTCAGCTGATTACCCGAATTATTTCTTCTGAAACCGGTCTTAGTTCAGAAAAACTAAGGAAAGGTGACCTCACAGATAGAGAGTGGAATGAATTAACCTCAGGAGTCAAGGACTTAGAAAAAGCCCATCTTTTCATTGACGACACACCCGCCTTATCCGTTTTTGATCTAAGGGCCAAAGTTCGGCGTTTGAAAAGTACCCAAGGTTTGGATCTCATTATCATTGATTATTTGCAGCTCATGACTGTAGGTGGTTCCAAAGCTCAGGGAAATCGCGAACAAGAAATTTCAACAATTTCACGTTCTCTGAAATCTATAGCAAAGGAACTGAGTGTTCCGGTTATTGCATTATCTCAATTGTCACGTGCCGTTGAGACTAGGTCTGCATCAAAACGTCCTCAATTGAGTGACCTTCGAGAGTCTGGAGCAATAGAACAAGATGCGGATATAGTGAGCTTCATATACCGTCCTCAATACTATCAGATTGACGAATGGGAAAACGGAGACCCTTCTGACAATCAAGCTGAAATCATCATTGCCAAGCATAGAAACGGGTCTCTAGAAGATGTGAGATTGCGCTTCATCGCAGAACTTGCCAAATTCTCCGATCTAGACCAAGGATCAAGAATGATCATGGAAAGTAAGATGAATGCGGGAGAAGACAGTAGTTCAACAAATGATGGCTATAAAAATATTCCAAGACAGGATTTAGGAGGTGGTGATGCGCCGTTTTAGAAGGTTTTTTTTCGTTGTCTTTTTATATTTTGTTCATGAAATGTCTTTTGGGCAGGTACTCATACCTATGGACTACGAGGAGCAAACAGATCATTTAAAAGCATATGGTTTAGTTTTTGAGGCGATTGAAAAAGGATACGAATGTCATTGGCTACTGAATCATAGAGGCGGTTCTTTTGCCATTTTAGATGCCGATCAATTGATAATTCAAAAAGCGCTTCTAAAGGGAGTTAGTTACGAAAATTATAGTACTAGCACATTAATTTCTTTAATGGGAGAACTTAAAAGTCCCAGCAGAAATACAAATACCGTAGAACTTGAAAGAGTACCCAAAATAGCAGTGTATTCCCCGGAAGGGAAGCAACCTTGGGATGATGCGGTTACTCTTGTTTTAACTTATGCCGAAATTCCCTTCGAAACCATTTATGACGATGAGGTACTGGGTGGACAGTTATCACAATACGATTGGCTTCACCTTCATCATGAAGATTTCACTGGGCAATACGGAAAATTTTATGGTGCCTACAGAGATGCCGCTTGGTATATCAATCAAAAATCTCAATTTGAAGCGCATGCCAAATCTTTGGGCTATAACAAGGTGAGTGAAGCAAAAGGAGCTGTGACTCAAGTGATTTCAGAATTTGTTAATGACGGTGGTTTTTTATTCGCTATGTGCTCGGCAACTGACTCCTATGACATTGCTTTAGCATCAAGAAATGTAGATATCTGCGAGAGTATGTTTGATGGAGATCCTTCATCTCCGGGTGCAGGGTTGGCTTTAAATTATGACAACTGTTTTGCTTTTGAAAGTTTTGATTTGGTGATGAACCCTCTGCGTTATGAGTATTCAACGATTGACATTACCGAACAGCGCGTTAGACGTATTAAAGAAGATAATGACTACTTTGAATTATTCGATTTTTCGGCAAAATATGATGTTGTTCCTACAATTCTAGTTCAGAATCATACCGCTTTGGTTAAAGGGTTTTACGGGCAAACCACTGCATACAATCTTAATACCTTGAAACCGTCTTCTACTGTGCTTGGTAAAAGCAAAACTGATGCTTCTGCGCGGTATATACATGGCACTTATGGCGAAGGGTATTGGACATTTTATGGTGGGCATGACCCTGAAGACTATCAGCATAGGGTTGGTGATGAACCCACTGACCTCAAAGAATTTCCTAATAGTCCTGGTTATCGTTTAATTCTAAACAATATCTTGTTTCCTGCAGCTAAAAAGCCACCTCAAAAAACTTAATTAAACAAGGACCAACGCGCACTCATTTGAATCCACCGATCTGTTCGTGGTGTGGCGCCAAAAGCATAATAATTATAGGATGTTAATCCTTCTAGCGCATTTACCACTCGAATACCACCAATAAAATTTGCTATTCTGGCTTCAAAATACAGGGTAGACCAAGGATAGAACCCTGCTAAATACTCTTCTTGTAAAGACCATATAGGTGCACCAATAAGATAGGTAGGAGTATAAAATGCATCTTCAATACTCATATTCATTCCAACTTTAAGTTGAAATTTAGTACCCACTCTCTTCTTATAATTAACTTCGGTAAAACCACCCCAATTAGGCGTTGCAAAACCTCCAATAGATGACTTATATGCGCCATACCCTTGCAACAGTATATTCATTCCTTCACGATTGCTACTCAGACCAATTTGTGCTCGCCCATATAAACCATCCCAGACGGCCAACTCTGAGAACGTACTTAAATAGCGCATGCCCTTTATTTGGGTACCGTAAACAATAAACTCCTTATTCCAGAAATCACCTAGATTCCAATCTATTTCAATTTCGTTCTTAACATAAGACGACTCTACATTTCTAAAATCATAGCTATATCCGTAGAGCTGCTCGAACCTAAACATTTGTGGCTGACGAATTACGTTCCATTCAATACTCATTTGACCCGGAATTCGCATAAATCCAATCCTATTTCTCAAATCGTATGCGCCGGCATTAAATCCTAATAAATTGATAGCATATTGCCCCTGGAAAGACAAAGTATCTCTTCTATGATAAGAAAATTGGGTTACATTCCTTACAAACGGTTGATTTGTAGCATCAAAAGATTCCATTGGATGTATACTATCTAATCTATAGCCATCTAACCCTGAAGTATTACTGGACAATACTTCGTACCCCCCATAAGTGCGAATAGACAGGTTTGAATTGGAATGGTTTTTTATATGCAAAGCTCTGTAATATCCTATTCCAACTTGAGCACCTGCGAGTGTCAATGAATCGTTATAAGCAAGACTTCTATTACCAAGAACCGGCAAAGCCGCTGTGCTATCCCAATAATACTCCGTTACTCGTGAATCGTTCTTCACAGACCACCTCTTGTTAAATGCCTTTGTATGCAACCTCCATCTTGGGTGTAGAATTCGATAAAATTTCAATTCGAACTGCTCTTCAAAAAGTGCTCCGGAATTGTCTTCTATGGAATAATTAGTTCTAAGAGTTGGTACATTTGTTTCAAACAACATAGGATTCGAGAGACCTCCGTTTTGACCACTTGTCAAACTAAAATACCGTAGCTCTAAACCTTGCAAAGGACGAGCACGTTTTCCGTCCTCATATGTATCGTCTTGACGTATTTTCAAATTCAATTCATGTCCGTCTGACCCTTCATTTCTGTACAATCCTAACGTATTAGACCGTAAATAATCTAAATAAAATTGCTTGGCAGAATCAATGGGTGACATTGCATGTACTCCAAATACTTGACCACCTCCTATACCCGTTAATAGCTTTAAATCCGATCGTGGGGCGGTAGCGCTATAGAATTCCGGCATCTCTAAATACGACTTTGAAAATTGGTGCCACCCGTCTAAGTCAGAACCCATTATTGGGTCTAATGGATCATAGGTTATTCCCCCAATAGCTGAATTTTGACGTTGGGCCCAATTCCAATTCTTGCCCAACCATAATTGTTCTTCTGCCCTGCTATCTAATAGGAGCGTTAAACTATCCTTCAAGCTGCTTTTTTCAGAAATAAAATACCCTTTATCATAAGAAACCGTGCGAAATAAGGCATCATGGAATATGTGAAGCGTTGAATCAGCATATGTTGAATCTTGTTGATTAGATAAAT
>MDSX01105478.1_pt1 | contig 29180 bp, 14 predicted proteins | sample 811141 | NCBI WGS metagenome assembly MDSX01 (sample SAMN05326642, study PRJNA326480) | marine metagenome | isolation source: seawater | place: Atlantic Ocean: South East | collected 2010
AGATAAATCATAATGGCTTCTAGATAAGTCTATTACCGTGTCCGACAAATCTTTAACCCTATTAGAATTGTTTAGCTTATAAACATAGTAATCACCAGATAAATCATAATGGCTTCTAGATAAGTCTATTACAGTACTTGACAAATCTTTTACTCGGTTAGAATTGTTTAGCTTGTAAACATAGTAATCACCAGATAAGTCTATTACTGTGTCCGACAAATCTTTTACACGATTAGAATTGTTTTGCTTGTAAACATAGTAATCGCCTGATAAATCTATAAATTCATTACCTAAGTCTAATTTATTTAAATAAATTTTCGTGGCACTTATATCTCCAACAACTTCTAATTCTGTGCTAGGATCAAGTGTCTTGACCCCCACTTTTTCTGTACTAGCTAATACCGTAAGAGTTCCGTTATTTATAGTTAAATCATCTTTAACAATAAGATTATTATCTATTTTTGCTACCCCGCTTATATCAACAGAACCAGAAACTCCTAAGGTACCAACAGTTTTAATATTTCCAGTATCCGCCATAACAGTAAACTTGCTATTAGAAATATCTAAATTTCCATGAATGGTGGTCGATTTTTTAACATAAAGTGTATTATCTATTCGAGTAGCCCCACTAACATCAAGGGTGGTTCCTGATAAAAATTTAGAATTGCCACTAGAATCAATTGTAATTCTTTCTATTCCACTTGTTTTAAATTTTAAAATGTTTTCTGATGTTATATCAACTTCTGCGGTTCCTCTACCAAGCGTTGAAATCCCTTTTATACCTATGTATTTAGAAGCACTTAAATAAAAATTATTACTAATATCTTGAAATGCAGTAGATGGGGTGCCTAAAACATCATAAAACGTAATAACACCATTTTTTGAGTCAAATAAAGCTCCTCCAAAATTTACCGACTCACCTATTTGACTATTTGATACAGTATTTCTTGAAAGTGTCCAACCAATATCTTTTAAAGTTCCATTGTGATTATAATGAAGTGTTAAACTATATCCCAATGGTGAAAAATTAGATGGAATTAAATTTTGTAGTATATTTTTACCTTCATTGTCTTTACAAACAAAGGCCGCAGAATTGGAACCTAAATAATCTAATTTAATTTTTGTTAATCTTAAAACTGTTCTATCTGTGTCGTTGAAAGAATTTACTGCAAAGGATGCGTCAAAATCATTTGTTTTATTTTGAAACCATTGAGAATTTATACTAATATCTGTTAATCCGGAATAAATTAAGTAATTTTTAAGATCCGAATACGATGAAACTGTATTATAAGATGGATTCTGTGGGGGGGAAGTAGATAATATATTACTACTAAATATATTAGTATTATTTGGTATTAATGTTTCTTCATAGAATTTTTTTGAATCTGATGTAGTGGTAAAATTCATGTAGTTTTTGAAAAGTAAATTCACTTTTTCAGATTGCGATAATCCATCGTTGTTTCCACTCATCTTATATTAATGTACGAATATTTATAGAAGATTTGTATTAATAATAATTTATTAATATAAATTATGAAAATGTAAAATAAGCATTCATATTCTGATTTAATCCAACAATTAAATATATACTAGATGAAGTAGATTCATCCACATATGCATTTGTACCATCAACATTTATTGCAGGATTTATAGATTTTGCACCAGAAATGCTAGTATTATTAGTTTCATTAGAATCAAACCATAATAGAGCCGAACTGTTAAATATTGCTTTAAGTGCTCCAAATTTATTATCATGCGAAATATAAGCTTCATATCCATCTATATGAGATGTATTACTAAATTTACTAAGATCAGGTGAAGAACCATTAATAAGAAAATTTGATAGATCTACACTATTTCCACTTTTCTTAGTAGTTACATCAATAGCTATCCATTTATATCCACCTATACCAGTATTATTATATTGAAGATAATTCACGCCTTGTGTAGCATACCCTGTACTCCAATCGCTAAATGGTTGTATATTTGAATTATCGTAGGTTGTACTAAAACCACCACTAACAAATTTGTTATTAAAATATAATAACATGCTAGATATGTTAGAAGCATACGTTGTTGAAAAAGTTGAACTATTTGTTGTAATTAATGATCCAATAGAATTAGTCCCATTAAATGTATATAAATTTAATCCAGAATATACATCATTTAAATCTCTAAAAATTTTTCCTACATTATTAAATTCTTTTAAATTGTTAACAGATGTATCAACAGTTGGCGTTCCAGAATTATTTAAGTAAAATATACTTATAGTAAAGGTACTTATAGTGGTTGCATCATAACTATTTGAAGAAATAGTAGACGATTTATCATAAATTTGATCATATCCAGTATTAACATAAATATCAGTTTTATCTAAATAGGTAAAAGAGTAAGAATTTTTATCGTTAATTGAAGATACTCTTGAATGTCTATTGCTATTGTACGGTATTATATTATTAGCATAATTAGATATGTTAAATTGTGCGACAGCTCTAATTTCTCTAATAGATGGAATACCAAACAAGTAAACAAAGGAAGTTATAGTTATTAGTGGATCTACAATCCAAGTGATATTAGGATAACTATTATAATCATCTACATAAAAATCATAAGTTTGTTGTAATGTAGTTGAGGTAGTTCCGTTATGATCTATTCTTTGATTGTTGTTATTAGATGTTGTAGCAACTTGATAATTTAAATAATAGTTATTTATTGATGGTGTAAAATTGGCATCAAAAATACTATTACTGCTATTTCCATTTGTACAAGAGAAACTTGAACTATAAACAAACCCTTTATTATAACTTAGATTACCTTTATCTGTATAAGTTCCAGAAGAAGTAAACTGATAAGTTCCTAGACTTACAGTGTCAGATGAAACCAATCCATTTCTTTTGTATGAAATGGTTTTATTATCTGTTCCGTTAGAATTTTTAATATTAAATATAGCTGAAACAAGGGTATTATCGTTATCACTCATATCATACCCTTGTTTTCCATAATTAATATAAAATTCACTTATATTGCTTAAATTTATATAACTATTAGAGTTAAACGAGCTTAATATAGTTCTATTTGAACGATAAGCTGTCCCATTAACCATACAGTTAATTGATGAGCTGCCATTTAAAGAAATTGACATACCAGTTGGATATACACTTGCTAAGTCACCCGAATCTACATACATAGTTGTATTAGTTCCGTTGTCTATAAATTGATTATTAGTAAATCCCGTTGTTTTTTCCGTATTACCAAAATTACCATATTTATAAATATGCGTTGGTGTAGGTCCGTCCGATCCACCCCCATCATTTAATTTAAGTGCATTTTTAGCTCTAACTTGTATATCATATTTTGCACCTGGATATAACCCAATCAAATTAATATTATTTTTACTTAAAGATATAGAATTACTCCAATGTTTGTATTGATTCCCTTCATGAGTTCTAGAAACTAAACTTTTAGTTTCAGATAACGTAAAGGATATATCATAATGAACTATACTGATACCGCTTATAATAGTTAAATTAGTACTATCAAGATTAAAACTTAAATCCATTTCTAAATTATCTTTACGAAACGTGTGTGTATTAGTTATATCTACTGCCCCAGGAACACCTGTTGTTTGTAATCCAACATTATTAATATAAACGTAGTTGGGTTTTGTTTCACTATTATTTATTCCATAAATACGCAAATCAAAAAGGTCATCTTGTGTGAATGTTGGTAAATTTATTGTAGAGGGTTTATCTATAAAGTTTAAAGTATAACCAGTGTTATTAGATGATGTAGTTTGTAATACACTATTAAAATTAATATTAGTTAAAGGTGTAGTTGAAACTCCTGATAAATTATAATTACCATTTCCTATAAGAATAGTTTTCCAACCAGTAGAATTTAAACCGTTTACATTAGTGTAACTAATATCTACAAAGGTTTGTAGATATATTGGATAGCTTTTTCCATCAAAAGCGTCTTTATAAATTTGATCAAATTTATTCCAACTAACAGAAACAGACTCACTAGATTTATTTTGAGAGACATTTTTTAATTTTGGAGGCTGTTCAGTTTTATAAAGAGGTAGTCCACTCCAAATATCTGATAAAGTGTATATTTCACATAGACTCGTGTCGGTATTAAATCTTATCGCACCACTAATATCAGATCTTATAGTATTAGTTCCTCCAATCGGTCTTTCTGCTGTTCGACCCTTAGGTAATAATATACCACTCGTTGCGTTTATATCTAATGCAACAAATGTAGGATCACTATTTTTCATTTGAATATTTCCACAAGCATCAACTCGCATGCGTTCATGTGAGGCTGTGTAAATTTGAATTTCATCATTATCGTCTAAGGGATTAGTTTCAGCCAATATTTTAGTGTCTTGATCTATATCAACAACTCCGCCAAGCCCTTGCCAAGATTGGGTGTTATTATATCCTTCAAATTGACTTGTTGTAGTATTGTAACGTATTTGACCTGTTTTTAGTAAAGCGGGTCTTTGATTCGTTGTACCAACTGGAATTTTTAAAGCATCATTTGTAGATATATCTAATGAACAATAAGGATTACTTGTTTGTATTCCTAAATTACCTATTATTACTAAACTAGAATCTATAAATGTATCACCTGATATATCTAGTGTACTACTTAAATGAGTAGCGCCACTTACATCCAACGTACTATCTAAATTTGCAGCATTCGATAAATTAAGTCTTCCTAATAAATTTGTATTATCTTTAACAGTTAATATACCGCTAATATCTTCTCCAATATCTAATTTCCATATATTATTACTACCATCATATATAAAACTACCACCGTTGTTAACTTCTATACCAGCACCATTAGATTGTGTTCTATCCCCGGAATTATGTGCAAGTTTAATTGTTAAATCACTGACATCTATTGTTGTAGAATTAATAGTTGTCATGGAACCATCAACTTGCAAATTACCCCTAATAATAATTTTTCCTGCATCATTGTTTATTGGCGCTGGGTCAATGTAAAATAAAGGTGGTCCTATAAGCATACCCCCAATTGTAGTGTTTCCGGTATTAACGTCTACTATAAATTTATCTGTTCCAACATCAAAATTTCCGTCTATCCCTGTATTACCTAAAACATCTAATGTACTATTTAACGTTGTACCATTTTCAATATAAACAGTATCATGTAAACGTGTTGCTCCACTAACATCCACGGATCCTGAAACTCCTAAACTACCCTTTGTTTTAACATCACCGGTATTAGCTGATACAGTAAATTTACTTCCAGAAATGTCTAAATTTCCTAACAAATTTGTTGAATCTTGAACTAAAAGAGAATTGCAAGATGTCTGTCCATTATTTATAAGTAAATCACCAGCTATTGTAGTGTTTCCTGTACTTGCATTTACGGTAAATTTATCACTGTTAATATCTAAATTACCAGCTATCGCAGTGTTTCCTGTACTTGCGTTTACGGTAAATTTATCAGTGTTAATATCTAAATTACCAGCTATCGCAGTGTTTCCTGTACTTGCGTTTACGCTAAATTTATCAGTGTTAATATCTAAATTACCAGCTATTGCAGTGTTTCCTGTACTTGAATTTACTGTAAATTTATCAGTGTTAACATCAAAATTACCACCAACACCTACACTTCCTGCAACCGATAATGATGATAGAACATTAGCTGTGCCTGAAATAAGTATGTTCTGACCTATATTTGTATTGTTATTTATTGTAACAGTTCCGCTAAATATAGGGCCTTGTTTAGGAGCAAGAAGAGATAATTGTTCTTGAATATTAGATGTCACGTTGTTTAATGTATTTAACTCTGTTGTAGTTATATTACTTGCTGAAATATCCTTATTTGAATCAATTATAAGAACTCTATCAACTGTATTGATACCGTTTAAAGAAATTTTTCCCGGTAAATCTAAATTACCTCCTAATAATAAATTATTGTTAATATCTACATTTCTACTAAACGCAAATGTTTCTGCTGATAAACCTGTTATAGGTTCATTGACAAGCATACCTTCACCTGTTGCATACGCTATTGCATGTTGTGAAGCAGTTATAATATCATTATCAACATTTACTCCTGAAATTACAACTAACTGACCGTAAGATATATCAGACATTAATATTATAATATATAAAAGTATTTTATAATAGTAATATGTATTATTCCGTAAGGAAATCGATATTTTGTTAACTTAGATTGAAAGGTATTATGTTATGAAATTTTACATATAGAATCATAGAGTACTAATCTCTTTTATTAATTTTTTCTTCTAATCTTTCAACTTTCTTATTTAAATCCTTTATTCCTTCTATTAATAAAGGTACTAATCTTTCATATTGTATTGTTAAATATCCTGTTTCACCTATTTCTTGTACAGTTTCTGGTGCAACTTGTTTAACTTTTTGCGCTGAAAGACCTACACTTATTTGATCTTTGTCCTTAGCTAAACCTAGTTCTAGTGCTTTCTCGTTGGGTTTATATGTGAATCCTGATAAATTATTAATTTTTTCTAATACACATTTCAAAGGCATAATACTGGTTTTAAGTCTGCTATCTGAAAATGCTGTTGTAATACTTTTACAGTAAATATCACCGCTTACATCTAATTGATAATTCGACGAAGCTTTACCAATACCTACATTCCCCGATATATTTAAATTATTGCTAAAATAAAAGTTTTCAGCTGAAATACCAATTAAAGGCTCTCCTCCGGGATTACCTCTTCTTAAAGCATATGCTATTGCATGTTGGCCCGCGGAAACTAAACCTTCGTTTATATTAATGCCATCAATTACAATCAATTCTCCATAAGATATATCTATTGACATTATATATTATATTAATTATTTTATAATACTTTAACTAATTGTTATAGCACTACCATAATATGAACCCATACTAGCTCCGTGAATTGTACAAATAATTTTCACTACACCATTTGCAAAAGTATTTGGTATGTTATAAGTGACCGTTGCACCAGGTTGTCCAGGTGTTCCACTAGACGAAAGACCCGGGAAAACAATATTGTTAGTATTAACATTATATATACTAATAGGGTGGTTTGTATTACTTGTATGACTTTGATCAAATATATATGTTCTGCCAGATTCAAATGATAAAATCAATGATGAATCGTTATTTAATACAAATTTATTTCCTCCATCGTTAACAACTGTTACTACATACGTAATTGCTGGTTCAGGTTCAGGTTCAGTTTCAGGCTCAGGTTCAGGTTCAGGTTCAGTTTCAGGCTCAGGTTCAGGTTCAGGTTCAGGTTCAGGTTCAGGTTCAGATGCAGTTTTTGGCTGAGGTTCGGGTTCGGGTTCGGGTTCATCAAACCCTTCTATTAAAATTTGCCCATTATAGCTTGCGTCATACTGAGAGTTATAATAATATGTTCCTTTACGTTTTGGAATCCAAGTTAAAGTACCATTTTCAGTACCCTGTCCTAATATAGTACCATGGTACCCAGTATTTATAGCATATTGTGTTCCTATTGAGTTAACAGTGTTAATATAGAATGGATGTCCCAAAGTTTGTATTGAAAAGGTTACAGTATCTCCTGTTTCTAGATTTACACTTGAATTAAATCCACTTGCTCCATTAATTCCAGTTCTATCTGGACCATTCAATAGATAAGAATTACCAGCATTTGTAACATTTATATTATATGTAAAAGATTCGGGTTCGGGTTCGGGTTCAGGTTCGGGTTCAGGCTCTGGTTCAGGTTCAGGCTCTGGCTCAGGTTCAGGCTCTGGCTCAGGCTCTGGCTCAGGCTCTGGCTCTGGCTCAGGTTCTGGCTCAGGTTCTGGCTCTGGCTCTGTGTAAACATTGAAATACTTTGCATTTAAATATCTTTCAACTCTTTTAATTTCACTATAACCTAAAAGTCTATTAAAGTAAATTAATTCAGCTACATCCCACGCACTATTATTACCGTACCCGTCATTTATACAAAATCTATTTGGAGAAGTCCAATGAGAAGAATTTGACGAATAATAATTAGTAGTTTGTTCAATAGTATTTATTCTTAACTTATTTTTAGTTGATGTTCCAAGCCACCAATCATATATATTATTTAATCCAGATATATTTCCTACTGCTTGTGGATCTTGATAAACCCAATTATTATGATAACTACGACCTATATAGCCATCTCCAAAACCTGTATACCAATTGCTATCTATATCTCTAAATATTTCTTGATTTTGATTTGTTAATCCCGTAATAACTCCCGATGTATTATAACTAGGATCAGGTGCATATCTAGCTATATAAAAGATTGTAAAATCTTGATATTTACCCCCTTGATAATAATAAGCTCCTAACGGAAATCTTATTGAATCATTTATATTACCTTTAATATAATCATAACCGTTAAATCCATATTTAACACAATAAGGGGAACCTTTGGTAAAATAAGAATGGTTATTTTTACCCGATTTATCTCTCCATACTTTTGAAGATTCATCATATGTATCAGCTGAATACCAACCAATTAAGTTGTTCATATTTTTAATCCTATTATCCAAATCGTTTAATAATACATCAAATATCTCTCCCTCTGGTTCTGGTTCTGGTTCATTTATATCACCCGACATATCTATAAAATATACACCTTCTGTTTTGGATGTAATTTTAATAAATTCAAAATATTTTGTTTCTGGTAATAAGTATAAAATATTATTAGATGAATCATCTGTATTAACAGTCAAACCAGATATGCGGTATTCATAATTATTATTAAAATAAGGTTTAATGATATTTTGAGAAGAGGGGTTTCTACGACTATTATTTGTAATTTCAGTTATATTATTTTCACGGTCCCCTATATAAAATTTAAAAGCATAATTATATGAAGTATTACTCTTGATTTTATATATAAAAATCAAATCTACATAATCATAATGGGAAGTGTAAATATAATATTTTATATAATTTTTATAATTTCTATCATATACTAAATCTGATGTATAACCATTTCGTAAAACAGATATTTTTAATTCATCTCTTTTCCACGCAAAGTTATTATCATGAAATTTGCCATCACCATGATCAAAAGAACCTAAGATACCAGCATTATTACCTACTTTTGTAGTGTAAAATACGGGTTCAGGTTCGTTTGTTTTATATATATCATCATTAACTAATAAATAGTCATTTAAATTAGTAAGATCTTGAATTGTAGCTGCTTTATCAAATATACTAAAAGACGCAATATCAGCTTTAATTGGTTCGTTTAAATTATATTTTTTATTACCTATATACCAACTTTTTTTAAATAATAATTTATTATAAGATATATCAATATCGTTAACTAATACTTCATTCTCGTATAATTTTATTTTATTTTCATAACCGCTCCAAGATACTGCTAGTCTTAACCACGAATTATTGTTAATTGAATCACTTAATATTGATGTACTGATGTCAACTTCTGGATGTCCGCGATGAGTATATATTCTATAATTATAAACATTGTTGCTATCTTTTAATATACCGAACCAAAAATAATATTGAGAATTATTTTCTATATTTGATATAATTGTTGCTTGTGTATTTGTGGTAAAAGTATCATAAAATCTAATAACAAATGACATTGTCATTTGGTTTTCTGATCTAAAAATTTCTTGAAAGTCATCCTCATAATAATTTAAAATTTTAAAATAACTATTGTTATCTATACCTAATTTGAAATAATAATTATAACTAATATCATTACCAATATAAGGTATATATTGTTTATTTAATATATCATTAGTTGTGTATAATAAATCTCTTTTATTTAAATTGTCTTTTATATTCATTCCATCATTGGTTAATTTTCCATTATAATGTAAAATAACATTATTGAATATAAGTGGTTTATCAAACTCGGGTTCGGGCTCTGGTTCAGCACCCGGTTCGAGTTCAGGTTCAGGCTCAGGTTCTAGATCTCCAACTACATTAATAGCTCCAAATATATTGGTATTATTTATAGAATAATAGTAATATGTGCCAATTCTATTTGCTGTCCATGATAGCATGCCAATAGATGTTCCTTGACCACTTATAACTCCATGTATAGAAGCTGACATATTAGATGATACATCAGATAAATAGGTATTTATATAAATAGATTCTGATGGTAAATTAATACTTAAATTTAAAACATCACCTTTCAATAAATTAATAGACGAATTAGAACCATCCACTGTATTAGTACCTAGCCTATCGCTTCCTGTTAATAAAACTATATTAGGGTTAGATGAACTTGCAATACTAATATTATATGTAATATTGTCATTATTATGTAAATCTTTTCTCAAACCATAATCAGAACTATAATATAAAGTATTAACTTGTTCGGTTGATAAAGCATAATTATGAATTTGCAAAGATCTCATAAATATATTAGGCGCACCTTCTTTTTGATAATATAATCCGTTATCACTTCCAATTAAATAATGATCTCTATTAACAAGTCCAAGTGAGGTAGTTAATGTATTATTACCCCAATAACTTTCATCACGATTTTCAACTAATTTATTATCAAGATAAAATCTAAAATTTTGATTTGAATCATAAACAATAACGTAATGATGAAAAATATCACTATCTGGAACAGTGGTATTTGTTGTTCTTTTTTCGCCAAATGTACCATTGTTATTAATAACACCCGATGTTATAGTAGTTCTAGTCGAAGACTGTCCACCAATTGCTATATCGTATCCACTATACGTATTGCTTCCTCTATTGTTGCCAAAAAATAACCATTTTTTATATCCAAGAGAGTGTGAACTAGGCAACAATACCCAAGCCGATATCGTAAGATTAAAACCAAGAGCGTTGATGTTATTTAAAGATATATGCGCATAATCGCTATTAGCATTATTATCTATGCCATTGAAATGTAGAGCTTTTTTAGTTTTATCATATAAAACATTACCAAAAACTGTACCTGACGCATCTCCCGATAAATCATATAAATTTAATCCATCTCCAAAATAAAAGTAATGTATTAGTTGGTTGTCGGGTCCACCCGCGGGTTCAGGTTCGGGTTCAGGTTCAGGTTCAGGTTCAGGTTCAGGTTCGGGTTCTGGTTCGGGTTCGGGTGTTTCAGGTTCAGGTTCGGGTACGAGTTCGGGTTCGGGTTCGGGTTCAGGCTCGGGTTCTCCTATGGACTGTGATAACGTAAAAAATGGATATTTTTCATATGTTGCCTTGTATATATTTTTAATTTGAGCATCAGTTAATTCACTATTAAAAAACCAAAAGTTACCTAAATCCACGTATCTTAAAGTAATATGATTCTGACTTAATGCCTTTATATATCCACTTGGTCTTATTATTCCTGATGCAGTTCCGTTTTGTTCAACGTTTTCACCGGCTTTTATTATATAATATTTTGTAGTTCCTGCATTACTTGTTTCATCGTCTGTGGATGCTACACCAATTATAGCGCAAAAATACCATGTATCGTTATTGTCTAAATAAAATAAACTATTGTCTGGTTTTTTAACGTCAAATTTTACTCCGTTAGAGTGTAAATAGATTTTGTTAGTATCGTTTTTATAGCCAACAAATGGTGAATCATTATTTGAAGTATATAAAATTTTTCTATCCCAGTAATTCCAATATGGAAGTTTAAACCAAAATATTATAGTGTGGGATTTTTTTATGTATACCTCTCCTCCACCTAATCGCACCGCTTTCCAACTAGTGTTTGATGTGCTAAAAACAAGTACACCACTATTATCTGTTATAGGTTCTTTGTTTTCTAAATAAAGATTATTAATTGAATTATCGTATGTATATCCTAAAAGTAAATTATTATATTTACCAGGATTTATCTCCAAATTAGGTTTCGGTATTAAATTTATTGATACTAATGTATTATTCCACAAAAATAAGTTATTTTCGGGTTCAGGTTCGGGTTCAGGTTCGGGTTCGGGTTCGGGTTCAGGTTCGGGTTCGTTATCAATAAAAGTAGGAACATCGTACTTTGTAACATTATATATATGATTTAATTGTGTTAAATCTAATATAGTATTAAACCCCCATATTTTTTGTATTTTACCAATTCCCTCACTTGATTTACATATGGAATAATAGTAGTTTTCAAAAAACCCCAAACCCCTATCACTTTCTCCAACAAATTCTACATTTTTATCTTTTTTACCAATATAAAATTTAGTAGAACCTTTGCTATTAGGATCATAAATATCTTCTGTTGAGCCTACAACGGCAACAAAATTCCAAGTGTTAGGTGTTATTTCATATTCGCTTGCCTTCCATTCACCGTTTGATGCCGGTGCATTATTATATTTTCTTGCTGGTCTAAACTGTTCTGTACTTTCGCTAATATAAGCAACATTAATACTTTTATCATTGCAATAAACTCCTAGCTTATTTGTACCACTTGGTATATACAAAGATCTATCATTACTTTCTCCGGCAACCGTCGTATTTATACCTCTTCCATAAACTATTCCGCTTCTATTTTTATCATTTAAAGGATGCCATTTTAACCAATATATATGTGTATAATTTTTATTTTCATAAACTAAATTATCAGACGCGTTGTCTAAATCAATATATGTATATGCGTTACTACTATAACTAGTAAAGTCTAATACTCTTTGACCTTCTTCTGTAAGATACTCTTCGTCATCTAAATCAAATATAATATTAGATCCATTTGTATAATTTTTAGCATTTAAATAGTATTGATTTATATTTATAGTTCCATACCAACCGTTAGTTGCAGTAGTATTTGCTATTGATGTAACATCTACATTAGTAAAATAATAATTAGATGATGTATTAGTAATTGTAGGATCAAGTCTAAATATACCTTTTGAAATCCCATAATAATCTTTATAATTTGTAAAATTAGAATTTTTAATAAAAAATAATTGATTAGAAATATCAACAATAAAATTTATGCTATCTAGTGGAAATATGTTAATTATTGTAGCATCAGAAGATAAAGGTCCGTTTCTATCTTCTCCGCTAAAAACAAAACTATTACCATCATTATAAGATACATTTATTTCAAATGTTTTAAATTCTTCTCCGGCTAATAATTCAAAAACTGGGGTAGGTATAGATATTCCAGAAGAATCCCATCTAAACGGCGACGGTTCAGGCTCTGGTTCAGGCTCTGGTTCAGGTTCAGGATCAAGTTCAGGTTCAGGTTCAGGTTCATTTTCAGGTTCAGGTTCGTTTTCAGGTTCAGGTTCAGGTTCTAATGCTTGATCAAATACAGGTATATCTTTTATATAATTAAAAAAGTTTTTAGAATCTGTAATATCGGTATTAAATATTTTAATACCGGATAATGAAGATTTATTTCCATATCTAAAATAGTTTGTAACATTAGTTTCTGCCGTAGTTTCATCATTATCACTTGTTGAAGCAAAACCCGCAATAGAAATTCTATATGGATTATTAGATTCAATTGGTAAATGATACCATGTAGAATGTCCAGCAAATGAATTATTATAACCTGTATTGACGTTATTATTTTTAGATAAGTTTGGATAATTTTGTAAATCTAAGGTATTATATATTAAATTATCGCTCTCATCATATACATAGAATTTATGCTTGCCGTTTGTAGTATTATCATATACATAAACATATGTGTATTCTTTTTCCGAGTTCATTATACCACCACCAGCTAAATTGTTTGGTGGATCGTTCCATGATTTTGTGCTATCCATAGAAGCTAAATAAAAATTGCCTTTATCGATACTCGGCATTGACGTAGAACTATATGTTGTCGAACCTGGTTTAGTACCACAATGTTGTATTACGATACCATGTCCAGATGTTCCTGCGTGGCTACTATGATTATGTGCATATATAGCATATCTAGGCGTTTGAGATTTCATATTATAGCATAATATAGGCGATCGCCAGTTGCTGTCATTTTGTGGTTTAAATTTAGCTTTAAATACAATTGTATGTTTATCAAATATATTAAGTTTTGAAAATATGTTATAAGATATATTTTCATCATAAATCAAATGCGGATCATTAGTATCATGAAATTTAAACGATCTTCCGTCTTTGTTTAATCCTAACCAATATGGATCTGTTGATATAGTATAAGGTGTCCCAATTCTAATATTATTATTTTCATTTTTATAAAAAATGTTTGCATTAACATGCATGGGCCACCATGCTATTAAGTTAGGTATATTATTCATACTATTAAGATAATCCCATGGATAATCACCAATTAAGATACCATATGGTTTATAGTATCTAATAGCGCTTAAATCAATACCTACATTAATAGCATTTTGATCAGAATAAAATTTATAATCACCAGACGGGTCTGCAACATATGTATTGGATTTGGTAGCAAAAGGGCCAGTACGGTTATAATTATTTATACCTGTTCTTTCTGCATATATTCCATTACTGTTATCAATTGGAAGACTATCGCCAGATTTTCTAAGGAATCCTATGTACATAGAATTAGCAACATTAGCACTTACATCAGAGTTGTAACCGTATCCACCACCAAAAAAGCCTCCCGAATTCCAATCATAAATGTTTCCAGCACTTATACTATTTTTTATTTTAAAAACACTCTCATTTGAATCGTTATATTTATTATTATAACCTAAAAATCCACCACTACCATAATTTCCATTTATTTTATAAATATCTCCATAAGTTTTACAGTTTTCAATAATTAATGTTGATGTATATTGTGAACTATAACTACTATTTACAAGTCCGCCATATTGGTTATCTCCTAACGTATAAGAATTTTTTATAGTTAATTCTCCACCGTATTGAATAGTATATTTTCCACAAAGCCCGCCAACTTCTCCGTATATATAACCGTTACTATAACAATTCTCTATTAATAACCCTCTTGAACCTACGCCATATCCTTGTTGACATAACCATCCATTATAATTTAATAAACGACAATCCAAGTCTGGTGATGCGAACACACCAATATTTTTTAGTTTAATATAAGAGAATCCACTATTATAGTTAAATACAAGTCTAAATTGTGTATTTGTTATACTATCATTTATTTCTGAATCAACAGTACCATTGTTAAAAAGACCTGGATAATTAATAACATTAATAATTACTTTATTACCGCAACCATCAAATGTTAAATTACTATCAAAAAATATGAAAAATTGACTTTGATAAATTAAAGATATATCTTCTATAAGTCTAATATTATTACTAATATAGTAAGGGCCTACACCATTTCGATTTATCCAACCTTGTGATATATCAATGTAATAGTCTTCTCTTGATTCATACTTTAATTTCCAAGGTATATTTTCACCAACATCGATTTTTTTATATACATTTAAAGATAACCCAGAGTCAGATGCAGAAGCATCACTCCATTTGCCGCCTGATATCTCATAAGAGTTTGATGGAGTATAATATGGAAAATATTTATATCTAGTATCTGATATATTATTTTCTTCATCTATCCATAAATATTGGGGTTTTAACCCGCCACCTGCTGAATATGCAGAATTACTGTTATTCTGAGTAGGATTTCTGTTATTTATATCGTATATTCTACCAGATGCATAAATACCATCTACAATTCTTTTAACCTTACCGTAATATAAAAAACTTGATAAAGCGACAGCAGATAAACTTGTAGATCTTCCACCAACAATACCACCACCATATTTGTAAATATACCCAGTTGTATACGAATTCTTTAATATTAACGTTCCATCTCTTGCAGAATCTATTCCTAATAATCCTCCTGTAAAATCTTCTAAACCCGATGAACCTGTTGAAAAACATTCTTCAATTAATAAATATCCACGAACAGCATTTCTAGATCCTATCAACCCTCCGCCATCCTTATGTATAACACCATGACAAGAGCATCTTGTCACTCTTAATATTCCACCAAAACATGTTTCGTACCCAGTTAATGCACCACTAGAATTATTATATTGTGTACCCTTAACGTGTATATTTTCTAATGTAAGATTGCAATATTTTCCAAAATATTTGCTAGTTATCCAACCATTGTTTGAGTAAGCTGCACCTTTTTTACCAAAAACACTGAAATTTTTTAATGTAATATTAGTAAACCCTGTATCATACGAATTAGTATTATTTTGCGCATCTGAATTCTCCCCCAACGCTATGTCGTTCCATGAAGCAGCAGATTGGTTTTTAAATAATCCATAATGCATTGCTTCATGCCAAGGATACAACACTCCACTTCCAAGTCTTGAATCTACATTATTAATAGTATAATTAACTGTTATAGTAAAACCATTGCCATCAAAGATCAAGCCACTATTTCTTATATTAAACCATTGATAGTTAGAAGTTATTTCTATATTACCAGTTAATTTAATATGCTTGAACATCTGATAAGCCTTATTATTCATATATGTATCAATAAAATTTTGACTTATTTCTATTACATCAGTTATAATATTTTCATAACCAAGCCTCCAATAGTAACTATTACCACTAGTTTCATTTGGAAATGCATCGTTAAATTTCTTTTTATTTTTTAAGAATAAATTAGCTGATGCATCAAACCATTCACCACTGGCTGCGTAAAATCCATTAACAAATTTATTATTAACATCCGGTTCATATGTGTTATTCAATGGCCAAATAGATCCAGAGTCCTTATTGTTATTGGATTGGTTAACAGAATTTGTGCCACCTGGTCCATTAGGATACCCTAAACTATAACTATTCTGAATGTCTATCATACCAAAATTGTGTCCAACTGTACCAAGATCCGCAGAATATGGACCTATTATTCCACCGGAATAAAGACCTATATTTGTCAAACTATAACAGTTATCAATATATATTTCACCATTATAATCAGCGCTAGAATGTCCTATTAACCCGCCGCTCTTTAATTCTTCTAGACCAGGAGGGTAGCCTGACATTGTACCGCTTGTAAAACAATTAGTAATTACCAACCTACCGCCGTTATTAGCAGCACGCGATCCAACTAAAAGTCCATTATTCCTGGCATAACCAAATAAGTTAACATTTGAACTAGAATTTGCTATTAGCATATTTACATCAGAACCAGCATTCTTATAATTATAACATGCGTATTCTCCTATTAGTCCACCTATGTTTTCAACTGAACCGGCTGTTGGATAAACTATTTTTCCATAACTATGACAATTAATAATTTTAACATTTCTTGCACTATTACCGAAATAACACTGACATAAAGGTCCATGTCCATACGGACTTCGTGATAATGAACCACGTTTAATGTTAACTGTTAAATTTTCTATTATTACATTTGATCTACCGCGATCCTCATAAAGTGTACTACTACTGCCATTTTTAAATATTCCCGAAACAAAACTAGCGTCAGAATCTGCATATATGTATATAGTTTTCCCATTACCATTAAAAGTAACATGATCAGATTTAATATCAAAATATTGATTTACACCGTATACAAAAGATACATCTTCTGTTAATTCTATATATGTTGGTTCGTTTATAGTAAAATATTCGTTATTTAAACTTAAATCTACAAATGATTGATCTATATTTAGTTTTTTTGTGTAATCATATAAACTGTTGTAGTATATCCAGAGACCAGTTTGTTGATATACCTTTTCAAAATAATCTATTCTATTCCAAGAATTATCATTTACATTATAATCCTCCCTATTATATGAATTATCTTCTAATTCCTTATAAGGGAAGTTTTGAAAATTATATTTTTGATCAAGTGTAAGCAACCAATGTATAGAAGATTTATGATTAGATATTTCTTCCGAAACCGATCGTCCCGCTGGAATACCTACAAAATGCCACCCGGTATTTCGGAAATACATTATATTATTATTTTAGATATTATAATAATATAACACACTAAATTATGTTTTATTATACATAATAATAGGAAGTTTTTTAACAAACCATAACCCGAATATATAAAACATAGCTGTAATACTATCTCCTGACGCGTTAATCATCCATCTTAATGATTTACAATGAATGCCTTGCGACATTATTAGTGTATTATAGATTGTGCCAGAGCAATAATTTGCATATACCTGCGGTGTATAGTGCTGAATAATTACCCAAAATAAATATAAATAAAATTCTTTTGATACATCTATTAAAATATTTTTAGCACACGTAATATCATACATTTACATTTAAATTTAAATTAATTTTTAAATTAATTATATACTTTATTTATAGCACTAATTATTAAGCACTAAAAAAAAACCACTAAATAAAAAGCACTAATAAAAAATTGAATCAAAAATTATTGATATTATTTGTAATAATCTATAATGGTAAATAATATGAGTATTTACATTCCTTATGTTCACCCTTCTTGTACTGAACAAGAAATTAAAAATGTATTTAACACTCTATTAATAGGAAATGTTGAAAGAGTTGATTTTGTAGTAAAAAGTGGAAATAATAGAAATTATTTTATTTGTTTCGTACATTTTAAAGAATGGTATGATAATCAAGCCGCGCATAATATTATTAGACGACTTGAAAACGGCAAAGAAGCGAGAATTGTATATAAAGATCCATACTATTGGGTACTATTTAAAAATACTAAACCGGTTTCAAACAAACATTTAATGGAAGAAAAACTAGATTGTGCATTTATGATGATTGAAGAATTACAAACAACAGTATTTAATATGAAAAAAAAAATAGATCTTCTAGAAGCTAATAGTGATAACAATTGTGTATCGCCAGTTAACCCCATTTCAATCGATTTTGATAGAGAAGCTTCTACACCACCTAATATTATATTTACTTCTATACTGTCAGATACATCACCTATTACACCATTGGAAAAACCCATTCTTAAACGAAGTGATATTGTATAATAATTAATTAAATTGAATTAAAATTAAATATTTTTTAATTAATAGAATACATTATGTTTTTAAGAAGATTAAGACCGTTGATTTTTGCCAACAGGTTTATTTTAATAAATAAATCTATGCAAAAAAATTTATCAGCACTAGCTTATAATATAGATTTTCAATATGAAAATCATTACATTAAATATAATTTTGAATCTGTACAAGAAGATACTTACACTACTTGCAAATATTGTAAGGGGAAGGGATATATAGAATGTATATTATGCGAAACTGGATGCATTAGATGTTGTCAATCGGGTTATATACCGTGTCATATGTGTAATTTAGATTATAATATTAAAAAAAGTTTTCCACTTTTTATAGAAGGGTCAACTATTTAATGTCTTTCATAGCATATTTACAACTCTTTCTACTCCAACAATATCTAATAGTATTATAAAAATCATTTTGTATTGTGGAAATATTATCGTAATATTTAATTTGTATTACTCTACAATTATAACTTACACTTATTTTTTTTAATTCGTTATTACAATATTCTATAATTTTTTTGAAATTAACTAATTTGTCGTTGGTTTGTTTCTTAATGTTAATAACATGTTTATTGTATGTATCATAATTTAAACTTTTAATATAAAAGCCAAACAGGGATACTAGATCGAACGTGGATGCCGCGCCGCGCCGTGCCTCCGTCTCGAAGAAGACGCGCTGCCCGATCTGTCTAAAATGAAAGTTTAGTATCGAATGGATGTCTTTTTCCCGGTCTCTCTCATTTCCGATTAATAGTATTGGCCCATATGGCGCGGCGAAGTCGTTTATATCTATACTATAAGAATTTAATAAATCATTCAGAAATTCAATACCAGAAGTACTAATTATTTCCATAACATTGAGTAGCTCAATTTTTTTTTGTCTAATAATATCATTTTTATTAACCAGTTTCCCCATCTCTTCTTTTGTAATTTCTTTTAACAAATATTTTATACGTATACCCCTGTTGTCATTTAATGCTGTTACTTCGCGGCGTAATTGTGGAAGTTCATATTGATTTATCTCCGCTACAAATTGATGAATACTGTAAATGTCCGCAAGCGTTTGAATATTTGTATGATGAATTAATCTATCTTGATTATTATTGGTTAGACTATATGGAACTTGCAGATTGCCTCTTGACATTAAAATTGTAATTAGGCTACCAATGTGACGAATATCAGGAACACCCCCACAAACTATGTCTCCTGGATTTCTAACAAGATTATTATTTTTTTTAAGTAAAGCATAATAATGTGGATTATGAATAGTACCAGTTTCAATTTTTCCTGTTCTCCAACTAAATGCTGTTTGACAAATCCCACCACCGTCTTTTCTAATAGATGTGCAAAACATTTGATCACAGCCTTCGATTTTAAATATTCTATCCCCACAAGAAGGACATGGTTTTGTTTCTTTTTTAATTAGTTCTGCTGATTTTACATTATCCTGACAACATTTGTGTTCTTCATTTTTATTTTCACCTATAATCATTAAACAATCAGGACATGTAAACATATTACATAATCCACATTTATATGCAGAAGATAAGAAACCTCTGCAATCTGGATCAGGACAGGCCATAATAAACTGTTTTCTATCATCAAGCGTGGAAGAAGTATATCTTTCTGGATGCTGGATCCTAATCGTATTTCTGAATATGCTACGTTTAATTTTTCTTATTTTTTCTACATATTCTTTAATTTCATTATTAAGTGATATATTTGTTTCTTCTAACTTTTTTGCGGCTTTAACCTGTTCGGCATAGACCATCGTATCAGGCATTTTAGACATCTCAATTTCTGTCAATACTTTTTCGCGATTATTTCTATATTCTTTATCGACAAAACTTCTATTAAGGTTTAATACTAAGTTTTCTCTTGTTATTCCAACTTTACAATTAAGACAATGTGGATCTTTTGATTGTGAAGTTAAAAAGGTTCTTATGCATGTTTTACAAGCTGAATAATCACAATTATTACATTTAATTTCTTTTCTTGTGCTATTATTAAATTGTTCGCAGCAAACTAAACACAGATCTTCCATTATGATAGTATAATATCAAATTATTGAAAATCAATTTAATATTATATGAAAAGGTATAATATATGCCAAAAATAAACACAGAAGATTATTCAATAGATGAATTACGAGAAGTTTTTGGTTTAGATGAAAAATTCACTATTTCAATGTTAAATGACAAGATAGAAGATTTTAAATCTAATAAAAATAATCCTGATTTAATTAATTTCATAAATGAATCATATGAAAAATTAAAAAAATCCACAGTAGATGATAAACTACAATATGAATCAGAATTAAAAGATATTATAAAATATAGTCCAAGAGTATCACGTTTTATTAATATAGATAGTCAATTTAGAGAAAACGAGTCAAAAGAAGTGTCTCCTTTATCATCATCCACTAATTTTAATTTTGAATTAAATGAAACTTTGACAAATGTTGTAAGCATGAATGTTTATTCAGTTGAATTACCATATTCATGGTATACTTTTGCAGAAGATTATGGAACTAATAAAATTAAAGTTAACGATCAAATATATGATATAAGTAGTGGCAATTATTCGCCCAACGAATTAGTATCAGAATTAAATAGAGTGTTGGCTGGTGAATCTTTGAATATGGAGCTAGATTTAATATCGGGTAAACTTTCAATTAAAAATAACTCTGGTTCATCAAAAATAATTATTTTTTATGATGATGTTGATATTACTAATTCTAAAACTAATAGGAATTTGGGTTGGCTTCTTGGGTTTAGAAATATTAGTTTAACACTAAATGTAGGAGAAACAATAAGAGCAGATGCATTGATAGATGTATGGGGACCAAAATATTTGTTATTATCATTGGATGATTTTAATAATAATCAAGTTGGTAAACATATGATAGGTATAGCAAGAAAGAGTCATCAATTGGAAACCCCAGTATACTATAATGATAATAATTTTGTTAAAACTGGAACAACAAAAAGTGATTTTAAATACGAATCTGTCTCTAAAAAGAAATCATTAACTAATGCACAAATATCTACTTTTAATAGTATAGTAAATGATAAAACCAATGTTATTAATGATCAGTTTTTATCACCATTAACAACAAATATTTTAGCAAAAATACCGATTACTAACGACAATAATTGGAATAGCAGTTTTTCAAAACCTCTTATACAATTTAGTACTCAGCTACAAAAAAACGAAAGACATTATTTTGGACCAATAAATATAAACAAAATGTCCGTTAAATTAACAGACGATAAGGGAACTGTAATAAATCTTAATAATACTGACTGGTCATTTAGTTTAGTCACTAAACATGAACATTATCATACATATAACACAAAAACATAATCAAAATACTTAATTTTACTATATCTTTAATAGCTCTATCTTTAATTTTCTTTTCATATTCTTCAAAGCTCATTCTTGGTCCAAATATGATAGTGTATATACAGTCAAACAATGTTATTCTTGTTAAATAATCACCCGTAGGTTTATTATTTATTGTAGAATTATTTTCATTAACTATATTATATAAATTATTTATAGGTTTAATATTTCTATGTATGACTACATTATCCAATACATAACTACTTGAAATAGATGTTATAATTAAAAAGTTCAATAACCGCATATTTATATTTATTTATTTATTTTTATATTATAATAATAAATAAATAAATATACCTACATAATAGATTTCATATTATTATAAAATTAAGAAAAATTATAAAGTAAGTCTTAGAGTAATTTTTTAGATTTTGAATTTTATAATTCTAAAATTAGAAAATGGACAAATATTTTGTCTATTTTTTAAAAAAACTCTGATAAGAATTGAGAAATCCTTGTTTTTTGGTGTTTTGCAGCATAAAGCTCTTATTTTTATTTAATATAGTTAAAATTTTCTTACTGTAATTTTTAAAGTTTTTATTAAAAATATTTTAAGAGATTTTTTGGTTCGATAATATATGGAAAAAATCGAACCAAAAGTCGAAAAAAGTCGACAGTATAAATATACTTGCAAAGTTTGTGATTATAATACGTGTAAAAAAACAGATTATGAAAAACATTTAAGAACCCTTAAACACAAATCGAACCTTTTCGAACCCGAAAAGTCGACAATATTTGTATGTAATACTTGTGGTAAGGAATTTAAAAGTAAATCGGGTATATGGTCGCATAATAAGAGGTGTAAAATAGATTTAAAAGAGAGAACAAATTGTAGTTTAGAAAGTTTGTCAAATAAAGAGTTAGTTGTTATGATGGGTGAGGCGATGGAGCAAATAAAAAAACAGTCACAACAAATAGATGAGTTAATACCTAAGGTAGGTAATAACAACAATAATAATACGCAGTTTAATTTAAATATATTTTTGAACGAGGAATGTAAAGATGCGGTAGATTGGACAGAATTTGTAAATTCGATTGAATTAGAGTTGACACATTTAAATATATTGAAAGACAGTAATATGACAACAAGTATTACGATGGCTATGCGTGATAAAATAAATGAATTAGGAGTAAATAAAAGACCAATACATTGTTATGATGCTAAAAGAAGAAAATTATGTATTAAAAACAATAAAGATTGGGAGAAAGAAGATGAAAAAATTAATGAGTTGCTGGATAAAGGTGATAAAAATTTAAAACACAAATATATAGCTTTAATAGAAGATGCTCACAAGGAGTTTGAGAGCGATGAAAATAAAATAGAAGAATATATGGAGTTGCAGCAAAAATTATATCAAGACGTCGATAAGAAAAAAACTATAACAAATCTAATGAAAGATATTAATATACCAAAAATATAATATATAAATATATATATATATGGTTAATTCAAAACCAAAAAAGACTAATCCAAAGGGAACTAAAACAAGAAATAAATCACCGGTTAGTCCGACAAGCGTTATGGATAGTTTAAGTTCTAGTCCTTCTACTGGTAAAACATCTAATACGGAGATACCTTCGGAAATATCAGTTAAAAATGCAATAAATGATGCGTACGAAGTATGTAAAAAAGGATTAGAGATATTTGGCGATAAAGTTTTGAGTGAGAAAGAAATTTGTAATTTATTTGCACAGTTTGTTGGGGCACCAAAATTAAATTTAAAAAATATGATAGAAGATTTTGTTAAATACAAAGGTTTAAAAAATGTAAATATAGACAAGTGTATGCAAGATTTAAATAAAGAAGCAACCATGGAACAATCTAAAACTGTTGGCGGCGGCAGAAGAGATGTAGATTACGGGAATCGCGTCCCAACAGCAAGTTCTATTGGAGCATATCATGCAGAGGCTTTCATAAGAGAAAACCCACAATTCTATAATGGTATTGTAATTAGATTTCTAACAGAAAATAATTATTATAAAGAAAGACAGTTTTATATAGATAATAGAGAATTTGAGATGTATTTAAATGAAGCTATGCGACATGCAACCGATCCTATGATAGATGTAAGTCCAATTAATACACAAATATATTTTTATATATATATACAAAGTAGAGCACTAATTGCAAACATAGCTTCTTTTAGTATTATATTATTTTTTGCATTAGGGTTTTATAGAGGTGGAGTAAGTGTACTTACAAACCAAGATGGTTTATTTGCTGGATTGTCGCAATTAGTTGGACGTGTTACGAGTATAGGTATGACAGGAAAGGATAATAGTGGAATGTTTTTCAGAATGATATCGCCTTTACTTCCAAAAACCATTAATGGTGCAGGATTTCGTTTATTATTATTATATGGATCTGAAGTAGCACGAGATGCTATCGCGCCTATGACAGCCGAGTTCGACGCACAATCAGGCGTTTTCAGACAGGTTCGTCAAACACCACGAAATGCTAGTATTAACGCGTTTGTATCATTTTTAGATATGGTGGTTCGCATTAGAAATGACACGTCCAGTTTAGTTAGTGTACCAATTAATGTTATATACAGTTATGTTGTTCAATTAATAATTCAAAGAAATACACAACCCGAGCCGTCAAGTATGTTTTCGCAACCACCCCGACCTAGTGTTATGAGAACTATTCCTAATTTGCGACAACGCATTGATGGCGCTAATGATTTACAACAGCGATTGCAAATGCCATTACTAGCGCCAAGATTTGACCGCGAGCTTCCGGGTCAACGGGTAAACACATCTAGGCGTCGATTTGATATTTATAATACTGGTGAACAAGATTTATATCCTGTTGCAGCAAAAGCAAGATTTAGAAATGCAGTTAGAACTACAATACAATCAAGACATGTTAGTCAAGCGTTAAGATACGAGGTTTTAACTGGGATGCAACAACAAGAGCAATCTCTCGCCACAGCGTTTCGTAGAGCCTCAGAATCAACAACAGCATCAGATTTGAGATATCACGGGTTTGGTAGAGGGAGTAATTCAAAAAAAAATACTATTAAAATCAAAAAGCCAAAATCTCGTATGACAATGGCTTTAACAAATGCCAAAAAATTAGTATCAACTGCGAAAGCAGGAATGCGTCGCGGTAGAAAATTTACGCGCAGTAATATTTTTAATAGAAATGCGAAAAAATTAGTATCAACTGCGAAAGCAGGAATGCGTCGCGGTAGAAAATTTACGCGCAGTAATATTTTTAATAGAAGTAATATTTTTAATAGAAGTAAGAATTAACCGATGTGTTTTATTGTAAGTAAGTGGGTAAGTTTAATACATGTCATTGTAAAAATTAGATGTTAGGTATCAACAGTAATGGTGTTTTCATTAGAATTTATATTTATATTTTTATGCTTTTTCCCATGAGAGGCGAGTGCACGTTGTGTTGAGAATACAGCATTACATATTTCGCATTTATAAGAGGATTGAGTATTACTTATACCTTTATTATCAAGCCATTCAGCAATAGTAGGGAACACAAGCTCGTCTATTTGTACTAAAAGTTGTTTTTGTATATTTTTAGCCGTATTAATAATTTGTATTTTTTTACTATTAAAAATTTGATAATCAGAATTAATATTATTTATCATATCACTTGATATAGTTATACCTTTACATACGACAGCGTCTATTCTTGGGGCAAGATTGTCAATAATATTAACAGCAGATTTTATAATATCGGGGTTATACTCGACATTATGAAGATAAACGAGTATTTTACCTTCGTATATATCAATATAATAGTTAGGTTTAGATATTATACCAGATGATTGTGAAAGAAATATTCCATGTGTTTGTTGTTCATTAATATCTCTTAGAAATTTTTTGATCTCATCAATATTAACATTATTTTTATAATCTTTATTTTCAATTAATATAGAATATTTACCATCTCGTTTAAGCATAAAATCCCCTGATGCCTTAGTCCCCGAAGTGTTTAGAACTTCTGCACTGGGATAAGAATTATTTAATACAGATTCAAGCATATTTTGACCATAATTGCCTTTATGCGCAGGTGAATTCTTCCATTTATTTAAAAAATCACCGAGTTCGTTAAACAATGATTCCTGTTTAGATTTATCAATTTCTTCAAGGGTCAATTTTTTAGTAATTTGTTCTTGATGATTAGTTATCAATGTAATAATGGGTTGTTGTAATGCTTCAAGTTTTTTATCAAATGTTTGCAAAAACATATTATTAAAACTGTTATTTGTAATGTGTTCTTTAAGTTCAGATATAATAGTTTTATTAATAGAGGTTAATGATTCCTGAATTTTATTTTCAGAATTAGGTAGTGTTATTTTAAGTTTATCAACAAATTGTTCAGTATTTTTGGTCAAGAGTTGTGTTATTTTATCAGTTTCTTCTTTTGAATTAAGTTTAACTATCATCCTAATATTTTCAATATATTCTTTATTAACATCATAACATTTAGTTTCAAGATGTTTGATAGAATTAAGAACTTCTTTATTAACAGCATCAGATAGAGTTTTTTGTGAATCAGTATTAAATTTTTCAATAAAATCTATCATTAAAAGAGTCATTGCTTCAAAATCTATATTTGGGTTATTTTTAAAAAAATCAAAAATTTTTTTGTTGTTTACAGTTAAATTATATTCTGCCATAATATAATTTAATTTAATTATTATATTTAAGTTGATTTGATATTACTAGTTGAAAATGAAATGAAAATTTGAACTATTAATTAACTTGTACCGTATTAGGTATAGAGATATAATTATTAAATGAAACTTTAAATAGTTTATACACTGAACAATTATAATGAATAATTAGAAGTTTAAATATAACATTTCTTGATGAGGGTACATTATTATTCTATCACTATGCATTAATATTTATAAAGCAATTATTTTCGTTGCGTTCGTTCATCTTCAAGTCATAATAATCATAATTATTATAATACATATAATTATTTTCCTATAAAAAAAATATTATTATAATGTATAGATGGGCATTAGAAGCAGAAAAACCAAACGAAGAGGTGGCCGCGGCGGGGGAATGTTTAGTAGTTTTAATTTGTTTAAAAGCAGCGCCACCAAGAAAGCAAAGGAAAGGGATGATAAAGAACTTGAAATGGTTATAAAAGGTCAAAAAATGGCATATAAAGATGAAATCGAGGCAAAAAAAGAATGGGGTGAACATTATGGAACTTTATATTGGATTTCCAAGGCTTTACACGTTATAAAAGAAGATAAAGAAAGTGGTGTTTCATTCAAATTAGCTAATGCACGTTTAGAAGCAGTTAAGAAACTTTGGGCTGATTCACCGTCAAAAAAATCTCATAGTGGTTCATCTTTAAATTTAATGCGTCTTCAAAATGTTTACGCGAATGCGGTTAACCCTAGATTAAACGAGGGTAAACCTATCGGTAAGCTATCAAATTTCATAGATGGAATCATAATTTCAAAGGGACAAACAGTAGGTCCTGAAATTAGGGAAACCGCAATACAAGCAATAAATAATTATATGTTTTACTTAATGATAGATGACATTGAAAAAACATTCAAACAAGACTGGGGTCAACAACTGGGAACTGGTGTTGATAATTCTAAATATCATTTGTTTATTTCACATCCAAATATGATAGAAGATAATAAAATGCATGGTTCATGCAGAAGACGAGCAATAGGTGCGTGTGAAAACAAGCTCGATCAGCTATTAATTGCGGTTGAACGTAAAGGGCTAGCGATAATATTAGACAAAGGTGAATTTAGTGTAGTTGGTTCTAGTAATACTACACTAGAAGATAGAGAAGGATCAGACAAACTTGCAGGTATTAAAGATAACAATATCCTACAACACACTGATTACAAAGATAGAATTAGTAATTTTAAAAAAGCTCTTAACAAGTCAGGTGTTGAAGAAGATTTAATTAAGGAAATTGAAACATATTTCGAAAAGAGAAGAAATGTGGTTATAAATACAGTTATTAGTGATGAAACAGCATATTTAAGTAGGTCAACTCGAAAATATGTATCCTATATGAGTGGTGTTGCAAAAGGTAGACCAAGATTAGCATATGACAAGTCATGGTTAGCATCTGCCAGAGTCGAGCCAAAAGTCCTTGCTCAGGTACGCCCAAGCGAAGATGCGGAAGAAGACGAACAGCCTGGTGCGGCGGCACAACCTGGTGCGGCGGCACAACCTGATGATGAGGCCTCAGGTAAGACGGGTGGTGGCCGAAATAGACGCACCAGACGCACCAGACGCACCAGACGTCGCGGGGGCGGTGTAAGAAAGCGTACAGTAAGAAGAAGAAGAGTACGCCGTTCAAGACGTTAATTATAAATTGAATTAGTTTAATAAATTAATTTAATTTAGAGTTTCTTCTTTTTAATAGCAGTGCGCACTGCGTTTACTAATTTTATATAATTAGCTTTCTGCCTTGCTTTTTTATTTCTATATTTAACATCGTTTTCAACAGAATCAGTTGAGCGTTCTTCTAATTGCTTTACCCTTGATTTAAGATTTTCGATATATATTTTTTTATATTTATCACTTTCAGCTAGTTTTTCATATTGTAGCTGTTGTTTTGAAAGTTTATTTAAAATTTCCTCATAACAATCATTTTGCGAACCGCACAAATTATTAAACATTATATAAATTGAATATATTTTTAAATTTATTTAATATAAGCAAAATGGATTACTTGTGGTCAGTTTCAGATAAACATAAATTACAATTTTTGGAATTATTGGAAGAAGAGATACAAATTTTGTATGATAAAAAAGTAAACGCACAGTTTGTTTACAATCATAATAGATTGCGATTAGATTATTTAGATAAACCATTGGATGCACGTATTTTTCTGGAAGACGAAGAT
>MDSX01054962.1_pt1 | contig 29111 bp, 25 predicted proteins | sample 811141 | NCBI WGS metagenome assembly MDSX01 (sample SAMN05326642, study PRJNA326480) | marine metagenome | isolation source: seawater | place: Atlantic Ocean: South East | collected 2010
TGCGCCCGCATCAGTATAAGTAGCACCTAGTTCTACAGTAGCTGGATTATCTCCAGTAACCGTTACAACAGGAGCTGTAGTGTCAATAACGTTTACTATTCTAGTAGCATAACCAGTATTTTGAGAAGCATCACTAGCTGAGTAAGTAATAGTATATGAACCAGTAACATTGGTATCTAATCCACCAAAATTAGTTGATACACTTTCTCCACCATCAGAAGTAGCACCAGCATCAACATAAACATCTCCTCTTTCTACAGTTGCAGGGTTTGAGCCTAAGACAGTAATTACTGGAGGTGTAATATCTCGGGATTCATCACTAAGAACTGAACCTATAAGGCCAGCACCACCTACAACAGCAAAAGCAGTCTCAATCGCATTTAACTCAACAAAGATCTCACTCAATCTTTCAGAAATTAATTTTAATCTTGCTGGACTTTGAGAAGTTAACTCCTCATTTTCAAGTTCTTCTGCCTCTTTTTGTAATTGAGCTTGTCTATCAACTAGTTGAAACTTAGGCATAGAATTTACTCTATCCTGGATTTCAAGGATTTTTTCTTGAGACAGGCTGCCTTCTTGAGCAAAAATGTTAATTGAGAAAAATACAATGAATAAAACTATTGCGCTTGTGAAACTTTTATTACTTATCATGTTATGTCCATTTTTTTGAAGCTATTAAACTAATAAAATTTATTTAGGAATATATTTAATTGCTTTACTAAAATATACCCGAAGATAAATTATATAGCTATTTTTGTTTATTTTACATACTTTAATATAAATATGTCTTAAATTAGATCATAAATACTATTTTATGGGCTTACTTAGTACGAATCTGTCTAAAGAAATTAAGTCGATTTCTTAGTCATTATATGGTCTAAACTTAATTAATAAGTCGTTTAATGTATTTTTACGTATTAATTTAGCGCCAGGATCTTTTGTAAGAGGCCTCCAACTATAATTTATAAAATTCTTATATATTGGAATATTAAAAAAAATACCTTTATCAAAAGTGCCTTCTCCAAATTGCTCGGTGGTTACATCAGTAAAACTGGCAAAAACACCAAATTCAGCTCCGTTTAGAAATGATCTAGAAATCTGAAATGTGGTACCTCTGTCTCCAGCCAAATATTCTCCGTATGAAATTTTTGCATCAAAGGGAATAATATCGTAATTGCGGTAATAAAAATTTAAATGTCCAGTTACATTTTGATACTGTAAACTGCCCAATCTTAGATCATAATCTCTTTTAGTAACATCAAATATTTCAAAACCTAAAGCATAATTTTTAGAATTGTCAAAATAAAGGTACTCTAGTCCATATCCAGAAAACATTTCTTCTAAAATCCCTGCAGAAAGCATTAAATGATTATTTTTAATAGGTGTAATATGATAATCAAACTGAGCTCTTCCAATAATAAACCTATTCTCAAAATTTTTAAGATACTCTTTTACATCAGATCTTACTTGAGCAGGATAAACATCAATGGGTTTAAATCGTAGGTCTCCAAAATTATCCTTAATAGTGTATTTAATATTAGAGGAAAAGAAGAAATTATCACTAATAATAAATTCACTATTATTTTCTAGCATAATAGCAAGCTTGAAGAATTCTTCTCTTGAAGCTAAAAAAGGTCTAATACTAAAATTATTTGAAGTACTAAAACTCTTATTTCTCTTTCTTTCGTATATTAATTTTGAGTTATTTATATAATTTTCATCAAAATCTGAATATGCCTGCAAATCAGCAATTCTAGCCTCATACTTAATATCTTTCTTAATTCCAGCATCTTGTTTAGCAATGTATAAAATTTCTTCAATAATATCTAAATTTGGATGTGTAAATTGAGTTAACTCTATTCCAATAGTGTCAGCAGTTTCTAAAATTCTATTAACACCAACTCCATTAGCTTCAATACTTTTTATTAAATGATTAAATTGCGAATCATCCTGTTTTTTTGCTACTTTTTTATACTCAAAAGAATTATTGGATACAGACGCATCTTGTTTATATATAAACTTAATAGAAAAAAAGTTATCTCTTTCTATTGCGAAACCTGCTGTAAAATTTTTATTAAATTTATATTCGACCCCTATACTTTCACGTTTACCAGGTATTTCATATTCAATTAAACCATCGGTTTTAGTTGAATCATGTTCCATTTTAAAGAGAAATTTTTCATTAAATGCATATGAAATACCGTAGAAAGGTGAAACATCTTTTCCTGAAAAGTATCTTGATGGTTGGAATTGACCTCCTAAATCTTCATATGAAGTAGGCCTACTTCCGAAAGAATTGTGTAAATATGATAAAGGGTTCTTAAATGCTTTATCAGAACCGTTAAGAGTTCCATAACCAAGACCAAAGTGAATATCTAAATTATTTATTCCATAACTGCCAACTATATACTCAGAACTATACAAACCTGTGCCAGCAATATCATTTATGCCAATAGCAAAAGCTGGAAAAATTCCTTCTTCTTTAAGCCTTATTTTAAAATTGAATCCTTTATCTTTATAGTCCTGATATTCATATCCAGGATATGGCTTGCCTTGAATGTTAGTATAAAAAAATGAAGCCTCTAACCAGTCATAAGGTGAAGAAGTGATTGTAATTTTTTGATCAGGCGTTCCATCATAAATGGTTAATCCAATAACTCCTTCATTATATAATCTGGCAGAAGGCATATTTATCAATCCAACGACACCATGATTATTATATGAGTTATATTCGAAGTCATCTGCAATCAAAGGACTGCACAATAATATAAAAATAAGAAGAATGCGTGTAAGAGTTTTTAAATTTATTGGCATTTCTAATTTATCAATTCTTTATTGAGATAGCCTTTTCGGATATAAAAAGAATTAAATCTTAAAATAATTATAAAACATCAATCTTTAAGAACAGAGAGCGATGCTAGAGAAACTCCTATATTACCCAGAATAGATGCATAGGCTGTAGCTGCTAATCTAGCTGCATATCCACTATCAAGATCTTCGGGAACGTAAATCACTGACCCTGGATAGATTTCTACCTTCCTTGCTTGACTAGCAAATATATTTCTATTCATACCTAATTTTACAGTTTCTCCATTTGGATAAAGAATATAAATTCCATTTTGATCAGCATTTTCTTTAATGCCACCCATCCTATTAATATAATGATTTGCTGATTTATTAGGTTGATATTGAGCTGCTCCAGTTGAAGAGACCGCTCCAAAGATATAAACCTGATTAGTCTTCTCAGGAATAGTAATAATATCTTGATCCTTTATCAAAATAAGATTCGATTCAGATTTATCTTCTAAATTAATTACAACTCTTCCAGAAGGTTCAGAATCTTTTATTTGAGATAGGATAGATATCAGAGGAGCGAAATCAGCATCAGAACCAGTCGTTTTTATCAACTGAAGGATGCTGTCTAAAGAATCATTATATAATCTCTCTAAAGCCTCACTATTAATTCTTTCTGCTTCTTTTCTTTCGTATACTGCACCAAATGGGTAGGCGTTTTGCGAATATCCGCCAGCTTTAACCAGAACATCATTAATGGTATCTCCTATATTCATAGAATAAACTCCGGGATTTACAACAGCTCCTCTAATTTCAATAGACCTAAAAGGGTATTCCCTTATATTTATACTATCCCCACTTTTTACTAAAATGTTATTAAATTGAGAAATATTGGTTATATTTATTGGTTTAATCTGGCCATCAAGAATCCTTTCTAGCCTAATACCATTAAGGTCTGCATATGCATTTAATCCATTACTAAATTCAATTAATTTTGATAAATTTTCATCATTTTTTAACTCATAAGATCCTGGTCTCTTAACCCCTCCTCTTATATTTGTGATGTTTTTTACAATATTAACAAATACTATATCTCCAGATCTCAACCTAGTATTAAAGCTCGGCTTTCCGAAAATGAAAGTTTCGTATAAGTCTATTGTTTCAATCTTTGCATCGTCTCTAATTAGATCTATCGATCTAAATGAACCAAACTCCGAAGGTCCTCCTGAAATACTCAATGCATGAAAGATATTTGAATTGCCATTAAGTGTGTAAGGCCCAGGATTATATACATTTCCAGCCATTATGATTTGAATATCTCTAACATTTGTCAATGTTACATATGCCTCAACCCCTATAAAAGATTGATTAATTTTAGCTTTAATTAAATTTGTAGCATCATTTAATGTCATGCCCGCTATAAATAATTTACCAATATCTTCAATATTTATAGAGCCATCTCTATTTATAAGAATTGTATCTATTTTTGATTTTTGACCAATCAATTGAAGTTTTAATTCATCTCCAAAATCTAATATGTATGAGCTATCAAAATTAGGTTCATTAAGAGGCATAAAGGTACTCTGCATCATAGAAAATATTTGGGCACCAAATCTGTCTGATGTTGGCTCAGGTTTTTCTATAAATGTTGAAGGTCTTCTGTACTGCGTTTCCTCTAATGTGTTTCTTTCAAAAGAACGATTCTTTAAATCAGATGCTATATCCTCTGGAAGACTGCTTAGGAATGCTTCATCTAATTCTTGAGAAAAAGAATTTATAGAAAAAAGAAAAATAAGTAATAGAGATGTATATAGATTATATTTCATTATATTTTTTACTGTAAATTATTATGAATATTATAGACTAAAATCTATTTTTAATTATAAAGAAGTAAATTCTATAGAAATCTATATTTTTAGGATCCTGGCAAAGAGACTGATTCAATAGTCAAAACAGATTTTTTAATTTTTTCTATTTCTTTATTAATATCCATATCAGTTAAAGTTCTGTTATCTGATTGGAATATAAATCTATAACCAACTTTAATCTCATTTGTTTGCTTATTTTCATAAAAATCAAACATAAATGAGTGTTTTATAAATTTTGATTTTATTTCTGAAAGAGTATTTAGAACTGAATAGATATTTGAGGATTTTTTTATAGAAAAAGATAGGTCTCTGTAGCTTGATGGAAATTCAGATATTGGTTTGTATTTAATAAAGTTATCTAAAGGTTTATTTATAGAGACATAATCATGAATCTCTCCAGCTAACTCAGCTATTTGAAATTCAATAGCAAATATTGGTGTCTTAATTTTTGAATCTAACTGCTCTCTTCTAATATCAATGAAATATTTATCAATATTCATATTAATTTTTTGAAAAAGTTGAATTAAATATTCTTTATCTAATTTTTTGGAAAAATCTATATGATTATCTCCTCTTCTTCCTGAAATAATGATTGCTAATCTCTTTTCACTATGTAAGTTTTGTTTAGATGAATATACATCAGATATTTCAAATAATTTTATAGAACCCTTTTGCCTCTTTTCGTTATAAATTAAGTTTTGTGTAAGTGAATCTACTAAATTTGTTCTGATGTACTGTCTGTTAATATCTAGTGGATTATCTACTTTTATGGAATGAGGACTACTTGCTGAACAAAATGATGAATTTATAACCTCTACAAAATTATTATCAACTAAAAAGGCTTTAATATTTTTTTCGTCTAACGAGTCAACTTTATTTGTTGAATCACTAAGTTCGATCTTGCTTACAGGTATATTGTCATATCCAATTACTCTAGCAAGTTCTTCTGCAAGATCATTTTGATGATTAATATCACATCTATATGAAGGAACTATCACTGTATCATTTACATCAAAACCTAATTTAATTAAAGAGTTTTTATAAATATCCTCCTTTGTATCAAAACCTAAAATGCTATTGATCTTTTGTAAATTAAAATCTAGCTCAATTTCTTGATATACAGATCCTTCATATTTGTATAATTCTAGCTTTGATATTTCTGCATGATCTTCTACAATCTTTATAAATCTTCTTAGTGTTTTTTCGTGAGATTTAGGATCAGTTCCTCTTTCAAACTTATGTGATGCATCAGAGTGAAGATTATATTTAACTGCCTTGCCTATAATTGATTCAGGCTTAAAATAAGCACATTCTATAAGCACATTTTTCGTTTTGGGATTACATGCTGTCTCCTTACCACCGATAATCCCTGATAAATTAATAGTCTTTTCATTGCTTGTAAAAACTAGGTCTGACTCTTCAAGATCAATAGTATTATTAAGTAACGTAGTAAATTTTTCATTACTAGTATTCATTTTTAAAGTTATATCATTACCAATGGTTGAGAAATCATAACTATGCGTTGGTTGGCCCATTTCATATGCAACATAGTTAGATACATCAGTAAAAAAATTATTTTTATTCAATTTGAGATCGCTAAAATAATTTTGTAAATAATCTTTATATTCTGAAATTTCTCCTTTTATCTCTATCCTTAAGAAAGAAATCTGAGGACATGCATCTACCTCTTCATTTATAAAATTTAATTTTAGTGCAGGAATATCATTTTTATAAATAGGTATATTTAAATTTGTTTTATAAAAAACATTTAGATCTCTTGCAAGACCATAAATTGATAAACAATCCCCTCTATTTGGCGTAAATTCCATATCAAAAACTAAGTCATGAATTTCATGCTCATGCCCTAATTGCAATAATTTGGATGATAGATCACCAATACTGGGTTTATCCTCCAAAAATTTTAAGATGTGATCATATGCTATTTTCATTTAAATTGACTTAGAAAATCTAAATTCGATTTATAAAAATCTCTGATATCAGAAACTTCATGCTTGAGCATGGCTATTCTTTCAACTCCTAACCCAAAAGCAAGACCACTATATTTACTAGAATCAATATCACAGTTTTCGAGCACTACTGGATTAACTAATCCGCAACCAAGTATTTCTAACCATTTACCATCCTCTGATAAAATATCAACTTCTGCAGAGGGTTCTGTAAATGGAAAATATGATGGTCTGAACCTTAACTTCACTTTATTGCCAAATAAAGAATAGATAATTTTGTATATTAAATCCTTTAGTTGAGAAAATGTCACCTCTTTATCTATATATATACCTTCTACCTGATGAAACATTGGGAGATGAGTAGCGTCATCATCTTTTCTATAAACTTTACCACCTGATATAAATGCAAAAGGAGGCTTGTTATTGAGCATGCCACGTATTTGGACAGGAGAAGTATGAGTTCTTAAGACATGTGCTTTATTATTTACATAAAAAGTGTCATGCATTTGGCGTGCTGGGTGTGATTTTTTGATATTAAGCATATCAAAGTTATACTCTTCTGTTTCTAGTTCAGGTCCATCTATTATTTGAAATCCAAGAGATTTTAAAAGTTCCATTATTGAATCCTTCATATGATTAATAGGATGCAAAGAACCTCTTTCTATAGGTGTTTTTGAGAAAATAATGTCTTTATCTGAGGACATTATAAAGAAAACTAACTTGTTGCTTTTTTAAGAATTGTCTCAAAAGTAGCAGAATCATTAATTGCTATATCAGATAGTACTTTTCTATCTAGTTGAATATTATGTGAAACTAATCCATTAATTAATTTTGAGTAAGATACTCCTAATTGTCTTGAGGCGGCATTTATTCGTGCAATCCATAATGCTCTAAAAGCTCTTTTTTTATTTTTTCTATCTCTAAAAGAATATTGTAGAGATTTAATATTTGATTGTTTAGCTGTTTTATATAACCTACTCCTAGCACCATAGTGACCCTTAGTGGCACCTAAAACTTTCTTATGTTTAGCTTTTGCTGTAACTGATTTTGTAACTCTCGGCATAATTATCTAATAAGTTTCTGGACCATTCTTAAAGTGGTTCCAGCTAACTTAATTAATCCTCTGTTGTGTCTCTTTCTTTTAGTAGACTGTTTAGTAAGTATATGATTTCTGCTCGAGCTTCTGCTTTTAACTGACGTCCCTGTCTTCTTAAAGCGCTTAGAAGCTCCTGAGTGTGACTTTAATTTGTATCCCATAACTATTCTCTTTATATTTATTTCTTCTTAAGAGGAGATAAAACCATTAACAGCTGCCTGCCTTCTAAGGAAGGCTCTTGATCTACTTGAGCTACTTCCTCTAGCTCAACCCTTATTCTATTTAACAAATCCAGTCCAAGATTACTATTTAGAATTTCTCTACCTCTAAATCGGACGCTTATTTTAGTCTTATCTCCACCAAGAATAAAGCTTTTAATCTTTTTTAATTTTATATTGTAATCACCTGTATCAGTAGAGGGTCTGAATTTTATTTCTTTAACTGTATTTCTTTTAGCTTTTACCTTAGTTGATGATGTATTTTTTTTCTTTTCAAAAATGTGTTTACCATAATCTAAAAGTTTGCACACAACTGGGTTTGCATCAGAAGGTGAAACTTGAACTAAATCAAGGGACGCATTTTTAGCAGACTCTAAAGCTGAAGCAATTGAAACAATGCCTTGTTTTTCTCCATCTTGATCAATAAGCATAATTTCAACAGCTTTAATTTTATTATTTATTGGCGTAGTGTTTTTCTTAGATGAAGTCATAATGACTAACTATAGGAAGCAATGGAATGAAATGGGTATTGATAACTTCAAAAATTATATACAAAGATTATATTTGTTTATTGTAATAGCCATGTTAGAAAATGATTTTATACTAATTGGTTAATTACGCAAACAAATTTACATACTAATTATTATGGTTGAAGGATTGATGAACCCCAGCCATTTCCATCTTTATAAAAAACTTTTCTTTTATTAAGTCTAGAATCATGGCCTTTCCAAAATTCAAAATAATACGGAGTAAAAGCATACCCTCCCCAATATGAAGGCCTTTTTAAGGTAAGCTCTTTATTATTAATAGTATCATTATAATTTTTTATAACACTTTTATATGAATCAATTGACTTAGATTGATTTGAACTGACAGCGAGAGCATTTTTTTCTTTAGATCTATTTTTGAAATGACTATCGGAAAAAGAATCTGATGTTTTCTTAATTTTAGCTTTAATTCTTATTTGGGTATTCGTCTTATTCCAATAAAAGATGCATGAAATATTATGATTATTCAAAAATTGTAATGCTTTGGGGCTTTTATAATTTGAAAAGAAAATCCATTCATTACCAATAATATATTTAAGATTTACAAAACGAGAGTCAACTTCATTATTTAAATATGAACTAATACATATTGCCTCAATAGATTCCTGGTCGTGTGCAACAGCTTCGTTATAAGATTTTATAAATTTTTTATAGGGTTTTGCTTTTGATAAGTCTTGAAATTTAATCATATAAATTATTTAGTGTCTTCGTATTTCTTAAGTATCCAACTTGAAGAATTCTTTTTGTCTTCTCCGCCTACACCAAAAGCATGCCTGATACCCTTTATAGATTGTTCAGGGCTATTGCTACTATTTCTATCGCCACCATTACAAAAAACTATTTCATTATTAGGATATTTGCTCTTTATCTTTATAAGTGCAAGGGACGCGCTTCCAAGATCATCATCGTCAAAATCGATAACCTCACTCACCATAGAAAGATTTTCTATGATAATTTTTCTTTCAATAAAAGGCATAAAATACTTTCCTTTTTTTTTAATTAGCCACTCATCGCTATTTAATGCAACTATAAGAATATCTCCTAACTCTTTAGCGGCTTTAAAATAGGAAATATGTCCTGAATGAATAGGGTCAAATCCGCCACTTACAACTGATATTCTCTTTATTTTTGACATAATGAATTATAAACTAACATCAATAGTTGTATTAAAAATTAATATAAGTGGAAGTAATGAAAGATGAAAGAATATAAAACTACTTAATATTCTTGGCTTGAATCTAATAAAGCAATAATATCCTAGAAATGGAAAAAGCATGCTAAATACATAAAAACTTATACGTTGTGCTTGCTCGCTAGATACAAAAGACACACTAAAGGAATATATTATTAATAAAATTAAAAAAATACCAAGAAGAGAAGAATTTTCTTTTTTTTTGGCATTTAATTCTAGCGAAAAAAGAGCTCCATATAGCAAAGCAAATATAATCAAATACATATAACTAATAGTTCTTCCAATTTCAATCGATCCTTCGCGTGCAATAAATCCTGAAGAGGAATCAGATACTCCTGTAAGAAAAATAACAATGGGTATTATTAGCAAAAATGATGAATACTGAAAAAATTTATTCTTTGTAGTAACCATAAGTAAAGGAAGAAACATTCCTGATGCATTATGAATAAAAACTGCTACCAGAGATGTAAGATATCCTTTAATTGGTTTTCTATTTCCAATTAATCCAATTGAAACTAGAAATACCGTGGAAGCAAGAATCTGTCTGTATGTATTGTGCATACCCATAACATATGGAAAGAAGAGTAAAACTGCAAAAAATAAATAATTTATATCTTTTTGGTCAATTTGGGGATAAAAAGCTTTTCTACAAAGAGAGAAACTCTTATATATTAAAATATATAAAATAAAATCTAAACATACAAAAACTAATGCCCCATCTCCAAGAATGCTATAAAGAAACCTTATTCCAAACCAAAAAATAAATTCTCTAAGCAAGTAATTAAAGGAAACATTCTCACCTGGAATAGAACTCATATTTATAATATAGCCATCTATATCGGCAGATTCTGTTTCTCCAATAGATGATCTGATTATTAAGCTAAGGCACATTGCTATAAATAACCAGAAAATAAAGAAAGAACCCGATGAGATTGATTTAGGGAAAAATATAAACCATAGAGTTAGAAAATATATTATAAGATATATAAATAATTCCATTTACTTATCGTTAACCTTGCCTGAATTTTTTTTTAAGTATTTCTGAATTGCGGTTAATCTTTCTTGAGTGCCAACATCAGTCCAGACTCCATCATAGAACTCTCCTGTTAAATTTCCTTTTGATGCATGATCCTCTAAAAGTGGCTCTAGTGGAAAAATTTTTTCTTTGCAGTTACAAAAGAGTGATGGCGAAATAATACTCATTCCACTGTATGTGTAGGGTTTTGGCCCAGATGCTATTTCAACCTTATCGCCATTTAAGAAAAAATCTCCATCAGGATGATGAATGGGATTTTTTACTAAGATTAAATGAGCAAAAGTATTTTTATTTAAATTTCTTGATGGGTCTATTGGAAAATCAGAATATAGATCTGCATTTATAAGCCAAAAAGGATTTTTTCCTAAATACGGAATCGCATTTAGAATTCCTCCGCCTGTTCCCAGCATATGATCACCTTCGTCGAAAAAAGTTAAATGAACTCCTAGATTTTTTCCATTTCCAAGAAGTGACTTAATCTTATCCCCTAGCCATGATACATTTATAACTATATCTTCTATGCCAGCATCTCTTAATCTAGTTATGTTATATTCTATTAAAGTCATTCCATTTACGATAGTAAGAGGCTTGGGGGTATTTTTAGTTAAAGACCCCATTCTTTGCCCTCTTCCTGCAGCCAAGATCATTGCTTTCATGATGTATGGGGATCTTTCTGTAAAGACAGGAGTTTAATAATACTATTTTTTATAGCCAAGAAATTATTTTCTTGAGAGTAATCATAATATACTCGAATAACAGGATCCCACATTGATTGTCTGATAATTAATTTTTCTTTCTTTTTGTCAATTAAATGCTCAATATTTTTTTTAACTTCTTCAAGGTCAAACATAGGATAATCTGAAATATTAATATTTTGTTGAATGCGATCATAATGCCTAATAGATTTTAAATCATGCTCTATGTTGCCATTATAAAAATCTAGTAATAGTAGAAAATTTTGCATAGCTACAAAACCATCCATCGACTTACTGATATTAGGAAAATAAAAATGTCCTGAAGGTTCGCACCCAAATAAAGCATGATTTTCTTTTACGGCATCTACTATAAACCTATCACCTACTTCAGTCTCTATAAGTTCTGCATTGATTTCATGCAAATTATGTTTTAAAGCTAGATTGGATATTTTTGAAATCACTACTTTATTATTTGTACCTCTATTAAAGAGTTTAAAAAATAACAAAACAAGTTTTTCAACTTCAATTACCCCGTATCCTTTGCTGACAAAAACTGCTCTATCTCCGTCACCATCAAAAGCAATACCAAAATCATAACCATCTCTCTTAATGATATGATGTAAGTCCTCAGCATGAAGTGCTCCACAATTAAGATTAATGTTATTTCCATCAGGATCTATATTAATAAAATGTAAATCTTTTCTATCTTGAAAAGATTTACTTAAATTACTAAAAGCTCCGTTACTGCAATCTATAAGAACTTTCTTATTTAAAATTTTTGAAGAAATAGGTCTCAAAATAGAACTTATATATTTATTAAAGGACTCATCAATACTTTTTTTCTTACCTATAAGGTTTCTTTTATTAAAGATATCTTCTTTGTTAGTATTATTTAAAATAAATTTTTCTATTTTTTCTTCGATTTCACTTGATAGCTTAAATCCAGGTGATTTAAATAATTTTATGCCGTTATCTTGGTGTGGGTTATGTGAAGCCGTTATCATTATGCCTATAGAATATGACCCATCATTTAGTAAATTTGAAAGTCCTGGAGTTGGAATAACATTAGCTAAAGTAACATTAATACCTTTTGCTAATAAGATGGTAGTTATCAAATCTTCTATCAATAACCCAGAAGCCCTTGAATCTCTTCCAATAATAATTGGGTCTGAATATCCCTCTTCATGATAGATATTTGCAAGCCCTTCACTAAATTTTTTGATAAAGTCAAAGGTCATAAAGCTACTGCCAAATTCACATCTAAAGCCGTCACTGCCAAATATATTCAATTAATATTCCTTTGCGGCGTCTCAATTGCAATTTTATTATGAATCAATGCCTCATCCGAGTGAATGAATTTAACCATATTAGATATAAAATCCTCTATTAGAAGAATATTAAGGGCAAATGAATACTGCTGAGCTAATTTAGGCATTTTGATAATTGGAACTGGAAGATTCATTTTAGAGCCTGAGCTATCTTCCATCAATAATGAGAAATTATCATACCTATCGTCACCTAGATTTGTAACTATTATTGGGAGACTATTATGTGAGATTAATTTCTCAATTTCAGCAAAGGCATCTTCTTGATACCCATGCTTCAAGATATTAGATATAAAAATAATAATAGCGCTTTCAGCTGACATATCAATATGTTTGTGATTCTCGAGTACATCAAATGCACAAGCTCTATTAATTTGTGCGATTAATCTTTTAGATGTAAATTTTGATAAGTTATAGTTTATTCCACTTCCAATGCATTTCCAGTTTGTTCTTGATAAATAAGTCTTAATTGCATACTGTATAGAAGTTTTTATTACAGCTGACTTCTTGTAAGAAGAAATAGAATTGCTTAAAGAATTTAAGTTCTTTTCTATTTCAAAATTTGCTTTTTTAAATAAAGGATCTTCATCAGATAATGATGAAATTTTATTAGTAAATAGTTTATTACATAAAAATATTGATAAAAATAGTGACCAAATAGCTTTTTTATATTCATCATGAGGGGTTTTTAATAGAAATTTATTAGAAATAGTATCGGAAGGATTAAAATCTAAAAAACTATAATTTATATACTGATCTTCATGAAGGAACTTTAAGTATGAATTTTTTCGATTGATGATTACTCTAGAAATAATTATCCAGTTTTGTTGGCTAGTTTTATTTTTATTCGGGTAATCATAATTATGAGCAAGCCTCACTTTTCTATCTGAATTAATTTGTATTAGAAAATCATTAATAAAATTTACCAAGTTATAAGCATATGATTCATCAATATCATCATAGGCTATTAAAATTTCTTTATTGGAAGATGTGTCTAAATTTTTAATAGTTTTAAGACTGAAACATTCATGAATCTCTCTTAAAAAACTAGAATCATTAATTGAAAATGTAGAGATATCAAAAGAAGAATCAAGACTTTTTTGAGGCAGTTGCTCTTGCACATTTTCTCTAACAGCACCAACGGTAATTGTTTTAGCTTGGTGTTTTATCGTATCTATAGTTCTTCTAGTAAGTTGTATTAAATGCTCAAGATGCCTTTCAAGATTTTGATGAGGATCATTATTTATTTTCATATCATCTTTGATGAAATTTTGAAAAAGACTATTAAGTTTTGCAATATCTAAAACTGAAAACCCTTGATTAAAATAACCTTTTTTAATCGCTTTCTCTAAAGCTAGAAAAGAGGTATGCAAATCTTCTTTTAAACAAAGAGACTTCTTTACATTTAGAAAATACTCTTTTCGTTTATCAAGTGCTATAGCTAAATAATAACTAAGGAATTGTCCTGCTAAAACTGTTGGCAAAAATGAGAAATGTGGGCTTGCCTTTGGCATATTAATTATTGATATTTTTCCTTCTTCTTGCAGGGAAAGAAGTTCACTAGGGACTTTGCTATCTATAACAATTATAGCTAAAGAATTATCAAATTTATTAAGTTCTAATATATCTGATGAAAGCTCAGAAAGTGGTAATTCAGAAATTAAAGTAATAAAGGAATTCTTTATTTTTATATCTCTAGCTTCTTTAAGTGAAAGTGATGAAACGGATTGATAACAATTTTCAGAATATTTGATTCTTAATTCATCTGCACATACTCCATTTGATGAGTTGTCTCTTAGTACATACCATGAATTATGAAGGCATCCATATTTGTTAATTTCATCAAAAGATACTTCGTTATTAAGAACATTGAAACTTTTACTTATCAAATTTTGAGATTTTCTTAAATCATTTAAGTCATTTATAAATATATTTTTTTCATTTTCATTTTTTACAAGATTTGATGAAAAGTACAAAGTTAATATATATCCTAAAATAACTTGAGCTGTGTATGTCTTAGTTGATGGAACAGCTATTTCAATATCCCTACCTTCACCAATATAAATTGTTCCATCAACAATAAAAGTAACATCACCTTCTCGTTTATTAGCTATCGCCAGACTCATAGCTCCTCTTTCTTTTGCCATTTGAACATAAACATTTGTATCAACAGTTGTTCCAGATTGAGCAATTACAATCACTAAGGTGTCTTGCATATTTGGTTCAACATAGAAAGCACTTCCTTCACTGGCAACATGAGGTTCTACAACAATTTCAGGTATAAAGATTTTCAACCTTATTCTCATGTACATAGAAATAGCAACCGCTGCTGTATAACATGTACCCATACCTGTAATAATTATTTTTTTAATATCTTTTCTTTTTAAGCTAGCAGTAATAAAATCAGGAACTTGTGTGTTGTCCATAGATATGCATGTAATGAGATTGTCGATGTTTAAAGCCTTCTCAGGTTGAAGATATCCGTTAATTGTTCTTTCTACAATATCTGAAGTTTCATATATCTCTTTTTTTAAGAAATGCTCGTAACCTTTTTTATCAATATCCCTTGTTGTGATGTTAGTTATTTGAAGATCTTGCTTTGAAAAAGATTTTAAGTCACCAGATTTATGATTCATTATCTCAAGATAAATATTATCTACTGACGAGCATTTACTTGATGATATATTCATTGCTGTATCAGATTCAACTGGCATAAAGTATCTGCATGATTCAACTAAACCATAAACATCTGAAGCAAACATCATTCCGTCATATGAAAAACCTAAATATAAACCCTGAATACCTTTTTTTAATAAAGTTATATTTTCTGAATTAGCTGTATGTTGAATAGAGATAGCAAACGAACCACTAAAATCAGAAGCCATTTTTGCAGCAGATTTTAAATTAAGGTTAGTATTATTTAAGAGATATGCCGGTATTGCTAATGAGTCGTTAGTGCATTGTGATTCACTTATTAATTTTTCATTGTCTTTTTTGGCATCATTTATTATTTCTTTATAGTTGTAAATATCGCCGTTCAGAAGAGCTAAAGTTTGATTGCGGTTATCAGAGGAATTATTTATTAATGATGTTGGATGGGCGTTTTGTATCTTTACAGAACCTACAGAAGCCCACCTAGTGTGTGCCATTATCGTCGCCGATTTTATATCACCATGTTGAATTAATTTATTAAAGAATTTATTTTTATTAAGAAGATTTTTTATTTCTTTTGCATTATCTCCAAGAGCACCTATGCTATTGCATGTTTTAAATGTAAATGTATGAGTTTGATATTTTGAATTATTATATAAATAATAAGTTTCTTTTGTGAGATCATCCAATGGGAAATCTTTAATATTCTGCTGAAAATCATATGAATTAACTAAAATAGATAATCCCAATGAGTCTCTTCCTCTTAATTCAAGCCTATTGTCGATTGCATGAATAACTTTGCAGACATCTTTATAGAAAACAATTGTTGAATCATCAAGAGATTCTATTTTTGAATTAGAAATTTCTTCAATAGTTGAAACCCATCTATAGATTTCTTCAGATAAAAACCAATGAGTATCCATAATTTGCTCGCAATCTTTAACAGCTCTTTTATATAGCTCAAGTGAAGAACTTTTATCAATGTTAGATATCTCTATTCTCTTTATATCAGCTTCTTCTTTAATTGATTTACATAAATCTTGTAACTCATTTTTTTCAGTTGGGTTTTTGCAAAATCTTAAAAAATTAGTATTTGATTTATACTTCCATGCTTGTGCAAGAAGTTTTTCAGAACCATGAACATCATTTTTAATATTTTTAAATGTTTTTTTGAGATTTCTTATAGTAACCTCTTCGCCTGGTAAAAAATCTTTGTTATAAACTGTCCCTGCTATGCCACACATTAATTTGATTCCATAATAAGTTTTTTTAAACCTTCTCTTAGGCTTATGGAAGGCTCCCAATCAAGTTCTTCTTTTGCATATTTATAAGTCATGACCATATGCTTAATATCTCCATCTCTTTCATCAAGGTGCTTGGGTGATCTTGAATAGCCTGTTAATTCTTTAAAATGATCAAATAGTTTATTTAAACTAGTTTTAGTATTCGAACCTAAACCAAAAATTTCATATTTTTTTTTGTATTCAAGGCTTTTATATAATGCGCATACTATGTCACTAACTTCTACCCAGTCTCTCGTCTGCTCTCCATCGCCAAACATTGTTATATCATTATTTTTATTAATTAGATCTTCAAAAATAGCAATTACTCCGCCCTCTAAATCTGACCTTTGTCTAAAGCCATAAATATTGGGAAAACGCAAAATTGTAAAAGAAATATCGGTATGAAGTTTAAAATAATCTAAGTATTGCTCGAATCCAAGCTTAGTAAGGCCATATGGGCTAATTGGGTTAGTAGGATGACTTTCATCAACTGGTAAATACTGAGGCTCGCCATAAATTGCTGAAGTTGAAGCAAATATAAATTTTTTAACATTGGATCTATGGCAAGCATTAAGAAGAGCGACAGATGAAACTAAATTTATATTATAAACTTTCTCAGGATTGTTAATTGATAAAAAAATATCTGCGCAGGCGGCTAAATGATAAACAGTAGTAATATTGTTCTCAATTAATATATTTTCTATGTATTTGTTATCTTCTATACAGTCAACAAGATTATAATAATAATAGGTAGCTTTGTTATTTTCGTTCTCTTTAAGACCTGTTGATAGATCATCAACAACAAATATTGTGTATCCTTTTAAAACTAAGAAATCTACTAAATTGCTTCCTATAAAGCCAGAGCCTCCTGTTATTAATATATTCTGTTTCATGTATTACCCTAAAAAGCTATTATAGTTTAAATTTAATATTATTATTTAAAGTATATTTGCATAAAGATATGTCACTTTCTTAGCAGTGAATTATAAGTAAATTTAGTCACAAATTTAGGTAATATTCTTAATATAACTCTAATCGAAATATTCCCAAGAAGATGAAATAAGTTTATGTAGCCTATAGAATACATTTTTTTAAACAACCTAATTTCTCCTTTAAATTGTTCTATATTTCTTCTCCTGTCAATCATTTCATTGCCTGCTCTAACATGAACCAAAACTTCAGGCACACTTTTAATAATAACCCCTTCAATAAGCATTCTTGATATCATATCCCAATCTTCACTATGTCTTACTGAGGAATACCCACCAACAGAGTCGTATGCTTCTTTGGTAAACATTAATGTTACGTGGTTTATAGGATTCCTCCATTTTCCAAAAGAAATTATTTGTTCATAATTTGTAGGTGTATTTCTTACTTTTCCTTTATCCATAGGCTGGCTATCAAACTCTTCTATCCAGCCTCCAACAACTTGTGCCTCTCCATCTAGTAATAATTTAATCTGTTTTTCAAATCTATCAGGTGCACAAATATCATCAGAATCCATAACAGCAATAATGTCAAATGAAGCACTTGAAATAGCTTTTTTTCTAGATAAAGCTAGGCCACAATTTTTTTTAAGCTTTAGGAATCTAATAAGATGATTATTCTTAAAATTACTAATAGCAATTTCAAGCTCTTGACTTATTGGTCCATCAGCAATAATTATGATTTCATCCGGCATCCTGGTTTGATTTAAAAGACTATTTACAGCATCAATAAAATATATAGGGTTATCAGATATATAGACCGACATTACAACCGAAAGTTTATTCACCATTTTCTTGCCTAATAAATTTATTATTCTGTTTCAAAAATTTCTTTATTACTATTATCTTCTATGAATTCATAGACAAGTGTTTTTTCTAGACCTTCATTTAAATTAAATGGAGGCTTGAATGAGATTTGATCAACTGAAGAATTGAATTGAGAGTTAGACATAAATTTCTTCACCCTTATGCTGCTTATTGGCAAATTTTTTCTCATAACTAAAGACAAAAAGTCAAAAAATTTTCCTATTATAATTCCCAAAAATCCTGGCAATCTTATACCTACTCCCTGTTTATTAAATAATATTTTTCTTGAAATTGATATTAATTCATTCATGTTAAGGTCTGGTTTATCAATATAATTAAAAATATTTACTCCTGATTCAAATGTCATACTATATTCTATAAAAGCAGCAACATTTTCAACATACGCCATTGATTTAATGTTCTGACCAGAGCCAAACATAATAAATTTTTTTGACGCTATTTGATTTAATAGGTTAAAAACATTGCCTCTATTACCTTCTCCAAATATAACAGTTGGCCTGACAATTACTAAGCATCTTTTTTCTGGATCTTTTAATTGCCATTGCTTAAAAACCTCTTCGGCTAAATATTTTGTTCTTCCATAATCATTAAAATAATTTGGTTTGCCATCTTCACCAGTATTTAAAGGAGCAAATCCATAAATAGCAACTGAGCTAGTAAAAATTATTTTTTTAATTTCATATTTTTCAGCAACATCACAAATATTTTTTGCACCTTGAACATTAACATCATCATATAAAGATAATGGTCGCACATCATCTCTATGCACTGCTGCTAAATTGATAATTACATCTGAGCCTTTTATAGAATCTAAAGTTTCTTTATTTGTAACATCGATAAATATATAATTTTCATTAGAAGTTTTTTTATCAAAAATTTTATATTTTAAATTTTTATCATTAAATCTCTTTGAAAGTTTGCTTCCAAGAAATCCCGATCCTCCAATAACTGCAATATTCATATTAATCCTTTTAAAATTTAGAAATAAAATTTCTTATTTTTGGATATAGATTTGGAGCATGATATTTAATCTTTGCTTTTAAAATATCCTCTGCTGACCAAGATAATTTTGTGAAGATGGATGGTCTCATATTTCTATATATTTGAGCTAACTTAGTTTTACTATTAATAGAATTTCTTTGAATTATTTTTGAATTGATATAAGAAATTCCATGTTGTGAAGTACAGCAATATTTATATCCTGCAGCAAATACAGCATCAATGGATGCATTGTCTACAAATCCATAAGGGAATGAGAAAGTTGAAACCTCTTTGCCTGTAAGATCTTCAAGATAAGATTTAGAAAAAGATAATTCATATTCTTTAGTTCTATTATCTATTCTTAAAAAATTTGGATGAGTTTTTGAATGGGATCCAATTTGCATTCCTGAATTACTCAGTTCTACTATATGGTCTTTATGCATATAGCCATCTTTTCCAATATAATCATGGACAATAAAAAAAGTTGCCTTAACTTTTCTTTCTTTTAAAGCAGGTAAAACAATATCATGATCTGATAAGAATCCATCATCAAAAGTTAAACATATAGGAAGCTTTTCTTCTATGTTATTAAGTTTATACACCTCGTCAATTGAATAAATTTTTTCTTCTGATTCATTAAGAATATTAAAGAACGTTTTAGTTGTAATATCCTCAAAATTTTTTATCTGTTCGTTAACAACCTTATGAAGAACTATTGTATTAAAATTTTTAATTTCCATTAGATTAAAATCTTAAAAATCCTTTCTTGACTATCCATTCCGCTAGAGGTTCAACAATTGAGAATGGTTTTGATTTATAAATCCATCTATCTTGCCAGTATTGCACTCCACCAAAACTCAATTTAAACTTATCAATAGATGGAACGCCTAAGCCGCCAATATCATATTTTTTAAATTTATTATTAATTCCATAAAGCATAGCATGCCATTGAATTGCAGAAGTTGCTGCTGATCGCATCCCTTCAAGATTTGAAGTCCCTGAAAAATATAAAATACGATCTCTATCAAGTAAAAAAATTGAGCCTGCTACAAACTTTCCATCTTTTAAAGCTTCTAAAAAAAGAACATTTTGAGATACATTAAAATCTATTAGTTCATGAAAAAAACTTAATGGATGTGGGCAAGAAGATCCCTGTCTAATGAATGCATCATTGAGTAAATTATAATATTCTTCTATCCATTTTTTGTTAGGCACTATTTTTGATACAGAAACATCCATTTTTTCAGATTTCCTAATCATATTTCTTGCTCTGCCTGTATATCCCTTTAAAAGCTCACCCTCAGAAACATTAAGGTCAATTATAGTTGATGACCTAGTTGATGGCTCATATCCCATATTTTTAAATGTTTCTTCAACCATATTATCTTTTCCATCTTGAAAACCAAATTCTATATAGTCTGCTAATTTTTTAATAAATTCATTTTGAGATTTAAGAATTAAAAGCTTTTCATCTTTATTAATATTCTTTGCGAATAATGCACCTGTGAATTCTGTATATAAACCCCTTAATGGAGACCCAAATAATTTAAAAGGTCCTTTTTTTTTAAATGCGTATGGAATTGTAGCAATGACATTTCCTTTGGCATCACATGTCTTAATTGGTTTAATATCAACGTTAAATCCTTTAGAAACTGCCATCAACCAAGACTTGCTATGATATAAAGTTTTATCTTCGAATAAATCACTCTCTAAAAGCTTAATATAGTTCTCAAAGCTTACCCAATTAGTGGATAGTTTCATTATCAATTTACTCCTAAGCAAAATAATAAAAATGTAAATTTATAGCTTATATGTTAAAACTAAATTTTAATTTCATGACATAGTGTCATTATATCTAAAATTCTTTTTATATGTCTTTTTTTGATACATTGGTGAATTGGGAGCATTATAAGTTTTTTGTTATAAAAATTTGCCATAGGAAATAAAGAGTCATTATTTTTAACTTGATCAGGCATTTCATAATCAGGCCATCGTGATGCGCCGATCTTATTATTACGTAAAAAATTATAAAGTTTTTCAGAATCATCGTAAAAAATTGCATATTGAGGAATGCATTTGTCTGGCAACTTTGAATACAAAGGCTTATATCCAAGTTCTGAAATCTTACTCATTATTTCAGAATAATTTTTAATGATAGTCTCTTTGATATCATATTCTGACTCAGTGTTATTGATATATGATTTTAGTAAAATTGATGGGTGAGATGGATCGTTTGATTCATAAAGCTTCGTTTCATGGCCATCTCTTCTGACGAAATTCTTTATCTTAGTTATAAATTCTGAATAAAGATTAAATATTCTTATTTTTATTATAAAAAATTCAAAATAACGAACTACTATATGCTTTAAGTGCATATAAATTAGTTGCACTTGTGATTTTAAGCTAACTGTTTTTGGATCTGCATTTTCAAAAAAAGACTTATTCAAGTCATTATCATTAATCCTCAAAACTCCTCCATCATATACAGGAAGTGACTTTCTAATACTGTAAATTGCGAAATTACTATCTTCAATTGATTTGTAAAAATGGTTATAAGACATATAACTATGAGAACAATCCTCAATAGAGGTAATTTTTAATGAGGAGCATAATTTTCCAACATCTTTTATATTAGATTTAAAGCCAAAATAATTTATAACTAAAACAGCTTTGGCATTATGTTTGGTAATATTCTCTTTTAACAAAACAAGATCCAAATTTAAATTATCATCAATATCTTGAAAAATGATCTTGATTCCAAAATCTATTATTGGCTCTAGGGTAGATTTACACATGTATGCTGGGATAATTATTGTTGATCCTTTTTCTAAGCCATTTTTTTTAAGAGCATACAGAAGAGCATCTCTACCTAATGAAAAAAAAAGAGCATTATTTTTATTATTCTTAAACTTATTCTTTAGTAGTATATGTTTCAGACTAAGAAATGGCCTTGATGCAACCAAAAGATTAAAATTCATTTTTTTAAAATTTTATTTTTTATTTTTTAATTATTAACTATTGCTTATAAACTTACAATTTTTTAAGTGCTTAGAAATTAAAGATACTTGGTTGACCAACATTTTTGTATATTAGGTTTTTGTATAGAAGGTTGTTATCTTGCCCAGAGGCTCTTAAGTTCAAAAAGATAATTTCTTACCATCGAGAGAACTGCCCTAAAAAGATACAGAATAGATGCTGATGGAGAAATAAATAACGCATGTGAAGATTTAAATATAAATGACCTAATGTTCTTTTTATTGAGATTACTAATTGATTCATTTATAAGCAATCTGCATTCAACCCTTTTCCATAATCTTTCTTTATCTTTATTAAAACTTTGAATATTAAAAATATGATGCTTGAGAAGATGAATTCCATTTTTATAATGAATGTCTTCTCTGTTTGAATTATTAGATGAGTGAACAAGGTACTCTCCTTGAATGCTTGGAATAAATTTAAACTTAGCTTTTACACGAGCTAAGTTTAACCAAAAGTCATAATCCTCAACTGTAATAAAATCTATCCCCTCATTAAAGTATATATTCTTTTCTTCTAATAAAGATTTCTTAACAATAGTTGCTGAAGGTGAAAGCTTATTTCCGTTCAAGAGCATGTATTCATATGCATTATTTGGCAAGGGGCCGTAACGAAGTATTTTTCTTTTTCTTTTATTAAAAAAAACTTTATATTCATTAGTAGATATGACATCAAAATTATTAGGAGCAGATAAAACCTTGGTTACCTCGATAAGTCTATTTGGATACCATTTATCATCTGAGTCTAAAAAAGCAATCCAATTATAATTTGATAATTTGATGCCTAAATTTCGAGAAGCTCCAATAACTCCATTATTATTTATTTTATATAATTTTATTCTAGGGTCATTAAAACTTTTTACCACTTCGTCAGTATGATCAGATGAGTTATTATCTATAACAATAGCTTCCCAATAATCATATTTCTGATCAACAACAGATTGAAGTGCATTCATTAAAAAATCAGCGTGATTATATGTTGGAATAACAACCGAAAAAGAAGGATCTTCATTATGCATTTTATTACCCTTTAAAATTTAGTTTTACAAAAGTCCAAAAGATCTTCTATTTCTTTTCGAGGGTTATATTGGCTTTGAAAATTTGATTCTTTAAGCCAATTCATCTTATATTGAAATTTATTCATGTTGACGCGATTCAATTCATCTTTAATAACAACATCTATCTTTTTATTATATTTCATATAAAAAATATTTTTAACTAAATTAGCCATTTCTAGAATGGTCATTGATTGGCCGCCTACATTAAAAATTACATCTTTTGAAAATTGACAATCATTAACAATTAGATACTCGACTATTCTGCAAAACTCAGAAATAGGTAAAAAGTCTCTAGATTGAGTGCCATTAGTTTTCAAAGTAATACTATTTAATTTAACAGCTTGTAAACATATATCATTTACTAAAAGATCCCAGCAGTCTGCACTCTTGTTATCAGGAGCTCCAAAACAGTTTGATATTCTTAAAATCCTACCACTTATCTTTCCTGACAAATTTGCTTTTAAAACACATTGTTCTCCTAATAAATTAGAAGTTGCGTAAGGATGTTCATTAGAAGGCTTCGTATCCTCTGAAATTAACCCCTCAAGTGGACTTGCATAAACATGTGCAGTTGATAAATAAATAAATTGACTTACTTTATTCGTAATTGCGTTTTTTAATAATTTGGCAGTTCCTCCTTCATTAAAATCTCTAGCTAAATCTGGATAATCAAAAGAAAAAGATGCATTTGTTCCTGCTGCATGAATTAAAATTTTTATATTTGGTAAATTGTTGAATGTAGACGAAATATTGTTCCAATCTAATTTTACAGCTTCACCATTTTTTAACCATTTAGGTTTTTGTTGATATTTTCGGCTCGCAAGAAAAACATTGAAGCCTGATTTATGGAGACTTCTTCCAAGCCTTTGACCTAAATACCCGAATCCTCCAGTTATAAGAACATTCATTTAGTTCTATAATTTCCATGGCGCAGCACCAGAATTCCATAGCTCTTCTAGCATTTCATGATCTCTTTTGGTATCCATACATTGCCAGAAGCCATCATGTTTATATGCCATAAGCTCTCCCATATTTGCAACAGTTTCAAGAGGCTCTCTTTCAAGCATTGTAGAGTCGCCGTCAATTAAATTAAAAAATGATGAATTCACAACAAAATATCCACCATTAATCCAGCCTTGTTCAAGTTGAGGCTTTTCTTTAAACGATAAAACTTTACCATCATCAATATCTAGTTCTCCAAATCTTGCTGAGGGTCTAACAGCTGAAACTGTAACCATCTTTTTATGTTCTTTATGAAAATTTACAAGCTCGTCAATATTGATATCTGAAAGACCATCACCATAAGTTAGTAGAAATGTTTCATCTTCATCAAAATGGTCTCTCATTCTTTTAACTCTCCCTCCGGTCATCGTTTCTAGGCCTGTATCAACTAATGTAACTTTCCAATCCTCAGATAAATTATTATCGTGAGAAAGAATGCCCCCATTAGATAAATCTACAGTAAAATCTTGGTGCAGAGATGCATAATTTATAAAATAATTTTTAATGTAATCGGCTTTATAGCCACATGCTATGTAAAATTCTTTATGATCATAAGATGCATAAGTATTCATAATGTGCCATAAAATTGGCTTTTCAGCGATTTTAACCATTGGTTTTGGGATTGCGTCTGTATACTCTGATAAACGCGTTCCAAAGCCACCAGCTAAAATAATAACCTTCATAATTTTTTACCAAATATATTCAAACTCATTAATAGATTTCCTTGATATCTCATTTGGATTATGTTCCATATCAGCAACATTCATAATAACACTTGTAGGTTGATTCAGACCTTTGAAACCAAACCAAATGCCAGGAGGCACATTGATTCTTTGGTAGTTTTCTTCTCCAATTATTACCTCTTTAAAAAAATTTTCAGATTGGTTAAAAAAAACAAAAAGGACTTTTCCAATGGGAACAACTAGATTTAATGTCATAGAATGATGAAGTTTCCATGCTTTTATAGCGTCAAAGTTCACTATTGAAAAATAGGCTTCACCAAAATCTACATACCCAGTATCTGATTTTTTTAAACCATGAAGAACATTCCCGCCTTCAAGATTAATTTTTTTTAAAGGGTGAACAGAAATTATATTTTTCTTATTCATAAGTTATTTTTGCTTTACAAGAAGGTCTTGATATTTAACTATTTGTAAATCTGTGACATTAGCTATATTTTTAGAATTTTCATAAAAGTTCATATACCATTCAGCAGTTAACTGCACTGTGTCTGCAAAGCTTAAGGCTGCCTGCCATTGAAGTAGGTGAAGAGCTTTATCACAATTCAATTTCAACAAACCTGATTCATAAAAAGTATCATCTGCTTCCTTAGGTATATCCCATTTAACAAGAGGCCAGTGCTTTGCCATTTCTTCAACTAACGAGAGAACGCTATGATTTTGATGAGCTGGAGGTCCAAAATTAAAGGCTTCACCGTGCAAGTTGTCATTATCAGACAACTCGGAAGCTAGGATTAAATATCCACCTAGAGGTTCAAGAACATGTTGCCATGGTCTAGTTGATAAAGGATTTCTTAAAGAAACTATTTCTTTGTTTATCCATGCTTTAATACAATCAGGAATTATTCTGCTTTCTGCCCAATCCCCTCCGCCTATAACATTACCAGCTCTAGCAGAAGCAATTTTAATCCCATTGTTAGGATCTTTAAAATAAGATTTGAAATAAGATCGTATAGCTATTTCTGCAGCTCCTTTTGATGCGCTATAGGGATCAGGCCCTCCAAGAGCATCATTTTCTCTGTAGCCCCATTCCCACTCTACATTATCATAGCATTTGTCACTAGTAATAATGACTGCAGTACATTGATTTCTTAAAGACCTTAGGCCCTCCAAAACATTTATTGTTCCAGTAACATTAGTATCCCATGTTTCTATAGGATCGACATAACTTTTCCCAACTATTGGTTGAGCAGCTAAATGAAATACAAAATCAGGCTTCGAAGAAATTATTTTTTTAACAAGGTCCTCTCTATCTCTAATATCAATCCTACAATCGTCAATATCATTATTAATTTTAGCTGAGAAAAAATGTGATGGTGAAGTTGGTGGATCAAGAGATATACCAATAACTTTAGCCCCTAATAGCTTAAGCCACGATGTAAGCCATGAACCTTTAAAACCAGTATGGCCAGTAACTAATACTGTTTTATCTAAAAAATTATTAACCATGTTTAATTTAATTTTACGGATTAGGCTATATCATTTTTATTATAAATGATATTGAAAGATAATATTTAACTTTAAACATAAAAGATTATATATATAAGGTCTAAATAAAAGTAGTATAAAGTTAAGATACTTCTTAAAAATTAACTATTTAATATTTGAATTAGCAGGTATTAAGTAACAAAAACACTTTTCTTCATATAAACCAAAATGTTTCCAAGAAAATTTTTTGAAGATATATTTGGAATTAAAAACATTACTGTGTACAGGGTTGTGATAAAAAATCATAGTTTCTTCACTACGACTCTCAATATTATTAAGCAAATATTTCATTTTATCTTCTCCAAAAGGGTTAAATAAAAAAATGCATAGCTTCCCGCTGGGTAATTTATAATCTAAGACATCTGAAAATGTTAATTTTGATTCAAAGCCAGATTTTTTTATATTTTCTTTGCATTTCTCTAGTAAATTAGAGGATACATCGACACCATATAAATTCTTAAACCCCGCCTCTCCAGCTACAATAATAGGTCTACCTAGACCGCATCCTACATCAAGAAAACTTGTAAAACTATTATCTAAAGATTGAGAGAATAGATATTTTAACTTTTTATAGCTTATAGATTCATATCCTGAACCAACTGTTTTAACTATTCCAAGATCTTCTAATTTAATATATTTTTGAGTTTCAATTCCGCGCTTTTTATCGTTAACAAAATCAATAAAATTTAAGAATGGTATATAAATTCTATGTCTAAATACTTGCAGCGGATAAGTTTTAGCAATTTCTTTCATAATTATTTAGCTATTTTATTAAAAAAAATCTTCCATTCCTTTTTCCAATCTTTTGAATTACGTGCATAACGATTTGTAAATTTTTCTACAGAGTCTTGCAGAGCTGAGTTTCCCCACCAATCTTCAACATTATTAGAAATGCTATTTATTTTTTTTGAAGCTTGTAATGGGCAATAATATAATACTCCTGCATCTTCAAGCAACTTCATATAGCTAATTGCTTCTTCGCGTATTTCAAACAAGTTTTTATCCCAAAAAATTACTGTAGGATAATTTAATGCTAATGTCTCAAGAAACGTTGTAGTATTATTTGTGCAAACACAAAGATTTGAACAACTTAAAAGAGTATAAAAATTTCTACCCCTAGTATCAAAATTATTAGAAAATCCTGCTTTTGATATTAATTGTTTTGCATCCCATGACTGATTGAAGAAGGAAGGATCAGGTTTTATAATAAGATTGTCTAAAACCTTAAGATCTAAGTTTTTTAAAAAAGAAATTTGATTATCAACATAAGATAAAAATTGATCTGCTACCGGAACTGAATAATGGCAGTAAAAATATTTTGGAAACGAAGTTAAAACATGAACTATCTTTCCATTATTTTTGCATATTATATCTTGATTACTCAATTTTAAGCTTGGAAGTGGTTTGATAAATGGATTTTTAGAATTTTTCCAACCCCATGATATAAAGTAATCAGCTATATTTAATTGGTGATCCTCTGTTTGATTAAATAAAGAATTGCCAAAATTGCCTCCATGTTGACCAATGACCAGTTTCCTTCCTTCTGATACTTTTTCAGCAGCCCAAATCTTAAAAGCATCATCAGCTTGATAAGCATTTGATGTAAAAATAATTTCTGGATTACTAGGATATGCTTTAATAACCTTTGATTTAAAATCATCAAACCCTTCAAGATATACCTTGGGGATATGAAAAGGTATTAGTGATGATATAAAACCTCTAAAACCACTTGAATTTTTTTCTAATTTAATAGATTTCCTTAATTTTAAATCAATCTTATTATTTGAATACTTTATTTCTGGGCCTCTTAAATAAGGCATTTGGCCTAAAGATATTTGGAATTTAGCTAAATCAAATAAATTCATATAAGAAGCTATAATTACTTTTTTATTTAGAAATCTTGGAACAAATTTTTCGTAGAACAGGATAATATTTTTTAAAAATGGATAAAAAATATTCCTTGATTTAGGCTTATTAAATCTTGGAAGTAATTTTATATTTTTTAAAGCACTATATTTAAGATTAAGATATTTAATACACTCTGAAAATATTACCTCATTCCAATCATCTTGCTTAGTAAAGTAGCTAAAATCTTCAAAAGATTTAGGAGCCATATTTTCTGCATTATAGTCGTAAATATTAACATCAATCTTAGGATATTTTTTTGATGCTGTTTTTATAATTTCGTATCTATCAAAAGAAATCTCTATAAAGAATCTTAGCCAAGGACCTAATATAATTCTCCAGTATCTTTTACTCATTCTAAGTTTGTGAATATCATTGAGAATATCTACATAATCATTTAAAAACTCCTCATACA
>MDSX01009952.1_pt1 | contig 29092 bp, 27 predicted proteins | sample 811141 | NCBI WGS metagenome assembly MDSX01 (sample SAMN05326642, study PRJNA326480) | marine metagenome | isolation source: seawater | place: Atlantic Ocean: South East | collected 2010
TAGAAACAAGAATATCTTCGTATTTCTTTACTGTTTCCTTTATCTGTTCTTCAGATAAAACGGGATTTAAGATGAAAACAGTTTCATAATGATTCATAAAAATCTATTTTAAATTATTATTATTTACCTCAGGAATTCCCAAGAGCGTGCAAAAATACTATTTTTTTTACTATTAACAAACTTCATTACCTAAGTAAATTTTATTCCTACAAAAAAAAACAAAAATCAATATTTTATCGTTAAAGTTAATGGAATTTGCATTTCATCGACATTTTAAGTATTATTGTATTCATTTAAGACTAACTTTATGAGCAATCCAATATTAAAATGTGCTATTGTTGATGATTCAACTTTGCAAAGACTTTCTATCGTAAGATTGATAAAAAATCATCCTTCTTTAGAACTTATTGCTGAATATAGTAATGCGATTGAAGCAAAAATAGGTTTGGCAACATCAGAAATTGATCTTGTTTTTTTAGATATTGAAATGCCGATTCTATCTGGATTTGCTCTATTGGATGATCTTACTCTTAAACCACAAATTATTTTTGTTACTGGTAAAACCAAATATGCTTTTAAAGCATTTGATTATGATGCTGTTGATTATTTACGTAAACCAATTTCAAAAGAACGTTTTTTAAATGCTGTACACAAAGCTGTTAGTAATTTTAAAATGAAAAACGATGAATCTTTTGATGAAAATGATTTTATTTTTGTAAAAAGCAACCTTAAAAAGCGTAAAGTATTCTTAAACGATCTGAAATATATTGAAGCATTAGGAGATTATGTAAAGTTAGTAACTGAAAATGATTCATTAATTGTTCTTTCAACCATGAAAACATTTGAAGCTATATTGCCTGAAGATCGGTTTTTAAGAATTCACAAATCTTATATCGTGAATCTTGACAAAGTATTGAGGTATAATAGTAAAGTTATTGAGTTGGAAAAACAACAACTTCCTTTAAGTAGAAATAGGAAGTCTCAGCTTATTGAAGCACTGTCTGCTTCTATGAGTCGTTAATAATTATCTACATCAATAATTACTCGAACGCTCGAAAATTCTTTTATCGAGTAAAAGTTTCTCATAATTGAATTAACATATTCCTTAGTTTTTGGCAAGGATTGATTCTTCGGAATTTTAATCAAAATATTAGTAATAAACATATTACGAATTCTACCTATAGCTGGAGTTTCTGGGCCAAGTATATTTTCCTTTAACTTTATTTTTAAAGCCTTTGCTAACCAAATAGATGATTTATCCATTTTTTGAAAAGAGCGTTCTTTTACTACAATTTTAATCATCCTATAATATGGAGGATATTTAAACTGATACCGGTCTTCCATTTGTTGCTTATACATTTCATCAAAACTATTAATGCTTACTTGTTGTAATATTTGATGATATGGATTGTAGGTCTGTATAATTACTTTTCCTCTTTTTTTTGTTCTACCTGCCCTACCAGCAACTTGTTGTAATAATTGGAAACTCCTTTCGTGTGCTCTAAAATCGGGAAAATTTAATAGATTATCTGCATTCATTACCCCCACTAAACTAACATGCCTAAAATCTAAACCTTTTGCTAACATTTGAGTACCAACCAATATATCTATCTCTTGAAGTTCTAAAGCTTCAATTATTTTGGCATGTGCATGTTTTCTCTTAGTCGTATCCTGATCCATTCTAGCGATTCTAGAATCAGGAAATAATTCTTTCAACTCTAATTCAATTTGTTCTGTACCAAAACCTTTATGATCTAACGTCTCACTTCCACAAGCAATACATGATACCATCTTTGGCACATTATAACCACAATAATGACACCTTAACTGATTTTTATATTGATGGTACGTTAAACTTACGTCACAATTTGGGCATTGTGGAGATACACCACAAGTATTACACTCTATGACAGGTGAATAGCCTCTTCTATTTTGAAATAAAATGACTTGTTCATTATTTTTTAGAGATAAATTTATTTCTTCAAGTAAGCGATCACTAAAATGACCATTCATTAATTTTTTACGATACTTTTTTTTTATATCAACCAATTCTATCGAAGGCATCATAACATTACCAAAGCGTTTTTTTAATGTAATAAATCCATAACGGCCATTTTTTGCATTGTAATAACTTTCTAATGAAGGTGTTGCTGAACCCATCAATACTTTTGCATTATGTAATTTAGCAAGTACTACAGCACTATCTCTACCATTGTACCTTGGAGAAGGCGCATATTGTTTAAACGAAGGCTCATGTTCTTCATCAACGATAATAAGTCCTAGCTTAAAAAAAGGCAGAAAAAGTGAGGATCGCGCACCAATAATAACCTGAGCTTTTGGTTTATTTTCTAATACATTATTCCATACTTCAACTCGTTCACTTTTTGAGTATTTTGAATGATAAACTGAAATTTTTTCACCAAAATAATGCTGTAATCTAGTAATTAATTGTGTGGTTAATGCTATTTCTGGAAGCATATATAAAACTTGTTTTTGCTGTTTTAAAATTTCTTTAATTAATTGAACATAAATTTCAGTTTTTCCGCTTGAAGTAACACCATGCAATAATGCAGTGTTTTTAGTTTCAAAAGAAATTTTTATTTTCTTTAAAGCTTCTGATTGGGCATCACTTAATTTTTTTATATCTGAAGTATCCTCACCATCATACGAAATTCTATCTTTTCGAATAAAATATTCTGTTAAAACACCTTTGCTAACCAAACCATTAATAACAGAAGAACTGGTATCACTTTTTTTCTGAAGAAAAACCTATTCTATCGGTTTTTTTTCTTTGGAGGACAGCATAAATAATGTCATAAGGACTTGTTTTTGCTTTGGGGCTCTTGTTAAAGAATCTATTAATAATTTTAAATTTTCTTCCGTAGAAAAATCAGAAGAAAGTTTGATGTAGCGTTTAATTTTTGGGCTATACTTTTCATAAACCTCCTCTTGAACCCCAATTAAACCTTTCCCTAAAAGACTTTGAAGTATACTTACCACATTTTTTTTATCCAAAATGCCTCGAATATCGTTTATGTACAAATATGATTGAACTTGCAATGCCTCTAAAACCAAAAATTCTTGATCACTTAATTTAAATTCATCTTTTGGATTCTTATCTATTAAGGTTATAATCGTTTCACTTTCCAATAAAAAGGCATTTGGCAAAGCAGCTCTCAAAACTTCACCTAAAGTACACATATAATAATTTGCTATCCATTCCCAATGTTTTATCTGAATCTCATTGACAATTGGGTTCTCATCTAAAATTTGATCAATAGATTTTGTATCATAACCCTGAGGGGCCACTTGATGAATCGCATAAATAATTCCAGTATATAGCTTAGATTTTCCAAATGGAACCGCAACTCGCATTCCTTGCCTAAGGAACATAGCTTCATCTTTATTTACCTCGTAGGTAAATGTTTGTTTTAAAGGAATTGGTAAAATGACGTCTATAAAATACACTGTATTATTCTTTTAATCGAAGGGTTTTTATTGTTGCATTTAATTCGAACCCCAATAATAATAAATTAGAGTTGATCCATATATAAAGCATTAAAATTAATAGAGCTCCAATGGAGCCGTATAATTCGTTGTAATTTGAAAAGTTAGTAATATAAACTCCAAAAAGATATGTAGTCAAAACAAATAACATTGTAGTAACGAGAGCCCCAATTGAAAAAAAACGAATACTCTTTCCTTTTTTTATTCCAAAGTAGTAAAGAATTGCAATCACGAAGTAGACCAAGATAATAAAAATAATACTGCGGATGGTTTCTACCCAAAACACTCCATTACTTAAAAATTCTTCTTTACTTAGGTCCCATATAAATTGTTCGCTAAAAACAATAATAACAATGGTTAATAAAAGCAATAAAGCTAAAAATATAGAAACTAACGATGCTACAAAATATTGTTTAAAAAATGACCTATTTATAGTGATATGATAAGAGTATTCAAAACTGCTAAATATAGCATTTATTCCATTCGACATTAAAAATATAGTCAACAAGAACACAAACGAAAGCAAACCTCCCCTTGGATTATCAATTATATCAAGGATAACTGGCATAAAAAAACTTGCGGTATCTTTTGGTAACACATCGTCTATAAATTCAACGAAATGGTAGGGTTCTATGGGTAAATAAGGAATCAAATTTAAAAGAAATAATATAAAAGGGAACAATGCCATAAAAAAACTAAATGCAATAGATCCTGCTCTAGATGAAAATGTCCCTTCTATTATTCCAAAGAAATAAGTTTTAAGAAGATCGTATAAAGTAAGTCCTTTAAATTTTGGTAAATAAATTTTTTGAGGAATGATAATCAGTAATCTTACGATTGGTATTTTTAAGATATATTTTTCTATGTTATCACTCATAGTGCTTTTAGGCTTAAATCCATATTACATACAGAATGAGTGATGGCACCAGTTGAAATAAAATCCACTCCACATGCTGCATATTTTTTTACGGTTTCTAATGTGATTCCTCCACTTGATTCTGTCAAGCATTTATCACCAATCAAGGCAACTGCTGTTTTAGTATCTTCATAATTAAAATTATCAATTAAAATTCTATGAACCCCTTCAGACTGCAATATTTCTTTAATTTCTTTTAAATTCCTAGCTTCTATCATAATTTTTAAATTCAAATGATTGTCTAAAAGATACTCTTTTGTTTGTTGAATTGCCTTAGTAATTCCACCACAAAAATCTATGTGATTATCTTTTAACATGATCATATCATACAACGCAAAACGATGATTTTCTCCTCCCCCTATTTTTACAGCCCATTTTTCTAAAGCCCTAAAACCTGGGGTTGTTTTTCGAGTATCTAATATTTTTGTTTTGGTATCCGATAATACATCTACAAACTTTTTAGTTTTTGTAGAAATAGCGCTCATTCGCTGCATTGCATTTAATATCAATCGCTCCGATTTTAAAATAGATTGTGAATTACCGCTAACATAAAAACAAATATCTCCATATTTCACCTCAGTTCCATCATCCATTAATTGTTCTAATTTTAAACCTGGATCTACATAATCAAAAACACGTTTAGCAAATTCAATCCCTGCTATAATTCCACCTTCTTTTACTAATAGTTTTGCTTTACCATTGGCATCATATGGAATAGATGCTAAGGAGCTATGGTCACCATCACCTATGTCTTCCCTAATGGCATTAACAATAATTAAATCTACTTCTTTATCAAATTTTTTTTCAGAAATCATAAGGGTAGGTTTTGAACAAAAATAAGAAAATAGCTGGAAGCATTAAGAAAGAACTTAGAAAAGAAAGTAGTAATCTTTGTATTTTTGATTTTTATAACCCAAAATAAATACCTTAAGTAAGAGTATGAAAATAAAACTAATCGCGATTGGCAAAACAGATTCAAAAGATCTTCAACCTTTAATTGAAGAATATAGTAAACGTCTTAGTTTTTATGTTTCATTTAATATTGAAATAATTCCAGATATTAAAAATGCTAAAAACAAATCTAAAAAACAACAAAAAATAGCTGAGGGAAACGAACTTTTGAAACGAATAGAAAAATCGGATACAATCATTATTTTGGATGAAAAAGGTAAAACATTCAGTTCTGTCGAGTTTTCTATATTTCTTCAGAAAAAAATGAATAGTGGACTTAAAAATTTAATTTTTGTAATTGGAGGTCCTTATGGGTTTAGTGAAGAAATATATCAACGTGCTAATGCAAAGATATCCTTGTCAACAATGACTTTTTCACATCAAATGGTTCGGTTGTTTTTTATTGAGCAATTGTATAGAGGATTCACTATTTTAAGAAATGAACCTTATCACCACAGTTAGAGTAAATCATGCTTTTTTCATAAGTTATTACATTTTATGGTAAGAATTACATTTAAAATTGTTGCTAATATTATTCGATAGTTGAAATTATTTCACTTAAAAATAGATTGATATCAAAAAACGGATACTCGTTCAATCCTGTTCTTACGACCACTAAATCCTTAGATGGAATAATCCACACTCGTTGTCCCTGAAATCCATTACACGAAAACATGTCTCTTGGTACCTCTGGAAATTTCCCTCCAGCATTTAACCAAAAATGACCTCCATAAACACCGGCAGAGCCAACACTTGGTTTTTTTGTAAAATCTACCCAAGAAGGGTCTAAAACCTGAACTCCATTCCAATTCCCATGGTACAAATACAATAAGCCAAATTTAGCCCAATCCCTCGTTGTAGCCCATGCATAAGAGCTTCCAATATAATTACCATCAAAGTCAGTTTCTATTATCATCGAGTGCATTCCAATTTTATCTATGACTTTTTCATACCAATAATCTAAATAATCTTGATGTGTTGAAAATTGATTCCTAATATATCCACTTAACAAATTAGTTGTTCCGCTAGAATAGTTCCAAGAATTGTTTCGCTCTGCCATTAATGGTTTTACTAATTGTGATTGGGTCATGTTTTCTTCTAAAAAAAGCATTTTAGTGGCATCGCAAATTTTAGTATAGTTTTCCTCCCATTCTAAACCACTATTCATATTCAAAAGATTCGCAAGAGTTATATTTTTTCGAGAATCGTTACTCCATTCCTTAAATAAATTAGTTTGACTAAGGCTCACTTTCTTTTCTTTAACCATAACTCCAATAACTGCACTTGTAATGCTTTTTGCCATAGACCACCCCAATATGATTGATTGCTCATCAAATCCATTGATATATTGTTCTTCAATTATTTGTCCTTTATAAATGACAAGGGCAGAACGCGTTTTCTTTTCAATTCCACCTGAATCGACAAAAGCGTTATTTACAACCTTATGTAATTTTTTATAATCAATATTTTGAAAAATAGTATCTTTTTGAGGCAGATCGCCATAAGGATATGGAAGGTTTGTAGATGTTTTATTGCGTTTTGGTTTTGCAAGGGAAGCGTTTTTTCTTTTTTTACCGGTGGGTATTAGAACGCTGCCAACACCATCTCTATAAAAGGCAATTCTTTCTTTTAAGTCAAAAACGTTTGATTTTGTTATTTTTTCAGAAACCAATAGCTCACTCGAAGCCATATCCATAGTTGAAGCTGAATTATCTTCTAATTCTATATATTTAATGGGACGATCTCCAATAAAATAATGTGATGAAATACTCTTTGCAGCAAAGCCGCTTATCAAATCCAATTTTGGATAGGTTGTAATTATAAAATACGCAATAACAATAATTAATAGTATTGCTATGTATTTGAATATTTTTTTCATTTTAAAAAACACTATTCACCATTCATAAATTTTTGAAAATAATTTAAATATTTAGCAATGTGAAATCCATCTGCCAATCCATGATGAACATATATGGCAATATTCATCATTTTCTGATCTCCTTTCTGAAACATTTTTCCGAAGGTAATTTTTGGCGCACTATCTTTTCGCTTATAATTTCTTGCATGAGTCAATCCAGAAAATGTGTGCCATGGTATTGAAGAATAATGAATTACATCAATTCTAGAATCATCGTCATTTACTCTCAATCCATTTGAGTTTTGCACTTGATAAATTTCTTCTTTTAATAATTCATTAAAATTAGCAAAATTAAAACTATACGGAACAAATGTAAATGCGAAAGTACCGTCTTTTCTTCCTATAGTTGAGGACGCATGAATTTCATCAAATATTATTACATCATTATTTACTATGCGATACCTCAACTCATCGACTAAATTTACAGCCAATAAAGACTTATGAAGGTAATAAGCAAAAAAGGATTGCCCTTTACTTTTTGATATTTGATATGCCTTTGTACAATCAACCTCAGTAACTAAACCAAAAAACGGCTCATCAAATTGATTGAAAAAATCAAAATGTTCTTTTCGTTTCCAAGTCGATTTATCAAGAATTTTCATATTGCTAAAAAGTAAAATTTGTACCTTGGTAAGATAACTACAAAATAATAATAATACCTAAAGAACTATTTTTTAATAGTTAATTTGGTCAAAAAAAAACACCTTAATATTTTATAAAGAATAATTTTATTATGTTTTAACTTATATCTTTTGAGGTGTTCATGCCCTTTTTTTATTAGATTTGTTTTGATAACTTTTTACTAGTTATATTATGCAGACAAATACATACGAAGGACTACATATGATAAATAATTCTCAATCTATTAAAATGGATGAGTTAGTAGTTGAAGCTCCTTTACAAATTAACATTAACTCTAAAGCATATTCGGTAGTAATGCGAACGCCAAATAATGACAAAGATTTAGTTTTTGGTCTTTTGTATGCTGAAGATATTTATAAAAACTCTAGCTCAATTCCTCTTGAGGTTATTAAGGAGGAATACGGAATTCCAAGTATTATAAATGTGACTATTCCAACAAATGTTTTAGGAAAAGGGTACTTAAACAAAAGAACATTATTATCAGTTTCTTCTTGTGGTATTTGCGGAAAACAACAACTAGAAGATTTAAAGGTGAGTGGTGATAAAATAGTTAAAAAAGTATCTTTTTCTTCTGCAAGCTTATTGCATATGTTTGGGACCTTACAAAAACATCAAGACACGTTTAAAAAAACTGGAGGAAGCCATGCGGCAGGAATTTTTGATAAGAAGTTTCAACTTCTAACCATTAGAGAAGATATTGGAAGACACAATGCTGTAGATAAATGTGTTGGCAGTTTATTACTAAAGGATCATTTAAAAAATGGAATGTATTTACTCGTAAGTGGACGTGTTTCTTATGAAATTGTTTCCAAAGCTTTTTTGGCTAAAATCCAAGTAATTGTTGCAGTTTCTGCCTGTTCTTCTATGGCTGTAGATTTCGCCAAGGAATTTGGTATTTGTTTAATTGGATTTACTAGAGAAAATAAAATGACTATTTATGCAAACCCTAGTTTTTTACAAACCAAAGTATTGTCATGAGTACAAAAAAAATACATGCACAAGCGCCTGAAAAACTAACAGGAATTGAATTAAAAAAAAATCCAACTTCCGCTGTTGGATTTAAGGCAATAAAATCTGCTATTTCTAGTATAAAAAATGAGGTTGGATTGGCAAAAGGAATTAGCCTTTTAGCAAATTTAAATCAAAAAGGTGGATTTGATTGTCCGGGTTGTGCCTGGCCAGATCCAGATGAAAAAAGAGCTTTTTTAGCAGAGTATTGTGAGAATGGTGCTAAAGCAGTAGCTGAAGAAGCTACTAAAAATAGAGTTTCACCGATGTTCTTTGCCACTCATTCTATTTCAGAACTATCAAAATTATCAGATTATGAAATAGGTAAAAAAGGAAGAATTACACATCCTGTTGTTGTTTATGAAGGAAAAGATCATTATGAAGAAATTTCTTGGGAAGATGCTTTTAAAATGATCGGTAACGAATTAAAATTATTACCATCTCCTGATGAAGCTATTTTTTACACTTCAGGAAGAACCAGTAATGAAGCTGCTTTTTTATATCAATTGTTTGTAAGAAAATTTGGCACCAATAACCTACCTGATTGTTCTAATATGTGTCATGAATCTAGTGGTGCAGCACTAAACGAGACGCTAGGTATTGGAAAAGGATCTGTAACCTTGGATGATTTTAATCATGCAGAATTAGTCATTGTAATGGGGCAAAACCCTGGGACAAATCATCCTAGAATGTTAACAGCTTTAGGAGAAACAAAAAAAAGAGGTGGTAAAATTATCAACATCAACCCCTTGCCAGAAGTTGGATTAATGCGATATAATCATCCGCAAAATCCGATTAAATGGATTGGTAAAGGTCAGAAATTAACAGATATTTTTCTACAAGTAAAAATAAATGGCGATGTTGCTCTGTTAAAGATAATCTTAAAATTACTCTGGGAAAAAGAGCAAGAAAATCCCAATTCAGTTTTTGATCATCAATTTATCGCTTCAAAAACATTAGGATATGACGATTTTATCAAAGATTTAGAAAAGACTTCTATTGAAGAATTAATTCCACAAACAGGCATAGATTTTGAAACAATCAAAGAAGCTACAGAGTTGATTGCCCAAAAGAAAAAAATAATTATCTGTTGGGCTATGGGATTAACACAACACAAAAATTCTGTAGATAACATTCGTGAACTTGTCAACTTATTATTATTAAAAGGAAGTATTGGCAAACAAGGGGCAGGAACTTGTCCGGTTCGCGGACATTCTAATGTGCAAGGAGACAGAACAATGGGGATTTGGGAAAAACCAGAAGAGGCATTCTTAGATAATTTAGAAAAAGAATTTAACTTTAAAGCACCCCGAAATCATGGCTATGATGTTGTTGATGCAATTGAAGCAATGCATCAACAAAAAGCTCGCGTTTTTATTGGGATGGGAGGTAACTTCCTTTCTGCGACTCCAGATACTGAATATACAGCTGAAGCATTACAAAATTGTAAATTAACCGTACAGGTTTCTACCAAATTAAATAGAAGTCATTTAATACATGGAAAAAAAGCATTGATTCTACCTTGCTTGGGAAGGTCTGAAAAAGATATTCAAGAAAAAGGAGTTCAATTTGTAAGCGTTGAAAATTCTATGGGGGTTGTTCAATCATCTTCTGGCCCTCTAAAGCCTTTGTCTGAATTCTTATTAAGTGAACCAGCAATTGTTGTTGGAATAGCAAAAGCAAGCTTAGTGAATTCAACCATTAAATGGTCTGAATTCACTAAGGACTACGATTCTATTAGGGATAAAATAGAAGCTACCATTCCTGGATTTAAAAACTATAATGAACGCATAAGAATAAAAGGTGGATTTTATTTACCAAATACTGCAAGAAACAAAGACTTTACCCCAACATTAACTGGAAAAGCAAACTTTAGTATAAATTTTGTTTCTGATATCGTATTGAAGATAGATCAATTGATTATGATGACTATCAGAACACATGATCAATACAATACAACTATTTACGGTTTAGATGATAGATATCGAGGAGTTTTAAATGAGCGTAGAGTTATTTTTATGAATCCAGATGACATCAAGCAACGAAAATTAAAAAAACTTGATAAAGTTAATTTAATAAGTCATTATAAAGGAGAAGAACGGATCGCTAGAAGTTTCCTTGTTATCCCTTATAATATTCCTAAACAATGTACTGCTACTTACTTTCCAGAAGCTAATGTACTGGTACCATTACAAAGTAAAGCTAGAATTAGTAATACGCCAACATCAAAAACAGTTATCATTACGGTTCATAAGCAATAAGTTAAAAAAAAATGATTTTCTTTTGTTATTTATTAAATAAAGTAGCATCAAAAACCCATAAATCGTTGAATCCAGGAAAGCTTTCTCTTACTGTGCGGATAATATTTTAAAGATAATTCCATAAGATTCGATTTTTCTAAAATACTTTTAAAATGAGAAAAAGATTTAAATCCAGCTTCTCCATGATAAGAACCGATACCACTATTACCAATTCCACCAAAAGGTAATTTTGAATTTGCGATGTGCATTATCGCATCATTTACCGCTCCACCACCAAATGAAATTTCGTTTAAAATTTTCTTTTTTACTTGATTATTATTTGTAAAAACATAACAAGCCAAAGGTGTAGGGTTACCATTTACATATTGTATTACCTCTTCAATATTTTGATATGATATTACTGGGAGAATAGGGCCAAATATTTCTTCTTTCATTATATCATCCGAAAACTTAACATCATGTAATACAGTTGGTTCAATTAACCTATTTAAAGTATTTATTCGGCCTCCAACAAAAACATTTTCAGAAGAAAACATGTTGGAAAGACGGTTTAAATTACGTTCATTTATAATTTGAGTGTAATTTCCGTTTTCTAAAGAAAAACTCTCTTTTTCAATTTCAATCTTCAATAATTCCAATGTTTTTTTCACTATCGATTTATGAACAAGCACATAATCTGGAGCAATACAAGTTTGGCCAGCGTTTAAAAATTTTGCCCAGACCAGTCTTTTTACAGTCATCTTTAAATTAGCATCTTCAGTTATAATTGCAGGACTTTTACCACCCAATTCTAAAGTCACAGGAGTTAAGTTTTTAGCTGCGGCTTGGTAAATAATTTTTCCTACCTGTGGACTGCCAGTAAAAAATATTTTGTCGAATTTACTTTTTAATAGCGTTGTTGTTTCTGAGACACCGCCTTCTACAACTTTTAAAAACGCAGAATCAAAATTTTCATTGATTAAATTTGCCATTAAAGCACTCGTCTTTGGAGCCATTTCACTTGGCTTTATAATTACAGTGTTTCCAGCAGCTATAGCTGCAATTACAGGAGCTAATGTTAATTGATATGGATAATTCCATGCTCCAATTACCAAACAAACTCCTAATGGCTCAGGAATGATATAACTACTGGCGGGAAAATTAAGCATATTGGTTCCTACTCGCTTAGTTCTAGACCATTTATGAATATTTTTTTTAGCTTCTTTTAAATCCTGATACAGCAAAGCTAATTCAGTAACATAGGTGTCAAATTTAGATTTCTTAAAATCTTTATATATCGCTTGATACAATAAATCTTCATTTGATTTTAAAAGCGTTCCTAATTTGTTAAGTTGAGCTAATCGAAATTGAATTGCTTTCGTTTTATGGGTATAAAAAAAAGTGCGTTGTTTAGAAACTATATCATTCATAAATAACTATTTAATGAATCACTAAAATACTACTTCATTAACAAACAATCAATAAAATCTGTAACCATATGAAATAATAACCCAACAGAAAGAATTCTAAATTTCTTAAAATAAAATAATATTAAATAAATTATAATCGCATAATAGGAATGTAATACATGAAAATTAATACTACAACGATTAGCAACATACATTGGACTTGACAGTAAATGATCTACATCTACTAACATGGTTGCAACCATAATGAGCCAAGCTTTTTTCCATTGTTCTCTAAAAAACACCCATGCTATTAATCCAGGTACTAAAAAATGTAATGTGTAGTGTATTATAACTTGAAGCATTAAACTACTTCCTCCCTCTATTTAAAACTCGATACTCTTCGTAACATTCACTAATTGCATCTAATATCTGAAGATCGTTTGCAGTCTTGATAAAATTTTCTGAATAACTACAATTATTTAGTATTTCATCAATATCAATTCTTTCTAATTGCAATACTGCCATTAGGGTTTCTCTATCATATTTAGACTGAAGTAAATTCCTTATCTCGTCATCATCTTTCATTTTACGCATTTTACTCATTTGCCTTGGTCGTTTTCCAAAAACATTATAGAGAAAATCTGCAGGATTAAATATTGAATTTAAAACCTTAGTTACAGACCCAGGTTGAGACTGGCCTCCTTCATAACCTCCTCCAACTCCTGCGATTCGATAACGATAATCATCATAGATAGGTATTAACTTAGCATCTACTTCTATATATCCTGTTAACTGAATAGGCCTTAAAATTACCTCTTCTAAAGCAATACTTAACTCGGTCATTTTAATTTTAATCTCACCAAATTTTAACCAGTCATTAGTCACCCTTACGCGAATGGACTTGAATCCCAAATATGAAAAATACAAGGTATCATTTACTTCTGCTTTCATTACAAATATTCCTTCATCGTTAGTTAAAGTACCTTTTACAGTATTTAAATTAACAACGTGTACATTTTCTAATATTAGGTTGTTTGAGGCGTTTAAAACCTTTCCAATAATCATTGAAGGCACTAGAACAGAATCTTTCATTTTATTAGAAAGTTCATCTTGAGACCATCCTAAAATAGTCACAAAACACAATAGTAATAAACAATATTTTTTCATAGAAGTAGCTAATATAACTTAATAGACGCCAATTTTAAACCAAAGTTTTTATAATAACAAAAATTTAAGATTTAATCTCTACGTCTTCTCCCTCCTGTACCTTTACCTGAAGGTTTATCGCTAGATCTTCGACTTCTTCCTTTAAAACCAGAATTTCCACTATCGCCTCTACCTCTGTCACTACCGGCTCTATCACTTCTACCACCACCTCTTCGGTCATCTCCACTTCCACCACCTCTTCTATTATCTCTACGATCACCTCCACTTCCGCTACTTCTTCTATTATCACTTCTATCTCCGCTACCTCTTCTTTCTCCCCCACGGCTTTTGAATCCTCTACGGCTTCCACCACGATCTCTTCCACCACGTTTTCCTCTTCCAGTGTCTTTTGAAATTTCTACAGAAACTCTTCTTCCTTCGAGTTCAAAATCTTTAAAGAAATCCATTACTAATTCTTGATGTTTTTTATCTGTATTAAAAAAAGAAAAGCTTTCTTTAACATCTACTTTATACAAATCATCTTGACCAAGGTGCAACATTTCTTTTAAGAAATCTTTTAAACTCATCCAATCAAAGTCATCTTTACCTCCAATATTGATAAAGTAACGAACTGTGTCTTTAGATCCTTCCGACATATCACCTGCTGATACATTTAAATCTTTCGCTTTCTTATAATAATTATAAAATCTTGTAAACTCTACAGAAAAAACTTTTTTGATCAATTCTTCTTTTGAAAAATCTTCTAATACCTCGTTTATATTTGGAAGGTATGCATCTATATCGTGATTAATTTCTGTTTGTTTTATTTTATTAGCTAAATGAAATAATTGAACTTCACAAATTTCCATCCCTGAAGGAACTTCTTTTAAAATAAATTTCTTTTGAATAATTTTTTCAATGGCATGAATTTTTCGGCTTTCACTTTTTGAAGCAATCACTATAGAAATACCCGTTTTACCTGCCCTACCTGTACGTCCACTTCGGTGTGTATAGGTTTCTATTTCATCTGATAATTGATAATTTATTACGTGTGTAATATCATCTACATCGATACCACGCGCAGCAACATCTGTTGCTACTAACATTTGTATTTGTCTGTTACGGAAAGATTTCATTACCAAATCACGTTGGTTCTGACTAAGATCTCCGTGTAATGCAGCAGCACTGTAACCATCTTCTATCAATAATTCTGCTACTTTTTGTGTATCTCTTTTGGTACGACAAAATATCACTGAAAATATAGATGGATTTGCATCTGCTAGTCTTTTTAAAGCATTGTAACGGTCTCTTGCGTTTACTAGATAGTATTCATGAGATACATTTTCTGCTCCCATATTCTTTCCACCTACTGTAATTTCAACGGGATCATACATGAATTTTTTAGCGATGTTAGAAACTTCTCTTGGCATCGTTGCGCTAAACAACCAGGTACTCTTATCATCTGGAGAATATGAAAGTATTTCTGTAATGTCTTCATAGAATCCCATGTTCAACATTTCATCAGCCTCATCAAGAACGCAATATTCAATTTTTGAAATGTCGATCATTCGCCTTCCAATCATGTCTTTCATTCTTCCAGGAGTTGCAACAATAATTTGTGCTCCTTTTTTAATGTCTCTAGCTTGATCGGAAATGCTAGCTCCTCCATATACTGCTACAACATTTAATCCTTTGCAATACTTACCATAGCTTTTAATTTCGTTGGTGATTTGCAAACAAAGTTCTCTTGTTGGAGAAAGTATCAGCCCCTGAGTGGTACGGCTTCCTACATCTATTTTTTGCAACATAGGAAAACCAAATGCTGCTGTTTTACCAGTTCCTGTTTGTGCTAAAGAAACCATATCGGTATCTTTTTCTAGTAAAACTGGGATTGCTTTTTCTTGTACATCAGATGGAGAAGTAAACCCCATATCTTCGATGGCCTTTAGAAGATTATCCTCCAGACCTAGTTCAGCAAATTTGCTCATTGTAGTATTTTATTTTATTTATTTGTGTGATGTTTTAGAAGTATACCCGACAAATAAATCCTATACTACTTCTTTCAACACGTCCTCACCCTGAGGATTTTCAAGCGGCAAATATAAAGGTTTATTTTTAATCTAAGCTTTAGATAAGTAATTGGTTAATAAACGAACCGCTTTTCCCCTATGCCCAATTTCACTTTTTTGCGCTAATGTCATTTCTGCAAATGTTTTTTTAAAGCCAATTGCTTGAAATATTGGATCATAACCAAATCCTAAAGTCCCTTTTTTATCCCTGGTAATAGTTCCCTCGCAAATACCGGTAAAAAATTCTATTTTTTCAGATTGAATAAACACAATAACCGTTTTAAAACGAGCGCTTCTATTGGTTTTATTATTTAAATTCGCTAATAATTTGTCCATATTTGCTTGGGCATCATTAGCGGGCCCAGCATACCTTGCACTGTAAACACCAGGTTCATTATTTAGTTCTTGCACTTCTAATCCAGTATCATCGGCAAAACAATCAAAACCATAATGTTCTTTTACGAAATTTGCTTTTAACAAAGCATTCCCCTCTATCGTTGAAGAAGTTTCTGGTATTTCATCAAAGCAACCAATATCTGTTAAACTTAACAGCTCAATATAAGAAGGCATTAAAGTTGCTACTTCTTTTAATTTATTTTGATTGTGAGTTGCAAAAACTAATTTCATGTCGCAGTAATAATTTAAAAATAAATTAATTAGTTTTATTAAATCTTTCTATAATTTTAGTGGAACTTTTTATACTCATTTTGGCCCAATGTAACCTAATTTGGTTTTTTTCTTGTTCTGAAAGCTCCCAATCAATGTCAGAATCTTTTAATTTACTAACTAAAGTTTGTAATATGATTGCAGCAGCAACCGAGATATTCAAACTTTCAGTAAAACCATACATCGGTATTTTTAAATATCCATCAGCAGCATCTAGCACAATATCACTTAAGCCTTCTTTTTCCTTACCGAAGAAAAAGGCTGATTTCTTTGAAATATCAAAATCTTTTAATTCAGCAGAATTATTATGTGGAGTAGTGGCAATAATCTGATACCCATTTTCTTTTAAGTTATTAATGCATTCTTTTGTAGAATTATGGCGATCTATGTTTACCCACTTCTGAGCTCCCATTGCAATTTCTCTATCTATTTTCTTACTTACTTTTTCTTCAATCACATGCAAATCCTGAATACCAAAAACGTCACAAGATCTCATTACCGCACTGGTATTATGCAGTTGATATACATCTTCTGTTGCTATAGTAAAGTGCCTCGTGCGTTTAGAAATCACCTCTTCAAAAAGATTTTTTCTTCGTTCTGTTAAAAAAGAAAGTAAGTGTTCTAATAATTGATTATCCAAGATTATTATTTATTTTTAAAAATCAAATTTTAATAAAAATTAATTTTTACAAAGATAGAAAAAACCAACAAGAATGAATATCGTCGTTTTAACAGGAGCTGGAATGAGTGCCGAAAGTGGAATTAATACTTTTAGGGATAGCAATGGCCTTTGGGAAGGCCACGATGTGATGGAAGTTGCTTCTCCTAAAGGTTGGAATGCTAATCAAAATTTAGTTTTAGAATTTTACAACCAACGTCGCAAACAATTGTTAGAAGTCAATCCTAATAAAGCCCATAAGATGTTGGCGGATTTAGAAAAAATACATCCTGTAACGATTATCACACAAAATGTAGATGATTTACACGAGAGAGCTGGAAGTTCAAATGTTTTGCATTTACACGGAGAATTATTAAAAGTTAGAAGTACCGTAATTAATACTACAGTATTGGAATGGAAAAAAGATTTGATAATAGGAAATAAATGTAAAGATGGTTATCAGTTAAGGCCACATATTGTATGGTTTGGAGAAGAGGTTCCTGAAATGAATACAGCAATTAAACTAGTACAAAAAGCTGAAATATTGATTATTGTAGGAACTTCGATGCAGGTATATCCTGCTGCTAGTTTAGTTCAATTTGTTTCACCATCAGTAAAGATTTTTTTCATAGACCCGAAACCAGCCGTAAATTCGACGGAAAGAATAAAGGTATATGCTGAAAAAGCAACCACTGGTATTGCAAAAGCAATTGAATTTATTAAAAACATTAAATAAGCTCAACTGTTTTATTATTAAAAACCAATTCTGAAATATTAGCAAACAAATCGGCGCTGCAAGAGTATATCGTTTCACTCGATTAAATGTTGTCCATCAAGTGGCCAACCATCAAGAGATCCTAACTGAATTATTAAACTATTGTTTCAAAATTTAAGATAAGATTTCTTAAAGAGTTACCAAGATATTGAGGGTTTATATATAGAACAGTTGAAATCATTTAGAATACAGAATAATTATTGAACACTCTCTAAACAACAAAACAGTAGCTTATAAAACTCTTGAAAACAAAACAATCAATAAAATTGAAAGGAATTAGTTAAAAAATCTAAACGCATAATAGCAAACTATTAAACTTCCCTATCTTTGCATTTTTATTTTCCATCGCATATTGCATGGTAAACTATTCAAATCCATAACTATGTCAACACACTCATTACAAGCTATTTCACCTATTGATGGTCGGTATGCTTCCAAAACCAATTTTTTAATCCCTTTTTTTTCTGAAGAAGCGCTGATTAAATATCGTGTTCAAGTAGAGATTGAATATTTTATTGCATTAGTGGAATTAAAGCTACCTCAACTTGCTAATTTTGACACTTCATTATTCCCTAAATTAAGAAAATTATATGTCAATTTTTCTACTAAAGATGCTCAACGAATTAAGGACATTGAAAGTATTACCAACCACGATGTAAAAGCGGTTGAATATTATATTAAAGAAGAGTTTGATACTTTAAACCTTAAGGTATATAAAGAGTTTATCCATTTTGGATTGACTTCTCAAGACATTAACAACACCGCCGTTCCTTTATCTTTAAAAAATGCGATGAACGAGGTGTATGTTCCTCAATTATTAGAATTAAAAAACAAATTAGCTTCCTTAGCTGCCGATTGGTCTGACATCCCAATGCTTGCTAGAACTCACGGGCAACCCGCATCTCCTACTCGTTTGGGCAAAGAAATAAATGTATTTGTAGTTCGTATTGAAGAGCAATTCGATTTATTAGACAATCTTAAAAGTGCTGCGAAATTCGGTGGAGCAACTGGAAATTTTAACGCTCATAAAGTTGCATATCCAACTACCGATTGGAAAAAATTTGCAGAAAAATTTGTTAACGATAAATTAGGATTGCATCACTCCTTTCCTACTACACAGATAGAGCATTACGATCATATGGCTGCTTTATTTGATTGTTTAAAAAGAATCAATACTATTATCATCGACTTAGATCGTGATTTTTGGACGTATGTTTCGATGGATTATTTTAAACAAAAAATTAAAAAGGGTGAAGTAGGATCCAGCGCCATGCCACATAAAGTAAATCCTATCGATTTTGAAAACAGCGAAGGTAATTTAGGTATTGCGAATGCTTTATTTGAGCATTTATCTGCTAAATTGCCTGTTAGTAGACTACAAAGAGATTTAACCGATAGTACAGTTCTTAGAAACGTGGGGGTTCCTTTTGGACATACACTGATTGCCTTTCAATCTACTTTAAAAGGGTTAAATAAGTTATTGTTAAATGAAGGAAAGTTTGCGGAAGATTTAGAAAATAATTGGGCGGTAGTTGCTGAAGCAATTCAAACCATTCTTAGACGTGAAGCTTATCCTAATGCTTATGAAGCCTTAAAAGGTTTAACAAGAACCAACTCGGTGATTAATGCGGAGTCTATTGCTGCTTTTATTGAAACTCTAGAAGTTCCGGAAAGTGTAAAACAAGAAATGCGAGTGATTACTCCTTCTAATTATACTGGGATATAGATTTATATTTTAAAATTGAATTAAAAAAAAAGATCGACTATATAAATCGATCTTTTTTTATTGAAGTTATTTTCTTTTTACATATTAAAGATCTTTCCTATTGAATTTAATTTAGTGACATCGATATCTCCTTTTTCAATAGCTGTCATTAATTTTATCATTTGCTCAGGACGCATATTATCACCTAATAACCTAAATAAAGCAAAACCTTTTTCATCATCCCTTACAAATACTATAATTTCGTCAATTGCATCTTCTAAACCTACATATTTTAGCGCTGCTCCTTCTTTATTGGACCCATACTTCATAAGCGTTTTATAGCGATCTTGATCTAAGATCGTTTTTAACACTTTCATTTTTACTTCATAGGCTGAAACATTTCCTTTATCTATCGGATATGCAATTACATTTATCTTTTTTATAGTTTTCAAAATATCTTTTTCTTCTTGAGATAAATTAGCGCTATCTGTTTTTAATAAACTTGCTGCAATATCAATTTTTAAAAAAGAGTCATCATTTTGCCTATCTACGATATAGCGTTGCAATGATTCTTTATTACTGCAGCTAAATAAAGTAAGTGCTGCTAATCCAATTCCTAAAATATATTTTATAAGTATCATCTAATTAGTTTTCGCTATTTATGTTCTTCAATTCTTCGCTACCAGGCATATTTAGTTCACTTGTAAGTTTTGAAATCTTTTTAAGGTCTATGTTTCCTGTAATTTTCATAATAATCGTTCTTTCATCACCGTCGATATTTCCAGTAAGGTGCATTAATAATTCACTTACATAATTATCACTTTTACCATTTCTTGAATAAAACTTAATATTTTTACCACTGTCTTTTACCCTCATCAATTCAGATAATTCAGGAGATTGTGACAAATAGGTTGCTACAGCAACATCCATTCTTGCACCTACTTCTTCATTCTCAGTACTATAAATCTTGATATTATCTAGATTGTTTACTAATTCTAAATATTCTTTAGCTTCTATATCATTAGATTCTAAATCTAATTGACTTAAAAGTTTAAACATGTTTTTGGTAACTACCACTGAACTTACTTCACGCTCAAATTCAAATGAGTCAAATGCATCTTGCGCACTCATATACATCGGAGTTACTACTATTGCTATTAAAATTACTAACTTTTTCATGATTCTTATTTATTTAATTATTGAATACTATTTATTTTAAAATTCTATTTTTTGTTTCCGTAAACTGAGATATAACTGCCAATTCTTGGGTTGCACTATTAAAGCTATTAGACATAAGTAATAAAGTCGTTCTTGATTTATTGAATTCTGCCAAGGCATGTTGCTCTTCAGTAGTCAGCTGGTTTGTTGGAAACTGTAAACCAATCATTCCTAACAATATAACTAAAGAGACTGCAATACTTAACCACCACCTTCTCGAATTAGTTGAAGATTCAGTAAGACTAACTTCTCGTTCTGAAACTTCTTTTTGTGCATTTTTTAGTCCTATAAACAATCTTTGATAGGCCATTAAATGAGGAGCTATATCAGCATTTGAAAAATACTCCCGAAGTATATTTTCTTGGTCTAAACTTGTTTCTCCTTTAAAATAAGAATCTAATAATGATTCTATTTTAGCTAATTCCATAATTGTATTGTTTAATTAATTGTTCTCTAACTACTTTTCGAGCTCTTGATAATGCTACTCTAATTGCAGTTTCATTTATTTCTAGCATCTGAGAGATTTCAGCAAATTCAAATTGTTCAATATCTCTTAACTGCATAATCATTTTTTGTTTTTCTGGTAAGGTTTCCATGATTTTAGTAACTAATTCGACTCCTTCATTTCCTTCAATAGTCCTTTCTATATTTTCGCTATTTTTATAATTACTATGAACTATTTTTAAATTTGAAGCTTGTTTTGATTTTAATCGATCTAAACAATAATTTTTTGTCACGGTAATTGCAAATGCCTCTGGACTTCTATAATTATTAATTTTATCTCTTCCTTTCCATAGTTTCAAAAACACCTCTTGCACAGCATCTTCAGCTTCATCGCTGGAAACTAAAAGCCTTTTTGCCAACCTATATAAGGTGTTTTTGCAAGGAAGAATAGTATTTAAAAATTCTTTTTGTTTCAAACGATTGCTAATTATTTACTGTTATATTAAGATGACGAGTTTCGCTTAATATTGTTACAAAATATTTTCAATTAACAATAATGTAACTATTTTAGTGGTTTAATTCAATATCGAATATACCCAAACTTATGAGAAAAAAAATCTTATTGTTGCTAATTACTATTTCTACTTTATTTGTTTCTTGCTTTGAAGATTTAGATGACAATATACAAACTGCTTCAGACTTAGATATTGAAAACTTTATTTATAGAGGGCTTAACTATTTTTATCTTTATAAAGCAGACACACCAGAATTAGCGAATGATAATTTTGCAAATCAAGGCGAGTTAAATACTTTTTTAAATTCGTTTCAAACCCCTGAAAGTTTATTTAGTTTTTTAAAATCTCCACAAGATCGATTTAGTTTATTAGTAGCTAACTATAATGAATTAGAAGATGCTTTAAATGGAGTTAGTCTAAATAACGGTATGGAATTCGGTTTGGTTTATTACCCCAATAATAGTAGTAATGTATTTGGCTATGTACGCTATGTGTTAACGGGAACTGATGCCGAATCTAAAAACTTAGAACGAGGTATGATTTTTAATAGCATAGATGGACAACAATTAACTGATACCAATTTTTCTGAGTTATTAAGCCTCAATTCCTATGAAATAGGTTTAGCAACTTTTGATGGAACAGCAATTACTCCCACTGGAGAAAGTATAACATTAGTAAAACAACAATATACGGAGAATCCAATACTAATTGCTGAAACCTTAACAGTACAAGGTCAAAAAATTGGTTATTTAATGTACAATGCTTTTACTAGGGATTTCGATTCTCAATTAAATGGTGTTTTTGCACAATTTAAAGCAGATGCTATTACTAATCTAGTCATTGATTTGAGATATAACGGAGGAGGTTCTGTACAGACTGCCATTGATTTATCCAGTATGATAACTGGTCAATTTTATAATCAAGTATTTGCCAATGAAGAATGGAATACAGATCGTCAAGCTGAATATGCAAGTCCTAAATTATTTGATAACCAAATTTTTACAGGCGAAGCCATTAACAGTCTAAACTTAACAAAAGCATATGTACTAACGACCAAAAGGTCTGCCTCTGCTAGTGAATTGGTTATTAATGGTCTTAACCCATATATTGATATGACGCAAGTTGGAGATACCACTACTGGAAAATATCAGGCATCTTTTTTATTATACGATGCTCCAGCTCCTAACTTTAGTAAAAGTCAAGCAAATCCAGGACACACCTATGCAATGTTACCATTAGTATTTAAAACCTCTAATGCTGTAGGGTTCACTGATTATGCAGAAGGTTTGTTTCCCGACATTCAACTGAAAGAAGATTATACCAATTTAGGTGTTTTAGGAGATGTTAACGAACCTCTTTTAGCTGCTGCTTTAAATGATATTCTGTCCATACCACAACCTCAACCTAGGACAACTAATCAATTTAATGAATTATTGGAAAATAAAATTCAATCTCCTATTTATCAACTTATGATAGCAGATCAATAAAACTGGATTGTTGCTTATGAACTATTTAGTCTTTCTTTCTTTATCTTTTCTTTTTATCAGTTGTTCCTCTTTACCAAAAGAACCACAAAAAATATCGCTTCATTTTTTAGATGAATATGTCTATCCTATTAATCAAACTATAAAAAAAACTAAAATTGGAGGGCTTTCAGGAATAGATTATAAGAATGGGATTTATTACTTAGCGGTTGATGATTCTAAAACGCCCCGTTATTGCAAGGCAAAAATTAATATTCAAAATGATACTATTTCAGAAATCAATTTTATTGATGTGGTAATTTTTAAAGACGACCCCTATTATCAAGATCACGTTTTGGATATAGAATCAATACTTGCAGCGCCAAATAATAAGATAATTATGGTAAGTGAAGGGGCCATTAATAATGATAAAGATCCTCTTTTATTTTCAGCTAAAGAAAATGGTGAATTTATAAAAGACTTCCAATTACCAACTAAATTCTTAGCAAGTACAAATTCCAAGCCCGTTCATAACGCAACATTGGAAGGACTAAGCCATGGTATTGATAATAAAGGCTATTGGACTGCTTTTGAATTGCCCCTTCCTATAGATGGAGAGGAACCTAAATACCAGAAAGCAAATTCACCGGTTAGATTTACTTATTTTGATAAAGAAACTGGAAAGCCATCAAAAGAGTTTGTATATCAGTTATCTGCTATTACAAAACCTAATAAAGGAGGATTTAATATCAATGGAGTTACCGATATATTAGAGTTTAAAGCCAATCATTTTTTTGTGATAGAAAGAACGTATCAAAGTGATTATTTTGGGTATGGCAACACGGTTAACATTTATTATGCCTATGCAGATAGTTCTACTACAAATTCATTAGTTATCGATTCTCTAAAAAGCACAGCTTACATACCTTTAAATAAAAAATTACTCTTCGAGTTTGATGCTATTAAAAGTGAGCTTACCGAGGGTATTATTGATAATATTGAAGGTATTACTTTTGGTCCTATTCTTAATAATGGGAATCAATCATTAATCCTTGTCGCTGATGATAACTTTCAAGTTTTCGGCAAACAGCTCAATCAATTTATATTATTGGAGATAGAACAACAGGCAGGTAAATATTCATCCAAATCATCTCATTAAAAACAGAACACTTGAACAAAGTCAAAAAGCACTATAAAAATCAAGATCGTTTAGGATTCACTTTAATAATTTACTCTTTAATTATCTTTTTAAAAAACACTCCCTTATTTGTAGTCAATTTAGCAGTATAAGACCCTGAATCTAACATGCTTAAATTCATTTTTTTATCATTTGATTCAAAGACTAACATTCCCAATGTGGAGTAAATTTGAGTTTTTATATAATATGCATCACCCACAATTGAAAGTTTTACATTTTCTGAAATGGGGTTTGGATACATAATAATTAAATCATCTACATAAGAATCATCAAAATTTAAAGAACAACTTTCCTCAACTTCTTCTATGGTAGCACAACCCGTAGCATTATTAAAGAACAATTTTTCCACGTTAGGATCATCTGCAACTGCACAGATAAAATCATTATTACAAATTTCTAAATTTGTATTATTTATAATAATTACTTCATCAATCGCTGAAGGAAATTCAAGATATTTTAGGGCTTTAATAGATGTTAAATTGATATTTGAATCTATAAATAATCTTTTTTCAATGTATTTAATGGATTCGATTCCTTGGAGGGTCGTTAAATTTTCATTTTCATAAATATCCAAATAATTAACTGAAACAATATTTTTTAGATGACTTAAATTAGTAATAACAGAGTTAAAACCAATTCTTAATTCGCCCATTACCGTGCTTAACCTTTCTAAACCCTTTAAACTTATTAAACTCGTACAGTTAACGATGTATAAATCTAATAATATTTCGATATTTTCAAATACCGATATGTCTTGAAGATAAAAATTGTTTGTTAATATTAAAGATCCACCGATACTTTCTATATTACTTAACTCGTTAATATTTACCAAGTTTTCTCTAGAAATTTGTAGATTATTTTCGATGGTTACTAAGTTTTGTAATCCATCTAAATCAGTCAAAGTATTACCACTAAGAATTAAACTTTGCAGTGAAGTAATAATACTTAAAGATGAGATATCTTCAAGATTTATATTTTCGAAAAAAATTATTTCATTAATAGATTGAATACTATCCATTCCATCTAAACCAAAAAGATTATTATTTTCATATAACTGGAAACTGTTTATGGAGTTTAAAGCTCCCAATCCTTCAAGGTTATTTATATTTTGGTTTCCCCACAACGTAAATATCTCCGCACTTTCCAATGCATTTAAACCTTCCAATGAGGCTATTTGAGTATATAATATCAATATGTTCTTACTAGTAATTATTGATGACAATCCGTTTAAATTTGTAATTTGATTTGAAGTTCCATCCACTCTAAGATCATACGCTAAGTCTGTACAATTAGGGAAGTTTTGTGAAAAATTATCAATTTCTTCTTGAGTGTATAAAATAGTAAGTTGGTTTGGACATTGACCATAAGAGGTACTTTTAATAAAAAAAAATAAAATAATTAAAACATGTTTCATAAGATTTTTTTTTGCAGTTAGTATTTTAAATATCATTTAAATATAATAAAAATAAACACCCCATCACTGAGGTGCCTTATGAATTAGATACCTTTTATTTTTTAATTAATTATTAAAGTAAACTCCTCCAGGAATAATACCTGTAGCGATTGTTATGATTTCTGAATTGGTAGATAAATCAAATATTTTTAATGTTCCGTTACTTGCAAAATCACCAGCGTCAGTAGCATAAAGTTTTCCATCATTTATTGTCATGGCATAAAAAGATCCAGCAAAAATACTGCTTGTTGGCAAAGAACTACTAGTTACTTCTTTACTAAAAACTTCTCCATTTAAATTATAAATTAAATTGGTACCATCAATCGATAAACTTTTAGGGTGGTTGGTCGCTAAAAAATCAAAAACTTGTACAACGGTATTATCACTTGTAGTAATTTTCACTAATTTCCCATTCGATTCATTACCGGTAAATTCTGGATTACCGCCACAAAGTACCCAAATATCATTATTTAAAACTACCATCGAATTGGGAACATCTCCTACTTCAATGGTGGATTCTAAAATATTAGCCGAAATATCTATCACAGATAAAATATTATTTTGACCATAGCCACCTTGATGAGCAACATACAAATCATTGTTTGCCATTATTAATTTTTCTGGACCAAAAGCAACAGGTATAATAGAGGTTACCATATTTGTAAAGAGGTCAATTACGGCTACAAAATCATCGGTATCATCAAAAGGATCTCCCCAATTAGTAACATACCCATTGCTACCTGAAGACATAAAGTACCGTGGATTATTTAAACCTTCTGTTATGGAAGCAATAGATTCAAAAGTATACCTATTTACAACTTCAATTTTATTAGAATTGTTTACTACTATATAAGCTTGATCATCATGAAAACCCATAGACTGTACTATGTTTCCCAAATCAGAGGAGTTAACTTGGTTGAAAATTTCATTTTCCACAAATAAATAATCATCTGAAACAAATGATACCGTACCTGATCCATTTTGAAAAGGTCCTTCGTTGGTGACTAGGAATCCGTATTCATAAGCTCCTAATGGTAATGGTACTCCTTCATCATCTTGAGAACAAGAAGCAACCAGGAAAGAAAAAGTAACTAAATAAGTAATTTTTTTTAATACGTTCATTTTTTAAAATTTAAAGTTTATAAAGGTTTGTATGTTTCTATTTGGCATAGGCCGGTATGCAACATTTTCATAATAGGTATTGAAAATATTATTAATTTTAATACCAATTTTTATTGGAAATAAATTTTCTTGTATCTGGTATTCACATCCTAGATTAGAAACGGAATACCTATCTAAAATTCCATAATTATCGGTGGTAGTAAATACCTCACTGTTAAAAAGTAATTGATAATAAGCGCTAAATTTTTTATAATAATAATTAAAAGCTCCTGTTACCTTATGATAAGGGACGTAGATTAACTGTTTGTTTTTTTCTAAATCTTTAGCAGCGGCGTATGAATAATTAAAAACTAAATTTAACTCATGTTTATTAAATGATTTTGAAAATGTTCCATTTACTTCAAAACCACTATTTTTAGTTTTTGAGATATTCACTGGTGTAAATAAACCATCTACCCCTGGTTGCCATTTTATAAGGTCTTTAGAAGATATATAAAAACCGGTTATATTAAGTTGAAATTGATTCCATACAAATTGGTTAGAGATTTCAACTTGATAAGAAGTTTCTGGATTTAAATTTTTATTTCCTCCATTGTTCCAATATAAATCGTTGAAAGTAGGTGTGCGGTAATTTTTAGATCCATTTGCTTTTAAAGAATAGTTCTTATTGATCGCATAATTAACATCAAAAGAAGCCAAAAAAGGATTCTCAAAATCAGTTAAAAACTCTTGTCGTAAATTGATACCATAACTCAATTTTTCATTTAAGTGATGCTTCCATAAAAAAATTGCAGCTAGGGTATTACGATCATTAACTCCAATATTAGTCCCTTTAGATTTTATATAGGTGTAATTAATGATGGAACTTATTTTTAGATCCTTATTTATTTCATATTCCAATTGATAATCTCCTAAATAAGTAGTTGATTGTCCTTCGAAATATAACTGGTTTTCAGGTTGAGGATAGTATCGATATCTTTCAAAAGTATGAGCTCCTTTTATAGTATTTTTCCATTTATTATAGGTCTTGTTCCAAGTTACTAAATTTCGTGTTGTTATGTCTTTATAACTGTCCTTTGAAGGCGATGTAATGGTTCCTGAAAATTTTCGTGTTCCTGAAAAATAATTTGAATTCCAAGAAAGTGTGCTTTTTCCTAAATTTAATCCTGCATTTACTGCTACATTTAATTTATCAAAATTTCCATTTTCATTTTTTTGATTTAAATCGATATACTCATAATCATTTTCTGAACTAATAAAGTCAATTCCCAAATCAATGTACTTTTTATCGGTTGAAAATATACTTTTAAATACACCGTTAATTGTTGAAAAACTACCGTAGGATAGCCTTAAATCTGATGATTGTCTTTTTTGAAAATCAATTGCATTATTTAAATGAATACTACCTCCAACTGCTCCGCTCCCATACTGAGTACTGCCTCCTCCACTTCTTATAATTATAGTATTAAAAGAACTTGGAGCGATGGTGTTAAAATCGGTTTGACCGTTAAGATTTGAGTTGATCGAAATTCCATTCCAAATGACAGCTGTTTGCGAGGCATTTGTTCCTCTAAAAGAGGGTGAAGAAACCATTCCGTAACCATTTTCTTTAAAATAAATGGTCGTATTAAAGTTTAATACTTCCGTTAAGGATACCGAGTTTCGTGCTATTAAAGTATCTGATAATTGAAGAAGCTCAAAGCCCTCAGAATAATCCTCCAACTTTGCATCTATTACCATCACTTCAGTTAAGTGTTGAATAGAATCTAGCTGAGCATACATAGATGCCGACCCATTAATAAATAATATAAAAAGGTATAATTTCTTCATATCCACTTGCTTTTATCCCGAAAGCTCGATCGTTTAATTAGTGAATAGGCAGGTCTCCTGGCTTGTCAATAGTACAATCTTCCCGCGTGAGCAGTGATTATAAAGAGGTACAATTCCAAATATTATATTTGAAACGACTTACAGTTGCGGGAACAGCTTCGGAATTAGACCGAATTCCCTTTTAAGAAGATAGTTTTTAATAATAAAAAACATCTTCACCAAATTCGAAGCTAAAATAA
>MDSX01094686.1_pt1 | contig 28972 bp, 37 predicted proteins | sample 811141 | NCBI WGS metagenome assembly MDSX01 (sample SAMN05326642, study PRJNA326480) | marine metagenome | isolation source: seawater | place: Atlantic Ocean: South East | collected 2010
GCTAGACATAAACTATCTTGATGTAAACTTCTTAGAGGACTTGCTAGATGTCATAGATGCACTACAAGAAATACAACAAGAAGATCAGTTAGCTCAAGATGCCACATCTACCAATATAGTTGGCACACAGTTAGGACAAGATTTAAAAACCCAGGTTACATCTTTTATAACAGGAGAGGTGTTAACACTTATGCGTAGTGTTAGCGATACGGCTAGAGTAGATATAGACTCTGCTGGTAGCTATACTGTTATCTTTATACAAGACGGCACATCCAATGTTATTAAAATTAATGGCGGCAATGGTAGTGCTATCAAAATAACTCAGAGCAATTAATGAAAAGGCTACTATTCACGATACTTATAATACTAGTGTTGCCTCTGTTATATCAGTCAACACCCACAGAGATACTAAAGTTAAAAGTATTTGATTATCTAGTAACCGAGCAAGATCCTTCTGGCTACTTTACTGTTCTTAATATAAATGAAGAAGATATAAATAAAGAAGGAGGATATCCAATACCTCGTAAGAGACTTGGAGAGATACATACAGAGATAATGTCTAATGGTGCTTTGGGGGTTGGTTGGGTTATTTCTTTTCCCCACCCAGATCGGCTTGGGGGAGATAAAGAATTTGCAGAATCTTTACAACAAGGTACATCAATATTAGCCATGTTTGAAGCCCCAAATCAAATATACCCAAAAACAATTGGAACAGTGATACAAGGACCAGATGTTAATGGTATGTTATCTAAAGGTGTGGTTCAAAATACTAACAACCTTAGAAATTATATACAACAGGGTATTGCAGCCGCACCTTCTGACATAGACAATCTAGTAAGAAGAATGCCACTACTTCTAAAAACACCAGACGGTTATGTTAGTTCGTTTGGAACTGAGGTTCTCAAAAGCTTGGTTGGTGCAAAAACCTACATTATAAAAACAAATGATAATGGTATAGAGGAGATAGCTGTCAGGGGATTGCCACCAATTAAAACAGATAGCCTTGGTCGTAAATGGATTAGCTGGGTAGATACACCAGAAACCAATTTACAAGAAATGAATGTTGAGGGTAAGTTTGTTTTTGTTGGCATTACTGCTCCAGGGATCATGCCACAAATTGCAACTCCAGTTGGATTATTAGAGCCACACAAAATTCAAGCAGCATTATCTGAGTCAATTCTTATTGAAAACTCTCCGATGATTCCAGACTATGCTTTGGCGTTGGAAATTTTGATTTTTCTAATTTTTGTCTCTCTGACATGGCTTGTAATAAACTATCTTGGTATAACTAAGGGAATAAGTATAGCTGTAGTATTACTATTAACCACGGGCTTCTTAGGGGCTTATAGCATCCAGAAGGGTTATTTAATAGATTTTTCTTGGACTTTTATCTCACAGATTTTAATTTCCGTTATTGCCTTCTATTTAAACTTTAGAAAACAGTTTAAACTTCGTCAACAGGTCAAAAAACAATTTGAACATTACCTTGATCCAAGACAGGTAAGACAACTACAGGACAATCCAGGGCTATTAAAACTAGGAGGAGAAAAAAGATACGCAACATTTCTCTTCACGGACGTAAGAGGGTTTACATCTTTGTCAGAAAAGCTAGAGCCAGAAGAAGTAACCGAGATAATGAATAAGGTTCTTACCATACAGTCAGATACTGTAAAATTTTATGATGGAATGGTGGATAAATATATTGGTGATGCAATGATGGCGATCTTTAATGCACCTTTAGACTTAGAGGGTCATGAAGAAGCGGCTGTCCTGTGTGCCAAGGAAATACAAGACAAAGTACAGCTATCTGGATTGGGTCTTGAAATAGGAGTGGGAGTTGCTACAGGTTTTGCAGTTATAGGCAACATGGGTAGTTCAACTAGGTTTGATTATACAGCTATTGGGGATTGCGTTAACACTGCAGCAAGGCTTGAATCCGCCACTAAAGAAGCAGGTTTTGATATATTGATAGGAGAAGACACTGCCAAAAAGTGCAGTTTTGAGTTAAAATTATTAGAACCAATCAAAGTTAAGGGCAAAGAGAAGCCTTTACAAATTTATACTATAAAAAAATTATAGAGGATAAAATTAATGAAATTCAAATTAATTAAAAATTTAGTAGGTGCTGTAGCTCCAACATTGGGATCAGCATTGGCGGGACCATTAGGAGGACAGGCAGCATCTGTAGTGGCAAAGGTTCTTGGTTGCGACACAGATCCAAAGTCTATCAATAATGCAATAAAAAATGCTACCCCAGAACAAATGCTAGAACTCAAGAAAGCAGAGCAAGAGTTTGAGGTTCAAATGAAAGAGCTAGATGTTGATATATTTTCTTTAGAAACAGCAGACAAACAAGATGCTCGTGGTAAATTTAGTAAAGACTGGACTGCAAGAATTATAGGAGTGGTGGTCGTAGGTGGTTTTATGGGATATATATTCTTAGTTACCTTGCAACCCCCAGAGCAAAACTCAGAAGCTTTAATAAATTTAGTTCTAGGATATTTAGGAGGATTGGCTAGTGCTGTGATATCTTTTTATTTTGGTGCGTCACATTCACCAGATAAAGAAAAGGATTAAAAGTGGCTGGATTCAAATTAACAACTTTTAGCGGGCTTAATGAAAAAGTCTCTCCAAGATTGTTGCCTGAAGATATGGCTCAGAATGCAGAGAATGTATTTTTAGATTCAGGAAGAATAGAAGGAATCAAAACAGATGTAAATGATCCATCTGAAGCAAGCAGTACCCACCCAGCAGTAAACATAGACGGCACAACCAAGACTATATTTAAAGCATCTTCATCCGCTTGGTTCACATTTACTCAAGATGTTGATATTATCAAAAGCCCAATTAAAGAAGACAGTCATGGTAGATTTTATTTTACTGGCTCTGGAACATTTCCTAAATATACCTCAACATCAGTAGGGATAACTGGATCAGGTCCTTTCCCAGCTGCAAGCTATAGATTGGGATTACCCACGCCAGTATCTTTTGGCTCAAATCCAAGTGTTGATAACAGTACGGCGGAAGAGGGTGCCACAACAAGTTCAAGGGCTTATATTTATACAGAGATAACAACTTTCGGAGAAGAAGGTCCAGCATCTCCAGTAACCGCTAGTGAAATTGTTGATGCGGCTAATGGCTCAACAGTAACCTTAAGTTTACCAGCAGCCTCTTCAGGAAACTATACAATAGCTAAAAGAAGAATATATAGAACTGACCTTAATGGTATATTTAGATTTGTTAAAGATGTTTCTGGAACCGCATCAGGAACAACAACCGAAGCAGTCAAAGATGCTCTTCTCGGGGAAGAAATAGAATCAACAGATAACTTGGCTCCACCAGACGATGTAACAGCAGACCACCCAGACGGACCCATGCTAGGCATAACATCAATGCCTAATGGCATAACATCAGGATTCTCAGGAAATACATTGCTGTTTAGTGAAGCCTATTTACCACACTCATATCCTTTAGCAAATCAATTAACATCTAAGGATGACATTGTAGGTATAGCATCTATAGCATCAGGTCTATTAATAGTAACCAAAGGAAAGCCATTGATGGCTTCAGGCACAGACCCCAGTGCTATGGCTATGGTTGAAATAGACGCTAATTTACCATGTACCAATAAAAGATCTTTGGTTGATATGGGTGAGTACGCTATATATGCATCACCAGACGGACTTGTACTAGCATCCAATTCTGGGATTAATTTAATTACAGAACAAATACTTACAAGAGATCAATGGCAGTCATACTATCCAAGCAATATTGAGGCTTACGAATACGAAGGAAAGTACATAGCATTTACTTGGGATGGAACGAACGCCTCAAGCAAACAGGGATTTTTATTTGACCCTAGAGGGCAAAAGAATGCATTTGTTAAATTAGACTTTTATGCTACTGCTGGGTTTAATGACAGAGAGAACGATGAGCTTTACTTAGTTATAGGTGGAGTATTAAAGAAATTTGCAAGAGGCACCTCTAATAGAACCTACACTTGGAAATCAAAAGAGTTTTATACTAATAGACCTATATCTCCAGGGGTGGCAAAGGTTAGTGCTGATTCATATAGCTCGCTTACATTTAAGCTATTCGCAGATGGTTCTTTAAAGCACACTCAAACAGTAACTAATTCAGAGATATTTAGATTACCAGGAGGATACAGGGCTAAGGCTTTTGAGATTCAACTGGAGGGAATAGATGTAGTAAACGAAGTTTGTGTTTATGAAAGTCCACAAGAGATAACCTAGTGGCAGAGGATATCCTAAAGACAAATAGGCTTAATGTTACCGCAAGGGGAAGTTTTCCTATACCTAAAGATTTTAGTATTGAAGCTAAAAGATTTGCACAGTCAGTTCAAGACTCACTACAACAATTAAAAGGAGAAAAGGGAAATGTCCTAGACAGAGCTGTTACCTTTCAAGATTTAATTGACAGTGGTATTGCTAGAAAAAGATTTAGTATCAGCAATGGTGGTTCTGATTTTAATATAGGAAGAAATGACGATAAAGAGGGTGTAGACACACCATCTGCACCAACAGGAGTTTCTGCAAATGGGGCATTTCAAAACATATTGGTTGCTTGGGATTACCCAAGTTATTCTGGTCATTCTCATACAGAGATATGGGTAGCAAATACAGACACCTTTGCAGACAGGGTTTTTTTAGCACAAACAACAGCTTCAGTTTTTTCACATCAGGTTGGCAACGCTGCAACTAAATACTATTGGTTACGTCATGTTAATCAAAACAATGTTGTTGGACCATTCAATAGTGATAGCGGAACATTAGCACAAACAGAAGTAGATATTGGTGCGGTCATGGCGGATCTTTCGGAGGAAATAAAAAATCTCCCAGGATTTACAACATTAAATACTGACATGAGTATAACCCTAAGCGGAACTCAGAGAACATTACAAAGTACCTTTGAGACAATTAACACCTTGGCTACAACAGCACAAACAAGTGTAAATTCTTTAGCAACAGCCTCTACAAGGGTTATAAGATCAGATTCAGCACCAACATCAAGACCAGACTCAACATCACTGCAGGCAGGAGATCTTTGGATAGACACAGACTCAACCCCCAATGTGAATGAGATATTTGTATATACTGGAAGCACCTGGGCGGCAAGCACATCTGGGTCTACCAGCTCATCAGATACTACCTTACAAGGACAAATAACAGCCAATGGAAATTCTATATCTCAGAATGCAAGTGACTTATTGCTTGTTGCTGGTGTTAGCGACAGTATTGATATATCAACAAGTATAAATATAACAAGCTTAAATTCAGCAATAACAAATGGAACCACAGGATTGGCAGCCAATGCTTCTGCGATTAGTGGTTTAACTACAAGGGTTACTGCGGCAGAAGGAACAGTAACAACCCATTCATCAGATATAACAGAGCTAGAAAATACACTAACTGGATATAGTTCATCCTCAACAATTGCATCAGCAATAAGCGGTCTTCAGACATCTATCACAGATAATGAGGGAGATGTAACAAGTTTATCTAGTGATGTTACTGGATTACAAAACACTATTACTACAAAAGTTAGAACCTTTGTTCAAAACGATCCACCTACCGCAACTGCTATAGGTGATCTTTGGATAGAGACTGATAATAAAAATAAACTTTACAGAGCTTCAGCCACTGGCAATGCCAATTGGGTTGCTGTTAATGATCAATCTGGAATTTCAGTATTTGCACAAAACTCACAACCAACAGGTCAAAACATTGGCGACCTTTGGTTTGATACAGATGATAATAAAAAGCAATACAGGTACGATGGATCTAATTGGGTTGCAGTAGATGACACGAGAATAGCAGGAAATTCAAGTGCTATAACTCTTCTGCAGTCTGATGTTAGCACTATAGATGGCACTGTATCTGCAAACTCAGCGAGCATTACCGCATTAGAAAGTACCGTTAATAATTCAGGTACAGGAGTTGCAGCTACCGCAAGTGCATTAAGTTCATTAACAAACACGGTTACAGCAATACCGATTAATTTTAAACAATCAACACCACCCACGGGAACTCTTACAACAGGAGATCTATGGATAGATACAGATGACAATAAGATGTATAGGTGGACTGGATCAGCCTGGGAATCTATAAGGGACAGTGAAATTACAGCAAACTCTCAAGCAATAACTGCTTTAGAAAACACTGTTAATGATACTTCTACAGGGGTTAGTGCAACTGCAACCGCCGTTTCAACTTTGGAGACAGAGGTATATGGGGCGGGATCAGCAGGTTCGTCTAGGATAGACGCTTTAGCCTCAACGGTGAACAATGGAACTACTGGTGTTGCCGCAAACGCCTCTGCAATAAGCACCTTACAAACCAATGTTGATACAAAAAATCAAACATTTGTTAACTCATCAGCCCCAACCGCTGGTGCCGTTGGAGACTTGTGGATTAATACCAGTCAAAACAATAAATTGTACAGATGGACTGGAAGCAATTGGGTTGCTGTATCTCCAAGCACAGTTCAAACCTTTGCCCAAAGCGGAACACCTACAGCAAATTCTGTTGGGGATTTATGGATAGACACGGGTAATGATAATCAAATAAAAAGATGGAGTGGCAGTTCCTGGGTTCCATTAAGAGATGGACTGACAACGGCTAACAGTCTTTCTATCAACGCTATACAGTCAAGTATTGGTGTTACTTTTGATGTATATATACAAACATTTAGTGGTACGAAGAATTTAGATATACATACCAGAGCTTCTGGTGCGGCTGTGGCTCATAATATTTCTGCAGCAGATGTTACCAATGGTGTATTTATTTCTATTAAAGGCTTTAGTGCCACTGGTGGATTGGCAATAGAAAAAATTAATAGAACTTTTAAGGTGGTTGCAAGGATTAGTTCGACCACTCTTCGTGTAGAGGTTGTTGGAGACAATGCAACATCAAGTGCAACATCATCTACAGTTACAGACGGCTGTGTGATTGGAACAAACGCAGGGGTCTTGCAGCTAGCAGAAACAACCACAAACACATTAGGTCAAACCGAAGCATCTTATGTGATGCAGGTTAATTCAAATGGTCATATCGCAGGATTTGTAGTTCAGTCATCTACCACACCAACAGGTCAGCAGAGCAGTGATGTTATATTCCAAGCGGATAGATTTTCTATTGTTCCATCTACAGGAACTGGAGCAGTCGTTCCATTTATAGTTGACTCTGGAATTGTCTATATAAACTCAGCAAGAATTAAAGATGGATCTATAACAAATGCAAAGATTGGAAACCTTGCAGTTGACAAATTAACAGGAACATTTGCTCAGCTAGAAACCGTGGTTACAGGAACCCTTTCCGCAGATAAAATAAAACTTGATGGCATAACCCTAGACACAGATGCAAATGGCAATCTTATTATAAAAGATGGCGGTATTGGAGATGTAAAGATAGGGAATATCAGTGCTACAAAAATAACAACTGGTTTGCTAAACGCAGATAGAATAAATGTAGACACGCTTGCCGTAAAGAAATTTGCTGATGTAAGCTCAAAGATTATATCCCACACTGGATCCGAGGTTCCTCTATCCGTTGAGGCAAATGTCCAATCTTGGTTTGGAACATATCCAGGACAGACCATTATAAGCCAAGAGTCAAGCAGTGTTGTGAACATATCATGTACCACAGCAAATGTTAGAAACAATGCAAAATATAGAATAACCTACTCAGCAGTTCTTGGTAATGTTAGAAATGGAACTATACAATATAGTTTTAATAACAGCACATGGACAAGTCTTAATCCAAAAGTAAATGCAAATGCTGGCACTTATAGAACCTATGTGTTCCTTTGGGATGGACAAATAACAGGAATGAACTCTACTCAAAGCACGGTATACTGGAGGATCAATTGGAATGTTTCAGGCGGTCAAGTAAATAGTACCTACCAAGCCTTGTATGTAACAGTGGATAATACACAATAATGAATTATACGGTTTACGAAACATCAACAGGCGATATTGTTTGCACTGGATCATCTAATGTCTCTAATGTAAGTGAGGTGGGAAAACTAGACAATCAAACAGTTGTAGAAGGAACCTATCCCCCAGGAACTTATAGGTTCGTAGATGGCGTACCTACAGCAATAACAGAAGATGCGTTGGTATATATAAGATCACAGAGAGATAACCTTTTATTAGAAAGTGATTGGACTCAGGTAAATGACTCTCCCTTAACTGAAACAAAAAAAACAGAGTGGGCAAATTATAGACAGCTCTTAAGAGATCTTCCTAGTAATTACACAATTAATACCAATTTAGATGATGTGGTTTTTCCGACACCACCAGCTTAATTAGTAATATAATGGTACATAATTATGCAATTTAATGATATCTTACAAGAGAAATGTTAACCCAAGTTGATATAAGAGTTTACTGGGATTCCGTCAAGCGTGGCTTGCGGGAAATAAAAAAAGAAGCAAACCCAGATTGGCGACCAGAGGACATATATACTGCTATAGTGAACGGAGTAGCAGAGCTTTATATAGATATAGAGCAAGAACCGTGTGAGAGCTTTATTATTTTACAAGAAAAGCCAGCAATGTTCAGTCCAACAAAGTCGTTACTGATTTGGATAGCATATGACAAAAGAGGAGATGCTAACGAGATGTACATGGAATACATAGAAGAAATGGCTAGAGAGAGAGGATGTAACAGAGTTGAACTCTGGACTCCGTGGAGAGGTCTAGCTCAAGCATTATCTCACAAGGATTATAAAACGAAATTATACATAGTGGAAAAGGAGTTATAATGAGTGGAGGCGGCGGATCAACAAAAATAAAAGATACAAAATCACAGAAGGCTTTAGCCTCTATTGCTGCACAAAGATTTAATCTTTATCAACAATACTATGTTCCTTTAGAGAATGAGTTTATGGGGCAAGTTGCCGCAATGACAAGTCCAGAGTCTTTTGAAAACGTAGAATCTTACGTTACCTCTTTACAACAACCAGAGTTTCAAAACGCAAGAAGACAATTAGAGTCACAAGCATTTAGCCAAGGAGCAGACCCAACCAGCGGTCAGTATCAAGCGGCAAGTCAGCAAGCAACGCAAGCTCAAGCAAGAGGAATGGGTTTGGGTACTGCTGAGGGTCTTTCTGGTCAAGTTGATAGGTATTATCAAGGAATGCAAAACATAATTGCTATGGGTCAAGGTCAGGCAGGATCAGCCATAGCTGGTCTTGGAGATGTTGGTGAACTTGCTCAAAAAAGAGGAATAGCAGAAGCTAAACAATCAGCACAAAGTTCACAAGGCAATGCAGCAATTGTTGGAACCGGGTTGGGCGTTGGTGCTGGTTTATATCTGGGCAATACTTAATGGCATTTTATAATTTAACAAACGAAAGAAACGATGATCCATATAACCCCAATAATGGCAGTTTATATGTAAATCCTTTTAGGACTGGAGATCAATCGGCTCAAGACACTTTATCAGACTTATACGAGTCTGAGTTTCAAGATTATTTAAATAGGTTTTTTCCAGTAGAACAAGACTTAATAGCTCAAATGACAACAGGTTTTGAGCAACTACAACAAGAAGAAATAGGTAGAGCACAGTCAGCAGTTGCAAGACAATATGCAAATACAAGAGGTCAAGAAACTAGAAGACAAGCTGGATTTGGCATAACACAAAGAATGGATCCACAAGGCGGATATGAAAGATCAGAGACATCTGCGTTGGTTGCAGCTAGAAATTTTGCAAAAATGAGATCTGAAGAAAGAAGAATGCAAGTTCTTTCTGGTGGTCTTGGAAGTGCAATAGGACAAAAATCAGTAACAGGAGGATTAAGTGGCTAACGGATTAGGTGGATTATTGGCAACAGGTCAAAAAACAAAAGAACAAGCTAAGGCAGGTTTATTAGGAGCTGCACGTCTTGAAGCACAGCAAGATATAGCACAAAAAAGTCTTGATATGCAAAAAGAGGCAGGGCAACAACAACTCTTAGGTACTGCTGTAGGTATCGGTGGTGCAATAGGTGCAAAGGCAGCACAGTCAGCAGTTGCAAAATTAACAGCTGCTGGTGGTTCTGGTGCGGTATCTACCGCCGCTGGAACAGCAACGCTTGGAGCAAAAGTGGGAGCAGCTGCAGGTGCAATCGCTCCGCCAGTCTTAATAGCATTAGCGGCGGCAACATTACTAAATAAACTTTTCGATTAATTATGGCAAACTTATCATCAGGAATTATAGACGGAATTAATATAGGGCTTAAAGTATCGGGTCTTGCTTCGCAAAAAGAAAAAGACGAACTTCTCATGGAGAAGACTAGGCTTGATATGGAGCAATCAACAGAGCTGTTAAACAGTAATTTAAAAACAGCAGGGCTAACTCAGACGCAAACACAACAAGCAATAGATCTTAACGACATTAAACTTGGCTATGCAAAGGATATAGCTGCGGCAGAACTTGCAGGCAAGGAGCTAGATAATTCATACACTGAAGCAAGAATTGACTACACAAAAACAATAACAAGCGGCTTAGTTTCCGACCAAAGGAAAGGGCAAATAACAGAAGACTCTGCATTGCTTGTTAACATTTTAGAACAAATAACCAATCTTCCCGATGATGCAACAGACTTTGAGTTAAATACAATAACATCACAAATGCAATACATAGAATCTCCTCTTGTAAGATCACAATTAAAAAACATAGATCCAGGCTTTAGAAAATCGTTTAATAATTTAATGCCAGTATTTCAGTCTGGAGACTTTGAAAATGCTCCACAAAGTTTTAATGAAGATCTAACAAAAATTTTAAAACCACAAATAGAAACAGTTTTTTTGGGTGCTGATTTTGTCGACACCAACGGAAATGTTGGAAAGGTTCAGGATGTTGTTTTAAATGGAGACTTTATAGCTAAAGGAATAGGTGATGAAATGATCCTTGGGTCAAAAGTAACCGTTGACTTTGGCGAAGATGGAGTAAAAGAATATGAAACATTTTTACCAGATCAAACCGATGGGGGCAAAAGAATATTTAGAGAGGATTTACAAGCAGATGATTCAAAAGCAGTATCAGTAAAGGACACTGTTGATTATGTTTCGGGTCAAAAACATCTAGCAATGATATTAGACCTAAACCCAAGAATGCTTTCTCATTTACAAAAAATGACAGGATCTCTTGAAGATGTTTATACTCCTATTTCAAAAACAAAAGAGGCACAAAAGCAAACTGCAATAAATAATATATATAAACAAGAAGGAATAGAGTTTAATACTTTACTGGCATCAATTGATATTAACTCTCTTAAAAGTATTACAGATCCTAAAGACCCACAAATGCAAAATGCATTAAGAATGACTTATGCTTTCTATAAAGACAGTTCAGGAATTACAAAGGATGGAGATCTCTTTGTAACAAAGGATGGGGAAGATCCACTGGCTACAATACTTGGAAATGCACCAAAATATAACAATGCAAGAGCTTTATATGATGGGTCTTCTATTGAAGATACTTTAAACAGGTATAACAATAATGCAGATGAGAAAGGATCGCCAACAATTAATATTGGAAATAACATCTTCCCGTTTGATGCCCCGTCAAATAAAGTAAAAGAGTCAATGCTAGAATACTTTAGTGATAATTTAGAAATACAGGCAGAGATTGAAAACTTTGATAATGCTTTTAATCAAGCAGTAAATGAAGGAAATATAAAACAAAGTGAATACACCAAGGAACTTAAAAAACACATAGAAAAAGCCTTAACAAATAAAGGGTCTTAATATGGCTAACGAATTTAGCGTACCGTTATTAGGGGAAGAAGAAGAAAAAAAAGAATCTTTTTCAGTACCCTTACTAAATCAAACAACAGATTTAGAAAAACCACAAAAAGAAAAATTTAATGTTCCTCTATTGGAAGAACAAGAAGGCTCTTACATTGGTGCGTTCAAGCCAACAGGCACAAAGTTATTTGATGCGGTAGTAATGGCAGGTGAGCAAGGAGCTAACCTTCCTGGAAGAATGGCAAGATCGGCAAAAAATGCAGCCATACAAGATATAACAGATGACATAAATGATTCTATGGGTCAGAGTGATAGATCTTTACTAGGCAATCTTTTGTTAAGGGGCAGTGGTCTAAAGTATAGATATGAAAAACAAACTCTTGAAAATGAATTGGGGTTGTCTGATAAAGGAAACTTAGGAATACTTTGGGAAACAGTTTTTGGGGAAAGTGCAACATCAATCTTAACTAAAAAACTTAAGTACAAAGAGATGTCTTTAGATGAAAGGTCTAAAAATTTAAACGATTTAAAACAAGAATCTAAAGAGCATGCAGATGAAACAAAAAAAATCAACGATGCATATAACCTAAAGAAACAAAAGCTTTGGGATAAGAGAGGATATACCGAAGAAGAGATAGCTTTGGTTGGTGGTGTTTCTTCTATGGCTGTTTCACTATCTAGCATGGGAGCTGCTGTATTTACTAGAAATCCAAGAGTTGCTTATGCAACACTGCCTTATTTTGGTCTTGTAACACAACAAGAAACTTATGAGAGCTCAATAGCATCAGGCATGTCAGATAAAGATGCTAGATATAATTCTTATATTCAAGGCGGAACAGAGATTGCTTCAGAAATGCTAACTCAATTTACTGTTGTAAAAAGCTTAAACAAATTTTTAAAAAAGCAAAAACAAAACGTAAAAAGTTTGGTATTAGAAGGCGGCGGAATACTTGCCGCAGAGTCAGGAGGAGAACAACTTAATGGATTTGCACAATCTATTACGCAAGCATATTACGACAATACAGATGAGCTAAAGATTGCTTGGGATAACAAAGACAATCCTTTATACGAGGGAACAGATTATAAAGATATATTATGGGAGAGGGCTAGATTAACATCTATAGCAAGCCTGGCTGCTGGCGGCGGTATAGTGACTGCAAATGGGGCTATAAAATATAACGCATCAAAGGATTGGATAAAGAACAGTCCCAAACCCCAAGAAACACAAGAGTCTATAAAAAACGTCATACTCTCAAAAGAGCTGGACAAAGTAGCACTTGAACAGGCATCTATAAAAGCATTAGAAGAAGACAATTTAAATGATGCTAACACTGACCCAATGGAAATATTGGCTGAAGAAATTTTAAAGATAGAACTTCCAGGAAAGAAGTCTGAGGTTATATCTGATCCGACCACCGAATCTGCTGGAGATCCATTAAATGATGTAACTAATATAGATGATGGTCTTTTAAATGTAGAGAAGTTCTTAAAGGCAAAGGGTTATGATATAGACAAAATGAACCTTACCACTGGTACTGATTATGCTGCCGAGTTAAGAAACGAACCGCCAAATCAAATAAGACTTTTAGATTCAATAGGTTTCCGCGTAGATTTTAATAATGTAAAAGAGACAGCAAACAAGATAGATCAATTTATTATTAAGCAAAATGCAGAAAAGAAATTTAAAATAAAGGTTAAGCCAACTCCAAAAGAAAAAATAGTTTTACCAAAAAAACCAAAACCTATAACAGCAAGAAGCTTTTATCTTGGCTCTATGAGTAATGACGCACTGAAGCAAGAAGAAATAGTAAGAGCTTTATCAGGTGGTGGGGATAAGGTTTCTCCTGTATATAGAGCTAAAAAAGGTGGAGGTGAGGACAGTCTTGATATGGGTGGTGCAGCTCTTTTAGAAGAGGGGTTCTTCAAGGGAAGGGGAGAGGGCGGAACAATAGAAACTAGTGGAGAAACATCTAGGCTTAGTGTAAATGAAATTGCAGATCTTTTAGAAGAAAACCCTCTAACACCGAAGTCTCAAGAAGAGCTAAATGCTTATGAGTCTGAAATGGAAGGCATTATATATAACTTTATTAGCAAAAACCCAGGGTCTTCTGTTTCTGATATAGCAAAAGCTGCTGGTAGAACAAGTAAAATAAATATAGAAGACGCACTTATTAGACTAGAAGATGCAGACGGAATAGAAAAATCTACTCTTAGTGGAGATTATACTTACAAAATAAAAGGTCAGGAAGAGCAAGTAAAAACAGACCCGGCAGAAATAGATTTTACAGAACAGGTGATTCCAGACTCATCGCAACCTGTAACCTTAGAAGATTTTGAAAACATACCAAGCTTCCCAGCCGATGATTACTTTAATGAACAAGACAAGATTCCTGTTTATCCAGAGTTTGAAGAGTACACACCAAAAAATACTCCATTAAAGCCAGCAAGATCTGGTAGTAAAAGTGATTTAGACAAAGGCTCTAACATCACAGACCCACCAAAAGAAAGAGAGGTTGACCCATGGGGTGTTGGCGAGGTTTCTTATTTGGAAGAAAAAAAACAAGAGCTAGAATTTAAATTCCAAAATACAGTTGGTTATGTTAAAGATGTAGAAAAGGCTAGGGATCAAAGAGCAGAAGAAAAGGGCTTGCCAAAACTTACTATATCCGAAAAACCATCGGAAGCTTTTGTAAGACTTCCTGGATTAAGGGCTACCAAACAACAAAAATCTTTAGAAGTTGCAGAAACTATTGTTGAAAAAATGCAAGAAAAAAATATCAAAGCAGATGATGTTGATATTATTGCCAGGGCATTACATGCACCAGAGAGAAATAGAAAAGTTTATAAAGATAAGTTAAATAACATTGATGAATTAATAAAAGAAGCAGGAGAAACTCCCACTAAAAACCAAGCAGCTCAGATAGAAAAAGCAAAGAAAGATGCAGCAAGGTTTGAAGACAATGGCTCTGGAATAAGAACAGAAGAGGCAATAGATGTTTTAAAAGATTATGGAATAGAGCACAATGGAACAGAGGCAACAGCACTTAATCAAGATGGGCAAGAATTATTAGATGTGGTAAATGAGTACCATCAATACATTAAAGAGACGGTAGACCTTTACAATGAAGGGGGCTTAATAGACGACTCTACTTCTGAAGATTTTAAGTCTGGAGAAAATTATAAATACTATGTGCCTCTAACGGGATGGGCTGCAGACACGACAATTGATAATAAGCCAAATAGAAAGGGCAAAGGTTTATCTATTAAAGATGGTGAATTCATAAAGGCGGAAGGAAGAAAGTCTATATCGGCATCGCCATTTATCCAAATGGTTGATCAAAGAATGAAGGCTATTGATAGAGCCACAAAAAATGATGCATTAAATAGATTAGCAAAATTATTTACAGAAGAGTTTGATGGAAGTGATATAGCAGAAGTGGTTGACATAAAGCCAAAAGAAATGGAGATGGTGTTTGGTTTTAAAGAAGGAGGAAGTCAAAAATGGTTAAAAGTTTATAATGAAAAACTAGCCAGATCTTTGAACGCTTATGACTCAGAGACATTAGGTAAATTCTCAAGAACAATGCGACCAATTACAAGATTTATGTCGCAAATGTATACGGCATTCTCTCCGCCATTTGTCTTAAAAAACTTTATGCGAGATCTTGTTGGCGGTGGCATAGGAATATACACCGAACAAAATTTACCCGGAGGAAGGGCTGAGGGAAAAGCCATACTTGAGAGCAGTGTTAAAAGTGTGTTGCCAAGGCTAAGACAGTTCTACCAAGGCATAAAAGGAAAACAGATAGAAGAAGATGGAATACAAGAAGCTTATGAAAGGTTTAACGAATATGGTGCTAACTCTGGTTTTGTTACCACCCTTGGTCAAGAAAAAATAGGAGACTTTTATAACTCTTTAAAAAAGAAATATAAAGGAACGGCATCATTAGAGAGTGAAGATAAGCTTCTTCTTAGAGTTGGTGGTGGTTTAAAAGGTGCATACAAAGCAACTGAAAAATGGATGTATGACTTAAATAGTGCGGTGGAAAATGGAATTAGGTTTTCTACTTTTGTAGAATTTATAAAGGCGGAAAATGGCGGCAAGATACAAGGTGCTAAAAAAGAAACCTTAGAGCAAGCGGCTTCTTTAGCTAAACAATTGACCATAGATTACACAACCAAAGGAGACATAGGTAATGTTATTAATTCGCACTTTATTTTCTTTAACGCTGCGGTTCAAAGTAATGTTCCTCTCTATAGGGCTTTAGCTAAAAATAAAAAAATAGCCCTTCAGGTTGGGGGCGGTATTTCAACCTATGCGACCATGCTTACTTTATATAACTTTTTGGTTTCAGAAGAGGATGAGACTGGAAGACCTATCTATGAAAATATAGCAGAAAGATATGGTAACAGATACATTATTACTATGATTCCTGGGGTAGAGATTAATAGCGATGACGAACTTCCTAAGCTTTCTTTTGGAGGAGGACCAATAAAGGTAAATGGCAAAACTGTTGCTTTTGCTTATCCACAAACCCTAGGATTTAACGTGCCGTTCAACATAGCAAGGAACGCGGTAGAGACTCAAGCACATAAAATATTTAAACTTAATAGACAATCAAAAACTATTGGTCAAGCTTCTTTAGATATGTTTGATACTTTTAGCACTGGTGTTATGCCGTTGGGTGTTAATGTGTCTAAGAAGGGAGACTTAGAGGGCTTTGCCTCTACAGTTATAAGAGCAGTAACCCCGTCTTATGCAAAGCCTCTTACAGAGATAGCCGTTAATGAAAACTTTTTTAACATTCCTATTACGAAACAATTTTATGGTGGATCTAAGGGCATACCAGAATCATCCGTGGTTACAAGTTATGACAAAAATGTCTATATAGCATTGGCTGAATTTGTTAATGAAATGACTGGGGGTAATAATGAGATGTTGGAAAAAGGCTTTATAGATTTACAGCCGGGTCAAATAAAATACATAGCAGAATATTACGGCGGAGGACCAATGTCATTTGGAAACAAAACCGTAGAAGGCATAAGAAGATTTATGTACTCTGAGATACAAGATGTAAAAGATATTAACTTTGTTAATACCTTCTTGGTTCAAGAGCAAGATGGAGTTTACTCAAGAAGATTTTACAGTGCCATGGATGACATAGAGAGCAAGACTTATAAATATGACAAAATAGAAAACCCAGAAGCTAAGGCTGAGTTTTACAGAAAAAACAAAAATGTTATTAAGTTAAATTATCTGAGTGACATGGATAAGCAGCTTAAAAAATCTTTACCATCAGAGTTAAAAGGTATTGTAGAAAAACCACTAACTGATATTAGACGCAGAATGGATAAGATTAAAGATGCTGATAAAACATTGAGTGCACTAAAGCTTAGACAAAAAGATCCATCCTCTTACTATTTAAAAATAGACAAAATTAAAGAAGATAAAAGAAGAGTTCACATAGACTTACTAAAACAGTATGAGAGGGCTATGGCGAAAGATGAGAAGCAAGACTAACAGATACATACTAATAGGGGGAAATATGACAAAGCCCATTAGTCCTGCTGTAAACATTAAGATATCAGAGTATTACTAACCTCACAAGCATCGCTTAGATAATCTTTTGACAGATGTGCATACCTATTGACTATGTTAAAGTCTGACCAACCACCAAGATGTTGTAATGTGTGAAGCGGTGTTCCGTTCTGCACATGATGAGTAGCCCAGGTATGCCTTATATCATGCCATCTAAAACCTTCTAGGCTTGCTTTCTTTAAAGCATTGTACCATCCTGTATTAGAGGCTCTGCCAATCTTTCTGCCAGCGTATGTAAAAACGTAAGGACCAACCTGCTCTATAGAATCTAGCAACTCCTTACACTTGTTATTCAAGGGTACGCATAAGCTTCTGCCATTTTTTGTTTCAGACCCATCAATAGCTATTTGATTTTCCATAATGTCAATCCACTTCAAGTTAAAACAGTTGGACATTCTTACGCCTGTAAGCAAAGAAAAAACAAATGGTTTTTGTAGATGAGCTGGAAGTTCATTACGAAGCCTGTTTATATCATCCAAACTAAAATACTTAACCCTAGCAGATTCTTCTTTAACTTTTTTAATTATAGGCTTGGAATCCAACCACCCCAGTTCTTCATAGGCATACATAAGTATTGCCCTAAAATAATTTAAGTATCTGTTAACAGTTCCAGGTTTGCCCTTTATTCCAGATCTAATGTTTACAATATCTGATTTCTTTATGTCTTTTATATCTATGCCCTCTAGTCTTGGGTCAAAGTATTTGCGATAGGTAAAATCATTTTTACCCATTTTATTAAACTTATAATATTCAGTAACTGCTTCTTGCCATGTATTCATTTTGAATCCTCTTTGGTTGATTTAATAGTTCCCTTAACTTAAGACCCCAAAGCTTTTTAAACTCTGGATCCCTGGCTCTTTTCTTTGCTTCGTTCAAAGCAATACATCTTCTAGTTATATTATCCATTTAATAAAACCAAAAAGGCTGCACATAACAACATGCCCATTACAGAAATTATAATTAAAGTATCATGCTTCATTCTTGACCACCTTCTTATTGTCTTTATGCATTTTATAAAGCCTTTTAAAATATTCTATTTCTTCCTGCATATTTCCCCAAATCTCATCTCTAACTTCTTTTCTTGCTTCGGTGCTTAATCTGGTAAGAACTTCAAAGTCTGTTTTCTTTGGAAACCACCATTGATGATTAAATGACTTATACATGGCAGAAGGCTCTCCAGTGGTCTTCCATCTCCACTCAACAGTTCCGTGCTTTGTATCTTCGTTAAATATTGTTAGTTTCTTATTCATAATTTCCCTATTTATATTTGAATATGTAATCATTGTAAACTATATAATGTATTTTTTAAATAGCTGTAAGGGAATAAGGCATGCTATTTTTTTCTGATCATCTCCATTACCAACTATATCTCTCGACTCAATATTATTGATCATGATGCATTCCATTATTTTTCTTGGAGTTATCCACATGGTTTCAGTCCCTGTTTCTATAATCCAGAAGTCTGCTTCTGTACTAAGAAGTGCTGACGGCTTGTTAAACATAAACAATTCAACAAGAATGTTTCCTGTCTCTTGACTCTTATAATCAACCTTGACTTCTACCTTAAGGTTTTTTTCTGGGATAAATATGTCATACGGCTTAAACTTTCCGGGCACAAGAACTGCTGTTGGATATTTTTTTCTAAGTGATATTAGAACTTTGTTTTCTATTTCATGTCCAACCGCTAGATCTTTTTTAAAAGCATCTGATGGATTGATCATTATTCTTCTTCGTCTTTTGGTTTGTTTGTAAAGGTCTGTCTTATTTCATAGCCTTGAGAAATGTTCTTCATATTTATTCCCTTTCTAACGACCTCTGATAGCTCATTCCACTCAAGTATTTCATCTTCATACCTTCCGCATGTCTTACACCTTTGATCCCCAAGGGTTGTAGTACAAACACCTCCAGTACACGGAGATCCAGACAGCGACCTCTTGCCTAGAATAGCCGAGAGTCTCTCAAAATTTGAAAGACCCTTGTCTATATCGTCAGTCATTAGTCTTTGGTTTCTTCAGCCTCAGAATCTACAACCTCAGCTTCTTCAACATCCTCTTGAGGAATGACTTCATACTTTTCTGGGAGAAGCCCTGTCAGCTGCCCTTGGTCAACTTGATTGCCTAGCTGAACCAACCTAATGATTTCTGTAAGTAGCGGCATAATAGATTGTGAGTGAAAGCCTAAAACGCCTAAACGATTTTTTGCTTCTTGAGATAGGGTTTGTACTTCGTACTGTCTTACCTCTCCATCTACAGTTAGTTTTATATATTTATCTTCTTCCATTTTTACTCCTTAGAATGGCAAATCCTCTTCCGTAATTCCAGATGGAAAAACTTCTTCTGATTTATTTTGTGTTGTATTATACCCTTCAGTTTTCGGCATTACGCTAAAACTCATTGCAGGGGCTTTTGGATTTGCTCCTGGTTTTCTTGTCCAGCCATTCAGAAAGTATTGTTTTCCTTCAACATCTATACCCCCTGTATAATCTGGTTGTGTTTCTTTTTCTTTTTTATCGTTTTTCCAAATAGATCCACGATTGGTGTTGTCATACTGTTTCATTTATTTCTCCTTTTTAGACCAGTCTTCTAAAACTTTATTTACAATATAAGCAATCTTTCTGTCATTAAATCTATGACCTTCTATCTTGCTAACTTTTACAAGCTTATCGTATATATCGCTGTCGATTCTTGAGCTAATTGATTTCTTATTATTAGCCATTTTTTTCCTCCAATAGCTTGGTATAAATCCTAGAGTCTCCTTCAGATCTATAACTTTCCATTACATCTCTGGGGATATCTTGCTCTTTAACCAACCTAGCGTAGTTTATTCTTCCTCTTGCTTGTGTCATATGACATTTCACTTGTGAGGTACTAAACGCCCCGCCATGTTTTGCTATTAACACGGCAGATAATATCTTTTTCCTTTCGTCCAGGATCAAGGATTTATCTTTGAGCTGCTTCAGTTCTTTCAACACAGATGCTAATTCAGACGTGTCATCTTCATCATCAACTGCCTTATAATTTATTCCAGGTTCTTCTTTGTCTTGAGTCCATCGCTCAATATAATTTGGGTCTAACTTTTTCTCCGCATACCAATCCATAAATTCTTTTGCTTTTGGTATATATGTTTTTGCCCAATCATTGTCTCTCTTAACCCACTCTTCATAATGCTCTTCATCGCTATACCATTGAAAAAATAACATTTCATCTAAGTCCATGCACTCTAAAGCCATTTGTATTTGATGCCAATAATTTCTTTTGTCTTGCTTAACATCTTTACAAGGCTTACCTTGAGGACATTTAACCTCAACAGCAGAAACATTTCCATTTCTACCTTCAAGCATTATTCCATCAGGAGATATGCCAAGCCAATCATGATCTGGATGAACAACAAAAGATGGTTGTGTTATTTTGTAACCCATTTTCTCTAGAGTTTTTAAAGCAAAAGGTTCGCTGTCTGTACCATGTTTCATAGCAAACATAGCAAATTGATTAAATGGGTCTTGTGATAAACCATTAGCCTCTCTGTACATATCTCTGCCCAAAGACTCCCATTGATCTCCTTTAGTCCAAATACATTCTTGTGCGGTCTTACAGAGCCTCGTTCCAGTAATTCTATTTGCTCTTTGTTTATGCCAAGCCTCTGACCCTTGTTTAATTTGTTCCATTATTTAATTACCTTGCTGTATAAAAGATTTAACTGAACCCTGGTTTCCTTGTCATTACTAAGTTCTGCAACTTTGTCATACTGTTGAAATAACTTCAGAGCTTTGTCTTTATCTTTATAAACCTTTCTAAGCTGTGTTTTAAATTCTTCTATCATAGAGACTTCTTCTTGATCGGCTTCAGGTTTAGAGTTCTTGTCAACTCCTTCCATTTCAGGCTCAACAACACCCTCAAACGGTACACAAAATGTTTCTAATAAAGCATTCCTATATGCAAAAGATCTTGCAGCTTCTAAATCTTTAGCCTGTTGAGATAAACTATGACCAACATAAGACCTATCGACATAAGACCCATCTTCAGTACATAAAAACCTTAAGGTCCCAACGACTCTTGTAAGGGTGTTTTTGCCATCTATAAATTTAGTAGAAACATTCAACCCTGGTTGCACAATCGTAAGTATTTTGTTTTCAAACAAAGGTTTTGAAAAAGATTGAATGATCTGGTCAATACCTCTGTAGTTATATTTTTGATAATTATTTACGCCTTCCTTTGCGATAGGGTTTAAAACCATGTATTCTTGAACGCATTGCAGGGCTTCGTATATTTTTTCTTTTGCCATATTATTTCTCCTTGGAATGATTGTATTCTTTATAATATATTAAATCAAGTATTTACAATAATTATATTTATGTGCTTTAATAGTCTTTCAAGAGGGAAAATATGTCATTAGAATACATCACCAAAGTTTTAAAGGTGGAGGTAAACTCCACACAAAAACTTATACTAATAGTTTTAGCAAACTATTCTGACGAATTTGGTCAGTCATATCCATCACATAGAAAATTAACAGAACTTACCAATCTATCTCTCACGGCTATAAAAGATAATCTTAAAAAGCTTAAAGAAATAGGTTATTTAGATTGGGAAAAAAGAAATAATACAAGCAATCTTTATAAGTTAAAGGTGTCGCCGTCAGGTGGCTACCCCCCGCCGTCAGGTGGCTACAATACTAAAGGTAATACTAAACAAATATATATATTAGATTTGGATAGGATGAATGAAATTTATAAGGAACAATGCGATAAGATTTTTTATCAGCATAGTGCTAACTCATTCAAAGCAAACGCAAGATGGAAAGAGCTGCGTGAATTGGGGAGGAAAGGAATAGTTTCCCCAAAGACAGGTAAAAAAATAGACTTAAGCAATGAGGAGTTTTGGTATAAGTATTTTGAGATAGCAAACTCAGAAGGTCATAGGAAATGGATTAGGTCTTTCTGGTCTAAGAAACCAACCCTTATGACCATGATAGGTCTTAATCAATTTGAAGCAATAATAGAGAGAAGATATGGATAATATATATGAGTTAGAGGCAAACATAATTGGATCAATGATCCTAGACCACAAAAGATTTCAAAGTGCACAAGAAAAAGGATTGATGCCAGAGGACTTTGATGTAATTTCTTACAGGAATGCTTATGAAATTATGATTAAAGAAAACGCAAATGACATTGTTACCATTAGGACAAATATGGATAACAATACTTTGTTTGGAGAGGTTCAAGAGGCTAGTGCTTATTGTGTAAGTTCGGCAGGTTTTGATGGATGGATTAATTTGATGCAAGACAAGTCAGCTAATAATAAATTATTGCGACTGGCTGAAGAGATCCCAAGAATTGTTGGAGAGAAAATAAGCATAGCTGAGAAAATAGATACCGTAAATCAGTTACTTATAGATAATAAGATAACAAAAAACAATGGAACACCAAGAGAGATTAAAGACATACTTGAAACAGTTCATCAAGAATTAAAAAACGCAGGAACAAATTTACACAACATAGTAAAGACAGGCTTTACACAAATAGATAAAAAAATTAGAGGATTTAAACCAGGGGACTTGGTTATAGTTGCAGGTAGACCGGGAATGGGTAAGACTACATGGGCTTTAAATATAGCAACAAATAATATTTTTGCACACAAAAACGTATTAATTTTTAGCCTTGAGATGACAAACGAGCAGCTTATAAAAAAGATTGTAAGTTCTGAATCAGGAATATCTATTGACAAAATGGACGGCGGAAATTTAACATCATCAGATTGGAGGTTGTTTGAAGAAACAAAAAACAAACTATCGCAATCCAACTTATATGTTTACGATAAGTCTCCAATAACAATAGAAACTCTTGTTAATAAAACCAAATCAATTCAAGCGGTCAAGCAGATAGACTTAATAATAGTTGATTACTTACAGCTTTTAATGACCACAAGCAAAGCACCAGCAGGATCAGATAACAGAACAGCATCTATGACTTATATATCAAACCTTTTAAAAGGGTTGGCAAAAGAAATAGGATGTCCTTTAATATCTTTATCTCAACTCAATCGTGGTGTTGAATCAAGACCAGATAAAAGACCATTGCTTTCAGACTTAAGAGACTCTGGTTCTATAGAACAAGATGCGGATATGGTTATAATGTTGTATAGAGAAGATTATTATGATGCATTGGACACAGGTTTGTCTGAAGTAATAGTCAAAAAGAATAGAATGGGAGAGATGGGAACATTTGAACTAAGTTTTGATGGCTCACTATCCAAGTTTATAGACCCAGAAGACAGGGCTTTCGGGAGGAAAAAAGAATATGGACCAATCTGAAAATTTTCATCAACAGTTAAGAGACATAATACCAAAAATATCAGAGGCTAGAGTAAACGTACTAAAGGCAGACGTAGGTCTGAAGAGAGTGTTTTGGAGAGAGCTTTGTATTGCTAAAGAGGAAGGAGAAAGAAGTTATAATTCACAGAAATCTAAGGCAGAATCTACTGACGAATATGCACAAGCATCAATGAAAGTTGCGGTAGCCAAGGCATCACTTGATGCACTACAAACAGAAAAACTTGCAGTAGATATGCAGTTTGAGGAATGGAGAACAAAAATGGCTAACTTAAGGATGGAAAGAAATAGATATGGGGCATGATAATTTTAAAAGCTTTTGCAGAATGATGCATGAAGAGTGTAGGTCGGAAAGAAGAAAGCATAACGAGAAAGAAATAAGCTTCGAGGATTACATTAAAGCTAACAACAAAATGTTATTAAAGAGATATGCAGGGCAGATCCCCAAATAAAGAAGAGAAAGATTGGATGGATGCTATATCTAATTTTGGGTGTATTGTTTGTCATCTTTTTTACGACTGCTATTCTCCGTCAGAGGTGCATCATATAGATGGAAAAACAAAACCAAACGCACACTTGATGTCATTAAGTCTCTGCTACAAACATCACAGAGAAGGAATCAACAACGATCTTTATGTTTCAAGGCATCCTTTCAAGCGAGAGTTTGAGAGAAGATATGGAAAACAAAATGATCTTTTAATAAAACTTAGGGAGTTAATAAACAATGAGTAATCATGGAGAATGGAAAGGCGGCAAGGGTTCTGTAAGAAGAAACTCTAACGAAAAAATATATTCAGAAAACTGGGATAAGATTTTTAATAAAAAAAACAAGGAAGATAAATGCCAAAAAGAAAAAAAGAAAAAATAAATTATAAGTACAACGAAGGCGAACTGATTAACGAGTTTGCAAAGTATGTAGATAAAACGTATGAGCAACATTATTCCTTAAACAAGTTTCAAGCTACAGAATTTATTATGGATAGCGGTCATGGAGAGGGATTCTGCATGGGCAATGTAATGAAATATGCACAACGCTATGGCAAAAAGGAAGGAAAAAACAGGGCTGACATACTTAAAGTAATTCATTATGGGTTCTTTGCATTGTATAACCACGACACGCAGAACAAGAAGTGAAACATGTTACTGTTTTTGGAGACATAGATCTCTTGAGTTACGCAAATGAAATAGCCAGCATGCCCTCACACGCAGATAGAAAAAAATATTTAGAAGATGTAGATGAAAAGTTTTATGATTTGTTGTATCTTTTATCTATGCAGATGGGAATCTGCAATACCATTGCAAGGCTTTCAACTCGGGAAAAAAGAAAGAAAGCATGGGAAGAATTACCAGATCATACCAGGTCACTTAAAAGCATGAAGGGAATGGTCTATAGTAGAGTAGTTAGAAAATTTAAAAGGAAATAATTATGCCACAAGGAAAAGGAACATACGGATCAAAAGTCGGAAGACCACCAATGAAGAAAGGTAAAAAGAAATCCGCTAAAAAGAAAAAGTAATGGCTTCTAAAAAGAAATCCACAGTCAACTCTGCGGGTAACTATACGAAACCAACCATGCGTAAAAATCTTTTTAATCAAATAAAGAGAGGATCAAAAGGTGGTAGAGCTGGTCAGTGGTCAGCAAGAAAAGCCCAAATGCTGGCTAGAATGTATAAAGCAAAGGGCGGAGGATATAAAAAATGATTGGTAAATTATTTGACAGGTTTATTGAGTGGACTCTTAACAGACAAGAACAACACTTAATCAAAAAACCCAAGCCCAAGAAAAGAGTTTCAAGGGTAAGGCGAAGGGCTAACGCTAAAAAGAAATAGGTTATGCCTTTAAAGAAAACACAAAAGTCTTTAATTAAATGGACAAAACAAAAATGGAGAACTGCTAGTGGTAAAAAATCTAGCAAGACTGGTGAGGTTTATGCCCCAGCCAAGACCATTGCCAAGTTGAAGTCCACAGCAAAGGGTAGGAAGAAACTATCTAAAGCAAATACAGTTAAGAGAAAGGCAACCGCAAAGGGTAAACAACATGCCAAACACGGACTGCACAAGGGAAGAAAAAGATAATGGCTACAGTAAAAGATACTAAGAGAGTTTCAAACGGAGTCGTTTACAGGGGTAAGAAATACCCTGGGTTTAACAAACCAAAAAGAAACAGTGGGTCAAGCAAACATAAGATGGAGGTTCTTGCTAAAAAGGGTAATGAAATCAAGGTCGTCAGATTTGGTCACAAAGACTATGGTCATAATTACTCTAGTAAAGCTAGGGACAACTATCTTAAACGATCCGCAGGAATCAAGAACAAATCTGGTGGGCTTACGAAGGATGATAAGTTCTCTGCAAACCACTGGGCGAGAAAAGTATTATGGGCAGGCAAGGGCGGAAAGAAAAAAAGTCCCTAAAATCTATCTTAGATGAATTAATTCACAATTTCGTTTATCATAATAGGTGTGATCTTATATAGCGAACAGGAATTACATACTGCCTACAGGAAATATGTCTCCTCGTTTAAAGAAACTCCACATTTAATTATCCCAACCTTTAAAGAATTCAGAGAGATCTATGAAGAGTATTGGGACTGGTACTTTAGCAATGAGCAAAAAAGAAGAACTCATTAATCTGTTTAAAGAAAAAGGATATGAAAGGGTTTCATTAAAATGGATCCCTAAAAACCCTTACGGCAAAAGACATAAGCTTACAGGTTGGACTTATAGGATATCAGGGGACTTAGAATGGTCTGGACTTGGAAAAAATTTTGAAGAAGCATCAAAAACAATAGACCTTCTATAACTTTTTCTTCTTTTCTTTATGAGGCTCTTCATAAGTAGTGAATCTATTTCTACATGTTTCTGACAAGCACTCTCTTCTCCTTTTTAAAACAGTGCCATCAACAAACTTTCTAACATCAATAACCCTAGTATCAGTTCCACATTCATAGCAAAGCATCTTGTCCTCCCCTTTATGTAATTAAAGATTACAATAATAAAGCTATGGTAATTCATAGTCAATCGAAATATTGTTTTATTTATTAATTAATGTATCTTTACATTATTATCCAAACAAATTTCAATAAAAAAGAATGGAAGCAACAGGCATAGAAATGCGTATAGCAAACTTAGAGAAACATATGGAAGAGGTTCTTTCTTTTGTAAGACATATACCAGTCCTTGAAGAGAGAATTGGAAGATCATTGAGCCAATCTTCAGATCACGAGGTTAGACTTAGAACTCTTGAACAGTCTCAAATGAGAGACAATGTTCAGTCTAAATGGGCTGAAAGAATTATAGGTGGCGTAGTGATTGGTTCTATTATAGGAATTGGCGGAGCAATATTTACCTATGTTCTTTAATAAAAAAGACTCAGACGCTGTTCTTGAAAGAATTGCATACATGCCACAAGGAACCTTGGGAAAACTTACTATAGGAACTGAAGTCTTTTGGACTGCTGAACGTCCTTGGAGAAACAATCAAAAAGAAGTGAGCTGCATTCCTAATGGAAACTATACCTGTAAAGCTTATACATCAAAAAGATTTGGAGAAACATTCGAGGTTACTGATGTAGAAAACAGAACATATATTCTTTTTCATGTTGGGAACTTTCCAGAAAAAGATTCTCATGGATGTATTCTGCTTGGCGAAAGATTGATGGACAATCAAGCGGCAGTATCGTCTAGCAAGGTTGCGGTTAATAGATTTAGAGAGACTTTAAAAGATGTTGAAAGCTTCGATATCGAAATTAAAGATACAACCCCATACGACTGGTCATAAGACTAGGATATGTAAGACTTGTTTAATTAACAAGCATATAGATGACTATGAGGTAGCTAAAGGCTATAAAAGAAGAGAATGTCGCACCTGCCGTTCGGCGGAGAAAAGAAAAAAAATCAGCAATAATCCACATCTTTATATAAACAACCTATACGGACAACTAGCATACAGAAGAAAGAAAACCCATAAGTTTAATATAACAAGAGAATACCTACACAAGTTATACGATAAACAAAAAGGAATTTGTGAATACTCAGGGGTGGTTATGACTAATGTAAAAGACGGATCTGGATATCACTTACAAAACATATCAATAGACCGCATTGACAACACTAAGGGTTACGAGGAGGGTAACATTGCCTTAGTGTGCCTAGCAGTAAACATGATGAAGTACACCTTAGAGTTAAAAGAACTTATAGATTGGTGTAAAAACATCTCAAAAAATAATTAAGACTCCATGTTCTTTAATATGTGAGCAATCACTTCTATAGTCCAACCGTTGCCCAACATCTTATATCTTTGTGTATTAGAGACATGGTTGGTGTAGTTGTCAGGAACGGTTTGCAGTCTTTCACATTCTAAAGGCGTAAGCTTCCTCCAATAAACATCATCTTTAACTAAAACATTATCCTTTTGTACTGTAGATATGTTGTTGGTTTTGTCATCCCTTCTTAGTTCAAGCATCTGTTTAGACTTTCCTGCAATAGATCCCTTGTGATCTTGTCGCACCCCGTCTACCTTATATCTTCCAACGTATCTTCCACAGACTACTTTGGGTTCCCTATTGCCACCTTGACAAGTGTTTACTGTTGGAGATTTTCCTTCTGGACTATAGACCCTTTTTAATATGTCATGCCCATTAACATCAATCGCCGTGCCTATATGTTGAGGCACTAAAGTCATTCCATTGTTCCCAGCTCCCTTATACATGGTTGCTGTCATGCAAAGCGACTTGTCATCTAGGTTTTTGTAATGTCTTCTATTTCTTGCGGTATCTTTCGTTGGGTTTTCATTTGGGTTCTCTTCTAATATGTCTCTTAAAACAATACCTCTCTCCTTTGGCATCTCTATTCCTGGAATGTTAGTCCAATAGTATCTTTGCCTTGACTGTGCTGATACAAGAGAACTGTTTATAAAAATAGGTTCAACTCCCATGTATTCAGAAATAATATCTAGGTATTCTTTTTTCATTCGCACGTTTTCCAACAAAAAGTATTTTGGCTTTAACGTATCAATACATCTAACAAACTCAAAAAACAACATGGATCTGGGGTCGTCAAAGGCAAGTTGCTTTCCTGCAAAAGAGAATCCTTGGCATGGACTACCACCCATAATCAAATCAATTTGCGGTAATGTAGACAAGTCAAGCTTGGTTATGTCTCCAACTTGGATAATTTCCGGGTAGTTAGCCTTACTTACTTCAATAGCATACTTATCTATCTCACTTGCATAATAGTTATCTACCTTGATTCCAAGTCTATCAAGTGCAATTCTTCCACAACTCATTCCATCAAATA
>MDSX01068928.1_pt1 | contig 28936 bp, 36 predicted proteins | sample 811141 | NCBI WGS metagenome assembly MDSX01 (sample SAMN05326642, study PRJNA326480) | marine metagenome | isolation source: seawater | place: Atlantic Ocean: South East | collected 2010
CGTTGGCTTTTTCTAAAGCATCTTTCAAGGAAACTGTATTTGCTAATTCACTCTTTATTTTCTTACGCTCCTTATTTGCCTCTTTTGGATCACTCTTCTTAGCTAATTTTAATGTATTCTTCTGGTATAGATCCATTACTTCTGGGTCTTTGAAGTCTTCTGCGGTAATATTATCTACATCATAGGTATTTAATTTATTGCCTACTGTGGTTATAACCTTGTCTACCATGTCACCATCCTCCTTTTTCCATTCTCCTTGGCTTTTTACATAGAATTTTCCACGTTTTTTATCACTTGAATGTATTGGGCGTTGTGTATCATCCAAATCTTCAATATTTTTTATCAATACATTTGTAACCCCTTTTGCATATCCATTTTCTAAAGCAAAATTATAGTCCTCTAATGATAATTGTATCTTTTTCACAAAGTCTTCTATGTTTAAAGCATTCTTACAATGCTCGTTCAAATATAAATTGATATTAATATTGTTATTAATAGTATTATTTGTGGTATTATTACAGTTATTTTGACTGGATATTCCTCCATTTTCTCCTATATGTTTCATAACAGGAGCCATCATCCCCATTAATTCGCCTTGTTTTTTAATGAACTGTCCGGTTTGTTTTATTTGAGTTTCCATTACTAATTGTAATTTTGCTTCTAATTCTTCAACTTTGGCGTTATTTTCTAAATTTACAGGCATACATCTTTTTTTGTGTCCCCACAGACCTTTTCTGCTCTTATATTCTTTATTACAGTGTTCGCATACAAAAATTTTTGCGACTTTTTTAACACTTTTAACACTTTTTGGTAACGTTTTGGTAACAATTGGTAACATTTTTTTTTTATGTTTTTGTGTAGCTAAATGTCTTTCCCAATTTCCTTTTTTAGACGTATTAAAGTCACAACACAAACAATAAAATTTTGGCTCTTTTTGGCTCTTTTTGCTCTTTTTTGGTAACATTTTGGTAACATTTGGTAACATATATAATAAATGTCCATTTTATTTTTAAGTAATTTGGGGTAAAATATAAGTCCGTAGTGCCTTTTTTTAAGCTATGGTCACAAAAATTTTGTACTACTTTTCAAAAAATCCCTACAAGATGCTCTAAGTCAGAAAATGACCTAAAATTCCGAAAAAAGTTATTTGAAAAAATCGATTTTGGACATTTATTTTTGTCCATAGTAATGTCCAAAAGTGATATACTCGATGACTTTTTTATTTTAAAAGTTGCATTTTTGATTTTATCAAGATATTTTAAAGTTACTTAGAAATTTAACACCTTATTATGTAATGAAAAAGAAGAAAGCAATTCCAAAAGCTTTAAGAGAACAGGTTTGGAGAAAATATATTGGAGAGAAATTTAAAAATAAGTGCCATATTTCTTGGTGTAAAAATACAATTACTGTCTTTGATTTTCATGTTGGTCATAATAAACCTGAAAGCAAAGGAGGCAAGCTTGTAATTTCTAACCTTAGACCTATATGTAGTAGATGCAATCATAGTATGGGAGCTAATTATACTATAACACAGTGGCAAAAACTAGGAGGATCAGATACGAAATGTTGTATAATATGTTAAATCACTTAAAAAACATATTATATATTAGGGTATATGTATCGGTCTAATACAGAAAAATATCAATATTTACCTCAATTTGAAGATTATGTAAAAGATAAAGTGGAAAAAAAGGAAGCAATTCTACTTGTTGCACAAAATGATATTACTTTTAGTAAATTAGCACAATTAGCAACAGTAGGAAATGCTATTTTACCTTCAGGATTAAAGGTTCCTGATGGAAATTGGAAAATTGTAAATCAATATTTAGTCAAAGATTATGATAATGACTTACCTAACTAATATCTATAATTAGGAACTAATTCTAATTTTTCCTTTAAGAATTTCCGACGGTCTTCTTCTAAATCAGCATCGAATTCATCTGTGAAAAGTTCATCATAAACTTCTTTGGTTTTTTTATATTCATATACTTTCAAAGGATAACTGATTGCTTTACATAATTTTGATAGCAAATTTCCCATTTATTTGCATTATTAGATATATTTTTTTTTCTACATTTTTCCTTTAACCTTTCATAGTTATAATTCGTTGCGTTTTCCTTATGAAGTCTGTAAGTCAAAACTATAGATAAAGTATTTCCCATATAAATATAGCAGTGAAATTAATTAATCTATAAATAATGTATAATGAAGTTTAGTGATGTAGCATTAACAGTCTTAATCGTAATGGTTATTGTTATTTTAGTTTTTTTACTTTCTAGTAAAAATCCAAAACAGGGTGTAGTAGCACCATTAGTAGTTCCTGTGAGAACTTTTTTTGGTTATTTAGGTGGTCATGGTAAATCAACCACTATAAATATAGTTGGTGGTGGTTCTTCTAGTAGTTCATCAAGTAGTTCATCAAGCGGATCACCAGCATCTCCAGAACCTCCAGTATCTCCAGAACCTCCTGTGCCTCCCGTTCCTGAAACAGACCCATTTTCAAATTACGCAGCATATTAAATTGAATTATATTAAATATAAATTAATATAATTATAAAGAATGAAGCAAACAACAGGAAAAAACAGAAATACGATCGATAAATTCTATACGAATCCTAGTATAGTAGAAAAATATATAGATAAATTTCAACCTTATTTAGAAGATGATGATTTAATAATAGAACCAAGTGCTGGAAGTGGGGTATGGACATCACCATTACATATGTATAATTTGATAGCATTTGATATACAACCTGAAGGGGAAAATATTCAACAAATGGACTTTTTACAGGTAGATTTGAATGCATTTCAAAGTAATTTACATTTTATAGGGAATCCACCATTTGGACGCCAATCTAGTTTGGCCCGTAAGTTTATAAAACATATAACAAGTTGTGATCGAACAAAAACAATCGGTTTTATATTACCAAAAAGCTTTAAAAAAGATAGTTATCAGAAGACATTTCCACCAAACTTTCATTTAGTATATGAGGATGATGTAGAGAAAGATGCGTTTTTAGCAAATGGAAAACCTTATGATGTTCCGTGTGTATTTCAAATATGGATAAAACGCGATTATGAACGTGAAATACCTGTAAAATTGGAACCAAATGGATTTAAATTTGTAAAAAAAGGAGAAAATCCAGATTATTCACTGAGACGTGTAGGTGTATATGCTGGAACTATTAGTAAAGATATAGAAGATAAAAGTGAACAAAGTCATTATTTTATAAAAGTAGAAAAAAATAGTGACTTATTTGTAGTGAAATATCAGTATATAATATGGGAATTTAATAATACAGTGGGACCACGTTCTATTAACAAACAAGAATTTATCAGAGAAATTAACAAGTTAGTTTCTCTCTAATCCATTTTCGTATATTTTCGTTAGTAGGTTGTAGCATTTCTAGTAAGCCGTTCAAATATAAAGCACTTTGTTTTTCACTAGTATTTTCATCATCCATAATAAGCAATGAATTATATATAATTTTTAATAAACGTTTATCATAAATATTTTTGATATTTTCAAATACAGTATCAATATTGATAGATTCAGTTGTGGTATCTTTAAAAAGATCAGGGGACTCTAATTCTAATACATTCTTGTAAAGTGCTAAAGTATGAGTAATAGCAGTTTGTTCTGTTTGTGAATAGGTTTGAATAAGTTTATCAATACCTCTAACAGCGTTATTAAGTATAAATGTAAAGATTTTATTATTGGTTTCATCATTTTTATACCATTTGTAATACCTGCGAATTGCATGAAAAAGATAGTATAAATCATTTTGTGAGTCACTATTATACCATCTCCATATTCCCTGGCTCCATGTAGGAGGATGTAAATGTAATATATTATCACTAACAGATACTTTAGTCCCCAGAGGACTATATGTTAATAAAGATAACTGAACCATCACTTGGAGGGGTTCCAATATCATATCACTTCTTTCTTTTCGACTACTGAGTTCCATATTAGAAGTACTTATCTTTTTATTTTTAAACTTTTTAGCGTATTTATAAATTTTATATCCCCCTTTAATTGCTGAATATCCGGTAATTAATGCATTCATATAAAATACTTAAAGAAAAAACAAGAGTTCAATATAATGGATTATGCTGAAAATAGTAAATTAATGGAAGAAGATATGGATGAATTGAAGGAATTTATGTTTCCTCTGGACGATGTGCGTATAAAAGATTTTATGTTATTATCAACCGAAGATCAGTTAAATGCTATTAGTTTGGGGTCATTTTTGTTAAAAGAAGGAAAAACACGTTATATGAATATGAAATCAGGTGAAAATATTCAATTAATAGAACAATTAAGAAAGGAGTGCGAAGATAAAATTTTAAACAAAGAGCTAAATGTAATTAAGTTACGTGAGGATATGAGAAAGTTAAAAAACGATCACGTAAAGGAAGTAAGTGAAATAACTCGTGAAATAACAGAAAAAACGAAAGCAAGATATCAAAAGCAATGGAATGATAAATTTGACGAGTTAAATAACCAATTGGAAGCAACAAAGGAAAAAATGAAAGGATTAATTGATACACGAATAGAACAAAATAACAAAAATAATGCTCAATTATTGAATATGCAACAACAGTCAATACAGGAAAAGGATGAAATGCGTCGTGGTTATGAGGAAAAGATGGATGAATTACGTGGTAAAATAGAACAAATTGTTATACTTTCATCAAATTCAACAAAAAAGGGACAAGAAGGTGAAGATTGGACTTATAACGAATTATTACGATTGTTTCCTGAGGCTATGGTAGAAGATACACATGCTCAAGGAGGACGCGGTGATTTCATTATAAGAGATAAATATGTGGGAATGGTAGATTCAAAGAAATTTAAAGGAAATGTTCCAAAACGTGATATTATAAAATTTAAAGCAGATATGGAAAATAATAATGAATATCAATATGGGTTATTGTGTGCAACAGATCATGGTATAGCAGCCAAGAGTGATTTATTACTGGAGTTTGTGGCGGGTAAGCCAATAGTGTATATTCATAAAGCACGAAATAATCCACAAAAAATCTTAATGGCTTGTAATTTATGTAGATTAATTCTTAAAAATATGGAATGTTTTGATGTGGCTAAAGAGGAAAATCAGTTAATAATAAAGGAAAAAACGAAATCACTTGTGAAAATCAAAAAAAGGATGCTAAAGAAAGTTCAAGATTTTAGTGAGAGCATGATAGATTTAATGGATACCCAATGGAATGAATTAGATGTAGTTCTTAAACAAATTAATGTGAAGTATTAGTATATGTGGTATTTTTGCAAATATAAAGATTCTTTAGGAAAACCAAAAGAAGGCCTACATTCATATAGAGTATTTAATATAGCGATTGTGGATGTTTTACTTACATTTCTATTAGCAAAATTTATCCAGTATTACATAATGGAGAAGACAGAATTCAGTATAATACTTTTTGTATGCTTCATAGTAGGAATAATAATTCATCGAATATTTTGTGTAAAAACACAGGTGGATAAATTATTATTTGGATAGTTATTTTCTATTTTTTCTAGTTTTTTTGTTTAATAGTGATTTGTATAATTTTTCTAATTTTTTTGCGTTTAATTTTTCTAGTTTATTCGTAATATTTTTACCTTTCTGTTTTTTTATGGTTTTTCGTATGGAAGATTTATACGTTTTTCCAGATTTATAAAATAAATGAATTCTTCGTACAAGTTCTTTTTTGAGTTTTTTATGTTTTTCATTACTAGTCTTGAAAGAAGAAGGATATGTTCCATCGTCCATCAATTTATATATAATGAAACTGTCGAGAGATTCGACTACTCTTTTTCCAAATTGGTCAGCTCTCCATATAGTTTTTTTTGTTTCGGTAATATTACTAAATCCATCTTTTAATTTATTATTTGACATCTATATATTATATAAAAAAAAATATTTTTACATAATATATTATGTATTCTTATAATTATAGTTGTAAAATAGTATTAGTCGGTGAGTGTTTTGTCGGTAAGACAGCATTAACACAGCGATTAATATATGATATGTATAATGAAAAATCAAATCCTACGATAGGAGTAGATTATTCGACAAAAATATTCAAAATGAATGATAGTAGGTTGGTAAAATTACAAATGTGGGATACGGCAGGTCAGGAAAATTTTATAAGTTTAATAAGAACTTACTACAAAGATGTAGGTGGTGCTATAATAATGTACGATGTGAAAGAAAGGTCATCGTTTGATAGGGTTGAGTTTTGGTATAATGAATTGAAGAAGAATTCAGGAGAAGATTATCCAATATTAATATTAGCTAATAAAATAGATGAAATTAGAATGGTAAATAGTTTTGAGGGTCAAGAATTAGCAAAAAGATTAAATTGCTTATATTCTGAAATAAGTATAAAAACCGGTCAAAATACATTTAATTCAATAAAGAAGTTTACAGCTCATTTATATAGTAAAAGGGAAGAAATAGTAGCATTTAAGGAAAGTCCATTAGATGATCTTCGTATAAAATTATCAAATACCACACCAAAACCAAGGGAACAGTTTTACGAGTGTTGTATTATATCTTAAAAATTGAAGCATTGGAGCTTAGAATTAATAGTCATAACTATGAACAATGTTTTATACTGTAAAGTATTTTGATTGTCCGATATGTTTAACTTCAAAGAAATTAAAAAACAGCACAAATTGTAAAAAATGTAAAAATACACACATATGTAATGCTTGTATGTTAAATATGTGTGAAAAGGGATTATCCAATAAATGTCCTATTTGTCGCCAAACAGAATGGAAAAAACAAGTTTTAAAGAAGAATTCTATATTACCATTATCTAGTTCTAAGGTTATTAATACTATTAGGATAGTAGATGAAAGAGGTGGTGTAATAGGGGAACAAGAAATAAAAGGTTGTATATGTTATTGTAATTGTTATTGTTTTAAGAATGTAATGCAAACAATAGTGAGTATATTTTCATATATTATTTTGAGTTGGTTTTTAGGATTTATTGTTATTTGTGTTTTAGGTAATAATTTTAGACCACACGATCCTGAACATACAATATTACTAGCTTGGTTGCCTTTTGTAATAGGTATTCCTTGTCTAACAGGATTAATATGTTGGTGTGGCAGATGTATATGTGAACAAAGATTTGAAAAACCAGTAGAAGATTTTGTAAAATTAACTTGTTGTCCAAATTAAAATTGATAAAGTTGGTTAATAATAAGAGAAAATGACCAATCTCTATCATTAAGATTAACTTCAAACCCTTTATCATTTAATAGACGAACGTTAAATTTTCTCAACTTTACAGGTCCAAAATAAACACGTTTAGTTTCTTCAGGTTTATCATTTTTAAATGAAATGATTTGATTACTATCCCTAGGTGGATTATTAATGGGTATTCTTAATAAAATATCAGGAGAATTAGGGGAAGTATATCTAGGTTTTCTATTACTTGTTGTATTAGCTTGTATCATTTGAGCTACAGAATATTGTTGTTTTACAGTTAAATTACTTATTAAATCATTATTAAGATCATTTTCAGCACATCCTCTAGAAGATGGTGGTCCTGCTACATCAACGCATAAATAATCAGGGTTGTCGTGATATCCAGGTTGATATCGGTTTCCACTATTGTCGCCTGTTCCATAATCAAAAATAGAAGTATTCATAGATTGTGCTTTGTAATATCCAGGTAATGTAAAATTATTAGTAGTATTATCAATTAATGAAATTAGATCTTTATTAGGTTTATTATTATTATAATCATCAAGTGTTAATAATAAATATTTTGATCCATATATATTTATAGTAGATTGTGCTTTTTTAACTGGATCGGTCTGGGTCAATGTTGTACTTTGATTTCTAAATCCTAAAAGCCATCCTAAATTATAATTAATTTTATTACCAGGTTTCGGAGGCTCTAATAAAGAATCAGATGTTTTTCTAGAAGGTGCGGCACAAGCTGAACCCTTTGAATCTTCTATAAACCATTTTAAAGTAATTTCTACATTTTGATTTTGTAAATTGGTAATTGTAACTTTATTAGAATGTTGTAAATAATTAAAGTGAAGGTAAGTGCTAATATCGTGTATTGACAGCGTATCATCTGTTGCGTTTGTGAGTGCTGTATTTATTTCATCAACTAAAAGACTAGCATTAGAATAGTTTCCTTCTGGTATAATCACGTTTAATGTTTTGGTAAATGGAGGCGATGCTCCAGATATATCTACTTGAAACCTATTTGTTCCATAATCTTCAGTAAATACATACCAACTATAAGGTATTTCTACATTATCAACAGTAATATCAACTACATTTGTTAATGGTTGATTAAGATTAACAGTATAATTAGTAGAAGTATAGAGCCTAATTTGTGGATTAGGAGTAAGTAATGAAGTATCAGGATCTTGTATTCCTGAACAGTTCACAGCAGAGGGGTCTAAAATTTCTCTATAATGAGAGTCAAAATTAACTATTCTTTTAATAGTTTTGCGTTGAATGGGATTTTTATCTCCTTGAACTGTTCCTTGAATAGCCATTTTATCTTGTATGGTTTGTTTAACGCGTCCAATAATATTTGATTGTTCATTTAATATAAGATTTTTTTCTGGAAATTCTTTATTTTGATATTGTTTTTTTAAAACATTAGTTGCTTCACTATCATCATGTTCATATGCTTCTTTCCATGTTTCTTTATTAAAATCATCAAATTGTTTCTTAAGTTTTTTGGCGGCCATTTCTAAAAAAGGAAATATTTTGTCTTTTTTTTTGTTATTTCTTAATTCATATTTAAGTTTTTTAATTTTTTCGTCTATTATATCTTTATTTATAGGTGCTTCTGGTGTTAAATTTAAAATTCCTACCAAGTCTTCTGTATTATATTGGTTAATATCAAATGTTTTCTTGTTATTTTGAGAGTGTTTTATCTGATTATTTCTTTCTTCATTAAAACTATTGAAATTCATCTTATAATATATTAAGTTATATTTTATAAATAAAAATACGTATAAAATATAATATTGTTAGTGCCTTTTATTTAGTTCTTTTTATATGGTTCCTTTATTTTATTGATAATTTATCTTCCTGTAGAACCAATTCCACCAGCTCCACGTTCTGTTTCTTGTAAATTATTTGCGAGTTCTACACTAAAATCGTAGTCTAATCCAGGCATACATACTTGAGTTATTCTGTCTCCTTTGTTAATTGTTACGGGATTATCTGTAGTATTTAAAAAAGCAGCCATAAGATTTCCCCTATAACCACAATCGATAATACCTACTGAATTTACAAGCATAATTCCACGCTTACTTACACTTGAACGAGCATACATATAATAAGGACTTGGTTTTTCGGTAGTAATATTTCCCATTGTTGGACTTTTTGATGTTTTAGTAACAGAACATTTTGCTTTCATATCAATAAGTAAAATTTTTCCTGGTAGAATAGTTACAGTATCTGGTACAAATAAATCAAAACCAGAGTCTGGATGTTTATTTGAAAAACGTGTATTATTTAATTTAGTAATTTTTGATTTATATAAATCAACAATTACATTATCAACATTATCTAAACAAAGTTTTACACGATAGGTGGGAACAATATTATGCGCGCGACTATTCATCATATTATGGGCGAGACTACTCATTATATATGCTATTATCATCTTATTTTTAAATTCGTTTGAAAAATGATTAATATAAGTATTTCTCATGAAAATTGAATTATAAACAAAAATATAAATATATAATAATTAACATGTCATCAAAAATACAGTGTAACTCCGATTGCCAAATCTGTTGTGAACAGTTTAACAGATCAAGCCGTTCCAAGACGGTTTGTAGTAAATGTAATTTGGAAAGTTGTAAAAAATGTATAAGACAATATTTAATGGGACAACTAACAGATGCTCATTGCATGGGATGTAAGCAAGGATGGTCCAGAGAAGAAACTATGAAGTCTATTGGAAAATCATATTTTAATAAAGAATATAAACTTCATAGAAGAGAATTAATGTATGAAACAGAAAAGTCAAGATTTCCTGAAACGATGCCTGTTGTGGAAGTAAGAGTAAAACAAAATATAATTAGGGAAGATATTAAACAGATTGATATTGAGCGTGATATATTAAAGGAAAAACTTATTAGACTTGAGTATAAAAAGAGACAGAAAAGAAATGAATTAGAAATAAGTTATAATGGTGGTAATGAAGAAAAAGAAAAGAAGGTATTTGTTAAAAAGTGTCCAGTTGATGATTGTGAAGGTTTCTTATCATCATCATGGAAATGTGGTATATGCTCTACTTGGGTATGTCCAGATTGTTTTGAAATAAAAGGAAAAACAAGTGATGAATTAACTAAACAACAGTTAGACGCTCAACATACTTGTGATCCAAATAGTTTGGAGTCGGCAAAATTAATTAAGGCGGAAACAAAAGGGTGTCCTTGTTGCGGTGTTCCTATCTTTAAAATATCAGGATGTGACCAAATGTGGTGTACTTGTTGTAAAGTAGCATTTTCTTGGAGAACAGGAATGAGAGTAAATGGTGTTATTCATAATCCACACTTTTATGAATTTCAGCGACAGGGAGGTGGTGCTGTTATAAATGCTCCAAATGCTCAAATTTGTGGAGGAATTCCAGATCATCGTAGTTGGAATGATAGACTAAGAGCAATATTTGGGGAAAATAGTCATGGTGGAACTTATAAAAGATATAGAGGATATGGTAATAATAGACGTGAAGTATTTGGACCATTTGAACAGCATAAAAAGCATATATTTGAATGTTTAATACATCTTTATCAAAATTCAGAATATTTTAAACCAAATTATTATTTATGGTGGGAAACTCGTGATAGTAAAGACAGTTATGTTGATATTGTTAATAATTATGCTAATGGAATTCCTAAAAAACAAATACGACTTCCTAGTTTCTTTACATGTTTATCACAATTTCATAGAGGAGCAAATCATTTTATGGATACAGAATTGGGAGATTTACGAAGACAATTAAATCTTAATAGAGACAATCAAGATTTACGTGTAAAATTCCTTATGAAGAAAATTACCGAAGAAAATTTTAAAATTACATTAATGAAACGTGATAAACAAAATGATAAAAAAAGGCATATTTTGGATGTATTTGAACTGATGGGAGCAGTTTATACAGAAGTATCTATATCTATATATAATATTATGACTACATTTGCTAGAGAAATAGGTCCTAGACCAAGGTATCCGACCGCGATCGATCCCCGTGAAGGACCTGTGGTAAAAGACTATAAAAACTATTTCACTAATTTAATGACGAATAAGGAAAAGATGGTAGGGTTATTTAAAATGTGGTCAAATATTAGTGAAGAATTTCAAAAATTTGAGAGGGTGCGTATATATTGTAATAACCAATTATGTAAAATAGGAAAAGCGTATAATAATGGAATCACCATTATAGATGCGAATTTCTTTACACCAAAAATAAATATTCAAGAAATTAAAGTTGAAATGAAAAAACCTGATAATATAAAAGGATTATTTTATCCTCTAGTAAAAAATGGAAAAATTGTTTATCATAATAATAATTATGGTAAATTAAAATATATTTGAGAAGAATTTTAAAACAATATTTAATAATATTAAATTTTTTTTTATTCCTGTACAAATATGTCCCTTTTTGACTTGAAAACATATTTTACATTTCTTTTCTAATGGAACTAATTTCACTCTTTTTCCAGGACATACATGTCCTTTTTTAATTTTTCCACAAATTTTACATCTATAAACACGTTTTTGGATTGGTCTATTATAGTATTCTGCTTGTGATATTCTATCACTTGTTAAAATAGTACAACCATTTCCTCTTTTAAAATGATGTGCTCCTCGAAATAACATATTTTCTAAAAATAATATCATATCTTTATGTATTTCTAGTAAGTTTTCTCTTGTAATATGGTTCTTTCCCTTATATACATATTGATTATACACCTCTTCTTCATAAATTCTGCTTCTATTTGTGGGTTTTGTTATATTTTTAATAAGTCCAATTCCCATTATTTTATTTTTATCATTATTCATTTCCATAACAAATATATATGAACCCTTATTAACAGTATTAGTAACTTTTGTATCTAGTCCATATATACATCCTTTATGATTTTTTCTAGCCTTCCATTCCAGATTTTCTTGATATGTTTTATTTGTAAATCTAACGGTTCCTATATGGAAGGGTTTATCTTTATACATTGATTGTATAAGGATATTAATAATTGTTATTTAAATCAATTTTTAATTTTATTTGATAATTCAAATAACTTAGTGCTAATATTAGATTTATTGCTATCTTTTAACAATTCCAGTTCGTGAGGGTTTGTGGTATATAAATCAATAATTTTTTCTCTAAAACCAGAATATTCTATATAATAATTGTTAGCTATATTTTGGAGTTGTTTATTTTTCTTCTCTAATTCTTTGGGAAATTTTCCTAATGCTCTATAAGACTTGGCGTATTCTTTAGTTTTATTCAAATGCATCAGTAATATAAGTAATGAAGGTAGAAAATTAATGTCTTTATTGTCTAGAATGGCTTTTAAATGTCTAGCATTACAACTAAGAAAAGATCCATAAATATTTTCAAATTTTGCTTTAACACGTTTCATTTGTTTAGTTTCATGTAATTTAAGTCTTCTAATTGCTGTATTATCTAGTGCTGCTCTTAGTAAAACCGCTGTATTATGGTCATTATGTTTCATTGCGTGTTCAGCTAATGAATAATAAAACAATAAGTTTTTAGAAATTTTGCGTTTTTTATTCAGTTTTCCATCCGTTACTAAAATAAGATATACAAGATTAACAACCGCGTTATTAAAAAAGTTAGGTATATTTTTAATGGATTTATTATCTAAAAACGAGTAAAGGCTAAGGGTGCCGTCTCTAAATTTTTCTTCTGATTTTTCTAGTTCGACATCAAAGTTAGTAGTAAAAAGTTTATAAAAAAGACCTCTAATACAATTTTTGGTAAGTTTTTGTGTTTTTTGTGGTAATTCTTCTTCTTCTTCATTTTGTAAACATAGGTTAAATAAAGTCAATCCGTCTTTACTCAAGGCTCTTGTTTTCTTTGTTCTTCTTAATGCCATGTATTATAAAAAAATTAAATAATTTTTCTTTATGTATTAATCAGGTGTAATATTTAGCTGGTGATATAATTTATAACCTGGTGTAATATAATTTGTTTTATAATCACAAGTTTTACACTTATTTATTTCTCCGAAATCATCTACATAGACAATTTTTTTGATCCCTATTTTTTTTATTACAGCAGAACAATTAGAACATGGGTGTGAATGTGCTGATTGATACGGAGTTGATGGGCGATGTCTTGCGATATAAATAGTTAATTTTCTCATTTTTCTTTTAAATTTCTTATTGCTAAACCCACGACCCTTTTAAATTATTTTTGAAGTAATAAGGGAAGAGCTTGTGAATACAAGCTACTTCGGCGTGTCCAGAACATTTAATTTGATCACCATATTTGGAACGATGATTATTAATATTAATACCTAATATTTTACTACCACGGCAAATAGCAGCCGCAACTCTTGTTTGTTGTGTTGATTCGCTGGCGGCAGCCAACAACCTACCGATTATCTTTTGTTGTGTTTGAGACATACTTAATATTATTAGTGTAATGCTATTACCATGCTAATTTTTCTATTCAATTTTCTAAAACTATTTAGAAACTTGGTATGTAAAATATGTAAATGGTTGAATATGACCCAAAAAATGAAACTGAAGAATACGTTACAGCTGTTCCTGTAACTGTTCCTGTAACTGTTCCTATTAGAGTTCCTCGAGTTCCTGTGCCTCAATTAGATATAAGTGATGATATGATTAAAACTTATAATTATAGACGAAGCGTCATGTGGTTTTCAGGAATAGATATATTTTTTTCTGCTATTTATTGTTTATATGCTCCATATTTTTTAATCCCATTACTCATAGGATTAACAGGTTATTATGGTGCTAAAAATTATAATATTCGTTTAGTCCAATGTTATTTTGTATATTGTGTATTAGTAAATATTATTGGACGATTAGCATATTTTTTTGTTTATTATCATAGTTTAGATGGTCAGTCGCAAAGTCAACACATGTTTGATTTTATTTGGGTGATGCTTGCTACTGTGATAAGCATATGGGTATGTGAAATTATCTATAAATTTATAAAATATTATGGAAAATTAAGTGAACGTGAAGTGTTATTTCTTAAACAGAACGCCCATCCTAATTACGTTCATAGAAGATTTTATTATGTTTAACGGCGTCTTCGGCGGCGTGTTTTACGTTTTCTTCTACCTCCTTGTCTTTTTCTTTTAGTTCCACGTATTTTTTGTTCTGCTAGCCTAGTTCTAGCGTTAAGTGATTTATATTTACCAACTGGTTTTCTAGCTTTTTGTTGAGGTATTCTATTAAGTAGTCTTTTTTGTGCTTGTAGTGCTTTTTTACGAAGAACTTTTTTTTTCATAGGAGTAACAGGTGTTCCATCTGGTCCAAAATTTCCTTGTCCTTTTGTAGCCAAGTGTAATAATCTAGCATCTGCTTTTCTTTGTAAATAAGCTGCTTCCCCTTGATCTCCTAATGATGCTTTGTATTTATTAGCATGAAACTTTCCACTAACTAAGTCTTTATGTATTTTACTATATTCACCAGCTTTTTTAGTTCTTTTGCGTGCTCTTTTTTTAGTGCTTCTTTTTCTGCTACGTTTTTTGTATGATTTTTTCATATATATAATCATAATATAATATATATGAAAACAAGAAGGAAAAATAGATCCAGAAGAAATAAAACGCGTAAATTACGTGGAGGGGGAAATAAGTCTAAGAAAGTGAAGGAAATTGTAAAAATATTTCAACAATATCCTGATATATTTCCACGTGGTTACTTTAGATTTTTAACAGGAACTTTAGATAAACATGAGAAGAATGGAACATTAATATACAGAAATGGTGTAGTATTAACTTATACTAAATATAAGGTTTCGGTTAACAAATATAAGTTTAAAATAAAACCAGGAGATATTAAGATTAATCAGCTTGTAAATAAGAATCAAGGTAATGGAAAAGCAAAGAAGCTATTTATGTCTTTCATGAAGAAGCATAAGAAAACCAATTTAATATTAGATGTTCGTTCAAATAATAAGAAAGCAATACGATTTTACAGAAAAAATGGTTTTAAAAAGGTAGATGAAACAAGCTTTGGAAAATCTATGAAAGGTATTATAATGGTGCGCAAGGCAGATTAAAAGAATTCATAATGTTTTTTGGTATGTTTTTCGATAAAATTTCTCTCCAACTCACTAATTTGGAAAAAGTTATAAATGGATTGAAGAGAAATAGTTTCAGGAAAGTTAGGTATATTACATATATCAGGAATGAACTCGAATATATGACGTTCTAGATATTTCATTCTATATCTGGTTGACTCAAAAAGTTTCACAAAAAAATTATTGGAGAGAAATTTATATATTTTTAATAAATCTTGCTTGTCTTTTTTTAATATAACATAATTATCTCTATTGGAGATACCAAATAATCCATCAAGGTCAGGATACGGAAATCCGTGCATTTTATGAGCTAATACAACTTTGGGTATTCCACAATAACTACAGGGTATATTAGAAAAGTTAACAGCTAATTGTGGTTTCAGGCCATTAAGTCTACAAGATTTAATATTAGGATAACCAGTTTTTCCGTTTAAACTAGGTCCAATTATAAGATCTTTATAACCAGGTCTCATTGATGTTTTAATAACTTTTATGGAGCCATATTTCATTACGTATGGTTTAAATTTATTAATTATACTAGCATAACAAAGTGGAATACTACAATGAGCATAATTGAATGGTATATAAGATTGGAGTATGTTATCATAAAGCAGGGTTTTGTGAGTGGATGGTTTATTTTGTAATAAAAACATACTAGTTGGAGTTTGGGCATTTCCATGAAAGGCCTTATTAGTTTGGGTATTATCCAATGTGATTATTTTAAGTATTTCAAATTGTTTCATATAATTATGAAAGAAGTAGTCATTTTTCATCCATATAGAAGGTGTGATAAATGCTAGTAATCCATTGGGTTTAAGTAATGAAATGGAATGTTTAATGAAAGAGCACCAGGCATTTTTACCATCAAGTTTTTTTTGTAGTTTTTTATTTGTAGGTGTCTTGCTTGAACCATTAATATTAAATGGAGGATTTCCAATAATACAATCAAACTTTTGATTTAAATCAAGGAAATTCTTAAATGAAATATTATTTTTCTCTCCAAATATTTTTGTTAGAACTTTTTTATGTTGAATATTAATTTCATTTATAAAAATATTATTGGTTATTATATGTTTACTTCTTGAATCATTATTTGTTATAACACTTGCTAGTCCATTATATAATCTTTTATATAGAACCATAGGAAAGTATCCTCTTCCTGAACATGGATCTAACCAAGTAATATCGGGATTACTATAATAATTAGGAGGAATAAGGTCAAGTATTTTATGTATTAAATTAAAATCAGTATGAACTTCACCGTAAAGGGCTTTATTATTATTAGATACATCAAAAACTTGTTTAAATGTATTTAATTCAAGATGTTGAATAGACATTAATAAATAGTTATAAATAATTATAAGTATTTATACTAATTTTTTGTGTAAAAAATGGGCAATATAGTAATTTTGAAGATAAAGCATAGCGTCTTTTAAAAATGAAGAAAGTTGTTTCTTTCTAGTATCATCTATAGTTTCTATATCAAAAATAGTATCTTTGACCTTTAAAGCTTGTTTATGAATATCATCAAACTTATAATTTTGTTTTAAATTAAATAAATCTTCTAATTCTTTCTTAGAGTATTGTAGTATATTTAATTCAAGATTTAAATCAGTCATATATTATATATCTTGATTTTTAAAATATTTATTGAGGGTTTCTATGGTCCAAAATTGGATAGCGACAGCAGGTCCGGTTTTGATATAGGTAGCACCAAGACCTCTGTAGAAGCCTGTAATTCCTTCTGTTTTGAAAATCTTTCTACAGCAATCAAATATGCCGTTATATCTGGGAACAGATTTATCAAAACCTTGTAATTGTAGTCTTCGTCTAACAAGATCGGTAGGATAAGTAATACTAACAGAAAAGGTTCCAGCGAAAGCCCCTGCGAAGAGTTTGCTATCAAATGGTGTATTTTTAATGGTTTTATTAATATAATAATAGGAAGTATATTGAATTCCACTAAATCCACCAAATCCATACATGCTCATTTTACATCCTTGATAAAGTTGTTTTGGTGGTATTTTTCTTAATGCGTCAAATATTCCTTTATATTTATTTTTATTAGTTTGGAGAGATAAATAAGTTCTTGTAGTTTCTAATGGATATGTAATCAACATGCTTGTAAATCCAGAACAACATCCACTAACAAAATTAAGAATATTATCATTATGAATGTATTTTTCATTTATTTTTTTAGTTTTACGAAATACGGCATAATTAATGGAAAGCTGGGGAAATACTCTAACGCAATTAGTACCATTACCTTTCCAAAAAAATCTAAGTCCTTCTTTTTTAAAAACATCAGAAAGTGTAGAATTGGGTATAAATCTATTTTGTCTCTGTAATCTATTAAGTTCTATTGGCGCTACTATACTTCTACTAACTATTCCACCAATACCCCCAATAAGTAAATCTGTAATCATTTTATATTATACATATTATGTCTTAATCTTTATTTATTTTTCCTAAATATTTTTGAAAAGCAGGATTTAACCATTGTTTATAACAATCATCACAACAGAATCCATAATGATTATTTAGCATTATTGCTCTTCTTTCGTAATCATCAAGTGAATCTACAAAACAAAAACAACCTGAACAAATCAAATTATCTATAAATTCAACTTTTTTATTTTTTTCTATTATTTTTTTATTACTACTATGTTGTAGTGGCTTATTTTCGGTTCTCCATAAACATTCAAAATTAAACAAATTATAAAAATCCATAATATATAATAATAACTATTTAAATTTTAAATAATAATTATAAGTAGATGATGAATGGAGAAGCAGAAATGAGTAAATTTATAAAAAAGAATAGTTATGTAGTGATATTTCCGGACCGACATATAGAATTATATGGAAATTTGCGAAGTTTGGGAAAGGATATAAGCATCGATAGTAGTACAATTTCAAAAAAATTAAGTCGTGGAGAGAATTATTTTGTTCCAAAAGGAGGAGAATTTATATTTTATATAACAAAAATCAGTTAATTTATCTTTTATTAACACTCGGGGGCCAAGAGTATTCTCCTGTATTTTGGGTACTGAAACAATCAGCTTTAAGATTATCTTGAAGTGATAATTCATGACCATATGAATCATTACGTGGTATACATTTGCGTGGTTCACCCTTTTCTTGTATATTTTCATCCATAAGCATAATAGCCATTGCGGAATAATTATGAAGGTCGATCAATGTATCTCTGATAGATTCGGTTTTAACAAGATTAACGCCATTATTAGTAACACTAGAAAGTCTATTGATTTTATCACCCATTCTAATAATAACTCCAACAGGACCAAAATCGGCAAATGAATCGCCATAATCTTTATTTTTCTTTTCAAAAAGCTTTGCCGCTTCTAATTGAACTGTTTTTAATTGAGATAATCTATCCATATAAATATATTTATTGTATTTGTTTTAAATATATTTATTAATCCTTAATGTTGGAGTCTTTCTTTAATACGGCTAATAAAACGTGACTAGTTTCAATGATTTTATTATAAGCACTCGAAGTATTTTGTATAGTAATATTCATTTTTTCTAAACTTTTGTTTTTTTTAACCAAAGAAGCTTCTACTTTGGTTTGTTCGTTTTGTAATGATTGTATTTTAGCTTTTAAATGGGTATTAATAGTTTCATCTCTTTTAATTTTTTTTACTAATTTTTTACGTTTATCTTTTAATGTGGATAGATTATCAACAAATTCATTATTAAATCTATTTAATGACTCTTGTTGAGAATGAGAAGTATTATTATCTTTATTAGACATATTATATATTATAAAGAGAAAACTTGAAATACCAAAAAATATAATTAACAAGAACCACATCTTTTCATGCCTCTAAAAATCACCCCTTTTTTACGCGCTAAGTATCTATTGTAGCTATTATGTTTAACGTCAACACCATTATCACGTCCAGGAACAGAATAAATTCTAGCTTTATTACCTCTTGCGTAGCCAGTAATACCTAGAGGAACAGAACTATCTTGATCTCCAGGTCCACCTATATTAGTATAACTATCATTAGGAGTTCCAATCTGTATATTTTTAGCCAATGTGCCTTTATTAATTGTATTATTTACCGTAGTTAAGGAACCTTTGGCTAAAATATGCATAGAAGAATATTGTTTGATACGTCTGCTATTCAATAATCCACCATAAACAGTTCTTTGTGAATTGGTGGAAATAGGATCACCATTTGAAGAATTATACTCGGGATCAGTATTACCGAATTGTGGATAGGTTGGATCAACCCAATTTGTTGGAAGACATTTTTTGGGACAAGGATTACCATTTATACAAGAACCGAATAAATCACCACTCATTTATATATTTATAATATTATTAAAATACTTAATAAAATGATAAATAAATTGATTTAATAATTACTATATAATAATAAGTATCAAATGCATAAATGCGGTAATTGCGGATTAAGTGCGAGAACAAAGAAAAAATTAAAAGAACATGAAATGTTATGTAAATTAGAAATGGGAGATATAGTATTAGATGAGGTGGTTCCAACAGAAAGACAAATATGGACACTCTTACAGAAACTATCAAATCAAAACGAAATATTAGTAAAAAGGGTAGAAGAATTAGAACGTGTAGTCCATAAAGATATAAAAAAAATTAATATAACGGAATGGTTGAATAAAAATATCAAAATAACACTTACTTATAGCGACTGGTTGAAAGACCTTAATATTACACAAACACATTTACATCAAATATTTAACGAAACGTGGGAAAAATTTATAGAAGAATTTATAAAATTAGAATGTAGTAATAATAATTTACCCATTAAATGCTTTAATCATAAGAAAAATAATATATATATTTACGATAAAAAATGGAAAAAGGCAACGGAAAAAGACTTAGTAAAAATATTTAATAAATTTCAAAATAAAGTATTGAAGGAAAGTATAAAGTGGGAAAAAGGTTTAAGTTATGATCAAAAATTTGGTAGTGGAAGTATGAGTTTTCTAAAAAAAAATGATAAAATTTTAGTAAGTAATACAAAATTAAAAGAAAGATATCAAAAAGCAATAAAGTTAAATATTATAAAAAATATAAAACAAGATTTGGATAGTAATTTTAAATACCAACTAACTATTTAAAGATTATATATATGTGTATATTAGATGAATAAACAAATTATTTTTATTCGACACGGTTATGCTTTACATAATGATCTATTTTGGAAATTAGGTAAAAAGGCATATAGTGATTATGTGGACACTCCTTTGTTGAATAGAGGCTTTTCACAGGCCTACCACTGTAGAGAAATATTTTTAAAAGAAATGAAACAATTGGAAAAAAAGCCAGATATAGTTTTAGTTTCACCATTAACGAGAACATTACAAACAGCTATGTGTATATTTTCGGATGATATAAAAATAAAAGCATTAGATTGTTTGGTTGAATATCCTCAAGGTGGATTTGAACAATGTAATATAAGAAAGGAAAGAAAAATGTTAGAAACAGTATATCCAAGTATAGATTTTACAGAAATAGATCAAAATATGGTGTGGTCGCAAGACGAAGAAACAATAGAAGAATTAAATGGACGTATTCATAAATTATGGGATTATATTGGTAAAATGAAAGAAAAATTAATAGTAGTTGTTAGTCATAGTTCTTATATAGGACAATTGAAAGATAAAAAAATTGGAGATGAGAAAAATGAATTAAAACATTGTTATCCTTATCTTATGACTGCGGAATATGATGATGAAAAAAATTTTATAAAGGCATACGAACTTACAAATCATAAGTTTGAAGAAATGACTGAGGAGTGAGTAGTGGAATATTAAGTTCTCTTGCTGTCTCCGCCTTATCAGTATCTTCATCTAATGATTTAACCAAGACAGCAAATGTTTTTTTACTTACACTGCTGCCTAATTTGATACCATAATTATCTAATTTTTCCTTGAAAGCCTCTTTTTCTTTTTTACCAAATCCCGTCATAACAATTCTTTTTCCAGTAAGTTTGTGCTGAATTACTTTTTTAGTCTTAATAACTTGTGTTAATTTGTCCTGTCTATTAATAGAAGTTAAGAACTCAACAAATTGTGGAATGTATGGAACAAACATTTCAGCAGTTTTTGTTTTAAATCCTGGAAGAGCACTTATCTTTTGAATTTTCACCTCATTATTTTCATTACTAACAAGTATATCTGGATATTCTCTTAAGATAGTAATTAGTCTTTTTTCACCTAATCCACGTGCGAATATATTAGAAGCACTAGCTAATTTACTAATAGACGCCTTCATAATTTGTTGTTGAATAGAATTATGAATTTTAGTAGCGGATATTGTCTTAAACCCCTTAACTGTTTCTAGGTCTTCAATAGATGCTTGTAGAATTTTAGGGATAGTATCAAATCCTGAATCCATAATTTTCTTTACATTTCCTCTGCCCAAACCAGCAACATCAAGTTTCTTGAAGAAGTCCTCAATAATTTTCATTTGAACAGTGCTATTTTGTGCCGCATCTACCAAAACCAAATCTTTATGAGTAGCATTCCATTTGTAATTATAACTTTCATGAGGCATTTTTCCTTCACGTGCTGGTTTAATAACTTTTTGAACTTTTGGAATAACATCTCCACTTCGAATTAATTGAACAACAGCACCAATTCCAATCTTATTTTTACTAACAAATTCAGCATTATGTAGAGTAGCGAAACGAATTTCAGCACCACCAAGTTCAACGGGTTGTATTTGAACTTTAGGTTTCAAATAACCATCTTTACTTGGCGACCAAATCACATCAACAACTTTTGATTCCGCTATTTGATCTCCCAAAACCATTTTAAAAGCAAATGAATGTTTTGGATTTCCACTAATACGTGGATATTTTTTGTCGTCTGTAACAATAATACCATCAATATCATAGTCATAATTATCACGCCATTCTTGTAAATATTCACTCAAATTTTCCTTATTTATCTTTTTTAATCCCTTATTAATAACAGTTACACAATTAAGTGCTTTTAAAAGTTTAAATTGATCACTTGGTTTAAGATCAGGACTAACAATTTCATAAGCTACAAAATCAATATCACTCCATCTTTCTGGCAAGCTTTCCTTGGCGTTAGCTGTTCCAGCAATCATATTTCTTACATTTTTAAACCGATCACTCCAATTCATATCAAATACTTGTTTTTGCATGAGAAGTTCTCCTCTAATCTCCAAATTTGGCTTGTCTGGAAGATTTAAATATTTAATCGCATGTGAAATATCTTGTCCCTTTCGACCATTTCCTCTGGTAAAAAGTGTAGGTTTTCCGGATTTGGTGCTATAACCAGCGCTAACTCCATCAACTTTAGCACTAATAACATATTTTCCCTTATATTTTTTGAGCCATGATTTAATATCTTTTTCACTTTTAATTTTGTCCATAGACCACATTTCAAACGGAAGGTCCATTTTACGCTTTTCAACAGCTACACTACACATTGAATGTCCTTCCTTAATTGCTTTATTATTTGGATATTTTTCTTCAATATACTCTTTTAGTATATCATATTCTTCATCACTTAATATTGGTTTATTGTTACAATAGTATAACTTATTAGACAATCTAATCATTTCACTGAGTTGCTGTTCTGTAAGTTTTTCAATAAAGGATTGGCCATATTTTTGAAAGGATTTAACATTATTTTTAGTAGAGGTAGATCTTGTAGTTTTAAGGGTAATCTTATTCTTAGTATCTGGTTTATCTTTTAAAAGAACAATAGACGACCCATCAATTCTATCCTTTGGTGCTTTATAATCCATACCCAAAAAGTTAAATACATCTATTTCTTCGGGAAAATACTTTTCAAGTTTATTACCTTTCTTAACTTTATTTCCTACTTTTTCCATCTTGTATAAACCGTGTTCATTCATAGAATAACCTAAATCTAATGCTCTTTTTCGCATTAAGGTATTAAATGTTTTATTACCTGTAAAATAGAGAAGTGCGAAGGATAATTCCTTACGTGGTGTAAACATAAAATCAATTCGTCGTGCTGGTTTTCTCCTAATTCTCGAAACACCCAAACTTTTAACATTTCCACGAGACAAAACTTCAATGAGTATTTTCTTTTCAATAAGTGCGTCTAGAAATCTATTGAAAACTTCTACGTCATCATCGGGGTCACTAATACAAATATCGATATCACCTGAATCTGTATTTCCTCTGCGATATGAACCGACGATTTGAAATGTGCTACCAGTGTTTTTAACCTTTTGGAATATTTTCTTTAGTTCTTTTTCATATTGAATGATTTCTTTACGTGGAATACGTTTCAAAATATCTTCATAATGTTTAAGTCCAATCTTTTGTTTATCATTAAGAAGTTCTTCTTGTTTTTCTCTCAATTCCTTAATAGTAGTTACTTTATGTTTTTTAACAAGTTCTTCTGCCTTTTTAGATCCAATACCATATATTTCAGTAAATATCAACATTGGATCATTTTTAGCATTTTCTAAGACTTCAAGGGTGCCCGTATCTTTATATTCCTTAAATTTTTTAAGCATTGTAGACCCAATATTGGGTAAATCTTTAATATCATCAAGCTTATGAATAGGTTTTCCATACAATATAAGCGAGTCTTTTGCCTTGGAATACGCACGCGCTCTAAAATGTTTGCCTTTTTTAGTCATAAGACTTTCCAACTTTTCAAGTAGTGTTATAAATTGGTCTAAGTAATTCATAGTAGATGTTTTATGTTCTATATTTTTAACTACTTTTTTTAATTCAATTTTATTAAGAGGTAGCTTGATTTTTTTTCTAAATTTTTTAATAGTATTTTTCTTTCTTGGTTTTCTATTTTTTATAGTATTAACAAGGTGTTTATTTCTCGTAGTTTTGTTTGTATTGTTCTGTAGTGCTTTTTTTTTAGTTCTGTTTTTTTTATAACAATAACCATATGTTTTTAAAGTACCACGCTTGCTTACTGTTGTCGCACATATATCTCCTTTGGGTGTTTTATAGCAATTATCATGTGTTTTCCATTTGTATTTAAATGGAATTATACATTTACCAGGTTTAACTTTTTTATTAAACTCTAATTTTCCTTTATTATTGCGAGCGTTACCATACATATTGTCTGTCATATACAATATGTATTTATTTTTCATTAAAATATTTATCTAAAAATTCTTTATCTAATAATTTGTCCAAATATTTGAATTTTACATCTTTTTCTCGATCTTTTTTTATTTTTGTGCTCAGTTTAGTTGTTGTATTTCTTGAAATAGAAGGTGTTGGTAATTTATCTAAAATTATATCCATTTTATAAATAATAAATATTATATAAATATAAGATGAATTCAATAATAAGTAAAGGAATGTCTAAAACAGTTATAAATAATCAAGTGGTTGAAGATACACAATATATGGGAACATATGACGGAAAAAATGCTAATATATTAATGCGTAATGGAAATGAAGGAATATATGTAGGATTGGATGAAAAAGATTTAGCTGGATTATTTAAAAATAGACAATTTGGAGAGAAAAATAAAAAATCTTTGGAAAAAAAATTAGAAGATACATTGAAAAAAAAACATAGAACATTAAAAAAATCATCATCTTCTTCATCATCAAGGGGAAAAAAAACAAGAAATAAGAGAAAAAAAGTAAAAAAAATAAAGAAAAAAGGCTTAATAAAAAAAAATAAAAAAAGAAAAACTAAAAAAAGGAAGAAAAATAGAAAAAATAAGAACACAATAAAGAAAAATAGAAGTTATAAGGATATAATAACACCATCAGATGATATTTTTGATTAACATTTTGAAAGAATAGCCTTCATTAAAATGGAATCTTGTTGAAATAAGTCTCCATTTCTCCGGTCTTTAATATATTTTAAAGCAAATTCTTTTTCCATAAAATTTAAATATTTTTTAGAAGCATAAATTATTTTAAAAACAGTATTATCATAACTAACTGACTCAATATTTATCAGCTTCAACTTTTTTACAAATCGTATAAATTCACTTACAAGTTCCATATGCTCTTCAAATATAAAAGTTAAAACACAATGGTTTCTTATAATTTTCCTATTTTTTCCCATAAATTCATAATTTTTATAAAAATTCTCCAAACGACACATTGCTGCTTTTTCTAGAAGCTTATTTATAGTTTCGTTTAAATTTGTATTTTTAGATAAATTATATGAGAGCTCAATTAAATATGTCATATATGATGGCTAAAGATTTTTATTTACATAAAATAAATGTATATGTATATTTTTATACTACAACATTGTAAATAATATTTTAGTGTTGATTTATTAATATAATTAGTTAGCTTAATATAATAAATTTACTTAATATATATATAATGTCTAACAAAACAGATTGGAAATATTTGGGAAAGAAACAAGGAGCTAATATGAAAAATTTTAGAAATATGAAACTAGATAAAATGATGTATAATGATGGAAAATGGAAGACTGTATATTATAGTGACGACGATATAAAACGTTTAGCCTATTACAATATTGATTTGCCACATGTAGTTGGTATAGGAACAAATAAACCATTTAGTAAATTATCCTTTGGAGATAGTTCAGGTAGCGGAGATCACAAGAGTACATCGACCTCTAAATTAACTCCAGGAGAAGTAACTGCTATAGCTTTAAATGAATTACCAATCAACAAAGATATCACTAATTCTGGAACAGAAATAGAATATGATGGTCAAGATTTTTCTGGATTTTCTTATGTCACCAACTTAAAAAGTATAAGAAAGATCCAGGATAATGACGGCAATTATGAAGAAGCGAAAGGCATAGGACTTTATGCTAATAAATCTAATGTTTCACAAGACACTAGTTTAAAAACGGATAAAGCAATTATGTATGTTACAGATGATAATTTAGTCCGAATAGGTGGGGTTCCAGAAGAATTTGATTTTATAGACACAAGATTTCCAAGAATTTTACCAGGTAGCGAAGGCAGTACTAGTAATACTGGAAGTATTCTAACAGGTCCTAATGTAATATTAGACGTTAGTGGTTCAGTTCATGTAAATGGATTTATTAATTTTTTAAAAAATGGTGCTACAAGCTCCCAAGAAACAGATAATCCAGCTGGACAGTTAACTTACGATGTGTCAAATCAAAGGATAGATTATAACAGCAACCCAACAGACCTAACTGGCTGCGCTTGTCCCGAAGGAGCTATATGGGTTGGATGGGACATAAAAAATGATGCCTTCCAAGATAACTTCCCCAGATTATGGATACAGAGAAGAGGTAAGAAAACAAAAGTATTAACGGAAGAGGATCAAGATATATTTAATAACACCCAAGGTGGTTTATGGGAAGGTAATGCTGATGATGATGGAAAAGAATACTATGTTTTTAAAAATCCAACTAATAACCCAAACAATTCTTTAATTAATACATTTATTGGAAGGCCTGGGTCTTCTTCCGGTGCGAAGGATTTTATAAATGATGGAACTAACGATCTACCAAAACTTTGGGACCTCAACACCTCCGACACGACACCACCATCAGCTTTAAGTGTTGTAGGTAATTTAAGTGTATTTGATTTTACAACAGGTGGGGTTAATGGTGTCTTTTTAAAAGGTGACGGTACAGCGAATGATGGAGGTGTGAAACAAGATTTAATGAAATATAAACGTATTTTACAGTCTGATATTTATGTAAATACGGACACAAACAGTACCAGCGATGCAAAAGGACAACGAGAGTTAGGGTCTATTTATTGCGACCGTCATATAATGATAGGTGGATTTAAGGGTCCAATTATTGATACCTCAACGACAGCGCACCCTAAATTTGATTATTTCTCTTCTGCTATTGATATATCAGGTGGTATATTTAAAAAACCTGTTATGAGAGTTTTAACAGGAAGTAACAAAGGCTCATTAGTTACTACAAACCCTGATGGCCAAATCACAAATTGTCAGGATAGTGTAATTATTGGAAATACACCAGCAGATAAGTTTATCAGTCAGAATAAAGAATGTATATTAGTTGGTACTAATACAAAATATGAAAATAATGAAAATACAATAGTAATGGGTAACACTAATACCGTTAAAAAGACCAAAAATTCATTAATTGTAGGAGAAAATATCAATGTAGATTTCAATAATGTAACAGAAGGCGTCGTTGCTCTAGGTGCTGGTCTCGCGGCCGGTATCACTGTAGGTGGAAATGAACGAATTGTATTTGCTACAAATGATGGAACTACTTCTAAAAAAGCATTAATTATTGATAAAGACGGAAAAGTAACTATTTCTGGTGATTTAAATGTTGAAGGAAGTCACGTTCATATAGAAACTGAACGACTTTTAACAAAAGATACAGAGGTTGATTTAAATGCTAAATTAGATCCAAATAATTCTCTCTCCCAGGTAGGAGCCACACAATACGACAGTAGTACAAACCCGGGTGGTTTAAAATTATTTTTAACTTCTAATGATGCCACAGAAGTAGCTAAATTTACATATGATAATTCCAATTCGCGAGCCAGATGGACTACCGCTCATTCTAATAATAGTGTTGGGTTAGCAGCGGTTGGCACAGTTGGACAAGAACAATTTGTTGTAACAAAAGACGCTAATTTAAAGATAGGAAACGGGACAGATGATAAATTCAAAGTTACAGCCTCTAGTGGTGCTGTAGATATGAGTGGAAATTTACAAATAAATGATAAATTTATAGTTACAGCACAAGATGGTCATGTAGATATGAGTGGAAATCTTAAAGTATTTGGTAATGTAATTGCCGGTGACGGCAGCGCCAATAATGAGGGTATTTTTCAATCAAATGGAAATCAAGATGTTACTTTACAAACAGGAAATACTAATACTGGTTCTATTACTATAACTAATGGTGCTAATAAAGATATTACAGTAGCACCAAATGGAACTGGTGATGTAAATTTAGATACAGACACAGTTAAAATAGGAGGCTCAAATGAAGACCCTGTAACGATTAAAACAAACGGGAATGGTGTTTTAAAACTTGAGACTGGAGGTTCTAGTAAAGCTATTGAAATAATACCAAATGGAACTGGAAAAATTATTATGTACGAAGCATATAACGAAGCTACTCCAAAAGGAGCAGAATTTGAAGTCGATGCCAACGGTAAAGTAGATTTATCTATATCAGGTAAGTTAACTGTAGATGGATTAATAGACCCTACTGGATTGATTTTAGATAATCATGATGGTAGTGATTTAACTACTTCTAATGGTTTAACCGGTAGCAAGTTAGGTATTTATAATTCTAATGGAACATTAAAATTTAAATTTAATAACGGGGGAAATATTGAAACACATGAGATAGCTACATCGGGTGAAGGTGGTTCAGGAACAATAGGTGGAACAATAGAATTCGCTAATGATCTAAAAATAACTGGAAAGAATAGAGTAGTATACCAAAGTGACGATAATGTTTCCAATGTTATCCCACACAATACCGTCAACTCCAATACTTATTTAAAAACTGGAAGTGCTAACACCGCGCCCTCCTTCGCACAAATTCAATATTCAGAAATAAATGGAACACCAACAATACCCGATGTTTCAAGTTTTATTACAGCAAGTTCAAATGACACATTAACAAACAAAAGTATAAGTTA
>MDSX01095802.1_pt1 | contig 28933 bp, 28 predicted proteins | sample 811141 | NCBI WGS metagenome assembly MDSX01 (sample SAMN05326642, study PRJNA326480) | marine metagenome | isolation source: seawater | place: Atlantic Ocean: South East | collected 2010
AACAGCGAATAACCCCGGATGCAGTTTTGGTAACTTGTTATTATATATGAATAATTTACGGTCAATTACGATCAAGGACGAATAAGACCATGGCGGAGGGAGCGGGATTCGAACCCGCGTTACCTTGCGGTAAACACGCTTTCCAAGCGTGCGCCTTAAGCCACTCGGCCACCCCTCCGGAATTTCGGGACATTACCTAACCCACCCCATGAATGCAATGTTAATGGCGGATAAATTTGTTTCCCGATTTCAGGGTTTGCTTCTTTTTTAAGTTTTAGGTTATTCTTCTCCTGACAACTGTATTTAAGTTGGGAGTCTTCAGTGAGGTTGATAATAAGAACGTTTGGATTAATTTTGATTTTTATTGCGATTTTAGTCGGCGTCTTGGATTTGATCGATTCGTATAATGGCGGTGATTTCATCCTAACAGACGTTGGTTCTTTTTGGCATTCAACTCACCCTGGTAGCCTTCAGTTATTACAGCCCGCTATTGCCAGACACGTAAGCCCGTTTTTATGGGACCCTATAATGGTAACTATCTTATTATGGCCAGTAACATCGGTACTAGGCTTGCCAGGGTTAATTTTTGTTTTATTGACCCATCGGAAGGCTAGAACCAATAAAAGGGATTTATTTATTCGTTAATATTTAAAACCAAGGGCTTGGCTTTAAGCCTCCAGCCTCTTATCTTGTGGGTATGGAAAAGATAAAAAAATATATACCATTTCGAAAGAAAGCCCCACAAGTCGGAGTTATTAAACTTACAGGTGTAATCGGTGCCAGCGGTTCATTTAGAAAAGGATTAAATCTTCAAAGTATTGAAACTTTCCTTCAAGATGCGTTCTCCAACAAAAGAATAACGGCTGTAGCTCTGATTATAAATTCGCCTGGTGGATCCCCCGTTCAATCTGATTTGATCCAAAAAAGAATCCGTGACCTAAGCACGGAGTTTCAAAAGCCAGTGTTTGTTTTTTGTGAGGATGTCGCGGCATCTGGTGGATACTGGATTGCACTTGCAGGTGATGAAATTTATGCAAATGCGAGTTCTATAATTGGTTCGATTGGGGTTGTTTCTGCTGGATTTGGTTTTAAGGAGGCAATAAGTAAACTTGGTGTCGAGCGACGAATATATTCCACTGGCCCGAATAAGGGGATGCTAGACCCTTTCGTAGATGAAGACCCGAAACATATTGAGCGTTTGAAGTTACTCCAAGAGGAAATCTTTACCCTATTCCGTGAATGGGTGTTATCGCGAAGGGGGGAGAAATTAAACGGTACGCATGAGGAACTTTTCAGTGGTGCCTTTTGGACGGGAATACAGGCCAAGGAGTTGGGTTTAATTGATGGTTTGGGAGATTTGCGGGAAATCATGCGAAACAAGTTTGGTGATAAGGTAGTATTCAAAGAGTACGCAGCAAAAACTGGTATTTTATCAAAATTAGGCCTTGGTGGTAGTTCTGAATTTTCAATGGTAACCGATGCCAAGATTAATTCGTTATTTTCTGATGCAATGGAATGGATAGAACAAAGGGTCACGTGGGGTAGGTTTGGACTTTAGGTAGTGAAACAAGTTATGGGTTTTTGATGAACGACGCTATTTGTATTGTTGGTGGAGGACAAGCAGGCCTCTCCATCGCATCAAAGTTACGAAAGCTAGGTGACCAGAGACCTATAACTATAATTTCTAGTGAATTGTATCCACCTTATCAGCGGCCGCCGCTTTCAAAAAAATATTTACTGGGTGACACCAAAAAAGAGCGACTATTTTTTAGACCCTTAGATTGGTACCAAGGAAATAATGTGTCTTTAAAGTTAGGTGCTACCGTAAAATCTATTAATCGAGAAAATAAGACGGTTCAATTGGAAACAGGAGAAATTTTTGCTTATCAAAAGTTAGCTTTAACAACAGGATCGAATGCTCTCAAGCTACCGAAAAAACTGGGAGGCTTATTGCCCGGTGTTTACTCAATTAAAACATTAAATGACGTGGATAATATCAAACATGAGTTCATGGCAGGTAAAACCATGCTCGTGATTGGCGGCGGTTACATTGGTTTAGAAGCAGCGGCTACAGCAAATAAATTAGGGCTGAATGTAGTCCTAGTTGAAAAAGAAAACAGAATATTGAACCGAGTCGCTGCGGCGGCCACTGCCGACTACTTTCGGAATCTTCACTTATCAAAAGGTGTACAAATTCTTGAGTCGAAGTCTCTTGTTAATTTAATAGAAAAGGGGGGTAGATTAGCAGGCGCTCGTTTGAGTTCTGGGGAAACTATTTCGGTTGACTTTGTTGTTTGTGGAATTGGTATTCGACCGAATGATGATTTGGCCGAGAAGGCAGAATTAAAAGTATCAAATGGGATTAATGTTAATGAATATTGTCAGACCTCAGATAAAGACATAGTCGCGGCGGGTGACTGTGCATCTTTTTTATATAAGGATAAATTGATACGACTAGAGTCAGTGCAGAACGCCATTGATCAGGGCGAGATTGCCGCAGAAACAATTTTTGGTAACAAGGTATCTTATCAACCATATCCCTGGTTCTGGTCAGATCAATTTGAAACAAAATTACAAATAGCTGGTCTTAACATCGGTTTTAATCATACCCTTGTTAGAAAGGGGCGTCGTCCGGGGGGGCAATCCGTCTGGTATTATCGAGATCAAAGTTTAATTGCGGTAGATGCTATGAATGATGGTTCGACTTACCTAGTTGTGAGCAGATTATTAAAAATGCAAACTAACGTGACACCAGAACAAGCAGATAATATTAATTTTGATCTTAAGTCTTTATTAAAATGATAGTCTACTGTGTCAAACGTATTTTCGCATGAAGAATATTGGAACGGAGAGAGAGTAAATGCGCCTTTATTATTCGCCGAATTCATGTGCCTTGGCATCACATATATTATTAGAGGAAGTAGATGCAAATTACTCGATTGCAGAAATCAATTTTAAGGAAAACGAGCAGAGGCAAGCCGACTATTTATCAATTAATGCTAAGGGGCGGGTCCCAGCTCTCTTAACCGAAGACGGCATATTAACCGAAACTCCAGCCATTCTTTTATACATTGCTCAAAGGTACCCCGAAAAAAAAATGGTACCCAAAGATAATATTTTCCAATTAGCAAAAGTTCAGGAATTTAATAGTTATTTGTGTTCGACAGTACATGTTGCGCATGCGCATCTAAGTCGGGGGTCTCGTTGGGCAGATGATCCATTGGCTCTTGCATCTATGACGGCTAAGGTGCCAGAAACAATAGGCGCCTGTTTTGCATTCTTAGAATCCAGTATAGGTGATATGCCTTGGGTGCTGGGTAATGATTATAGCATTTGTGACCCTTATCTTTTTACTGTAACGCGATGGTTGAAGAGAGACGGTGTAGCTCGCAGTAATTTTCCAAAAATAGATGCGCATTATGGTCGCATGAAAGACCGATTAGCTGTAAGAAATATAGTCCACTTACATGAAAAATAATGTTTTAAATAAAAGAAATTTTGCGGAAGGTGCTTCTAAACTTCCTAATTCGGTCTGGGTTCAAACGGCGCCGTCTGTAATTGAGACTCATTCATTAGAAAAGGATATATCTACAGAGGTTGCTATTATTGGAGCAGGGTATACAGGACTTTCTGCTGCATTACACTTGGCGCCAGATATCTCTCCAGTTGTTATAGAGGCAAATGAGGTGGGCCATGGTGCATCTGGCCGTAATAATGGGCTTGTAATCCCCACACTTTCCAAAGCTGACCCGGAAGAGATTATTAGAATCTTTGGGCAAGAAAAAGGAGAGCAAACAATAGCCTTAATAAGAGATTCCGCGAGTCTAGTTTTTAATTTAATTCGTAAACATAATATGGAAAAAGCTGGCGAACAAACAGGGTGGATACAGCCAGCTCACTCTCCAGGGAGAATGAAGCTTATCGAAAAAAGGGTAACAGAATGGAGCAAGCGTGGTCTTAAAGCTGATTTATTAGATAAAGAACAATTAGAGGGTTTAGTCGGTAGTAGTGCTTGGTTTGGGGGGTGGATAGCTCATGATGGAGGTACGATCCACCCGATGGCATACGTTAGAGGTATGGCAAAAGCGGTGGTGAATTTGGGAGCAAGAATTTTTACAAACTCCCCCGCTCTTTCTTTAACCAGAGATGATAATGGGTGGCTTATTAGAACCAAGAATGGTTCAGTAAAAGCTAACCGTGTTATTTTAGCAACTAATGCATACACAGACGATCTATGGCCTAAATTACGCAGAACAATCATTCCCGTGAAAACGTGGCAGATGGCCACAAAACCACTCTCAGATAATATTCGTAAAGCTATTTTGCCCGGGCGTCATGGATTATCAGATACTCGGGGGGATCTTGAATTTGCTAGATATGACTGGGATGGTAGATTGGTGAGCGGTGCTTCACTGATATTTGATATTAATTCTGAAAACAGATTAAGGGCACATGTAGGGAAAAGGTTACAGAAAAACTTTCCACAATTAGGACAAGTTGAATGGGAGTTTATTTGGAGCGGTTTTCTTTCGATGACAACGGACTATTTACCACGCCTTCATGTTCTTGCTCCAGGCGTTTTTACTTGGTTGGGATGTAACGGTCGGGGAGTAGCTTTATCTACTGCTATGGGTTCAGTTTTAGCTGATTTGGTGCGTGGGCAACCAATCAAAGATGCTCCCCTGCCCGTAACTGACCTAAAGACGGTTCCTGCTCATGGTTTAGTAACTCAATTTGCGCGTATAAACCTTTTGCAACGGAGACGGAATGATAAAAAAGAGTTTAACTGAATTAACCTATGCCGTTTTGAACTGGTTAAATATTGAATAGTAATTTGGCTAGATAATGCTACCTGCTCTTTCGCTCCTTAATTAATTTTGTGAGATTTTCTATATTTTTATCTTTTAAGCCCATTTTTTTTAAAGCCGTTGTCGTATCTGTAAAGTAATCAGCACAGGGTCCAAAAATACCACTAGCAGCACAAATTATGTCGGCTGCTTCATCATCGGGTATATTACTGACATATAGTGGATGGTTTTGATTAACCACAAATGCTATTACCGAGTATTGTTCTTTCTGTGTAAAGATAGGAAGCCACCTCGGGTGATATAAATTTGAGTGCATCTCTTGCGCCCAAAGATTTTTTAGGTCTGGCAATAGCGATTTCTCATAGAATTCAAAGACCAGGCCTTCACATGAACCGTTCGTGTCTTTATTTAGACCAAAAACTAGTCCAGGATTACTTGAGGTGCCTCTGGCGTGTATTGTCCAGTTACAAACTTGCCTAGACCAACCTTTTAATATTACTTTTTGATATTTCCGAAATGATATGATGGGTTTCCAGAGTAGTGACCCATAGCCAAAGACACGAATAGAAGAGTTTTTGGGCTTGGTATCCAATATTTGTTGAAGGCTTCGTTGTTGCTCTACTCCTGTTAAGGCAGGGAGTGTTGTTTTTAAATAACTTTTCACAATCAGATCCTATTAAAGATCAATAGACGATGCAACTTCTTCAACAGATAACTCACTTAACTTCTCTTTAATCAACAATTTAACATTGTTACCCCTCGGCGCTGCCTTTTCTGGGAAAGAGGCAGTTCTGAAAATTGCTATTGTGGGGCATTTAGTTAAAGCGATAATATGCATGGGGCCCGTATCATTTCCAATACAAAGTCTAGCTTGCCGGCCTAGGCTTGCGATATGGAAGATAGTTGTTTTACCCAGAAGGTTTATTGCTGTTGGACAAGTGTTAACGATACTCTTTATTACATCCGTATCGTCATTCCCACCGATAAGGATAGGGATAATATTACTTTGGCTGAGTATTTTACAAAGTTTGGCATAGTTTTGAGCTGGCCATCTTTTTACTTTCATTTTTGGAGAGCTGCCTGCGACAATCAAGGCGTACCTGCTGGGCAGATCAAAACCTTTCAAACTAGCATCCATAAAAGATAAATCTGGTTCTGCTACATCTACAATCCCTGCTATGCGTAGCTGCTCCCTTTGGCGGTCTTGAGTGTGAATAAGCGTTGGTCGCTCATAATGATGATAGTGGCTACAGCCCCTGACAATTCCCGACCATTCAATTCGATTTCTTGATCCAATTAGTTTATAATAAAAGTTGGTACGATCTGACGTTTGGAGATCATATATACGGCTGAAGTTCTTTGATTTGAGAATATCTCTTAGTCTAAATATTTTTAATAACTCCCATATCTTAGGTTCTTCATCTATGATAATTTTATCGAAAATATTAATCTGCCTTCCCAATTCATGGAAAGACTGCCTAGTCATGAGCGTGAGAACAGCCTCAGGATGGTGTTTCCTAATAGCTTGCATAGGGCCTATAGAATAAATGAAGTCACCCAATGCTCCGAGCTTAATTATTAAAACTTGTTCTTTTGGCATTTAGTTATCATTTCCAATGGAATTGAGTCCCAATACTTCAGTATAAACTGATAGGGTTCGTGCACACATTTCCTCCGTTGAAAAGTTTCTTCTAATATGACGTTCTGCATTACTCGATACTGTTGATCGCTCTAGATCATCAATATTTAGGGCATTTCTCAATCTATCTGACAATGCTATTGGATTACACGGCTCGAATAGCCATCCAGTTTTCCCTTCAATAATTGATTCTATTGCACCCCCATGTTTGCTTGCTAGTACTATTTTACCCATTGCTTGGGCTTCAATAATAGTTCGGCCAAAAGGCTCTGGATCTAATGATGCAGAAATCACTATATCAGAGAGTTTATATGCTGCAGCCATGTCCGCACAGTCCCCAACAAATTTTGTTTTTGATGTTAGATTATTTTTTCTTATGAGGTGTTCGAGATCTTTTTTGAATTTCTTTTTATCATCATAAGGACCTACGAAAATACAGAAGAAAGATAGATCATGTAATCTAGTTAAAGACTTTATCAATAACTCGTGACCTTTCCATCGGGTTACACGTCCAGGAAGCATAATGACTGGGATATTGTCAGGGACCCCCCAGTGCAATTTGAGTTTGTCTTTCCGTTCTCTGGATACGGTGTTCTGATTAAAATAGTATGGGTCCACACCTCTCGGTATGATATATAATTTTGTTGGCTTGATTCGATGGCGAATCATAATTTCTGAAGCTATATAACTTGAGATAGCAATTGTTTTTTCCCCTCTTGTCATAACGGAATTGTAAAATTTCTTTAATCGATTGGTGTCATTATGACGGCCATGAAAAGTAGTGATGAAATGAGTGGGAACTGCCTTTGTCGCATTTAATGCCAACCAGGCGGGCATCCTTGAGCGGGCATGAACCAGATCAACTTCGTATTTCAACATAATATCTTTTATTTGGCGATAACAGCTAAACCAATTTATGGGATTTTTGGAACCAACTGCTAGTTCTACGTGGATCCCTCCTTCATTTTTCAGTTGGTTGACCATCGACCCTCCTTGAGAAACAACGATCGATTTCCACCCAGCAGTAATAAGAGCCTTTGATATTTCTAGTGTTCCTCGCTCTACGCCACCTGAATTTAGCGAGGGAAGCACTTGCATTATAGTTGGAGGTTTGGCATTTACTGATGGCTTAAAGAAATCAAGTCCGAGATTAGTATCTCCAGCATTTAAGGCCTCATAGTATGAGTAATCTAATTCATCCACTATTTGTGTTCCCTCAAAAAGCACTTACGTGAAAGATTAGCATAATGTCAGAACACCCATCTCAAAAAATTAAATCTAACCCATCGTACTTAGAAAAAGCCGATGGTGCTAGGATTGCCTATCATAAATTAATTGGAAACAGCCCCGGGTTAATATTTTTTGGTGGATTTGCATCTGACATGACTGGAACCAAAGCGTTAGCTATAGAGCAATATGCACGGACTTGCGGGCAAGCGTTTTTGCGATTTGACTATCAAGGTCATGGTCAATCATCGGGTGATTTTTCTAAAGGAACGATTGGCACCTGGTTATCAGATAGTCTCGCTATAATCGACTCACAAACTACCGGCCCTCAAATTTTGATTGGTTCTTCCATGGGGGGGTGGATCTCACTGTTGGCTGCGCTAGAGCGACCTGAAAGAATTGTAGGGCTAGTAGGCATAGCATCTGCTCCCGATTTTACTGAAGACTTGATGTGGAATAAGTTCGAGCAATCTATCAAAAACACCCTATTGGAGGACGAAATATATTATGAACCGACCGAATATAATGACGCCCCATATATAATAACTTTGCCATTGATAAAGGATGGTAGAAGTCGCCTTGTCCTTAGAGAGAAACTAATGATCCATGTACCTATTCGCCTACTACATGGTCTGTCTGATGCTGACGTTCCATATCAATTATCAGTAAGGCTTGCTGAACATGTTGAGGCAGAGGATGTAGAAGTTATCTTGATAAAAGATGGTGATCATCGGTTATCAAAAGAGAAAGAACTCAAAGCCTTAATGCAACAAATTGATAACTTAGTGGCTCGTACTAAAAAATGAAACTTGTAGCCTTCTTGTTGTTATATACTTTTTTGATTGGGCTTTTATTTCAATCTGAGGGCAGTACAAACGAATATCTAAATCAATCAATTAAGTATAAAACATGCTTGGAGTTAGCAAAAAAAACCCCTAGTGAGGGTTATGCGAGTGCCACTAAATGGTTCGCGTTGGATAAGGGCATAGCGGCACGGCATTGTATGGCGGTTTCTATATTCTATTCTGGGGACAACCTTGATGGAGCTAGTCGTCTAGAAATATTAGAACGAGATATCCCAAAAAAGCAGTTTTATTTGAGGTCACAGGTTCTTGCTCAAGCTAGCCAAGCATGGCTCCTAGCAGGCGAAACAGGACGTGCAACTAGGCTACTTTCTAAATCTATTAGTTTATACCCCTACAATCCGGAAGTCTATCTCGATAGAGCGACAATAAATATTGATCAGTTAAAGTATTTACAGGCCTTGAATGATTTAGATCAAGCAATAACCTTAAATTCTAATTTTACTGATGCGTATCTTTACCGGGCTTATGTGAAACGTTTTATGAAAGATTTAAAAGGCGCCCTTATTGACCTAGAATATGTTTTAAATAATCTGCCAGGATTACCTTTAGCTCTTTTAGAAAGAGGATACATAAGGAAACTGAGTGGAGATTTATTGGGCGCGCGACAGGATTGGGAACAAATAATCAAGCAAGCCCCATCCAGCGAAGAGGCAGGTGCGGCTCGTGTAAGGATTAAGCAATTAGATAAGATTGCATTACTTAAGGTAGATAAGGTTCAGCATATTAAAAAAGATGACGTCTTGGAAAAGTGATGCCGGTTGCTGTACTTATTAAATGTGCGGCTAATACAACAAAAACGACAATAGCAATTATTTGTATTAAAGTAGAAGGGATCAGGCTGACTTCTCCAAGGTCTCGTTTTTTTCTTTGATGCAAATTAGTAATCAAAAAGATAACAATCGTTATGCACAGCGTTACAATTAAAGTTGATAAATCCATAATCATTCTGGTGCAAAAGCCTTGTAGGGAATTTAGATGCTAACTAAGAACATAAACCTTAGAGTCGCTCAGGTTAATGAGTTAAACCTTGTTGAAAAATGGTTGGGTTTAGTGCATGTCAAGCGTTGGTGGAACAAAGAATGGGCTAGCGATATCATCAATACAATCTACCGTTTTAAGGCCGACGGTAATTACAATAATTTAGTTTATATCATTGCCTCGGCCGATCAGAACATAGGCTTGATACATGTTTATTCTTCTCTAAAAGTCAAACCTGATTACATTGATACCAAAGAATTATCTCTTCGATATCTTATTGGTGAAAAGGACTATCTTAATCGAAACTTAGGGAGTTCAGCTATTAAAAGTGTAATTGGAGAGATATTTAAAAATAAAGAGAAGGACCGTATCATAAGCGAACCGCAAGCTGATAATTGGCCGGCTATTATTTCTTTGCAACGTGCTGGTTTTCGTAACAGAGGAAGAGTGAGTAGGCCTGGCTTTAACCTAGTTCAATTAACATTCTCTCGCAGTTTATTGTCTAAGAAGTAATAAAAAAATATGGAGAAAATTATCTGTCCTGTTTTAAAAAATATTTTACATAATTATCTAATCTAGTTCTTATGGGATCAAAACACGTCACCCATGGATCAAATATTTCTTTAGGAAAACTCTCCATAGAAGGAAACCCTGGGAAACTATTTGTTCCTAATTTAGTCCAATTCGGTTGAAGGTGGGTAACCCATGTCGGCACTCCAAGTGCACCACCGATCCAGCTTACAGTGCTGCTGGGGCAAATAATCAAATCCAAGCAGGACGTCACAGCACAAATAGTTTCAAAGTCATTTGATAAATCAGCATTCTCCAAAATAGTGATTTTGGAGTTAAGTGCTGATGGTAGCTTATGGATTTCTTCTTCCCACTCTTCGCCATATTGAAGCGAGATGAAACTACAGCTAGGTGTGGTTAATACCGGAGCCCAATCCAGAAGATTTGCATAGTGATATTTTCGAAATCCGTCATGATATTTACTGCGCCAACAAAAGCCAACTTTTAATCCAGGCAATGTTTTTGCGAAAAATTCTCTCCAGAATATTTGAAGGTTAGTATTTGGTTTTAGATATGGTTGCTTATTACCAAAGCGCTTCCAATTTGGGCGGAAGAATTTAAAAAGGCTACCTGACTCTATTGAGAAGTCGATAGGTGGTGTCTTTGGTAGCCAGTCATAAGACTGGACAGGCTTGAAGCGACTACCAGTTCTCTCTGTCGCACCAACAATTGCTGCAGGAAAAGAACGTTTATACAATTCCAAAAGTCGTGGGTCACACTCAATAAAGCATTGTTTGCATTCTGATATTGCATCATTGATGCAAGAGGCAAAAAATAATTCGTCCCCTATACCTTCTTCAGCAGTAATTAATAGCGTTTTTTCCTTTAATGGTGATCCATCCCATCTGGGTGGACGTTGTCGATGCTCAATACGGTGATCTAGCATTAGGCGTGCATCTCTTAAGTTCCAACCATCAGTGAGATTTCCAGTAGCCAGTAATTGTAAAGCTCTACGGCTCTGATAATGATAGTCCATCGGATCAATTTTGATCGCTATCTCTGAGTTTTTCAAAGACTCTGCTAATTTGTTCTCATGATATGATAACTCCGCTAACCCACAATAAGCATTACCAACATCCGAGCGAACTCTGATCGATAAGTTGAAACAACGCCTGGCAGATACAAAATTGCCATAATTCATGTAAACAAAGCCTATGTTGCTCCAAGGTCCAGAGTGGTGCGGTGCCAAAACTAGTGCTTTTTTAAATTCGGTTCCTGCATTCTTCCAATCCTCCAATTCCATATGAATATTAGCCAAACTATTCCATACACGTTCTTGAAGTGGTGCGATTGACGTTGCTAGAAGATTAAGGTTGAGCGCATCAATGATTTGTCCCATTTTATTTTTTGCGTCTATTAGAGGTATTATTGCGTCAATATTTTTGGGTTCTAAATTCAATGCTTTTTCTAGTGCATTTGTTCCTAGTTTATATTGGCCACGATTAAGGAGCAGAGTACCGAGTTTGATAAGAGCCTTGGTTATATTTCGGTCAATTATTAGCGCTTTTCTGTACTGTGACTCTGCTTCCTTAGTTAATCCAGAATTCTCTAGTATCTCCCCTAGAGCGCAAAGAAAATCAGTTCTAGTCGAATCAAATTCTATTGCTGTTTCTAAATGCGTAATTGCTAGAGGTAATTGACCTAATCTATAAATTGCAAGACCCATATAATAATAAGCATCTGCATTAGATGCTTCTATTTTTATTATCTCGCTACATAATTGTATAGTGTCGTCAAAATAGCCCTCATGGAGACACTTTTCGGCTAGTTTTAACCCCTGCTCCACATCTGTTGGTTTTCGACTCAACACTTACTCCTCTATATCATCTATCATCGAAAGGTTGAGAGGGGTGCCGCGTTTAATATTAATTGATGCTGATTTACCCAATATTGTTTTATAAAACCTTGGGTGTAAACCAAGATTTGGACGAATAGATCGTATATTGTCCGATGTAAAAGTTTCCCCGGCCCTAATATCGGATATAGTGTACAAACTTCGCCTTGCGATAAGCATTAAATTCTCATTTTTAGTAGGCGAATAGTTTGGCTTTCCCATGGCTAGGTAAGCTGTTTTAGTGTCGATAATAAGTTGTTTTAATTCCTTTGGCTCTATCGAGAAAGCATTGTCAACGGCTCCATTAGATTTTGATAATGTGATATGTTTTTCTATAAGTACCGCGCCCTGTGCGACTGCAAGTGTAGCCGCTAAACTACCATTTGTATGGTCGGATAGGCCAATCGATGCATTAAAGCGTAATGATAGATCACTAATTGTGTTCAGATTTGCTTGCTCAATGGGGGTTGGATAGGCGCTTATGCAATGGAGTAAAAGCACGTTGCGTGCTCCTGCACTCTTCGCAACATTCACTGCCTCATCAATCTCTTCTATCGACGCCATCCCCGTTGATATAATTAGTGGTTTACCGGTTTTTGCACATGCTTCTATCAAATCAAAGTCAATTATCTCTGGAGATGCTATTTTATATGCCGGTGTATCTAAAGCTTCCAATAAGTTAACAGCATCTTTATCAAATGGGCTGGAGAATATGGTTATGCCAATACGTCTGGCGTGATCAAATAGAGGTTTGTGCCATTCACGCGGAGTATGCGCACTCGCATATAAGTTATAGAGCGTTTGCCCCTGCCATAAGCCATCTTTTAAAATAAAATCAGGGCTGTCATGATCTATAGTTATAGAGTCAGGAGTGTAAGATTGTATTTTCACGGCATCTGCACCAGCATATTTTGCCTGATTTATTAGCTCTAAACCTCGTGATAAATGACCGCCGTGGTTTCCGGATATTTCTGCCACAATATAAGGTGGGTTTTCTGAATTAATCGGCCTACCATTTATAATGACTGATTTTTCCAATAAATAATCCTAACCTGTGTCTGTTACTTGGATATCCATCACATAGAGGTGTAATTATTAACCAAATAATGCTATAGAATCTAGTACATCAAGTAAAAGCGATTGGTGATTATTCCTATTATTGAAATGCATAATAAAAAAATAATCCTTAAAACAATGCTACTTCGAGTGGATGCCAGCCATAAAATTGGTCTAGGACATGTGATGCGTTGTTTTGCACTTGCTCAAGCCTGGCACCGTGCAGGTGGGGCTGTCATTATGGTGATGCGGGAAACGGATCAAATATTGCAGGAAAGATTGAGTTCGCAGGGTATCCGGGTGGATCTATTGAATGGGGTGGCAGGTGAGATTTCTTATATTAATAAGCTTGTGAAACAAAATTCTGTGGACTGGATTGTGATTGATGGATATCAATTTAATTCGAATTATATAAGATCGATCAAAGAAAAAAATAAAAAGGTACTGGTGATTGATGATGACGCAACACTGTCCGACTATTCTGCAGATATCATCCTAAACCAAAATCAGCATGCGAAAGCAAATATTTATAGGGGTAAAACAAAGGCCCGATTATTGATTGGTAGTCATTATGCTTTGATGAGAGAAGAATTCCTTAACAAACAAAATTGGCAGAGAGATTTTCCAAGAATTGGACTAAACGTATTATTTACATTCGGAGGAGCGGATCCTCAGAATAATACTCTTGCTGTTGTAAAGTGTTTAATTGGGAGCTTAGTGAGCGAATTCCATGATATGCGAATAAGAATAATAATTGGGGGTGCAAATAATAAAGGCGCCATGGTTAGACGTATGGTTGAGGGCATAAAAAATATTCAAATATATAATGATGTATCAGAGATGGGTGAGCATATTAGGTGGTGTGATATAATTGCTTCAGGAGCCGGATCTACTGTTTGGGAGTCTGCTTTATATCAAACTCCAATGATACTAATACCTTCTTCAGATGTAGAGAAGAAGGTCGCAGTTGAGATGATGGAACTGGGTGCTAGTATGAGTTGCCTGAATATTCACGAATCTGGGTTTCAGTGTGCTATTGATGCAATCCTTAATCTGAGTGATGATTATGCACAGCGAGTAAAACTTGGGCAAACCGCAGGTAAGTTAGTCGATGGTAATGGTGCTACTAGGGTCGTCGATGCGTTATTAAATTTCATTAATTAGTGGTTGACCCAAAATTTAAAGATGTCCACTCTTAAGACTTCACGAGCAATTAAAATATTGGAAATGTAATGCGTTTTGGATGGCTTAGTCTTTCGTTATCGCCTGCTAGAGAACAAGATAATCTGCGGATACATCAAATCATTGCTCAAGTGCAGGAAGCTGAGGCACTCGGCTTTAAAGGTGTTTGGTTGACGGAGCATTATTTTACAGGAGAAAGTGTTTATAACGATGCGATTGTTTTTGCCTCCGCACTGGCTATGAAGACGAAAAATATACGGATTGGATTTGCTGTTGTTCAGATGCCATTTCATCATCCTGTGCGACTTGCAACGCAATTGGCCTTACTTGATAATTTATCAAATGGTAGAATTGATGTGGGTGTTGGAAAAGGCACTGTATTTAATGAATATGAGTTTATAGGGTACGGACTTCGAAGTTCGGATAGTAGAAAACGTGCGCAAGAAAGTCTCGAGATTTTGTCGGAGGCTTGGAAAGATCAACCAATACAGTATGAAGGTGAGTTTTATAATGTTAATGTGCCAGCTATAAGACCTGCTCCGGTTCAAAAATTAGGCCCTCCCATTTGGCGCAGTGTAATTTCAACTGAATCTTTTCGAGATTGTGGGCGTTTAGGAATTCCAATTTTAACTGCTCGCCTTCCAGTAAGCTCTATAGCTTCCAGATGGAAGCTGTATCAGGAAGGCATGGATGAGGGCGGGCATGGTATAGATTTTCAAAACCAACTGTTGCAAAAAAATGCTCTGTGGCGAAATGTATACGTTGCGGAGTCGGATGCTCAGGCAGAAGATGAACTTAACATAATGTTGATCAAAACCCGACAACATATGATGGAAGTTCGTGAAGCTTTAAACCCAAAAGATTTCGTAATTAATCCTGAAACACTAAGCCTGTGGACTGATCCAAGTGTTAGTCATGAGGAGGGAGCTGCTATGGCAATCAAAACGGGGTCTATTTTTGGTTCACCAAAAAAGGTCAAAGAACAAGTTGCGGAACTTCATGATGCAGGTGTGAGACATCTGCTATGTCAGACAGGGTTTGGTGATATGGATGGTGACCGTAATCTTACCTCAATGCGCCTTTTCGGTAATGAAGTCATGCCCAGTTTTTCTTGATAAGTTTCTGGTCACGTATGTTGTTTGGGGAAATTTTGTGAACGTAGTAGCTGTGGTCCAGGCGCGGATGGCATCCACTCGATTGCCTGGTAAAGTTCTTCTAAAAGTTATAGATCGGCCAATGTTATCAATTCAACTCGAACGTATTAGACAAGCTAGGCAGATTGAAAAGATTGTTATCGCGACAACTGATAATTCTGTGGATGATCAGATAGAAGAGTTTGCTTATATCGAAAATGTGGCGATTTATAGGGGAAGTGAGAATGATGTTCTTCATCGGTTTAAGAGAGCCGCAGAGCAAAATGGAGCGGACATAATTGTTAGATTAACTGCTGATTGTCCGTTAATTGATCCTGAAATTATTGACTATATTGTGAGTATTTTTAAACAAAAAAGTCATGGATGTAATGTGGTGAGCAATGCCGTTCCCAGAAGTTATCCAGCTGGACTTGATGTTGAGTGTTTTAGTAGGCAAGCGCTTGAGATAGCATGTGCGGAGACAACATCTCTCTATGACCGGGAGCACGTCACACCCTATTTTTACAGGGACCCAAATAGATTTAATCTTCAAAGTGTCATTTGTTATAAAAACCTTTCTGCGGAGAGATGGACGCTCGATGAATGGAATGACTATGAACTCATAAGAAAAATTTTAGAGGGGCTTTATGTATCAAATCCTTTTTTCCGTATGAAAGATATTGTGGATTATTTAGACCTTCATCCCAAATTACGTGATTTGAATGGTCGTGTCCAAGAAACCCCTCGTGAGATTAAAGACTGTGTGTTTGGAGAAAAGGAAAAATGATAAAAAAGACCGTTTCCGAGCAAGAAAAGTTTTGGATGGGGGAGTTTGGTATAAAGTATAGTCAGCGTAATGCGGGTGCTCATCTGGTCGATGGAAGAGCACACCTTCTTAAAGATGCATTGAAGAGTACTAGTGAAATAAAAAATGTAATCGAGTTTGGTGCAAATATCGGTTTGAATATTTGTGCTTTAAAAAATCTGTATCCAAAAATCAATTTATCCGCAATTGAAATTAATAAAGAAGCTATTGATAGATTATTAGAAATTCAGGGTTTAAAGGTGTATCAGGGTTCAGTCTTGGATATACATACGGATGGTTTATACGATTTAGTAATCAGTGTTGGCTTATTAATACATATTAACCCTAACGATTTATCGGCTGTTTATGACAATATTCACAGAGTAAGCGGTCGTTATATCCTTATAGCTGAGTATTATAATCCAGAGCCGGTCAGCATTTCATATCGCGGTTATGAAAATAAGCTGTTTAAAGGAGATTTTGCAGGAGATTTACTTGATAAATATCAGGACTTGAAGCTAGTTGATTATGGGTTTTGTTACCGTCGGGATCCAAAAGTGGCATTAGATGACGTCACTTGGTTTTTATTAGAAAAAGTTTAACGAGGTTTAGCCATGCTTAACGAAACGCAAATAGAACAATATTTTGAAGATGGTTATGTAATCCCTGATTACAGGATCCCTGAGGAAACTATTTTAGCAATACAAGATAGACATACTGAACTACTGAGGTCATATCCAGAGTTTCGAGATTACTGCCCAGCTATTTTACAGTATGATGAGGGGTTTGCTGATTTTTGTCGTAATAGTAAAATCCTTAACATGGTTGAACAATTAATTGGACCTGATATTGCTCTCTGGAATTCGAGTTTTTTTGCTAAACCTGCTGGAAATGGAAAGGCAACCCCGTGGCATCAGGATGGCGAGTATTGGCCAATACGACCGCTGGCAACCTGCACGGTTTGGGTTGCGGTCGATGATGCCACTAGGGAAAATGGTTGTCTTCAAATCATTAAAGGCTCACATAAAGAGAAGCGTTTGTTGAAACATGAGACTAACCCTAGCAAGGAGCTAACCTTAAACCAAGAATTGCTTGCTTCAGAATTTGATGAAAGTCAGGCAGTAGACCTTGTATTGGAAAGGGGGCAAATTTCACTTCACGATGTTTTTCTTGCACACGGTTCCGACCCTAACACATCTAATAAGCCTAGGCGAGGAATGACTATGCGTTTTATGCCTATGACTAGTGTATTTGATCATGAACTTGCGCGCGAACAATATAAAAATATGCATGTCCCTGATCACTCTGAGCGCAAGATTTTTCATATGCGCGGTAGTGATAGGTCTGGAAAAAATAAGTTAGTATTCGAGTCAGGTTAATCCATATTTTTCCTAATAAGAATTAACCTCTGTTCTAATCCATGGCTCTATATATAGCTCGGGCTGTTTTTATTTTGGCTGTAATCGAATGCCGCCGTCTAATCTTATTGTTTCACCATTAATCATAACATTATCAATAATGCTTACCACTAATTTTGCATATTCTTCTGGGGTTCCAAAACGTGATGGAAAAGGAATTGAAGCTGCTAAGCTGTCTTGGATACCTTGTGGCATGCCCAGTAGCATTGGGGTGCCAAAAAGGCCTGGCGCAATTGTATTTACTCTAACACCATAACGCGAAAATTCGCGAGCACCAACGATGGTTAAAGAATGTATTCCTCCTTTAGATGCTGCATAAGCAGCTTGGCCAAGCTGACCCTCAAATGCCGCGACAGAAGCAGTTGAAATTATGATCCCTCGCTCATTATCATCCAAAGTGGGTAGATTTATCATATTAGAGGCAGCTAGTCGCATTAAATTGAAAGATCCAACTAAATTTACCTCTATCACCTTACGGAAGTTATCTAAAGGCATCGCGCCATCTTTTCCGACAATCTTCTCTGCAGGGGCAATGCCTGCACAATTTACAAGGATACGTGCTGGCCCATGTTCTGATCGCGCTTTCTCAACTGCATCTGCTCCAGAGGTTTCGTTGGCAACGTCACATTCTATTGCAATTCCGCCAATTTCCTTGGCAACGGAAGTGGCTGCATCCATATTATTATCTAATATTGCAACTCGTGCTCCTGCGGATGCTAGCATTCGTGCTGTGCCTGCTCCTAATCCGCCTCCACCTCCTGTTATTAAGACAGCTTGTCCAGCAATAATCATAAAACATCTCCGACTAGAATTACTTAATACGATTACTATTTCACGTTGGGTCAATTTCTAATAGAAGACTTTAGAGAGTAAAAGGTTATTCTTGAATAAGTTAAATTTACTTAAAGAGGTTGGTTGATGGTTATTGAGTCTATACCTTTACCTGCAAAACTGATTGGTTTTGCTGGATTAGTCCCTTTTATGGTTTTGGCTTTCTTAGTCTTTATTCTGCCGGACCCGGTAAGATCATTAATCTTTGATATTCTGGTTCATTATGCTGCTGTTATTTTGAGCTTTATTGGCGCGGTTCATTGGGGGTCAGCAATGGCTGTTTCTGACAATGCGCGTTTGACTGAAAAATATTTATGGAGTCGGCTTGGTTGGAGTGTCGTGCCTGCTCTTGCGGCATGGCTAGCCACACAGATGGTTTTATCTGTTTCTCTTCTTACACTAATACTGGGCTTTGTCTTTGCTTTCATCTTTGATTGTCGATCAGCAAAGAGAGGGGAGATACCCACTTGGTACATTAAACTTAGAAAGAGTTTAACTCTAGTTGTCGTGGCGTCATTAAGTGGTGCTTTGATGCAGAGTATCGTTGGGCCGATTAGTTTTTGATAGCACGCCAACCAATGTCACGCCGATAAAAGCCTTCTGGCCAGTTTATTTTACTAATAGCCTGATAAGCACTGGCTTGGGCCGATGAGATATCAGTTCCTAATGCTGTAATTCCTAAAACGCGGCCCCCATTGGCTAATAACTCTCCATCACTTGAACGAACTGTGCCAGCATGGAAGATTTTCACATTTTCTTGAGTGTTTAATAAATCGATATCTTTAATTACCGATCCTTTTCTATATTCTCCTGGATAACCTTGAGACGCCATTACCACACAAACAGCAGAGCCATCATCCCACTGGAGATTAAAATTAGAAAGTTGACCATCTACGCATGCTATTAAAGCAGGAAGTAAATCGCTTTTTAAGCGGAGCATGAGTACTTGTGTTTCCGGGTCTCCAAAGCGCGCATTATATTCAATTAATTTTGGACCATTGGAAGTAATCATTAATCCAGCATATAAAACGCCTTTATATGGGTTTCCTTCATCTGCCATTCCTTTAATGGTAGGCAGGATAAATTCTTTCATGATTTGCTCAGTTAATTCTTGGTTAATCACTGGAGCCGGAGAATAGGTGCCCATCCCCCCAGTGTTTGGTCCTGTATCACCTTCTCCTACGGCCTTATGGTCTTGAGCTGTTGCTAGGGGTATTGCATTTTCTCCATCAACTAATACGTGAAAACTAGCTTCTTCTCCGGTTAGAAATTGTTCAATAACAACTGCACTTCCTGCAGAGCCAAATGCATCATCTCTCAAGGCAGCAACAATGGCCTTTTCTGCTTCTATGATAGTCTTTGCAACAGTTACGCCTTTTCCCGCGGCTAGCCCATCTGCTTTGATTACTATTGGGGCTCCATATTCTTGAATATATGCAAGGGCTTTATCGCAGGAAGTAAATCTTGCATAAGCTGCCGTGGGGATATTATGGCGGGTACAGAATTCCTTTGTAAAACTCTTAGAGCCTTCCAATTGCGCTGCTGCCGCTGATGGACCAAAGGCCTTAATACCGGCCAAATTTAAATTATCAATCAATCCGTTGACTAATGGCCCCTCTGGACCGACTACTACAAAGTCAATTAATGTATCAACACAAAACTGTACAACTTCTGGAATATTATCAGCATTCAAAGGTACGCAAATTACATCTTCTGCGATCCCAGCATTGCCTGGAGCACAGTATAACGTGCCACACAATGGTGAGGCTGAAATGGCCCAACAGAGTGCGTGCTCTCTTGCGCCTGATCCCACTACGAGAATTTTCATTTTTTTACTCCAGGTTCTTTCGAATTTACATTTTCTAGATTAGATTATTTTTATGGAGGACAAACTAAATCAACTTAATGATAACTTACCAGAAATATCTGTCAGTGAGTTATCTAATCAGGTCAAATCCACTGTGGAAACAGCTTTTGGCCGTGTGAGGGTGCGCGGTGAAATATCGCGACCAATGAAAGCTGCATCGGGACACCTATATCTGACACTTAAAGACGAAAAATCTGTATTAGATGGTGTTTGTTGGAAAGGAAATGCACAGCGTCTGACTATTCAGCCGGAAGATGGTATGGAAGTAATTTGTATAGGAAAGATTACGACGTACCCCAATCGTTCCAAATATCAAATGGTTATTGAACAAATAGAATTAGCTGGCGAAGGGGCTTTATTAAAGCTTCTAGAAGAGCGGCGAAAAAAATTGGCTCATGAAGGTTTGTTCGATCAAGATAAGAAAAAATTATTACCCGCATTTCCGCAAACTATTGGTGTTATTACATCTCCCACCGGTGCTGTGATAAGAGACATTATTCACCGAATCTCCGATAGGTTTCCTTTACGTCTAATTATCTGGCCTGTTTTGGTTCAGGGAGATAGAGCAGCACAACAAATTACCCGAGCTATAGCTGGATTTGAAACTATCAGTGAGAGCTGCAAGGTTCCGAAACCAGACCTGATAATAGTTGCGCGTGGAGGAGGTAGCTTAGAGGATTTATGGCCTTTTAATGAAGAAAATGTTGTTCGTGCTGTTTTTACCAGTTCAATACCTGTAATATCCGCAATTGGACATGAGACGGATACAACATTAATTGATTTTGTTGCAGATGTCCGTGCACCTACCCCAACAGCAGCTGCAGAACTAGCGGTGCCGGTTAGATCGGAGCTCTTGGCGAGAGTTTTAGAGAATGACAAGCGCCTTCTCAATTCGATGAATAGAATATTAGTCGGTTTGAAAGTGAAATTAGATGGGTTTGCACGTGGTCTTGGCGACCCAGTCTCGATTATTGAGACCAGAGCGCAAAAATTTGATGATCTTGAGCGTCGTTTTTCTCGTGAAATTAAGTTATTTCTAAAGCAGAAAGAATCACAGATTAATAGGATAGCAGACAAGCTTCCCTCACCTGAGCTACAAATTGAAAAGAAAGTAGGTCGCTTAAATACGCAAATCCAAAAGTTTGAAAACTTTGGTCATCGAAGATTAGAGAAAAGCCAGACTGATTTTAAAAATCTTTCAAATAGATTTAATGTCAAATATATCATTCAAAAGTTTGAGAAATATAGTGTGGATTTAGAATGCCTTCTTACGCGCAAAGAACATGCATTAATTTTGCTGCTAGAACGTTTTACAGTTAGACTTGAAAATATTGAACGGTTGCTCGAAGCAAACTCATTCCAAAGAACCCTAGATAGAGGATTTGCGTTAATACGCGACGATCAAGACAATCCCGTTTTCAAGTCTAAGCATCTTAAGAATGAACAGCTCATAAAATTACATTTCCAAGATGGCTCATCAACCGCTCGAGTTATCAAAGAAAAGCCATTGAATTCTAAACGGAATAAGCAAATCAAAAAATATCAAGAAACACTTTTTTAATGCAGTTATTAATATTATTCATCGGTTTGCTTTGGGTGTTGCCATCAAAAGCTGAAACCATTCTAGAGGGTAACCTAAAACAGGGAGGCTTGATCCTTGGTCAGACTAAACCTGGTAATACGGTGAAATTGGATCAACGTGATGTACGTGTTTCCTCTACTGGGCGTTTTGTTTTGGGGTTCTCTCGTGACGCTAAAAAGAGATTTGAATTAGTTATCAATGAGTCAAATGGCTCGTTCGAAAAGCGTATACTTAATATTGAACAAAGAACATATGCATTGCAGCGTATAAACGGGTTGCCAAAAAATATGATAAGCCCACCAAAAGAAATTCTAGAAAGAATTAGGATTGAAAATAAAAAAATATGGCAGGTCAGGATGCGTGATTCTGGGTACAATTTTTTCAGTCTAGGGTTTATTTGGCCAGCTAAAGGAAGAATTTCTGGGGTCTATGGTTCGCAGAGAATATTAAATGGGGAACCAAAACAACCTCATTATGGTATTGACATAGCCGCCCCAAAAGGAAGTTTGGTGATAGCGCCTGCAGACGGGATCGTTGTTTTGGCGGAGCGCGATTTATATTATTCAGGAGGGACAATTATATTAGACCATGGGCATGGTTTAACTTCAGCCTTTCTCCATCTAGATAAAATATTTATCTCAGTTGGTGACACGATATCAAAATCCAAACCAATTGGAACAATTGGTTCAACAGGGAGAACAACAGGCCCGCACCTTGATTGGAGAATCAATTGGTTCGAAAATCGTATTGATCCTGGTTTATTGGTAGAATAAATTGTTCCAGATCATTAATGCGTATTATTTCCCCCAGCGTCGATGAAGCCACAGCCATTGGCTGGGTGTTTCCCGTATCCAGTTTTCTATAATTCCATTGGCTTTTATCATGATCGATTCAGTATCTTTTGCGATATTTCCTGAATCAGGTATTTCAATTGGAGGATAAAAAGTAACTCTAAAGTTAGCTCCAGATAAGCGTTCAACTCGTGCGGGTACTATTGGGCATCGGTGTCGAAGGGCAAAAGCCGCTAAAGCGGTAGTAGTTTTGGCAGGTATTCCAAAGAACGGTATTTCAATACCTTCATTCAATTTTTGATCTATCATTATTGCCAAATGACCTCCTTTTTTTAATACGCTGGCCATTTTTATAGCACCCTCGCGGCTCTTTGGAATTAGATAAGGGCTAAGCTTATTTCGGGTTTTTCTAAGAACTTTCTCTGCGGTTGGAGAATTAAGTGCTCTGTATACAAAGTTCATTTCAAGGCCGTTTGGTTGCGCCAACATTGGAAGTAATTCCCAATTCCCAAGATGCGCAGAGAAAACAATACCAGGTGCATTATCATCACGCATTGATTTGATATGTTCAATTCCATCTACTTTTATCCGTTTGTCATTACCGCTTACATCAAGTTCTTGGATATGCGGGTATTCTCCAATAATACGGCCGCAGTTTTCCCACATATCGCTTAGAACCGTCTCTATGTAATTTTTTGTCCAATTAGGAAAACAATTTTGTAAATTATTTCTTGCTCGGTTACTAACTGGAAGACATGGTCCTAACCTACGAGCAATATTTCCTGTTAAGTTAGATGCGGTGTCTATTGGTATTAATTTTAAAGTATTGACTAAAACCCAAGCAGCCAAGCCCTCTAGAGGCCAAGTAATAAATCTTTTGTGCCACTTCGCATTTGAGTACTTTGGTTGATTAGTTTGTTTCATTTTTGAATGGTTGAATCTAAGAGTTGCTGGATTTGCGATTCATCTTCCCAAATAATAGATATCTCTACTGTCCGGCAAAGATGCGCTACTTTTCTTGGTAATCTTTTCATATCTTTAAGCGTCGTTACCAAAACAGCATCATGCTGGGCTGCTTTTTCCTGAAGTCGGAGAATTTCGATTTCTTTGAAAACATAATGATCAGGAAAAGAAACAAAGTCTACTATGTTCAGGTCCATACTTTTAAGAGTATTTAGAAACTTTTCTGGCCTTCCAATCCCGGCAAACCCAATAACCTTATTATTGGAGTGCTCTAGATTAGTATTATCTGGAACTGTCGACGCCTGCAGTACAGGGATATCCGCCGGCAAAGCTTCTTTTACTGACTGTTTAGCTTCACCTATTAATACAATGGCATCAGCTCTTTTCAATCCAGAGGGGATTTTTTCTCTCAGTGGCCCTGAAGGTATTAGACGTCCATTTCCAAAACCGTAGGGGCCATCGATTACTAACAAGGATAGTGTTTTGTATACACTGGGGTTTTGAAATCCATCGTCCATGATTATTATTTCAGCACCCATATTTTTAGCTGAGAGGGCACCTAATTTCTTATCTTTAGCCACCCAAGTTGTAGCAACATTAGCTAAAACCAATGCTTCGTCACCTACTTCATCAATTTTATGTCTAATCGGGTCTACCTGTATGGGGCCTAAAAGTTTTCCACCATAACCACGCGTGAGAAAGTTAACGTTGTAATCCTTGTGTAACTTTTTCGCTATTGACAATGCAACTGGTGTTTTTCCTGCGCCACCACTCACAATATTGCCTATACATATGGTAGGAACCCCTATTTTTGAATGTGAGCCCAACGCATATCGCAAAATACTAAATAAATTAAAAATTTGAGCAGTTGGTTCCAATATTCTTGGAATAAAGCCATCATTATGCCAGAAATTAGGAGCCTTCATTTTAGTACTCTTTATTTTATTCCTACGATATAAGGGCTTATCTTCAAAGAAATACTCTCTAATATAGTTCCTCCATCCTCTGCATATTTGCGCGCATTACAACTTAATTCTTTTGATAGGGTATCATTATTTAAAAGCTCCTCTAGCGTGTGGGGAAGGCTTTCATTTGATGTGATTTGAATGGCAGCTTTAATTTTGATCATTTCGTCTGCTATTTCTTGGTTTTTTGCCATTAACGGACCAAAAAAGATAGCACAGTCGAAATGTGCTGGTTCTATAGGGTTGTGTCCTCCAACTGGTACTAAAGAACCAGCAATAAAAACATATCGTGTTAGATCAAAAAAAATAGACATCTCCCCTAGCGTATCAGCAATGTAGATATCTGTTTCTGGTTGGATTGTTTCGTTCTTGGTTCTGCAGGCTACGGCGAGTTGATTCGCTCTGGCAAGCAATCGGATTTCGTCTCTCCGTTGAGGATGCCTTGGTATTATTATCGTTAACATATTTGAAAACTTAGTCTTTAATATTTTTTGTGTTTCAATAACTGCCAGATCTTCGCCCTCATGGGTACTCGCTGCAAGCCATACCTTTCTTGATCCTATCTGCTGTTGTAATTCTTTGATGGCAGCCATTTTCACGGGTAGTTTTTTTGCGGATCTTTTGAGATTTCCGCCAACTTGAATTTTTCGTGCACCGAGAGTTTGAAAACGTTGTGCTTGTTCTGTGTTAGTCGCGATAATGAGTTCTATACTTCCAAATATAGAACGCGCCATTGACTTAGCCCAGCACCAACGAGAGTAAGAGGTTTCTGAAAGTCTAGCATTTATTATAATGATAGGGATCTCTCGACTATTGATTTGCTGTATTTGTATGGGCCAAAATTCTGATTCCATTATTAATACTAAATTTGGGCTCCAGTGGTTAAGGAATCTTTTAACCCATGCAGGGCGGTCAATAGGTACAAACTGATGGATCACGCCATGCGGCAATCGATCTTTAAGGAGTTTAGCAGAAGTAAGTGTGCCCGTTGTTATAAGGATAGTATTTAAGGGATGGCTCGTTAGTAATTTTTCCATCAATGCGAGGGCTGCGATACTTTCGCCTACACTGGATGCATGTAACCATATTAGGTTTCCATGGGGACGTTTTAACTTAGTTATACCCCGTCTTTCGTTTATACGGTTTGGATCCTCTTTTCCAAGGAAAGTGCGGATTAGGAGAACTACCTCTACGACAGGGATGCCAAGTGTCATTATAACTTTATAGAGAAACTGTATCACGAGGATATTGTCCCTTTTCTCTCAGGGTTTTGTGAGGCAGGTTGGATAGGCTTATGTTGGAAGTAACGTTCGCTTTCCTCACTAACTTTATTGAGTTCCACTTCTACATTAAGACGCCAGTTCTCCTCGTCACTAGGTGTTAACCGTTTCGGAACAGATATAGGTTCTCCAAAAAAAAAGACTCCCTTAGTAAATGGGCGGGCAAGGATCATTTTATCCCATGTCTTCAATAACAACCGATTTTCTGCATTCCAAGCTACAGGAACGATAGGAATATCACTAAGTCTAGCGGCAGCGATAGTTCCCATTGTCAATCGCATTCTAGGGCCTCTGGGGCCATCTGGAGTTATCCCAATTGAGTTGCCTTTGCGCAGTTCTGTTAGGAGTTTCCTCAGGCCACTAGAACCATTTTTATTTGATGAACCTGCAACTGTTTTATATCCAAGATGGCCAATGGCTCTGCCAATTAATAATCCATCTCTATGTGGCGAGTGGAGTAATGTTATACTCTGGGAACTATTCCAACCAGCAGTCATAGACAAAATACGATTATGCCAAAAAATGAGGATTATAGGTTTGCCGTGATCTAATAGTTGTTTTGTCGTCGCTGGCATATTTACACTCCAGCGAATTGAATTTGCTAATATCTTTATAAGAAGTGCTATTAGGTAGCTTCCTATTTTCTGAATTGATTCGCTGCGTCGAAATGTTTTCCACATCCTACATTGCTAACTTTTAATATTGGAATTATCGTTGGATTTTGTTTCCTGGCTCCCAGAAAATTGTATTTGATACAATTTAGCATAAGGTCCATCTAGTTCTAGCAATTCTTGATGGCGTCCAGACTCAACTATTTTCCCTTCGTCAACAACATGAATTAAATCGGCCGATTGAATTGTTGATAGTCTGTGCGCTATTACAATGGTGGTTCTGTCATGCATTAAATTTGAAAGCGCATCTTGGACCGCTCTCTCAGATCTAGAGTCCAGTGATGACGTTGCTTCGTCCAGCAAAAGAACCGGAGCATTTTTTAGCATAGCTCGTGCAATGGCGATACGTTGCCGCTGCCCCCCTGACAACTTAACACCATTTTCACCAACTATAGTGTTATAGCCTTTAGGCAATCCTATTATGAATTCATGGGCCGCAGCATTAGTCGCTGCTTGTCTTATGTCAGTAAGTGACCTTTCGGGTGCGCCATAACAGATATTGGCTGCTATGGTATCATTGAAGAGTGTTATATCTTGGCTCACCAGGGAGAGGTTAGAGCGCAGTGATGTTATAGTAATTTCTTTAATATCATTCCCATCGAGAGTAATTCTCCCAGAAATTGGATCAAAAAATCTGGAGATTAAATTAAGTATCGTAGTTTTTCCCGCTCCAGAATGACCAACTAAAGCTACCGTTTGCCCCGCCTCGATTTTTAATGTGATATTGTCTAGTAGAGGGGTATTTTTGATATACGAAAAACTGGTGTTTTCGAAATTGATATCACCTTTTACTTTATTGATATTTGTGGCATTCGGATGGTCAATGACGAAAGGTTGAATATCCAAGATTTTAAAAACTCTCTCAGTAGCAGCAAGCCCTTCTTGTAGTTGTGCATTCAGATTAACTAATTTTTTTACAGGATCGTATGCGAGAAGTAATGCTGTGACAAAAGAGAAAAAAGTACCAGTTGACCGCGTTCCCTCTATTACTTGCCATCCGCCATAACAGATAACTATAACGATAGCTGTTCCACCCAGAGTTTCCATTATTGGATATGCTGCAGCTTTAGTGCGAGCAGCACGAAATACCAGTGTAAAAATTTTTTCAATAAGAATACTTGCTCGCGATTTTTCATAAGCTTCCATTCCAGAAGCTTTGACGTGCCTAATTCCGACAAAGGTTTCATTCAGCAACGTCGTAAATTGTCCTATCTCATTTTGAGTGTTAGCGGATACTTTTCTTATTTTTTTACCAATCTTTACAAGTGGAAGAATGGCTGTCGGAAATGCAAAAAAAGATGCCAATGTTAAAAGCCAGTCCTGATAGAACATAACGCCAATTAAGAAAAGTAATGTAAGGCTATCTCGGCCAATGGCAGTTATGACCCCTGCAACTGTTCCGCGCATTTTTTCTACATCGTTAATAAAATGCGCTATTAGTCCACCACTTGGATTATTATGAAAAAATGATAGATCTGCCGCTATAAGGTGCCCGTACATTCGTTTTTGCAGATCTGCTAAAATCCTTTGACCAACAAAACTCATGATTACTGTTTGACCATAGGTCGCCAATCCTTTTAGAACGAACAATCCCATCACTACCGATGCTGCAAAGTATAGACTGGTTCTATCTTTAGCTGTAAAAACATCATCAAGAATTGTTTCCATCAGAAAAGCAAGACTAGCCGTCGTTCCTGCAACGATCATCATTAAGGATAATGCAAATGTTAGCCAACTAAAGTGACTTTTCACATGTTCGGAAAAGAGACGTTTGATTAGCTTTCCTGTATGTGCTGGTTTAACTTCGTTTGGATTGGTACTCAAAAAAAGTGCCTCCAAAATTAAATTTTAATTCGCATGCAACAATAGTTTTAGACGGCGGGTTAAATGATATTTATCGCGCATCTAGAAAGTCAGTCTCCAGGACCGGCGACTGTCATCCCATCAATACGAACCGTTGGTGCGTCAGTCCCTCGTTTAAATTCAAGATCATTTGCTGGGATTAGTGCAGAGAACATATCTTTTAAGTTTCCTGCTACGGTCACATCACTAACAGGATAAGCTATTTCCCCATTCTCTATCCAAAACCCACCAGCTCCGCGACTGTAGTCCCCTGTGACCATATTCACACTCATTCCCATTAGCTCAGTAACATAAAGACCTGTCTTTATATCATCTAAGAGGTTAGCAGGAGACACCTTCCCCGCTGCTAGAAACAGGTTGCTTGGGCTGGGGTTAGGTGCTCCGCCTGTTGATCTTGCAGCATGTCCAGTTGAAATTAAGCTTAATTGATCTGCGGTTGCCAAATCAAGGAACCAAGATCTAATACATCCGTTCTCAATGATTAAGCGTTTTTCATTAGCTAAGCCTTCTCCATCGAATGGTTTAGATCTGAGTCCCCTTGGGCGATGTGGATCGTCAAAAACTTGAACCCCGGATTGGAAAATTTGCTCTCCCATAGAATCTT
>MDSX01092915.1_pt1 | contig 28859 bp, 30 predicted proteins | sample 811141 | NCBI WGS metagenome assembly MDSX01 (sample SAMN05326642, study PRJNA326480) | marine metagenome | isolation source: seawater | place: Atlantic Ocean: South East | collected 2010
ACCAACGATAAGTTGAATTTTTATACCATTGAAGACTCTTCACTTGGAGACGTTCCTTTGTATGGCGATGCAGTCCCCGCAGGCTTTCCCTCACCTGCCGACGATTACCTCGATATGGACTTGAATTTGCACGATTATTTGGTGCAACACCCTTCGGCTACATTCTGTGTTAAAGCTATCGGCGATTCCATGGTAGATGCGGGTATTCAAAGCTCAGATGTTATGGTAGTGGATAGAGCTCTGACCCCTAAAAATAACGATATCGTATTGGCTGTAGTGAATGGAGAATTCACCGTTAAGCGCATCAAGAAAAACGATAACGAACTGTACCTTATGCCAGCTAATGAAAACTACCGACCCATGAAAATCACAGAAGACATGGACTTTCAAGTCTGGGGAGTAGTTACTTTTATTATACATAAGGCAAATGCTAGCACTGGCGGATTGTAATAACTTTTATGCCTCTTGCGAACGTGTATTCCAACCGCATTTAGAAGGCAAACCCATAGTAGTCCTGTCTAATAACGACGGCTGTGTGATTGCTCGTAGCAACGAAAGTAAGGCTCTAGGCATAAAAATGGGAGTGCCTGTTTTTCAAGTCAAAACAATCATAGAACAACACAACATACAGGTATTTTCGTCCAACTTTACCTTATATGGCGATTTGTCCAAACGAGTGATGAGCAGCATGCGCCAAGAAGTCAAAGCCATGGAGGTCTATTCCATAGATGAAGCATTTATGGACTTTAGCGGAGAGGGCAGTCCTTTAGAAAAAGGCATTGCTCTGAAGAAAAAAGTACAACAGCATGTGGGTATTCCTATATCCATAGGTATTGCCCCCACCAAAACCCTATGCAAGGTAGCTGGACTTATTGCTAAAAAACATACCAAAACAGGCGTTTTCGTATTGCAAGACAAAGCCCTTATAGAACGGGCTTTAAAATGGTTGCCCGTAGCAGAACTCTGGGGGGTAGGTCGAAGACACGCCCGTATGCTAGATAGCGTTGGTATAAAAACCGCTTACGATTTGTGCCGTGCCGATGACAGTTGGATAAGAAGACGACTATCGGTCGTAGGCCTAAGAATGGTTAAAGAATTAAGAGGTATACCTTGTTTTCCTTTAGAAGAAAGTGCCAGTAGAAAAAAGAACATTTGCACCTCACGTTCGTTTGGAAAAGCGGTCAAGCAGATGGAAGACCTTAAGGAAGCTCTGAGCACTTATGCCAGTACTTGCGCCTACAAACTGCGCAAACAAAAAAGCTGTGCCTCACGAATTAGCATATTTATACACACCAACCCTTTCAAGCCGACCGATAAACAGTACAAAGGCTTCACTTCTTTTGTGTTGGACACACCCACTAACGACTCCATAGAACTCGTCCGCTTGGCTTTGGAGGGTTTGGAAAAAATATACCGTTCGGACTGCACTTACAAAAAGGCAGGGGTTATTGTCAGCGACATCAGCCCTCAGCAACAACAGCAACTCAGTTTGTTTGATACCCTAGACCGTAAAAAGCACCAATCCATTATGACGGCTCTAGACAACATCAACGATAAAATAGGGAAAGATAAGGTGCGACTGGCCGTACAAGGCAACGGCAGGCAATGGAAAATGAAACAAGAACAACTATCCCCGTGCTACTCTACACGCATAGAGGATGCTTTGAAAGTGTATGTATAAAGCAAGAGCAAGTTACTCGGATTGGCAGGGGAGTATTTGCCGATAAAAAATTTACAATTTAGTCAATCGCTGGCGCAAGTTTTCTCTGATGTTTAGCCAAAACAAATTAATGTCAGCAACGTGATAGTCGTCACGTTTGTACTGGCGTAAAATAATACCTTTAGGACGCTCTACCCAAAGCATACCTTGGTGATTTTTGACCGAGATGGATTGGTCAAACTTCAACTTGCCCGAAGGGAATAATATTCCTCTATGGTCGGCATATTCAGAGATAGAATTGGATCTTGTCCAATGAATGGGGTTAACACTTACGATGGAATCGCCAATGGGGTTGGTCGGATAAAATCCAGATCTAAAACTGCGCCACGACACAAAGCAATTGATTTGTGTTTGGTCTTCACAAGGTAAAAAGTTATCCGATATAGTGGTAATAGGCATGCCTAATAAATAGGCCATTTTTAAATGCTCAGACATCGTATCATCATTTAAAATAAGCTCTTTTATTAAGCGTTCGCCGTGGTTGGTACCTTGGCTATGCCCCGCAATAATGAATGGTCTGCCCTTATTCCAATGTTTCCAATAGTGTAAAAAAGCCGCTCGTACATCCGAAAATGCCAAATGATAAGCCGGATAACCGTTGCTTAAATCGGTATAAGAATCGATGTGCATTTGTCGGTAATGAGGCGCATACAAACGAGCAACACCCGCAAAAACAGAGGCTTGATTTCTCAATAAAACATCTGTTCTCTCCACATTGACAAGGGAGTCTTTTAGACTAGCGTTCCAATTATCGCCAGAATGATAAGAGGTAGGATGAATGTAAAACACATCCACAAGAGGGTTGTTGTCAAATAAGGGGTCTATATAGTTTTTGGGTAACAATTCCTTGGGTTTGTCTCTATCGGGATGAAAAGCCCAATAAAACAACGAGTCATATTGAGGTGCTGGTGGGACTATACTAACATCAAAAGTAGTTATAGGCGATTGCAAACGGGGTGAACACGATAGCAAAAAGAAGTAAAGAAAAAAAGATAAATACCTTAAATACATCGACCTCAAATAGTTGGCGCAAAAATAGGTTAAATATTACCTCTTTTCTTAGGTAATAGGGGTAATCTTCAAAAAAATTCAGTATATTTTTTTCATAGCCTGAGTCTTTTTTAGATTCAGGCTATTTTTATTCATACTTTTGCTTCCTAAAATTTCTATTTGTTCATTTGAAAGTCCAACTACATAAAGGTTCAAAATATTTAGACCAAAATCAATGGGAAAAATTACGTCCTAAAGAGAATGTATTCATGTCTTTGGACTTCAAAAAGACTTTTGAAAAATTTCATCAGAAACAGATACAATCCATATACTACACCGTTGATGATGAATTAAATAGTGCTATGGGCTATGCTCAGCATTTCATTATTGGAGGAAATAAAATTCACTCTTATCAAAAAAAGAACGATTTAGGCCAAAGTATTATAAGTCTTGTTTTGCGTCTGTTAAAACTTAGAGTAGTAGCGTTGGGCAACGGTCTTTTGACTAATATTTCTAATCTATATATCCCAAAAATAAGCGACAAGAGCTTATTTGTAAAAAACCTATTGAACGCCATTCAAGAGGATTTTGGAGTCGGTAAGTTTATCATCCCCGATCATTTTTTTAAAGCACTAAATATAGATAACCCTAATGAAGCATTTCCTGAATTGATAAAAATCGAAGTCGATGAGGATATGCAAATGAAGATCCCTCAAGAATGGCAAACATTTGAGGATTATAGACAAGCTCTAAAGAAAAAATACAGAAGTCGCTTAAAAAGTGTTCTTAAAAAAAGTGATGCCGTAAGTGTAAAAGCACTGGATAAAGAAGGTTTAGAAAAATATGCCCAAAAAATGCAAGAATTGTTTGCCAATGTGCATCAAAAATCGGCCTTTGCTATAGCTCCTTTCAATACGGATATATACCGAGATTTAATTATGCTCGACAACCCTCAATGCCTCGTTTTTGGCTACTTCCTAAACGATGAAATGATTGCCTTTTCCTCAGAGTTGAGGACCGAAAAAAACCTTTATTCTTACTTCATAGGACTGGACTACAGATACAACCGCTCTCATCGTGTTTACGAGAAAATTTTGAATCAAACCATAAAAGGAGCCATTGAACATAACAAACAACACCTTGTTTTTGGAAGAACAGCAGCAGAATTTAAGAGTAATGTGGGTGCAACACCAATTCAATCTCATATTTATATCTACCTTAAGAGTCCCTTATTAAGGCGTATTCTTAGGCCCATACTATCTCAGATTAAACCCAAAGTCTGGACGCAAAGGAAGCCTTTTGCATAGATTTAAAATAAGCTATTTTCTATCGTATTTACAACAATGGTGTAGCTTGTTATAAACCTCATCGTCTGCCTTATAATTTTCAGTATCATAACCCACAGATGCTATTTTCTTTTGTATTTCATCAATATCGGTTTGCTCGGACAAAAATTTAACTACTAGTATCTTAGTCTCCGAACTCCATTTGGCAAAAATAACACCATCTATAGATTTGACAGTGCTAACAATGGTTTTATGACACATTCCGCAGTTGCCCCAAACTTTTATCTTCATTTTGACTTTATCCCCACTGGCAAAAAGTAAAGTTGAACACAGCAATGAAAAAATGAATAATAATGGAAATGTTTTTTTAATTGATATCATAACGTAAGGGGTTATAAGCTGATTAAATTTTGTTAGAAGACTTGCTCAACTGCAATTTACAAAAAAAATACTCAAAGGATTTAAAGGAAAAACAATAGATTTGTGATAATGATATCAGCGCCAAGCATACTCATAATAATTCCAGCTAGAGCAGGTTCAAAACGTATTAAAGGTAAAAACACCAAACCTTTTAACGGTATTCCTCTAGTAGAACACAGCATAAGATATGCTCAACATTGTATAGGTACAGATACCGTAATATCAACGAACGATAAACAAATTGAGCTTATAGCTCAACAATATAATGTGCCTATACTTTGGCGAGGGGAAAGTTTAGCTACAGACCATACGCCCACAAGAGAGGTCGTAAAAGATGTTATTGCCCAAACCGATAAGATATACGACTACATTGTGGTATTACAACCCACCAATCCTTTACGGCCTAAAAAGATGTTTAAAGAGGCCTTCGAATTACTACAAGAAAAGCAAAGCGACTGTCTGATAACAGTCAGTTTAAACCAGCATAAACTCGGTAAAATCGAACATTCAACCTTTAAGCCATTCACCTATGAATTTGGACAAAGATCGCAAGATTTAGAGCCCTTATACTATGAAAACGGATTGCTTTATTTATGTTCATACGACTTAGCCAAAAATGGCAAATTGATAAGCGAAAAACCAACGGCTATGCTTATTGATCACCCATATGCTAGCGTAGATATTGATACAGAGTTGGATTGGAAGTGGGCAGAATTAATCTCAAAAGAATACCATGATTGAAATAGCAGGAAGAAAAATTGGAGCAGAATACCCCCCAGTTGTCATTGCTGAAATTGGCATTAACCACGAGGGAAGTTTAGAAGTAGCTAAAGAAATGGTAAATGCGGCACATCGTGCAGGTGTAGAAATAGTCAAGCATCAAACCCACATTGTAGAAGATGAAATGAGTGGGGCTGCCAAAAAGGTAATCCCTGGCAATGCCGATGTTTCCATTTATGAAATTATGGAGCGCTGTTCGCTTAACGAAAGGGAAGAGCTGGAACTCAAAAAATACGTAGAATCCAAAGGGATGATATTTATAAGTACGCCATTTTCTAGAGCTGCTGCCGACAGACTACATCAATGGGATGTTCCAGCCTATAAAATTGGCTCTGGCGAATGTAATAACTACCCATTATTAGAGCATATTTCGTCTTTCGGTAAGCCTATTATTTTGAGTACTGGCATGAATACTATTGAAAGCATTACAAAGGCTGTATCCATTTTCAAAAAACATAATGTTCAATACGCTTTATTGCACACTACAAACTTGTACCCTACTCCTAATCGATTGGTCCGATTAGGAGCTATGCAAGAGATGGCCAATCATTTTTCGGGCACCACTTTTGGCTTATCTGACCATACCATAAGCAATCATGCTTGTTTAGGAGCCGTTGCTTTAGGAGCGTCTATCTTAGAAAGACACTTTACGGACCACATGAACAGAACAGGTCCAGATATTGTGTGTTCTATGGACGAAGAAAACTGTAAAGCACTTATTGAAGGTAGTCGCATTATTTGGGAACAAAGTGGAGGAACAAAAGGTCCTGCCGAAGAAGAGCAAGTGACTATTGACTTTGCCTTTGCTACGGTATGTTCTATCAAAAATATCACAAAAGGAGAGGCTCTTAGCATGGATAATATCTGGGTTAAACGTCCTGGAACAGGTCCAATACTAGCCGAACATTTCAACTCTATTTTGGGTAAAAAAGCCAAAAGAGATATACAAAACGATGAACAATTAAACTGGCAAGATTTTGAGTAAGACTATCGTATTTCTTTCTGGTACTCGTGCCGATTTTGGCAAGTTAAAATCCTTAATAAAAATCAGTTCAGAATCGGATGATTTTAAGGTTCATATTTTTGCTACAGGTATGCACCTACAAGAAGAGTATGGCTATACCGTTAACGAAATAGAAAAATCTGGTTTTAAAAACATTCATAAATTTCCTAATCACACCAAAGAATCCACTATGGATTTGACTCTTGCCAAAACCATAGAAGGGTTATCGAGTTTTGTAAAAGAAGTACAAGCAGATATGTTGCTTGTTCATGGTGACAGAGTGGAAGCCTTAGCAGGGGCAATTGTCGGCTCTTTGAATAATATTTTGGTAGGGCATATAGAAGGTGGTGAAGTATCGGGAACTATTGATGAACTTATTAGGCATTCGATAAGCAAACTGAGTCACATCCATTTTGTAGCTAATGAAGAAGCTAAACAACGCTTACTACAGATGGGTGAGTTAGAAAGTCAAATCTTTGTGATTGGCTCACCAGATATTGATATTATGTTTTCAGAAAGTTTGCCAAGCTTAAATGAGGCTGTGGATTATTATGATATTCCATTTAAGCGCTTTAATATCTTAATGTTTCACCCTGTTACTACTGAAAATAATATAGCAGAATACGCTAATAATTTAGTGGATTCTGTATTAGAAGACGATGGTAGCTATATCGTCATCAAGCCCAATAATGACATGGGTTCATCTTTGATAAATAAGGCTTTAAAAAAATTAGAAAATAATTCAAGGTTTAAAATTTTTCCGTCTCTACGCTTTGAATATTTCTTAGTGCTTCTAAAAAATTGTCAATTTATTATTGGCAATAGTAGTGCTGGAGTAAGAGAGGCTCCCTATTATGGTGTTACAAGTATTGATATTGGAAGCCGACAATTGAATAGAGTCAAATCCGATAGTGTTGTACACTGTTCTTATGACAAAAAAGAGATACGTTTAGCCATAGAAAAAGCTAAAAATAGGACGCCAAGCAAGTCAAGTCATCCATTTGGAAAAGGACAAAGTGACCAACTATTTATTGAACTGCTAATGGGTGCTGAGCTGTGGTCAATTCCTTGTCAAAAACAATTTAAAGATCGTGAATTTTCTAGCAATTAATGCTTAATTTTACTCCAGTTAAGCGATCCATTATGAAAAAGTTATTCTATTTATCTCTAATTACAATTTGTAGTATCTGTTTCGTATCCTGTGAAAAGGATAATTCAGTGCCTCACACTCATGAAGGTAGCTGTTGTGGAACGGAGCAATGCGAATGCAATCACAACGATAACAAAGACAATGTTTGTGCCACCTGTGGAATGGAAAATTGTACTATGGGCTGTGCGACTAACTAAATAGTTGATTTAAACTGCTCTAGAAAACGAACATCATTTTCAAAGAATAAACGTAAGTCCTTGACTTGATATTTGAGCATAGCTATTCGTTCTATACCCATACCAAAAGCAAAGCCAGTATATATCTCTGGATCAATGCCACAATTTCTGAGTACGTTAGGGTCAACCATACCACAGCCTAGGATTTCTAAATAACCTGTGTATTTACATACGTTACACCCTTTGCCAGAGCATATATTACAAGACACATCTACCTCAGCACTTGGTTCAGTAAAAGGAAAATAGGACGGACGTAATCGAATCTCTGTTTTGTCGCCAAACATTTCTTTAGCAAAGTAAAGCAAGGTCTGTTTAAGGTCCGCAAAAGAAACGTCTTTATCAATGTATAACCCTTCTACTTGATGGAAAATACAATGCGCTCGAGCTGAAATGGCTTCATTTCTGTATACTCTACCTGGTGATAATGTTCTAATGGGGGGCTGGTTGTCTTCCATAAACCTAACCTGTACCGATGAAGTATGTGTTCTGAGTAAGATGTCAGGGTTTTGCTGAATAAAGAAAGTATCCTGCATATCTCTTGCTGGGTGCTCATCGGGTAAATTAAGAGCGGTGAAGTTGTGCCAATCGTCTTCTATCTCCGGTCCTTCTGAAAGAGTGAAGCCAATACGCTTAAATATGTCAACAATCTCGTTTCGCACTAATGATAAAGGGTGTCTGCTGCCTAATTGATCTTCTACAACAGGCCTTGACAAATCTAAGCCTGAAGATTGCTCCGTATTATCTGAAAAACTTTGTTTGCCTTCTTCCAATTTATCTTGAATGGCTTTTTTAAGCTGGTTTAGAGCTTGTCCAAAATCTTTCTTTTGCTCATTAGGCACTTCTTTAAACGCCGCAAACAAATCGTTCATCAAACCTTTTTTACCGAGGTATTGAATACGAAACTGTTCTAACTCTTCCGCATTTTTGGGAGAATAAGAGGAGACCTCAACTAATAATTCTTTAACTTTTTGTAACATCTACTTGATTAGGCTTACTTTCATAACTACTTTTTCTAAGGGTAAGTTGTTTTTGTCCCTTTTTACATTCGATATTTTAGAGATGAGCTCAAGGCCTTCTATAACCTCTCCAAACACCGTATAGTTAGCGTCCAAATGTGGTGTTCCTCCAATTGTAGAATAGGCTTTTTGCTGTTCCTTGTTAAAGGTTACCCCCATTCTATTAGCAAACATAGTTAAGGTTTTTTCATCATAAACTTGACCTTCAACAATATAAAACTGCGAGCCTGAAGACTCTTTTTTGGGATTGACCGCATCGCCCATACGAGCTGCTGCTAGAGCGCCTTTTTTATGAAAAAATTTCTTGTTAAATTCTGCTGGTAAGGTATAACCCGGACCTCCATTGCCAATCGATTGCTGAGGGTTTTCTTCTTTAGAAACAGGGTCTCCACCTTGAATCATAAAGCCAGGGATAACTCTGTGAAAAAGTGTGCCATTATAAAAACCGTCTTTAACAAGTTTTATGAAATTATCTCTATGTATTGGGGTTTCATCATAAAGCTCGGCTACTATATCTCCATAGTTAGTGGATATTTTTACTTTTACTCGCTCTTGAGAATGCGCAAGTAGACTTAAAGAAAATGCTAATACGACTGTTAATATTGGTTTCATATAATTACTATCTTTGTTTGGATAAGCAAATTAACAAATAATCATTTACAAAATGAAGATAAGTCGACTGCTGATTGTTTTTATTACCCTATTTTCTCTGTCTTCGTGTTACGAAGAGCCGCTAACTAAAGGTATTATTACCGTCTATGACATGGAAGGCAATACCGTTTCTGGGGCGACTGTTAAACTATATCAAGAGGACATCGTCGGTGTTACTCAAACGGATGTTGTTAGCACTTTAGTATCTGACTTCAACGGGCAAACAGAACATGTTTTAGAATTGGAGGCTTTAATGAATGTTGAAGCTTACACATTAACTGACGCTGAGTCTGCTGATACCCTATTGTACGGGACAACAGTTATTCGTTTGACACGAGGAAAAACCATTTATAAAAATATTGAGATACTTCCTGTAAACTAGTTGAAGTACTCTATAATTGCCTCTTTAATCATTTCATCTTGTTGCTTAGCATTAAGGCTAGGCAATTTATCAGTGGCTTTCCAATGTGGCCAGCCGTCTTCATCGTGACCAGAAAATTCATAAATGCCCCATTGGCTTAAGAGCGCACAAACAGCAATATGAATGACATCCAACTTCTGATTTTTGTTCAATTTCTGATAACCTTGCCCCAACTCCTGTAGCCCAATAAGAAACAATATGGCTTGTAAATCTAAGCCCTCACCAAAACGATGGGCAAGTTTCGCAAGTAAATTATTCCAATTTTCATCTAAGCTGTTTTCCATGCCACAAAAATACTACTTTTGAAGTCTTATGAATTATTTAGATATTGTTTTAGCTGTTCCTCTGTTGTGGGGTTTGTATAAAGGTATAAGCAAGGGGATTGTAAAAGAACTTGCTGCCCTAATTGCTTTAATAGCTGGTATATATGGTGCTGTTCATTTTGCAGATAGCATCCATCCCTATTTAAAAGAGCACTTTTCTATAGAAACCTCATTTGTTCCTATTGTATCATTCGCCATTACGTTTATTGCCATTGTTTTAGCAATAAGATTAGTCGGATTTATAATAGATAAAATTGTTAAAGCAGTTGCCTTAGGTATTATTAGTCGTTTATTGGGCGGTGTTTTTGGAATAATGAAAACCGCATTTATAATAAGTGGATTGCTTCTTATTTTTAACACCTTTGATTACTATCTCAATTTGATACCTATCAAACAGAAAAAAGAATCCGTATTGTATGAGCCTATCTCAAACATGATACCTTCAATAATGCCAAATGTAAAAGATGGTGACTCTTTAATCAAAGAAGCTGAAAAGGTTTGGAAAGATACTGAAGATAAAATTAGTCTTTAATAATCGCCGCAATTCCTGGCAAGGCCTTGCCTTCTAAGTATTCAAGCATAGCGCCACCACCTGTTGATACATAGCTTACCTTATCAGACATATCGTATTTATTAATTGCTGCTACAGAATCGCCACCACCTACAAGAGTGAAAGCGCCTTTATTGGTAGCGCTAACTAAAGCGTCAGCAATGGCTTTTGTGCCTTGAGAAAAGTTTTCCATTTCAAAAACTCCCATTGGACCGTTCCACAATATAGTAGCTGATTGTTCTATTACTTCTGTAAACTGTTGTGCGGTCTGATGTCCAATATCTAAGCCCATAAAACCCTCAGGAACATTGCCCACCAAAGAGTATTCTTTGTTAGCGTCGTTTTCAAACTTATCTGCATTCATAGAATCAGTAGGAATACACAGCCTAACGCCTTTTGCTTTAGCCGTCTCCATAATTTCTAGAGCCAAATCCAACTTGTCTTCTTCTACTAAAGAATTTCCTACTTCACCTCCCATTGCCTTAACAAAAGTATAAGTCATGCCCCCGCCAATTATTAAGTTGTCGACTTCTTCAAGCATACGAAGGATGATAGTGATTTTAGAAGATACTTTTGCCCCTCCCATAATGGCAGTAAATGGCTTTTTTGCTCCTCCAACCACTTTGTCAATATTCTCTATCTCATTAGCCATCACATATCCAAAGCACTTTTTGTCTTGAAAAAATTGGGCAATAACAGCTGTTGAAGCGTGGGCTCTATGAGCGGTTCCGAAAGCGTCATTGACATAAACATCTCCTAATTCTGACAGTTGTTTTGCAAAAGCAAGATCACCAGCAGTTTCTTCAGAGTGAAAACGTAAATTTTCAACCAATAACACCTCTCCTGATTGTAAAGATTGACTAGCCTGAACAGCTTTTTCTCCAACACATTGGTCAACAAACTTAACATCAACAGATAATAAATCACTTAAGTGAGATACTAAATGACGCATCGACAACTTATCTTCTGTTCCTTTAGGTCTTCCTCTATGTGACATTAATACTACAGAGCCGCCAGAAGAAATAATCTTATTTATGGTTGGTAGAGTAGCTCTCATTCTCGTATCGTCGGTAATTTTCAAGTCTGCATCCATAGGCACATTGAAGTCTACCCTAATAAGAAAACGTTGGTTTTGAAAAGGAAAAGAATCTAGGTGTTTCATTTGTAAAAAATTTAGGCAAATGTATATTTTCTTTAAGTAATCTAAAAAAGATTTATTCATTACCTTTGAAGAATTAGTGAATAACGACTATGCTTTTTAAAGATATTCCTTCCAACGATAGGGCAAAACAACATTTACTTAAAGCTCTCCAAAATGACAGGTTAAGTCATGCGCATTTGTTTTTAGGGGAAGACGGCTCTTCTGGCCTAGCTATGGCGTGGGCTTTTGCACAGTATTTGATGTGCGCCGAACCCACAGAAAACGATTCATGCGGCAGATGTCCCTCATGCTTAAAGAGTGCTAAGCTTAGCCACCCTGACTTGCATTGGGTTTTCCCTGTTATTACTGGCAAAGGCAGTAATCCTACTAGCGATTTGTTTATTTCAGACTGGAGATCCTTGTTAGAAAATAATCCTTTTCCCTCTGAAGAAGATTGGTATTCTCATTTGGGGACAACTAACAAGCAAGGCTTTATAAGCGTAAACGAAGCAAATGAATTAAGTAAAAAAACTATCCTTAAACCTTATGAGGGTTCGTATAGAGTTATTATTATTTGGCATGCCGAGAAGATGCATGGGCCAACAGCCAATAAACTTTTGAAGCTACTGGAAGAGCCGCCAGAAAAAACCATCTTTATCCTATTAACATCACATGCTGAAAACTTACTAGCTACCATTGTTTCTAGGCTACAAAGTTTAAGCATTGACCCAACCGATGAAAAGAGCCTTTCAGACTTCCTTCAAAAAAGCTATAATGTCGATGAAGGCCGTGCTAACGAAACAGCAATATTGTCTGACGGCAACATTGGCAAGGCTATTCATTTTTTAATTGGAAATGAAATGCTCTCTCAAAATACAGAAGAGTTCCAAAATTGGATGAGGATGTGTTATAAAGCAAAAGTTGTAGAATTATCATCTTGGATTGACACTGCCAACTCATGGGGAAGAGAGCAACAAAAAGGGTTTTTGCAATATGCCTTACATATGGTCAGAGAAAGCTTAATACAAAATTTTGCTCATCATAGCATAAAAAAAGTTAGAGAGGAAGAACGGGTTTTTACCGAAAAGTTTGCTCCTTTCATTCATCAAAATAATGCTGTTGAAATAATTGAAGAATTAGAACTTGCCCATCAACATATTACTAGAAACGGAAATGCTAAAATTATTTTTATGGATTTGACACTAAAGATGGTCGTGCTTCTTCACGCTAAAAGTATAAATTTGCAAACAACTACAAACTAAATACTATGGGTTGCTCAGGATGTTCTTCAGGCGGATGTGGTAGCGGATTACCAAGAGGTTGTAAAAACAACGGTAACTGCGGTAGTGGAGGGTGTAATCAATTGTCTATTTTTGACTGGCTTTCTAACATTCAAGACGCTGATAGCGACAGCACATTCATGGGCGTAGAAGTGCGTTTTAAAGGTAGTCGTAAAGAATTCTATAACAACTCCAAAAAACTACCATTATCAGTTGGCGATGTAGTGGCTGTTCAGTCCGATTCTGGGCACGATATTGGTGTAGTATCTATCATCGGTTCATTAGCAAAGTTGCAAATGAAAAAGAAGATAAAATCATCCTCACTGGACGATTTATGTATTATCTACAGAAAGGCTAAAGAAAACGATATCCTAAAATGGAAAGAAGCTGTTGCCTTAGAAAATGAAACCATGCATGGAGCAAGGAAATCTGCCGAACTGCTAGGGCTTGAGATGAAAATAAGCGACGTAGAATATCAAGGCGATAAAAATAAAGCGACCTTTTATTATACGGCTAATGGTAGAGTTGACTTTAGAGAGTTAATAAAGGCCTTATCTTCTCAGTTTAAAATCAGAATAGAAATGCGGCAAATTGGAGCACGACAAGAAGCTGCAAGGCTGGGTGGTATTGGGGCGTGTGGTAGAGAGTTGTGTTGCTCCTCTTGGCTAACAGATTTTAGAAGTGTAAGCACCTCTGCCGCTAGGTATCAACAGCTATCTATAAACCCTCAAAAATTAGCCGGTCAGTGTGGTAAACTTAAATGCTGTCTAAACTATGAGCTAGATGGATATATGGAGGGGATCAAAGAATTTCCAAACACAAACATTAAGATTAAAACAAAATTAGGAGAGTGTTCATTCATCAAAATGGATATTTTTCAGCGTAAAATGTGGTACGCATACCCTATGTCTGCTAATGAATCAATAGTTGAGCTTCCACTCGACTATGTCAACAAAGTGATTGAACAAAACTCAAAAGGTATTGTCCCTGAGAAATTAGAGCAATTCTTTACCCCAATAGACGCGCCTAAAAATGATTACGAAAATGTTGTTGGACAAGACAGTATTAATCGTTTCGACAATCGTCAAAAAAAGCAAAAGAAAGGTAAAAAACGTCGATTCTTTAAAAGAAAAACTAAAAAGGTATGATGAAATATTGTTACATAACTGTTGTTTTACTTTTCTTGTTTTCATGTGATTCCAACAGAGTCTTCGAAAAAAATATATCTATAGAAAATAACGTTTGGACACTCAATCAAACACCCTCTTTTGAATATAACCATATAGATACTATATCGGAGCTGAATATGCTTGTTAACGTAAGGCATTCGAGCAGCTATCCATTCTCTAATTTATGGATATTTGTAAATACTATTTCTCCAGATGGAACAATAAAAAAAGACACCCTAGAGTGTGTTTTGGCAGAGAAAAACGGGAAGTGGATTGGAAATGGATTGGGAGATATATGGGACATTCAATGTCAGTTTAAAACAAGTCGACTCAAAGAAGATGGATGGTATACATTTAAAATTGAACAAGCTATGCGACATGGCGACTTGGCTAAGATTGAGGAACTTCCAGGGATAATGGAAATAGGTTTAAGAATAGAAAAATAAGACTAAATATGATGAAAAATACATCTATCAAGCAAAAGGTGTTTTCGTTGTGGCTATTGATTTTAAGTCCAATTATGCTTTTATCCATTACCCTTTACCTTACTTCTGTGGGTTTATTTGGTGAACTTCCAACCTTTGAAGAACTAGAAAACCCAAAAAGTAATTTAGCAACAGAAATCATATCTTCCGATGGTGTTGTTTTAGGTAAATACTTTTTTGAAAATAGAAGCAATGTCAAATATCATGAGTTAAGCCCTAAGCTTGTAGATGCTCTTATATCGACCGAAGATATAAGGTTCCGAGATCATTCTGGAATAGATATTCGTGCGCTGTTACGAGCTGTAAAAGGTGTGATAACAGGCTCAAACTCCGGTGGAGCTAGTACAATTACTCAACAACTTGCTAAAATGTTGTTTACTGAAAAACCAGCCTCTGGACTTCAAAGAGTAATGCAAAAATTTAAAGAGTGGATAATCGCCGTTAGACTAGAAAGGCAATACACTAAAGATGAGATTCTTACCATGTATCTCAATAAATTTGATTTCATAAATAATGCTGTTGGGATAAAATCAGCCTCTCAAATATATTTTAATACTACACCTGATGCTTTAACAATAGAAGAGTCTGCAATGCTTGTGGGAATGTTAAAAAATCCTTCGCTATATAACCCTAACAGAAGGTTAGAAATTACCCAAGAAAGACGGAATGTGGTGCTCTCACAAATGAAGAAATACGACTATATCACTGCATTAGAATTTGATTCTTTATCAAATAACCCTATAACATTAGACTTCAAAAAAGCGAGCCATAATGAAGGGCTTGCCCCATACCTTAGAGAATACCTTAGAGGTGATCTTAAAGAATGGTGTAAAGAAAATCATAAAGCCGATGGTACTAACTACAATCTTTATACAGATGGTCTAAAAATTTATACCTCTATAAATTCTAAAATGCAAGAATATGCTGAAGATGCTGTTCACTCTCATTTAGCCTCGTTGCAAAGCGACTTTTTCAAGCATTGGAAAGGCTATTCAAACGCACCGTTTCCAAAAGATTTCGATAGAGAACAAATTATGGCAATATTAGAGCAAGGCATGAAACGTTCTGACCGTTATAAAAAATTAAAAAGCCGTAAAGCATCTGAAAAAGAAATAAAAAAAGCATTTAGAACAAAAGTCCCAATGCGAGTTTTTACTTGGAAAGGAGAAAGAGATACCACAATGTCACCTATGGACTCTGTACGTTATTATAAATACTTCATACATTCGGGAATGATGAGTATGGATCCAAATACTGGTCATGTAAAAGCCTATGTTGGAGGTATTAATTATAAGTATTTTAAATACGATCACGTCAAGGTCGGTAAACGACAAGTAGGTTCGACTTTTAAACCTTTTTTATATGCCTTGGCCATGCAAGAAGGGTATTCACCCTGCTATGAAATCCCTAACGTACCTGTAGTTTTTGAAAAAAATCAATGGGGACTCCCCGACAAAGATTGGGTTCCAAGAAACTCTGATGACAAATACGAAGGTATATTGATGAGTTTACGTTTCGGCTTAGCCAACTCCATTAATACCATTACGGCGTACATTATGAAACAATTTGGCCCTCATTCTGTACTAGATTTAGCAAAGAAAATGGGTATTAGTAGTAAGCTCGACCCAGTTCCATCTATTTGTTTAGGCACATTCGATTTATCTGTTTATGAAATGGTAGGAGCCTATTCTACATTTGTAAATAAAGGAATATGGACAGAGCCAATTATCGTAACAAGAATAGAAGATAAGAATGGTATTCTACTTCAAGATTTTGCCCCTAAGACAAATGAGGCGATGAGTGAAAAAACGGCTGATTTGATGGTAAGAATGTTGCAAGGTGTAGTGGACGGGGTGTATAACCCTCATGCTGATGTAAGCATGGGTACAGGAGTAAGGTTAAGAAGAAAATATAAGTTCGAGAATGAAATAGGTGGTAAAACAGGTACCACCCAAAACAATTCTGACGGTTGGTTCATGGGAATAACTCCTAACTTAGTCACAGGAGTATGGTCTGGTAATGAAGATAGAAGTGTCCATTTCAGAACTACTTTTTATGGACAAGGGGCAAATATGGCATTACCCGTTTGGGCCGAGTATATGCAAAAAGTATACGCCGACACTTTAACGCTAGGCATTTATCCTGAAAAATTTAATATCCCTCAATCCGTTGATGTACTACTAGATTGTGGGGCAAATGATGAGGGAGCGACTGAATACGAAGAATTTTAATCTTATTAATATGATAAACAAAGTAGTAAATTCCATAGCAGAAGCAATAGAAGGGGTAGAAGACAATATGACTTTTATGCTTGGTGGATTTGGATTATGTGGAATCCCTGAAAATGCTATTCAGGCTTTATCCGATTCCAATATTAAAGGCTTAACATGCATTTCTAACAACGCAGGTGTTGATGACTTTGGGCTCGGCTTATTGCTTAAAAAGAAGCAAATAAAAAAGATGATCTCTTCATATGTAGGAGAAAATGCTGAATTTGAACGTCAGATGCTGAGTGGTGAACTAGAAGTAGATTTAATCCCTCAAGGATCGTTAGCCGAACGATGTAGAGCTGGAGGCGCAGGTATTCCCGCATTCTTCACTCCTGCTGGTTATGGAACAGAAATTGCTGAAGGCAAAGAGGTTCGAGATTTTAACGGTCAGCCACACATTTTAGAATCTGCATTAGAAGCAGACTATGCATTTGTTAAAGCTTGGAAAGGGGATACCGCTGGCAATCTGATCTTTAAAGGTACTGCTCGAAATTTTAATCCTATGATGGCAATGGCTGGCAAAATAACTGTAGCTGAGGTAGAACACTTAGTCCCAGCGGGGGAATTAGACCCCGCACAGATACATACGCCAGGTATTTTTGTACAACGTATTTTTCAAGGAACAAACTACGAGAAAAGAATAGAACAACGAACCGTAAGAACTAAAGAATAATGGCATTAGACAAAATAGGTATAGCGAAACGCATTGCACAGGAACTTAAAGACGGCTATTATGTAAATTTAGGTATTGGTATTCCTACATTAGTAGCAAATTATATCCCTCAAGGTATAAACGTAGAATTTCAATCTGAAAACGGTGTGTTAGGAATGGGGCCTTTCCCCTTTGAAGGTGAAGAAGATGCAGATCTTATAAATGCTGGTAAACAAACGATTACAACCCTAGATGGTGCTGTGTTCTTTGATTCTGCTACTAGTTTCTCTATGATAAGAGGTAAACATGTTCAGCTAACAGTGCTAGGGGCGATGGAGGTTTCGGAGCAAGGTGATATCGCTAACTGGAAAATACCCGGCAAAATGGTAAAGGGAATGGGTGGTGCAATGGATCTAGTCGCCTCGGCAGACAATATCATTGTGGCCATGATGCATACCAATAAAAAAGGAGAGAGTAAACTTTTAAAAAAATGTAGCCTCCCTTTAACGGGAGTTGCTTGTGTAAAAAAGATAGTAACAAATCTCGCCGTTCTTGAAATTACTGACCAAGGCTTTAAACTTCTAGAAAGAGCGCCGGGAGTTAGTGTAGTAGATATACAAAATGCTACTGAAGGTAATCTGATAATAGAAGGGGAAACACCAGAAATGAACTTATAAAAAAGATGCCGAGGCGTTAACCTCGGCACCCCACTTAACCTTAACAAGTTCATTTATGAAGCGTAAGCTTTCATGTTTTAAGTACTACAAATGTATGACGAATAAATCCCTTAAAAAAGCGATTTTCGATGAGTCATAAAACTATCTGACAAACAGGGCGTTTTAGCAGATGAAGCTGCTTTAGAACCCAAAATGAACTAAATAAGTGAGTAAAATCAAGAATATCTAGGCGAAATACTAGGCCTTAGTCGCTTTTTTAATATTCTCCTTTCTTCCTTCAGGAATAGCAGAAATTAATCGCTGAGTATATGGTGTTTTTGCTTCCAAGTAAATTTGATCTGCATCGCCCATTTCTTCAATCTTTCCGTTTTGCATGACGACCATTCTATCGCTCATATACTTCACCACTGAAAGGTCATGCGAAATGAAGATGTAAGTCAAACCGAACTCCTTTTTTAAATCGTTTAAAAGGTTAAGCACTTGTGCTTGAACAGATACGTCTAATGCAGAAACAGACTCGTCACAAATGATGAATTTAGGGTTTACAGCCAACGCCCTTGCAATCCCTATTCGTTGGCGTTGTCCTCCAGAAAATTCGTGAGGATAACGGTTAAAGTGTTCTGCTCCTAAACTTACTTTTTCCAATAACTCTTCTACACGTTTTTTACGCTCTTCATCATTGGCTAAAATGCCATGAACCTGCATAGGCTCCATAATAGCATTGCCTATTGTCATACGAGGGTTTAGCGAAGAATAAGGGTCTTGAAAAATGATTTGCACTTCCTTTCTAAATGCTCTTAACTCTTGCTCATTAAATGTGGCGATATCCCTACCCTTATAAATCATCTGACCATCGGTTGGCTCATTAAGCCTTAAGATTGTTCTACCTGTTGTTGTTTTACCACAACCAGACTCCCCAACTAAACCAAGTGTTTCTCCAGGATAAACATCAAAGCTAATATCGTCTACCGCTTTTACATAGTCTGTTATACCACCAAAAAAGCCATTTCTTATAGGGAAATAGGTCTTAAGGTTTTTAATTTGCAACAAGGGCTCTTGAGTGAATAAGGCTTTTTGCTGTTTATCTCTTTCTGACTTAGATATCACTAAATCTTTGGTAAAATCTTCTACAGAAATATCATTAGCTACATTTTCTCCCTTTTCATTTGTTTGCATAAAATCGCCAACTGTTGGCAGGAAAGTATAACGCTTATCAAGAGGTGGGCGACAGGCTAATAGCCCTTTGGTGTAAGGATGTTGAGGGTTGTTAAAGATGTCCCAAACACTGCCCTGCTCAACAATATTACCTTTGTACATTACCACCACTTTATCTGCCAATTCAGCAATAACACCCAAGTCGTGGGTGATAAACAATATTCCCATATCGTGTTCCTTTTGAAGCTTTTGCATCAACTCCAAAATGGTTTTTTGAACAGTTACGTCAAGTGCTGTTGTAGGCTCATCAGCAACCAATACTGAAGGCTGACAAGACATAGCCATAGCTATCATTACCCTTTGTTTTTGACCTCCCGAAATCTGATGAGGATAAGTGCTAAAAATACGCTCAGGGTCAGGCAATTGCACTTCTTCAAATAACTTTATCGTTAAGCCTTTAGCTTCTGATTTGCTAATGGATTGATGTAACATAATAGCTTCCATAACTTGATCGCCGCACGTAAAAACGGGATTTAGAGAAGTCATAGGCTCTTGAAATATCATAGCAATTTCATTACCTCTATATTTACGCATTTCTTTTTCAGAAATTTGTAAGAAATCAACCGTTTCGCCATCTTTTTTGTGGAACAAAATTTCTCCACCAGCAATTTTACCCGGAGGAGAAGGAACTAAACGCATAGCCGATAAAGAGGTAACCGACTTACCAGAGCCTGATTCACCAACAATACCAATTGTTTCTCCTTTGTTAAGTGTAAAACTGACATTATTTACAGCTGTAACAACTTTTCCTTCTGTATGAAATTCTGTGACAAGGTTTTTAAATTCTAATAAAGTATTGCTCATGATAAGTAAATTTATGGCCTCAATTTAGGGGTTATCGTTCAATTATGCAACTTCTATTTGCTCTTCTGTAAGTATGGGTTTTCCCATATATTTTAATAAAATTTGTGCTACGGTAAGTGTATCTTTCTGACAATACACCCGAATACGTTCTAAATCTTTTTCTTGCCAGTAAACTTTAGCTACTTGACTACCATCTATATCGTCTTTTGGTGTTGGTATGCCAAACAGTGCGGATAATAATTTGATAGAAGTATAGTGTTTGTAGTCACCAAACTTCCACAGTTCCATGGTATCCAAATGACGAACTTCCCACGGTTTTTTACCAGCTATTTCTAGTATCTTAGGCAGGGTTACTCCATTGACAATCATGCGCCTACATAAAAAGGGATAATCGAACTCCTTACCATTATGAGCACACAAATAGTGGCTTAGGGTAGCAAACTTATCGTCTAAAAGTGTTTTAAGCTCATTTAATAATAACTGCTCATCATCACCATAAAAGGACTTAATCCTAAAAAAAGAGGTATTATTTTTCTCATAAATGTAGCCTACAGAAACACATATCACTTTAGCAAACTCTGCCATTACGCCTGCCTTAAGTCCATAAAATTCATCGGGTGTTTGCCCTTCTGAACGCTGCCAACGGGTTTTGTCTGCCCACAAGGATTGAAACTCTTCTGAAAGCTCAGAAAAAGTGGGCGCTACAGGAACGGTTTCTACATCAAGAAATAGTATTTTATGAATGGAAATGTTTTCAAGCATAACAACTTCAAAGATAAGAATATCCCATCAGAATAATGCGGCATAATTCAATAAGAAACTATTACAGGAAACATCTGAAAACAAAAGATAAGATAAGCGTATTGCAATAACAATTTATAAGCCTTAACCTTCTTTTCTTCTTTTGTACTTATTCTCAATGCTATTATTGTAATTAATATAAATAAAGCCACAGCAATACCTATTTCAAAAATAACCCTGAGATAAGGAGGGTTTAGAAAATATACCGATAAATGAAGAACAAAAATGGATAACAAAAACAGACATATAAACTGGTGAACCGAGATGAGATTAGGCATTAGCCTATTTCTTTGGAATATAGCAAAACATAAACTCAAAGATAGAATTGGTAAAACGATAAAGCTGTACCAATTCAACTCTACACCTAAAAAGGTAAATACTAAAAGTGAGATTAAAAATATAAGAAGTGGTTTCATTAGAGGTGGCTTTAAAATTCAAAAGTAAGTTACTCATTTACAAAATGAAAGTCAAACAGGTTTTTGAGATGACCTTTTAGCTTCTGTTGGACTTCTTGCATATCAACTTCTCTATTTAGTTCCTTTTGCATAGAAGTCACCGATTTATCGACTATGCCGCAAGGAATAATATTGCCAAAATAGGACAAATCACAATTGACGTTAAAAGCAAATCCGTGCATAGTCACCCAACGGCTAGAACGCACCCCTAAGGCACATATTTTACGTGCTTTATCTGTGCCCACATCTAGCCAAACACCCGTTTCTCCATCAGAGCGTGTACTTTCTATGCCATATTCTGCTAGGGTTAAAATAACCGCTTCTTCAAGGAAGCGCAGATACTTATGAATGTCGGTAAAGAAATTATCCAAATCTAAAATGGGATAACCGACTATCTGTCCGGGTCCATGATAAGTTATGTCGCCACCCCTATTAATTTTATAGAACGTAGCTCCTCTAGATTTGAGGTAGTCTTCATTCACTAAAAGGTTTTTTTCATCTCCACTTTTTCCTAAAGTATACACGTGAGGGTGCTCACAAAATAAGAGGTACGATAAGGTGGGGTCTTGTCTATTTTCCTTTCTGTTGTTTTTCTTAACATCAAGGATTTCATTAAATCGTTTTTCTTGATAGTCCCAAGCTTCTTTATAATCGATAAGCCCTAAATCTTGAAAAACAACTTTAGGCATACATTATAATTTTGCTAATGAGCTCTTTAGGAAGTTAATAACGTCTATTTCAATAGCGTCTACCTCGTTCATCTCTGACAAATACCACGATACCCAATCACCTAAATGAATATGATAAAGACTATTTTCGATTCGAGAATCGCCTTTACTCCAAACTTCAGTAATGTTATCTGTAAATTTAGATATCACATCTTTATTGATATCTATTCTCACCTGATTTCTATCGAAATCACAGGTGTTTCTAAAATAAACTACTCCTAAATTATCGGTGTTTATTCTCCAACCTAACAACTCGTTATGATTCATTTCTGGAATGACGTGATGCCAACATAACATTTTACTGTTTTCGTTGATTTGCTGACGAAAACGAACGCCTAGCCCTTCAAAGCCTGCAGCCGTATATATTACAGGTGTTGTACCATATAGTTTAGTAGCTAAGACCTTGGCCTCAGATTTTATAGCTTCTTCTTCACTATCTAATAAAGCTATTCCTTTATCGAATTCAGAAATAAAAGAATCATCTATTAAGCCGTAGTGGTTCAATAAGAAGAATAGTTGAGTGAAGGAGTATCCAAACATAGCTCGAGGTGGCTGACCACCAGGTATTGTTATACAGTTGAAGCCTTTTTCTTTGGCTAGTTTTTCTAACGCTCCCCCTGAAGTAACACATGCAATTTGAGCTCTTCGTTTCTGACAAGCTTCCAATGCATAAAGGGTTTCTTCAGTGTTTCCTGAATAGGATGATGCTATAACTAGAGTATTTTCATCTACAAAATTGGGGATGCTATAATCTTTAGTTGCTGAAATAGGCACATTGATATGTTCAGAGACTAAATCGTTTACAATAGTACCTCCGATTCCAGAACCTCCCAAACCACAAATAAGAACATTATGAATATTAGCATGAGGGTCGCTAAGTAGAGTGGACTTGCCTATTTCTAAAGCCTCTGTAAGATGCTTAGTAAAGTCGCTGATGTAATCATTCATTTTCATAATAAATCGTGTTTTGTGTAAGGTTATTTTTATTCGGTGTAAAACTACAAAAATAGACCGTTAATTATTTAATATCTTTGCCGAAAATTTATAGCATGCATAGAGAGTTGTCAGAACAAGAAATTGTTAGAAGAGAATCTTTACAAAAGTTGTTGGAGTTGGGTATCAACCCATACCCATCAGAATTATATGATGTTAATGTTTCAGCTGCTGAAATAAAGAAAAATTATACTGCCGATAAATTAGGTTATAAGAATATTCAGATTGCAGGTCGCTTGATGAGTCGTCGAGTAATGGGAAAGGCTTCTTTTGCTGAACTTCAAGATAGTACAGGAAGAATACAGCTCTATTTTAATCGAGATGAAATTTGTCCTAACGAGGACAAAACCATGTACAATACCGTCTTCAAAAAGCTTCTTGATATAGGTGATTTTATAGGTATTAAAGGGTATGTTTTCACCACTAAGGTGGGTGAAATCTCTATTCATGTGGAAAGTTTTGTAGTCTTAAGCAAAACATTAAGACCTCTACCGCTACCCAAAACAGATACGGATGGAAAAGTGTACGATGCGTTTACCGACCCTGAGAAAAGATACCGTCAGCGTTACGTTGATTTAGTAGTTAACCCACACGTTAAAGAGGCTTTTCTCAAAAGGACACAGCTCACCAATTCCATGCGTTCGTACTTAAACGACAAGGGATATCTCGAAGTAGAAACACCTATTTTACAACCCATCTATGGTGGCGCTGCAGCACGACCATTCAAAACACATCACAACACATTGGATATGCCGCTTTACCTACGTATAGCCAATGAGTTATACCTCAAAAGACTTATCGTTGGTGGCTTTGATGGTGTTTATGAGTTTTCTAAAGACTTTAGAAACGAAGGTATGAGTCGTTTTCATAATCCAGAGTTTACCCAAGTAGAACTTTATGTAGCCTACAAGGACTACAATTGGATGATGGATTTGGTAGAAGAAATGGTAGAAAAAATTGCCCTAGACTTACATGGCACTACGGAAGTTCAAGTAGGAGAAAACCTTATCAATTTCCAAAGACCTTGGAAGCGATACACTATGTACGAGGCAATTGAACATTTTACTGGAATTGATATTTCTGAAATGGACGAAGAAACTATGGCAAAAACCGCCAAAGAATTAGGTGTTAGTGTAGATTCTTCTATGGCAAGAGGCAAACTAATAGATGAGATATTTGGCGAAAAATGTGAAGGGCAATTGATACAACCAACCTTCATTACAGACTATCCTGTTGAAATGTCACCTTTAGCCAAAAAGCACCGAGAAAAAGAGGGTTTAGTAGAACGTTTTGAAGCCATTTGTAATGGCAAAGAAATATGCAATGCCTTTTCTGAATTGAATGACCCTATTGACCAAAGAGAACGATTTGAAGAACAGCTAAAACTAGCTAAAAGAGGCGATGAAGAAGCTATGATTTTGGATGAGGATTTTTTACGATCAATAGAATACGGCATGCCTCCAACGGCCGGTCTTGGAATTGGTATTGACAGGCTGTCTATGATAATGACTAATAGCAATTCCATTCAAGATGTATTATTCTTCCCACAGATGAAGCCAGAAAACAATACACCTGAAGAATAGTGGCGGAGTTTAAAAACATAGCGGTTATTGGTGGTGGTAGTTGGGCAACAGCTATCGTTAAGATGTTGTCAGAAAACCAAACTAAAGTCGGTTGGTGGATGCGTAATGAAGAAACGATAGCACACATCAAACGCTATGGCAATAACCCCAATTATATCAGCGCAGCGGAATTATTTCCGGAAAAATTAAACCTTGATTCAGATATCAATGCTGTTGTTGATGCTGCAGATTGCATTGTTTTAGCTGTGCCGTCTGCTTTTCTTAGTAGTACTCTTGAACCTTTAGAGGTTTCTTTGAAGAATAAATTTGTGGTTTCAGCCATTAAAGGAATAGTGCCTGAAAAAAATACAATCATAGGAGACTATCTTCATGACAACTATCAAATTCCCTATAAAAATATAGGTGTTATAACTGGGCCTTGTCACGCCGAAGAAGTCGCCCTAGAACGGTTATCATACCTAACTGTTGCCTGTGAAGATGTTGAAAAAGCACAATGGTTTGCCGAACAAATCAGTTGCCGATACATCAAGACTAATGTTTCTGAAGATATCTATGGTACTGAAATCGCTGCCGTTCTAAAAAATGTTATTGCTATTGCTTCTGGGGTTTGTCATAGTCTAGGATATGGAGATAATTTCCAAGCTGTTTTGGCTTCTAATGCCATCCGAGAAATAAAACGTTTTGTAGATACCGTTCACCCCATCAAAAGGGATATCAAAGAATCGGCTTATTTAGGTGATTTATTGGTTACTGTTTATTCCCAATTTAGTAGAAATAGAACCTTCGGCAATATGGTGGGCAAAGGCTATTCGGTAAAGTCTGCGCAACTGGAAATGAATATGGTAGCTGAAGGCTACTATGCTGTTAAGTGTATCAAAGAAATAAACGAGCAATACAACATCGATATGCCTATCACTAACGCCGTTTATCATATTCTTTACGAAAAGATTTCTCCAGTAATAGAAATGCGCTTGTTGTCAGATAATCTGAACTAATCGCAATCGCACTCTTGACAAGCCTCTAAGGTTTCAAAGCCCCATACGCTACATCCGCTATAAGCGATCTGTTCACAAGTATTTTCATCTGCATTATAAAACCACCTTTGAAAAGCAGCAGAACATAACTCATCTGTTGGAGGAGCATGGCTACATACAGCATTGTCGGATTCACAGTCTTTTGAACAGGCCGAAAGTAAGAGCAAAGCTATTAGCAAAAAGCTTAAATATAGCAACTGGATTATTTTCATTTTTAAACCGATTTTTATTGTTCTTAAAACACTACGGCTTTTTGACAATTGCTCTCAATACAATAGGATCGGAGTCTTTATATTTAGCAAAGCCATTTTGTTCTTCAAAATAAATTATTTCAAAGCCTATTTTTTTAAGTTTTTCTTTAAACTCATCGGCCTCAATAAACCTTCTATGATGGCCATTATAAAACCAAATATTATTCCCTTTATCTTCCCCTTTTCCACATATATCATCCTTTATGGTTCTGGCTTCTACACAAAACAAGCCTTGTGATTTTAAATTATTAAAAATCCAATCAAGGGTTCTATCTTCTCCATCAAGGTTTACAGAATGCATAGTAAATCTGGAATAGACGACATCAACAGCTTGTGGTCTGTCGCTAAAGCTAGGAAGGCGTGTAAAGTCAGAAGCAAAAGATTCTATGTTTTCAATTTGGTTTAATTTTTCAGTGGTGTTTTCACACTGATCTATAGCAATAACTTGCATGTCGTTTTTGGCAAAAAATACGGAGTCTCTTCCGTTACCACAGCCCAACTCTACTAGTAGGTTAGATCCTTTAAGCATCTCATTTTCAACAAGGTACTGTGCAAAAGGACTTGGTGTGTTTATCTTCATCGCATTATTGTAGAAGTTTAACCAATATGCTTTGTCATTAATAATTATACTCATATACTTTCTATAAATTGAATTAAACGTTGTGTTGATCCGCCGTCTTGATGTTGGTGAAAAATAGTTGTTATTGATTTTCTTTGTTCAGCATGTTCTTCACCATCACTCAAAAGAAATGATTGCAAATCGCTCTGTGATTGTAATACAGGTCCTGCGAGGTGTTTGAAATAATCGAAAGAAAAACCTCTGACCTCATTGTATTCATCATAATCATAGGGAATGTAAGCAATAGGCCTATCCAATAGTAAATAATCTAAAACGATACTAGAGTAGTCTGATATTAACATATCTACATTGTGTAAATAATCATTAACGGAAGGTATTTTGTCAGAGCCTTTAAAATATATGTTTTTTAACGCTTTAAAAATCTTCCGCTTAGAATACTTTTGCTCGTCATGAACATGAAGTCTTATCATTATCTCAATGCTGTTTTCACCTAAAAACTTATCTAATGCCAATAGGTTAGCGTCTTCAAAAGGGAATAGCATGGTCATGGTATGATCTCTGAATGTAGGAGCGTATAAAACGACCTTTTTGCTGTTAGAAGAGGGTTGAAGTTTATTTTTAACAATAATATCGTTTCGTGGTTGACCAAAGCTCAGCATTTGTTTTTCATCAAAGCCAAATTGTTTTTTTATGAATTCTTTTTCGAACTGCGATGACACTAAAAAATAATCCCAACTATCAATGTCTTTCTTTTTAGACGCTGAAAAAGACGCCTTATCAGCTAGTTTTTTTACCGCAATGGCATGAAATAAATTCAAAAACGTTCTTTGAGAATGGGGTCTTGGCAAGTATGGAAAAAAATCGAACTTGCCGTGTGTAAAAACTAATAGCTTAGATTTTAAAAGAATATACAGCCCTTTTGGACTGTAAGCGTAAATTCCATTTTTAGGGATAGTTGCTAGTATTTTCTTCTTCTTAGTAAAGAAAAAAGTCTTTTGAGGGTTTTTAGAAAGCAAGGCCTCAAATAGCACCTTGCTATTGTCGGCATATGCCTTTGCAGAGCGTGTAGAAAAAACTATGTATTCTTTTTTGAAAAATAGCTTATCTAGTATGTTAAACAGAAATGAAAGTAAACGTTCTATTGTTCTCGTTTTAATTACCAAAACTAACAAATATTTAAGTCACTATACTTTTTCCATCTTAACTTTTTTCTCGGATACATAGAACAAATCAAAACAGTCGTCACCAGCTGTGTCCAAATAATAATCATTCATGGAAATCTCTTGCACTAAGGACGTGTTATTTTTAAGGATTTTTTTTCGATTTCTTCGATTCAAAATATCATAGGGGATTTGTAACAGTTGTCGTGGAAGTCGATGTTGAAGGTTTAAAAAATCATATTTCGTGATTTTCTCTACTGAACGTTTATTTTCATCGTAGTACTTTTTAATTTTATCATTGCCGAAAACACCTGATTTTTGTACAGATTGAAAATCCTGAAGTAGTAAGTTTTCAAGTTCCGTTATAGTATATTCTCTAATGTGCCATGGGTTTCTTGTTAAAGTCATCTTAATATTAGGTGTTGTAACGATGAATTTACCGCCATCTTTCAATACTCTAAATATTTCTTTAACAAAGAGTTTATCGTTTTTGATGTGTTCTATAACCTGAAAGCTAATGACAAAATCAAAGCTATTGTCAGCAATGTTTTTGAGTGGTGGTACGTTCATTTTTATAAACTCGACATTATCATTTTTGGTTGTTGACGTATTCGAATCGTACTTGTCGATGGTAACAAATTTATCGGCAAATCGTGAAATGATATCTATCCCATATCCACTTCCTGTTCCTATTTCGAGGACTTTGCCCGAAACAAGTTTGGACGCCTCTACATAGGCAAGTAATGATCGTTGGAAAACGTAATTATCGGAGAGGTCGTTATGAGAAACACGCTCTGCTGTTTGTATAATTTTCATGGCTCAATAGTTTTAAGTTTGTATTTGCTAATTAAAACCAACGAGCAACAGTCGTTCGAAAACGAGTTCAGAAAAAAAAGATGTGAAAATGAAATGAATCGTTTTTTTCACGGCTAATGGTTTTAAGTATTACTAAGGTAAGAAAATTAAAACTAACTAGAACCTGAAGCCAATACCTGCAATAACATAGCCCCCCATAATCGATATCGTTTTTTCCTC
>MDSX01003666.1_pt1 | contig 28722 bp, 11 predicted proteins | sample 811141 | NCBI WGS metagenome assembly MDSX01 (sample SAMN05326642, study PRJNA326480) | marine metagenome | isolation source: seawater | place: Atlantic Ocean: South East | collected 2010
TGAATCCTCTAGATTCTTATGGGACTAGTTCGATGGATATCTCAGAAGCTTGGTTTTATTTTGGGACCGAAACAAGTTCTGCGTTCATTTTAGGCCTTGTTCTAGGCTTTGGTTGTATGTTCGGCGATTCTGTCGGATCCTTCGTAAAGAGGCGCCTTGGACATAAGAGAGAGGGAAGCATAAGTTCTAGCGCCCCCATGTTAGATACGGTTCCCTTTGCAATTTCGACATTTCTATTTGGTCAGTTTTTACTCTCGCCATCGATAGTCGGTAGTTCAGAACTTCTTTTCGGAATGCTCATTCTTCTACTCATTACTCCTATTATTCACAGATCGTTTAACATTTTAGGCTACAAATTGGGTCTAAAGGCGGTCCCATACTAGTTTGAAGAAAATAAAACAGAGGATGAAAAAATGTCAGGGATGGATGTATTGGTAGTTGGTAGTGGGGGGAGGGAGCATGCTATTGCAATAGGTTTAGCACAAAGTAAATCGGTGTCTTCAGTTCATTGCCTCCCGGGAAATGCAGGTACATCATTCATTGCAAAAAATCATGACATATCTTTGTCGAATCTTGATGCTGTAGTTAATTTGGCTGAGGAATTAGAGATATCATTGGTTGTAGTGGGCCCCGAAGTCCCACTAGTCGACGGATTAGCGGATAAATTGAGGGACAAATCAATACCCTGTTTCGGTCCAAATTCTGAAGGGGCCATGCTTGAAGGGTCCAAACTCCATGCCAAGCAGGTAATGAGTGATTTGGGAATACCCACCGGAAGGTTTGAGGTTCTGGAAAGGACTTCGAGAATCGAGGAGATATTCGAATCATTCAAACCCCCATGGGTAATCAAAAGAGATGTTCTAGCAGGAGGAAAGGGAGTAATAGTAACTTCATCAAAGCCAGATGCAAGATCCGCGATCGAATCTTGGATAGCGTTAGATGGTTTTGTTATTATCGAAGAACACTTGGCAGGAGAGGAAGCGTCCGTTCTGGTAATTTTGGACGAATCGGGGTATGTTGTTCTCCCAGCAAGCCAAGATCACAAGAGAGTGGGAAATTACGATGCAGGACCAAACACAGGGGGGATGGGGGCATATGCTCCTGCACCAATCGTTACTTCCTCTGTATTGTCTAGGGTGAAGGAGCAAATTATCGAACCAATGCACAATCATATCATGAAATGGGATTTCCCCTATCGCGGGTGCCTCTACTTAGGATTAATGATAGATGAAGAAGGATCCCCCAGTGTCGTGGAATTCAATGTTAGACTAGGAGATCCCGAAGCACAAGTAACAATCCCATTGATTGATTCAGACTTTGGAATATTGCTAAGATCTGCCGCGGAGGGAAGGATTTCAGAAATAGACGTCACTTTCAAAAAAATGTACTCTTCAACAGTTGTTCTGGCGTCTGAGGGTTATCCCGGAGAGACTATCCTAAATCGTCCGATTATTGGTTGGGACTCGAGAGTAGATGAGGGACAAATTTCCGGTTTCACTCATATCGCAGGGGCTTCAATAGACAAAGAAGGACAGTTAATATCTTCCGGGGGAAGAGTTCTTTCAACTACGGGAGTTGCTCCAACACTTGAAGGCGCACTTTCTGCCTCCTATCAGATAATCGAGGGCATAGAATTGCAAGGATCACATTATCGCTCAGATATTGGATTTAGAGCACTTTCGTGAATAAAATTAACGATAATCTTGTAGGCATATATCTCTACCGTTCTACGAACGGTTAAAACAATCGTTCATTTCGCCGCGATGCTGAGTTATTGGCAAATAGGTTCGGTGTATGGGATGGGAACTGAGATAGAGGCACCAAAAGAGAGCCATCTTTCCAGGCAGGTTGCACCAATCTCAATCACGATTTCCTTACTCGCATTAGTCTTCCTAACAGCAATATTTGAAGGAAGAAATACTGATGGCGGCTTTATTGAAGCTGTCTCGTTAATCTGTCTCTCCGCAATGGTTCCAGCTTGTTTGGCCAGAACCACATCCCAGCTCCCCTTAGGATCAGGAACCGCGCGAGTAATTTCATTTACAGCGATGTTGATTACCCTATCATTTGTTGCTAATTTCCTAGCACCAACCTATTTTACGAATTTCTTCATAACAACGTTCGTTGTTGTCGGATTGGTTTGTTCGGCCCTCAACGAATCCGAGCTGCTGGAGGAAGCGTCAGTTTTCTTATCAGTGGTTCTTGGGATGAGGCTGGCTGCTTTTTATGCTGCAGGACTAGAGATTTCACAAGATCCATCATCTGCATTCATAGATGCGGCGAGGGAAGCCATTGGAAGCGCATTCTTCTCATTCTGGCTCGCGGCAATTTCCTTGGGATTCCTTGTCTTAGTTTGTATCAGGGGCAACTTTGAGAATGCAGGTAAGGGCAAGTTATTATCTGGCATACCCTTAGCAAACAAAGACGTTTCAGTAATAGCCTACGCCATATTGTCTTTTGCAGGCTTCATGATTCCCCTAATTTGGATAGGTCAGCTGGAAACTGTTCAAGAATTCTCTGAAGGGAGCCATCTTGGAATTGTTTGGGCTATTTTTTCAACAATAATTCTGTTACTCCACTCTTTCTTCAGATCAGAAGGTTGGAATGTTTTGGGAGCACTACTTGCAGTAAATTGGATTCTCTATTCTATTGGGCACATTCACGAGATTGGAAACGAACTGCCGTCATTATTCGCCCAAGATGGATTTATCGGGGCATTTTCTTGGTTTTTCCTATGGTTCTGGATGAACTTTTTCGCAATTTTCTTCGCCTCCCGTGGCATCTTCGGTGACATAGCACCTAGGAGGGAAAAAGGTCAATTCAGAGTTTGGTGGGATTCGAACTCATATCCAGTTATGATTTCTCTTGCTCTAATAGTTGCACTAGTAGTCCGTTCAGCATGGAACGTTATTCCTGCCATGAATGCTAACGGAACAGGACTGTGGGATATGACTGGTGGATCAGATCCGTGGTACATGAAGCGAATTGTTGACTATGTCATCGCCGAAAGAAGCCATCTAATTTTCGATCATGATAGGGCTTATCCAGCAGGAGGGATAAACCCTAGACCACCATTGTTCTCTTGGTCGCTGGCAATGGGGGGCCTCGCACTTTCTTGGGTTCTCGAGATGCCCGCAAGTGACGCCGTCTGGTGGTCAATGGCTGCTTTACCCGCGATTTACGGAGCTCTTATTGTGCTTCCAATTGCAGGAATAGCCACTCGAGCACACGGAAAGAGGGCCGGAATCATCGCTGCCTGGCTAATCGCACTGATGCCCGGTCACATGAGTCGTTCCACATTTGCGATGTCGGATCACGACTCTTTCGCAATGCTCTTCCTGGCAATTGCCTTCTATTTCTGGATGAGAGCTCTCGAAGGGGTGGATGGCAAAAAGGTCTTCCAGACAGCAAGCTCAAACCCTCTCTATGTCATTGCTGGAATTAGGGAAACATGGAGAAGAAACCCCCAAATGATGGCAAACGCCACAATGTCCGGGATAGCTTTCTCAGTCATGGCATTGGGTTGGAAGGGATTCGTTTACGGCCCGGGAATTCTGTTCCTTGCATACTCATTCCAAGTAGCAGTCAATATCTTCCGCGGAAGAGATAGCCTACAATTCACGTCTGCAGCACTCCAGATGATGATGACGGCCACTTTGATACCAATTCCGTTCTACGCATGGCCCGGCTTGGAACTTATTTTCGCACCTAGTGGATTGCAGCCGATGTTTTACATAATCGGATTTACTTTTGCCGTTGGGTGGGTTTCCAGCTCATTCAGGGATAAGCCATGGCTTCTAGTGATAATCAGCGGCTCAGCTCTATTCGGATCCATACTAGCTCTCCTATTCATATTGCAGCAGGCGGAGTTGTATAATGGGTGGGATATACTATTCACTGGAGGCTTCTACTTCTCAAAGAACAAGATTTTCGGAACTATAGGGGAGGCTCAAGCACCGGATAGAGGAGTTCTATTCGCGTCATACGGACCCATAGTGGCAATTATAGCAATATGTTGTGCCTTTGTACTCCTATGGAGGGGAAGTAGGAGGAATAAGTCTGGGTTGACATTGCTCGGTCTCTGGACGATTATAGCTACCTACATGGCTTGGACTGCTGGACGTTTCATCATCAACGCTACCCCAGCAATGGCAGTAGTTGGCGGGATAGGAATTTCGATGCTTTGGGGGGCTGCTAATTTCTCAGCCTTCAGTAAGGTATGGAGAAATTCGGGTATCGGCACCCCGAGATCAAGATTCAGATCGATTTGGCCAGCTTCAAAGGCTAGACCAGGGGTTCCTGCGGTTTTGATAGTCATACTAATGATCAGCTCTCAGCATGCAACCTTTGGCATTGACTCTGGAATTCCCAGAGGAGAACAATCTGCTTACGAGGTAGATCAATCTCTGTACGACATCGCTCCTGACATTTTGAGGCATGAATTTGTAGTGCCCTTGTTGGATTGGGGCTTCTCTGCCATGAACAGCGAGTCCTACAAACCTGGCGAAGCCGGGCTTTGGTACATGGGTACATTTGGGCCTTCATTCAATTCACAAGGTTGGAATGAGGCTTACGACTGGCTTTCACAACAGGATTCCGAACAAGAATTTAGCGAGCGTCCTGCCTTCGTATCTTGGTGGGACTACGGTTTCCAAGCCCTTGCTTCTGGGCAACATCCAACTGTTGCAGATAACTTCCAATCTGGAATCCCAAATAGCGGAGCAATGCTTCTTTCAGCCGGACAGGAAGATACCTTATCACTGTTCATAGCCACTCTCGCAATAGGAGATAGGAAGCTCAATGATGGAAAGATGAGTGAGGAGTTTGGTGCTGTTCTGGATTCCTACATGTCTACCTCGCAAGTGAATGAGTTTGATGATATAATGAGTAACGGGGACCTAGGATTCGTTCTTGATAGATCAATGGCTTTAATCGCAACATATGGGGACTCTGAACTTCTGATGGGCAAATCCCTTTCCGAAAATGGCTTGCCCATGGAACAAGACTCATGGTTAGTAGTCAAGAATGGCGAATTAGTCGCTGGCCCCACTAACAATGAATCAGAAGCATTAGCCGAATTCGATATAGCCCGCGGATCATCCTCATCATATGAGATTCATGATTTAGACGATGCCTCTCATTTCGACTTAGGAGGATACCGTTACACTAGAGATCTAGTGGATGATTACTACGACATCTCAACTGGTCTGCATCGAGCTAACGCAAAGTTCGGAATGATGAGGGCCTTCCTGATTTCTACTTTCACTCTTGAGGACTTGGTTGGAATTTATGATGGAATCTCAAGTATTGACACTTACGAGGTTTCAAACTACGAGGATTCCCATGGAGGAACCACAACTAGGAATCACGAAATCCGTTACTTTGCAGTCGATAACAGACTTTTCCCACTCGGGGGGATGTATTATCAGGATTACCAGGACTACCATAGAGGTCAGACAACAGGAATTTTCCATGCCCCCACTCATCTTTCGGGATTAGATTTGGATAATTATATCTCGACGACCTATCAGACAAATCAAGGCCTGAAAACCCCACAGGAGTACAACGATCAGTACCTAGAGGATCTTCGCTCTCAAGCATCCGGGGCTTCAACAGCGGAAGATATGATACAAATGACTGACATTGATTATCAGCATCGGGACATCTTCTTCGAGACAATGGTGGCAAGAACCTATGTCGGTTATGGAACTTCAACTCTCGGATTGCAATCAGTGGGTGGGCAGCTGGGAGATGCAGAAGCCCCTTCCACTTGGATAGCCCCCTCTGCCATTTCTGGATCACCTGGCAGTTATCTTGAGGGTGCCCTGGCACTTCCCGGTGCGATGATGAACCATTTCGTTCTTTCCAATTGGTATGATCCGACAGACGGAGCCAACTGTGAGAAGAATGAAACTGGCGCGAACATTAACCAGTATTGTGGGACGATATATGACTCGAATAGAAACGTCAAGGTTCTGAAATATTACAGCGGTGCGACCCTAGAGGGAACAGTCACCTTGGAAGGAGAAGGACCAGTTCCCAGTGCTAGGATTCTTATTGAAAGAGACGCATTCAGCGGGGAAGATGCGGTAGATAACGATTCGAGGACCTTCTGGATTCCAATAGGTAAAACTCAAGCCGACCAAGATGGACACTTCTCATTTACCGTTCCATCGGGAAAGATCAGAATCACCGCCTTCTCAGGAAATCCGGATCTGGACGAGGCCCGTAACTCCATTGTTACCTCAGGGGTCGGTAACTCGATGTTTGAGCTATTCACAGAAAATTCTCAGAACAGGAACATTAACCCAATTTCTGGAATCCTCGGCGGAGTGTATGGGTCAACATGGCTATCAGAAACAATAGTCAATATTTCAGGTTTGGAAGGCCATAGTAACGGTGAGTCCGTTATCGAAGCCCAGATTACCGTACCAACATCTTCTGCTACTGGAGTATTGACATGGTCCGGCGAATCCGATTTCGATGGGGAACCAGTATCTGATGTGGGCGTGATACTAACTCCGGAGTCATCAGAAATATCAATTCAGCCTTACCAAACTAGGACCTCAAACGGAAGCATGCAAGGAGAATCTTTGATTTTCAGTGGCACTGGCGAAGTTACATTCTCCGGAGAAGGGACTGTAGTCTCTGAAGGGGCAATTTCAGTGAGCGAATTCACCGGAAACCACACCCAAACAATATATGATAATCACAGTATTTCTGGAAATGGTTGGATCTCAGGCAAGGGAACAATAGTTGGCAATGTCCCCGGAGTTTATCCAGTTTGCGTCAATAATTCCGTTCCCCATGGGGAGCCTGCATGTTCTGAAGGAGACGGGCTGTTCATCTTGAATGGTTCAGTAAGCGCCACTGGTAAGTTCACATCTGAAGGAGTAAGCCAGTTCTCGAGAGAACTTTTCCAGACGAGTTTGATTGGTTCTGGAACGTTCATAACAGATCCTTCTCATGATCTCGAGCAATACGGGACATTCAATGGTACTGGTTCGTTCTCGGGGAATGGAGTATTCAGCGGACCTATGGTGAGCCCAGGATCGTTCCACGTAGTCGATGCCCTCCCGGGAGACTACTCCATCACCATTGATTTTGGCGACAAGCAAGTGGAACTGGATGAAATTTTCACAATTCCTCTTATTCCTTCTCCCTCACAATACCCTGTAACTATCTCCTCAGGTGCTATCAAGGGTGAAGTAGTGCTAGAAAATGGTGATGCGCTATCGACTAAAGTTTCGATCTTCCCTGATAACTCGTCTCCCGAAGACTCAATTGAAGAATGTGATGGGGTGATTACTCAAGCGTGTTTTATATCCCCTGATGAAGATGGAGCTTTCTCAATAGGCCCAATAGTGCCTGGTACATTCATTGCTCAGATAGATGTCGATGAAGACGGTTTCCCAGAGATATCTCAGACATATATCTTCGAGTCTAACGTAGGTACGTTGGAATCATTCCCGTCAAGGGTGCCTGCTACATCTGACATCGAGTTCACAGTAGAGGACGAGGGGGGAAGCGTAGATTCCCTCGAACTGATTTTCAAATCTCAAAATCAATCAGTACAACCAGTTCATGCTATTTTCGATAATTCGACCAAGAGTTATTATGCTGAACTTTTGCCAGGCGAGTGGATACTAAATTACACACTCAGTGAGGAAAAGCAACTCTGGCAACGCATAGAAGTCGGGACTGACGATATCGTCGAATCCTTCGACTTCCTGATAAGTCAGGTAGTGAACGGAATTATTGTCGATGAGGGCAATAAAGAGGATCCAAGCCAGCCAGCTTCTCCGATCCCTAACCAAGAGGTTGTTTTCCATTGGTCCGGCTTCACTCTCTCCGCATTTTCCGACTCATCCGGGCAATTCACAATAATCCTCCCAAGGGGTGAGATAGTTCATGCTACGGTAGAGAGAGCAGTTGGGGCGGGCGGATTCATAGCGAATGGGACTAAGTTCGTAGTTTCCGAAGGGATGGATAATCTAACCTTGGAACTCACTGAATCAATGATGGTTTTGGGATCTGTAGGTCTAAATCGAGAAGGAAATTCATACAACCAGGGAATTCCTGGATGGGAACCGATATCAGCTCAAGCAATCGATATGGACGCTGAAATAGCAACTTCCGTCATCTGGAGGGAAGAAGTCGACGAACTCGGTAGATTCGAAATGATCCTACCATTTGGAAACTGGTCCGTTTCTTTGGATGCCGGAGAGATAGGCTCAAGCTCCACCGAAAACATAGAGATAAACTCCACATCCATAGACATGTCAACGGAACTAGTTCTTTTCCCTCAGTCTAATAGTTCCGTTACGATCGATTTCTTCATTGACCACAATGGAGATAATAATGCTTCAAATGGGACTTTTGTGACTTATCCTTTCGAGATAAAACCCTTGACTCCGAAGGGACTTGGACTCGCAATGGACTCTTCTGACTCCCGGTGGACGAATACAGGAGTTGCAGAAATATCTCTTGAGCCTGGAAGATACAGAATAGTCGTCGATAGGGCCAATTCTTCTGCAGACGAACCATTCGATACGCTCTACGACATGAACGAGATCTTTGATGTACCCTTAGGTTCCACTGGTATCGAGAGATCCGTTATCTTCGAACCTCTATGGCTGGTAAATATTACTCTGAGAAACGAGAGTGGCGATATTTTGCCAAACCATGAAATTAAACTAGAAGATATCGAAAATGGTTGGATTCAGACCTTCATCACTGACGATGAAGGGAGGATAGTTGAATACATCAATGAGGGAGAATGGGTATTAGTCGTCGAGGAGTTTGAGACATATCCCGGAGTATTTGAGGGTCTAAGGAGATCAATTTCAATTTCTCAGGAAAACGCTGGAAATAGGCAGACATTCTTCACAACCGAACTCGCAGTAGCGACCATTTCTCTCCAGTATGATGGCCCACCTGTCAGTGCAATGGGAGAGGTGGAGATTGCCTTCTCATCACAAGATGGACTTGGATCTTTAACCAAAACAGTCGCAGATTGGAGTAATGATGTAGTGATTAGACTCACACCCGGGCTGTGGAACATAGAGATGAACCACACCACAGAAGACGGAGTTAGGGTTGTAATCGAAAATACAACCTTAGCCGAGTCCGGAGTATTTGTGGGAATGTCGCCGATTAACATCGACATAGTCTCCTTTGTCCAACTCAGTGGTCAAATTTTCTGGGATTTGAATGAGGATGGATTGCCCGGTTTCTCTGAGGGATTAGCAAACGCATCAGTAAACCTGTCATCGGATGACGGTACATCAAATTATAACTTGACCTCAAATTCTGACGGTGAGTGGTCAATTTTCCTGCCTCAGCAGGGAGTATGGAATTTATCCGTAAGTAAGGAAGGATTTGGTACAGAGGATGATCAGGTTACACTTTCCTCGACATCACTGAGAATAGAAACAGAGATTTCAGCCGGGGAGGTAGAAGCTTCAGGCTCACTTTCCTACATCGAAGACTCCTGTATCTCAAGCGGCGATTGGGAAGTCCAATTAATCCCCTCTCACGGAATCGTTAGAGACTCGATACTAATAGAGGGTAACGAACAAGGGTCTTGGTCTACCAATCTACAGCCAGGAAGTTGGATTGCATACTCCTATTCTGTTTCTTCTTTGCAATCATGTGAAGGCCTAGTATCCATCGATTCTCTGGAAGTTGGTGTCGAAGGAGCAAGCATTGACTCATCACTAACTTTGGGAGGTACAATAAATATCGATACAAATTGGATTGATCTCTCTGGCAATGATTATGACCTAACCGAAATCGAAAACTATGACCTGATAATGGAATTTGGCAGTTTATCCTGGTCACAAGTATTGGATGAGAATGGCGCTGTATCATTACTCCTCCCTCCGGGAACCGCTCAGGCGTCTACTGAATTCGAAGTAGATGAAAACGGGATTAACGTGACATATTCCGGAGGAAAGGGAGTAACTGTCAGAGCTGGCCAGGAAAGCCCTCTAAGGACTCTGACAATAGATAGAGTCTCCAAACAAGACATTATCGCCACTGTACTGACTGATAGCAGGATAGAGGTCGAAAAGCTGAATCCATCTTGCCAAGAAGAATGCGAGTTCGAAATGGCCGAGTTCATGATATCGATCCATTACGATGGCCACAACTCATTCGATACATATGATGCAGTAGCAACAGTCCCCGGTACTGATGGTATTTTGTGGAATGTTGAGTTCCAGAATTCTACTGGTAACTGGACACAATCTCTAAACTTTGATCTAGGCCTAGAAAACGAGAATCAAAGAGAAATTCTAGTCCGAGTAACCCCTGCTAATAGCAGTTATGCGCATGATTTCCTAGATGGACACAATATAATCGTTAAGATTTCTACCAGTCAAGGATACTCTACTCAAGTAGAATTGGTCGTAGACGTTCCCGCCATTAGGGGCCTGGAGCTGAATAATGAGCAATCAATATTCTTTGATTCCGGAGATGAGAATGTAATTCTATCAATCCCATTTTCCAATCTAGGTAATGCCGATGAGTCATTCTCATTCGAATTTGGATATTCTGATTGGTGGGACGTACTAGGGCCAATGGAACAACCCGTCTCCCCGTTCGCAGACGGTCTGGCTAGCTTCACATTGATTAGGAATTCTGATCAGCCTCTCCCAGAAGAATATACGGAGACTCTTGAATTCACAGTTTCCGATTTATTCAATAACTCATACCTAGGACAGGTAAACCTGATTGCCGACTCGGCTATTCTCTCCATAAAAGGAGAAGACGTTAGGTTACTTGGACAACCCTTCCCAACATATGGGGTGGTGGAAACATATGCAGTGGAAATTTCTAATGTCGGGAAGGTGGATGCAGAGGATGTCACTCTGCTAGCTACGCTTTGCCACGACATTGAATGTAACAGCGTGGTCGGTGTGAACTCAAGCTCCACCAGTGATGTACTAGCAATGAATGAGAGTACTTTCTTTATTTCGATGGACTATACCCAATTCGATCAAAGGGAGAAGTTCTACATCCTCTTCGAAATTGAAGGCGAGGATCTCAGCGAACAGGCACAGGCATGCGAGAGCAGTAAATCAGAAGGCAAACCGTCCTGTATCGAAGAAGCAGATCTATTCGTGGCTTCAGAGTCTAATGAAAATCTGAAGTATATGGCTTACGTATTCATTTTGTTGCTTCTAGGAGCTCTAATCTACTTCACTAGGAGACCAGGAAGAAGAGTTAGCGCCCCGTTCTAATACTATTACCCATGCCGTTTCACGGGGTCTTTGATGAGGGGTATCAAGCATCTAGAATTAATGCCTGAACCCGAAGATCCCAGTATGCTTACAGCTGTTGATGGAGATGCTCCCGGGTATCCCGGTAAAGCATATGGGATTTCGGATCAAGAAGCCAGGGAACTGAGGTGGCCAATGGGTCCGATAATGAGGATTCTATGGCCATGGGGCGCAATCGGTTTTTCTACGATAATTGTCTCTTTTCTAATGTTATATCCAACTATTTATCTTCTTTTGGGGGATGTATTTGATTCAGAGTGGGCATACGAAGAAAGTGGAATCAGGAGCCTCCAAGAGAAGGGATCCTTCGGCGAGGGAGTTCGAGTCTGTATTGTCGATACAGGAATAGACATCTCACATCCTGATTTCGAAAATTTACAGCTCATTGGATTCAGAGATTTCTATGCCGGTGATAATGAAGCAATCAGAGACATTGGATTGAAAAGTCATGGCACACTTATGGCAGGTCTTTTAGTAGGAAATGACTCTTTTATCGGAGCTGCACCGGACGTTTCCCTATCCGTTGCAATTGCTCTGGGGCCCGATGGAAAGTCTGGCAATGAGGCTATGATCGCACAGGCGATAAGATGGTGCAGAATAACGCAGGAATCAGATATCATTTCTCTTAGCTTGGGGACGGAGCCAGGAACAGTTTTCTCTAACTCTTCTCTAACTGTGGAAGCTGTACAAGAGTCACTTGATAGTGGAATTTTTGTCGTTGCTGCAGCTGGCAATAGTGATCCCGGGGGAAACGCATCTGATGTTTCAAGCCCTGCAAGCATTGAAGGAGTTATTGCCGTAGGGGCGCACGATAGTAATGGAAACCCATGGAAAGACAGTGCATCTGGGTCAACAACAAATCCTCAAAGTGGGATGGAACGTGATTTCCCAAATCAGAAACCAGAAATTCTAGCTCCTGGTGTCGATATGTGGTCTTGTATTTCCTCAAATAGCGATCCACCATATGCATTCTCAACCGGAACGAGTGACTCCACGGTAATTGTTACAGGAGCACTGTCATTGATTTTATCCATGCACATGGATGATATTGCCGGAGAAGATGATTTTATTGATCACTCTGAGATGCAACTTGTTAAGTCTGCTCTGGCCAAATCTGCAATCAAAGCCAACGAATCTTCTCAGTATCATGACACGAAAACGGGTTACGGACTTCTAGACGCAGAAAGCTGGGAAAATAATATCAGAATAGAGTTCGGAATAGAACAATAATTCGAATTTTCAACAAAATAGTCTGATACTATAGTCCCTATTGTTAAATTGGTTCGATGGAGCCCGAGGGTATATGGCGCGGGTTGAAAAACTACGGTCTCTATCTTTGACGGGGCTATTTATGCTTAGTATCGCACTTACGGTAACTATGCCCGCCACTAACGCTGCAGCATCTAACGAGACAACTAGCGGTACGATCACCGGAACTGAAACTTGGGCCGGACTACACGAATTAACAGGTGATGTTACCATTGCTCCAGGTGCAAAGCTAATCATCAATCCCGGAGCAACTATTGTCTTTCCTAATGGTACTCATTTGGATGTTAGAGGTAGCATCTGTGCTGGAGCTTCATCCTGTGGGGCCTCTTCTAATGGTGGGCCTGCAATGAGGATCACCTTGAGATGGGAAGATCCGGCAAACTCTAGCGCCATAGGAGAGTGCTATGGGATGACTTATGGCAATCAGGAGATATCTATAGATGATCCTTCCTGTAATGAGGGGGTGCTAATGAGGAGTTCGATCGATTTAGCTGAGACAGAACTCAGGTACGTTACTTTCGATAGCGCCTGGGGGATTCCTCAGTATATCACTGCCGTAGGTGAGTTTAGGTACGGAGCGCTAGTTCTCGACGGAGCTAGTCCCACACTAACTGAACTAGCCTTCAGTCAGATTAACACAACTAGCGTCCTTACTACTAATCTTGCCCAGCCTACATTCAGCGGAGGAGATTTCGCTGTTGGAGTAGACGCCCAATCCGGGGTTTATGGGTCAGCTTTGCAAATATACTCATCAGGTTCCTCTATCAATCCATTTGTTCTTTCAGATGTCTCCCTTATAGGTACAGACAACGGCTGTGGTCAGCGAGACGGTGGGAGGGCTACAATCTGGGCACAGGACTCTTTCATCGAAATAGATAACGCAGAAATTATATCTGGAGATTATGGAATTGCATTATTCACTTCAGCCGGCAAGGTAACTAACACTGTCATCAATGTTAATTGTAATGGAATCGACGTCAATAGCAAGAAGGCTGTAGGATCAACCTCATTCGAGGTTGATATTTCGGATAATGAAATTACAACCTCAGAAGGAGCGGGAATAACTGCTTATGCAGGCGCGCTTGTGACTGCGTACAATAATGACATCGAAGGCGCATCAGGCGGTTCGGGAATTAGTGTGCTATCTAGCGAGGTCCATATCCATGAAAATGAGATTGGACCGATAAACGGATATTTCGGGCTATGGCTCGGAGGCTCATATGATGTGATTGCGGAGAATAACTCAATATTCCAAACGTCCCTGACTCCAGTAGTAGCCGGAAGATATGGTTCCCAGGCAATCAGGGAACCATCCAGACTTTTCCTAGCTAACAATACAATTTCCTATGACGGTACTGGCACTTGTAATGATAATACTAATTGGGACGGACAGTTTCCTTGCCCTGTAATTCATGCCTATGTTACGGGTGTGACAATGTATGATAATATCATTACCGCTACTGGAAATGCAGACGGCATTCGGGCTATCGGCTCTCTACTAGACATCCAGAGGAATAATTTCGATATTGAAAATACTGGTGCAATAATCAAGAATTACGATAGCGGTGCCGCTGAATCCGAACAATATGGTTCTTTGGGCTACTTCGCAGAGAATGACTGGAATGATGCAACATCTGTCTATAACGTGACCAAGAGCTCAGTAACAGCTCAGTCTGAGCACATCCCATCTCCGCCTTCTGGCGAATACCCAGTGAAACTTTCCTGGCCTGATCAAGAAGCATGGCCGGACAATTTCTTCCAAGGCAGCATTATTCCCACCCCCGTCAAATCCTGCGCAAATTGTCAGAACATGACTCCTCGTAATTTCCCGCTAGGAGTTAGCATGGACAACAACTCAACAGTTTTCACTTTCGCAGATTTGACGAATCTCGATCTCTCAAACATACAGATAGCAACCCAACCTACCCACTACGCAGTACAGGTTAGCAGAGCCGAGCTTGTTCGTTTCCAATCTCTGATAGATGGGGAAAAGGTTACTGATGCCCTAGTTGTAGTGGAGGATGCTTTGGGGAACGATCTCTATCGGATAAATTCAGGTTCTGATGGATATACCCCTTGGGTGGCATTACCTTCAAATTTCCATCTGGATTTCAGAGGTCTTGGAGGGGGTAATAATCCAGATGGCTTCGCTGATGACGAGTATGAGGACTCATGTTCAGATGGAATAGACAATGATGGCGATCTATCCATAGATACCGATGATCCGAGTTGCGACTATAACGCCGGTACTCGGGAACTATCCATGTACAGGTACACCTCATACAAATTCGGTTTCGGTTACTACTCAGGTGAATTCACTCTTGAAGACACATCTCTTGAGGTAACAGCCAACATGGAAAATCAGGCACCAACCGTTGTAGTCACAGAGGAAAACGGGCAGTCATTCCGAAGGGTAGTCAACATTACTGGAAGCGCGCACGATGGCCAGTTGGCAAATAGCTATCAAACCGATGAATTGGCTCAGTGGGATCAGGGGGGCTACGTCCATGCAATTCAGGTCAAGGATCCCTTCACAGGTTCCTGGGAGGATGCAGAGTTTGCAATTGACACTAGCGGTGTTTCAGAGGGTGAAGTCTCTAGATTCAATAGGCCATTCAGCTCATGGTACTACAATTTGGATATGACCGGTCTGGCCGGAGAAGGGGATTATACCTTTGAGTTTAGGGCCTTTGATGGTCTAGAATACAGTCAAGTCGTCTCTCGAACAATTAAACTCAATACCCAACCACCTACAATCTTTGTAACAACCCCGAGCTCATTCTCACCTCATGACAACGGGGAAGTTTACTTCGAGGGCTATGCGCAGGATCCTTACGGGTGCCCTTCAGAATGCAATTCTGATGTCGGAGAAGTATATGTAAAAATAGAAGGCCCTAATTATGAAGTTACCACTTCTATTGGGTACGGCCCAGGCGATATGTTCTCTTGGACATGGGACTTTTCATCACGACCATATGAGCTGGCAACTTATAATTTCACGATATGGGCTTCTGATTCTGACTTCTGTGTTGGAATTATCGACGAATGCCAACCAGTAGTTCTTATTCTGTCCGTAGACAATAGGAATAGTCAACCAACAATCAGTATTAACGAACCCTACTCTGGAACTAGAATTTCCACTTCATCTGAGACTCCAATAAATGGGGTAGCTAGAGATTTTGATGGAACCGTAACTAGAATAGACCTCCAAGTCAAGGACGTCTCTAATGACTTCATCATTATCGATGAAGCCAGTACAACTGAAATCTCATCATTAGGAGAATGGGAGATATTGTGGGATACTAACAACCTTCGTCATGATGCCGAGTACCTCCTTCGAATTAGATCATATGATGGGATAGATTATAGCGAATGGTCCGATGTCTCAATAATTGCTGACAATCCACCAAATGCAGGCAATAATCAACCACAATTTGACGGGTCGGAATGGCAAGAAGAGATTATCCTATACTGTGACAGCGACTCGAACTCGGTAGACAAGTGCACCTCAGCTGAAATAGACTTAAACTCCTTTTTCTCCGATCTTGATGGGGATATTCAATATATCTCGGTGTACAATGATACATCAATAGATACGGATGACATGTTCCCTCTATGGGTCGAAGTTGGGCCTGATGGTGTGGCAAGATACGACCCCTATTTGATGCAATTCTACGATGACGACGTACTTACATGGACTTTGGAAAATGTAATATTCATCGCGACGGACAAGTGGGAATCAAGGATAAACTCAAACCCTGTTACTTTCAGAGTTGTTCCACTGCAATTCATCATCGAAGAGCCTGACAGATTATGGGTGGAAGAGGATGAGATGGCTATTTATTCTGGAGAGGGTCTTCCTGGTAAGCAAGTATCTGTTCTAATTGGAGGGGTTCCAGTGAACAATACGATTGTTTCGTCCAATGGGACATGGGAACTTGGAGTTCCCGGTTCAAGAATAAAAGGAGATTCATCAATCCCTCAATTCTCATATGGCGGACAAACTACTGAGGTTTCTTCGATCAATAAGGGAGAGCCAGAAGCAGAATCTTCAAACTTACTACTCCTATCAGGAATAGGAATAATTGTACTCATAGCCCTAGTATCTCTTGCCTTCTTCACGGGCATTATTGGACTTGAGATTGAAGAAGGCGATTCCGAAACAAAAAGGCCTGCAGAATTTTCAGATTATCACGGAGAAAAGAAGTCAGATTTCAATCAAAATCTACAGAAGTTCGAAGATCACCCTGGGTGGTTGTGGGATCCTTCCAATGAGGAATGGGTACCGGATCCAAATTTCCAAGACTAGGCTCCCATGTAAAACCAACATTATTGAGTGAGTTAGTGAGTTCAGGGCTATGTCCAATGGAGCCATGACTAGGCCCGGGGTCCAAGAGAGGATTTTTCTCCATCTCAGTGACTATGTTGACCATTCCGATAAAGTCGAGGTTCCTTTCGCACTTTCTCAGATGGGAATTGCCAATGCTGTCTCCATTGCAAGATCAAACGTTCCCAGAGCAATTTCTGGAATGAAGGAAGCCGGTCACCTGATCGAGAGACAGGCCCATGTTACTGGAGTATCTAGGAAGAGAAAGGCTTACTTCTTGACTGATGAAGGGGCCAAGGTTTCCAACGAGATTTGGGAGAGAATCTCTGAAATTTCCGTACGGATTATTCAACCCGATGGAAAATCAGACAATACTACTTTGGCAGGTGCTGTAGAGAAAACAGATCTCCCACTTAGGCATGTGGACATGCTACGATACATGGACGAAAATGGAACAATAGATTTGTCTGGATTAACTCCAGAATTGATTGAAAGGGACTTATCAAAACATATCGAAAAGCAATTAGTTTCCTATTTGAATGACCTTCCTAGAACTAGGAGATTCTACGGAAGAGAGAAAGAAATAGATGTTATGGCAAAACTCCTCGAAGCAAAGTCAGCATCAATTCTAGTTCCAGGGATTGCTGGAATTGGAAAAACCTCTCTATGCGCAAAGATTCTTGATCGTTTTACTCACCGAAGAAATCTTCTTTATCATAGATGCCAAGATTGGGAAGGATCAAGAGCATTTTTGGAGGCTTGTGCTGAATGGCTTTCCTCTATTGGATATAACGACCTTTCAGACTATCTCGCAGCTTCTCCTGTCCCACAAACCAACATGGCGGTAAATCTAATCGAGGAAGGACTATCGGGATCTCCTTCATTAATCGTAATAGACGATTTACACAAGGTCGGAGACGAGACCTTATTCTCTATTCTACGTGAACTCACGCTTAGGATCAACTCGCTGAAAGAAGTAGGTTTGGTCATGTTTTCTAGATCTTTCAGAATGGTTGTTCCCGAATCCGATCAATCTGGCAACATTGTCACATTAGTAATGCCTCTACAAGGCCTTGATGAGGAATCAAGTAGACAAATTCTTACAGCATTGCCAAAAATGGATTCAGATCAGTTCTCCCATATCTACTCACTCTCTCGAGGTCATCCGCTAATACTTGAATTAATTAATAGGGGAAACGTTGCTGAAACATTTCATGCCACTCTTGAAGCCTTTGTAGAGAAGGAGATTTTCAGCAGACTCTCTGGACCAGAAAAAAGACTTCTCGGCGCTATCGCAGTTTTCCGAGAACCCATTCCTATCAGAGCAATTCACCAGATTGAGGAAGGAGTAGACCTTCTTGACGATTTAGTCGAGAAGGGACTTGCTCGCCAATCAGACGCGGACAATTATGATGTTCACGATTTAGTGCGGGAATTCCTAATGCGTTCAATGGACGAAGAGATGAATCATAGTCTTCATTCTTCAGCTGTCAATTGGTATCGTGGGAGGAAGGAAAATGCTGCAGACAGGATTGAATTTATCTATCATCTAAGTCAAACCGGAGATGAAGAAGGTCTGGCAGAGGTTCTCCTATCAGAAGGTCACGGCCTTGTTAGCTCTGGACATACCGAGCTTCTTTCAATATTAAATTCGTTAGAAAGTGGGGGATTCGACGGGAAAAGCTGGGGTTTGATAAGGGAACTAAGGGGGGATATTCTAGCCATCCAAGGTATGTGGGACCAAGCAGAAGAGGAGTATAATGCAGCAGCAAAGAACCTAGGCTCAAGGAAGCCCACACTTGAGTTAGCACGCTTGCTATCCGCTAGAGCAGATATTGCAGTGAAGAGAGGGGCAATGGATGACGCGCTGGAATTGCATAGAAACGCATTGAAGATTCAGATTGAAATTAGAGATGCGGTTGGAGCCGCGAGAAGTTACAATAACATGGGTCACATCTTCAGAAGAAGGAGGGACTCAAGAAGGGCACTTGAGGTATATGGTAATGTTGAAGAATTGTTGGAGAAGGAAAAAGATCCCGAACTAAATGATGCCAGGATTAGACTTGCATCCGCCTTTATCGAGATGGGGGAGTTGGATCGTGCGAGAGAGCATGCGTTATCTGCTTACGAGGAAACAAAAGAAACGGGCCAGGATTTCCTTCATGCCAGGTCAAGAGCGGTATTAGGAAGGTTTTACGCAAAAATTTCCGATAACGATCTGGCATTACTCCATTATTCTGGCGCACTAGAGACACTTTCCGATTTAAACGACCCTCAAAGTGCTGTTGAAGTTGAGATGTTATTGGGGCAGGTCCTGGTCGATGCAGGACGCAGAGAAGAGGCCGCAGAGCACTATCTAAATGGTTTAGCAGTAGCAGAGTCTAACGATTTCCGAATGCTCCAAGGAGAATTACTCGCCAGGCTTGGTGAGGTCGAGTCTGACCGTTCGCAGAGGATGAGCTATCTCCAGAGATCTTTGTCCCTTTTCAGAGAATTAGGAGCAGTAGGGAGAATGAGAGAAGTACAGAATTCAGTCCATAGGGCTGTAATGGGTAAATAGAGTCATGCAGAAGCTAATATGTCAGTACTAGATTCTCCACACCAATAGCTGAATTCTGGACCAGTCTGTTTTGATATCGACAGGGATCCTTCAAATCTTTCACCTATTGCCATCAATACTTCACTTTCCGCTATATGAGGCGCATTATTCTTCTCAGAAAGGTGACAGAGAACAATGCTATCCAGACTTGGACTCATTACTCGACTTAGAATACCCGCAGTTTGATAATTCGATAAGTGACCTCCCCTTCCTGAGATTCTCCTTTTTAGAGAGTCTGGATATGGGCCGCCCATAAGTCTATCATGGTCATAATTTGCCTCAATGGAGATATGGCTGCAGGTTGACAAATGTCCGATTAGGTCATTCGTAGCTTCGCCTAAATCAGTAACTATCCCGGCTCTGTTTCCTGAACCATCACTAGCAATTATCGCAACATTATCGGAGTCATCATGAGGGACTGGAACTGTGAGTATGCTTAGCTTTGGCCCGATCTCTATCCTCTCTAAATTACCAAATACGGAACATTCACCATCTACATCCCAACCCATTCTAGATGCTGTAATTGCATTGCAGTGTAGTGATGAATCCCATTTCTTAGAGGCCCTTAATGCAGACCCTGAATGGTCTTTATGGTGATGAGTTACAACAATTGAATCTATAGAACTTGGATTAACACCCGCAATTTCCAACCTCTTTTCAGTTTGCTTTAGACTGAATCCACAGTCAACTAGGACGTTACAATAATCCGAACTTAGTAGGGCCGCGTTTCCCCTGCTACCGGATCCCAAATGTGTAATCCCTAAGCCCACAACAGTACCCCAAAACAGACGCCCTTTGAACCAATCCATAATTTTCTCTATAAGATGAATATTTTTCAAGTACAGATTTTTTTTTCGTAAAGACTAGTTTTCTGTCCGAACGACGCTCCATCATCATGATAAATCTGTCAAGTCGGGAAATCCAATGGAGACGTGTCTATGAGAAGGAAGCAAACAGCACTTTTTGTTTCAATACTGGTTCTTTCTTCGCTGGCATTTGTTTCTCAGACTAGGCCCCAATCTCCGGTTTCATCCACAGATCCCAACTCGGCAGAGGGTACGGAATCACCCGTAACCGATCAAGATGGGGATTTGATTCCAGACTTATATGAGGTTATTTTCGGAGATCAAGTAATTTTAGATTCACCTACCTTTCAAGGCTCAATACAAGGCCTTGACCCAACTGATTCAACTGATAACCTAACCGATCATGATAACGATGGGTTGACTGCACTCCAGGAGTATTGTTGGCCGTATACTCTGGACAAGTGTTTCGATGAGAGGAATGGGCTCACTGGAAAGGGTCCCGAGGAAACCGAATCTGGAATTAGAGAATATCTAGATCCACGGGTTTCCGATACAGATGGCGATGGATTACCTGACGGTTATGAGGTTCATATGTGCACGTCAGGAGGGCTATATTTGGCAGATCCAAATGACCCAATAAATCCGAATAATTTCTGGGAATGTCGATACTTCGATCCTTTGGACCCTATTGATGCATTATCGGATTTTGATAGATGCGAGATTGACTTTAGTTGGGGATGTGGAGATGGATTCGACTTCAATAGTGATGGATTAATTGACTTGGGCGAAAAGTTCACCAACACTGAAGAATACCTATTTGGAACCCCAGAAGATTGGATTACAGAGAGAGATGGATTATGGTGCTGGGGAGAAATTGAAGGTCTTTCTTCAACCTCTTGCCAAACCGAGGTAGAAAGGCCAACGGGAACTCATGGCTGGCTAGGGGCCGATCCTAGGTTCTCTGACTCTGACTTTTTTTTCTGGGATGAGTTCTCTCTTGTGCCCCTCGATGTATTGGGCGATGGAATTCCAGATGGCTGGGAGGCGCATCATGGGCTAGATCCATTAAATTCCAGTGATGCATTACTAGACAATGATTTAGATGGCTGGGATTCAGACAGAGATGGATTCATAACCTCAGACATAACTGTAGGAACCTCTCAATGGGGAGAATCATTCAGTAATTACGAAGAATATTTGGTCGATTCAGATGACACCACTGGGGTAACTCCAGGAATTAAGGGATTCCAGATTTCTTCTGAAGAAGATGAAATAATCACTTTCGATCATTCTACAGCAATCCGTCTTGCGGATACCTCAGTTCATAGTATAATAACTGATGATGCTAGGGAGAGGTTACTTGTAGGGACAAAATATGGAATAACAGCTTTGGATCCCTTTCGAGGGTCATCTTCAATTTTTAATTTTCAACCCGGAATAGAAATTCAAACTATGATTAAAACCTCAGTGGGTGGAACAGATTTACTTCTTCTTGGGTCCAATATCGGATTTCACACTATCGAGATTGAAAGTGGTTTGCCAAATATGGACTCATTAAAATCCTCAGAGATTGGTCATGTTTCAGTTGTCTACCCACTCGAATCCGAATCATTCGACAAGCAGATATTGATGTTGGGCGATGGCGAAGCTTGGAAAACCCAGATATCCGAGGATAAAGAAAATCAATTAGAGGTCTCCAGATTAGACTCTCTTTCTTCACTTCTTTCCAAGTCAAATGCTAGTGCCACTTCGGCAGCCCATGCAAAGATTTTCGGAAGGTCGCCTTTACTTTTGATTGGTACTGACTTCGGACTGATAGGGTGGAATTCCACTGATGGTTCAAACGACATTGGCGACCCTTGGTGGATTTTCACGAGAAACAATGCAGAAGAATTCGTAAATCAGAATATTCGTGATTCGTTTAAGACTTCGAATGTCAACGAAATATTCGTTGAAGCCTCTGATCAGGGTTCTGATGATGTTTGGTTAGGTATGGGCGGAGGTTTACATCAGATAACTATGGATTTATTGATTTCTCAGCCAAGGCAAGCAATAAACAGCGATCGAATGCTGAATATGGAGGGCCTATTGTCAGGGGCGAATGAGGTTCACTCAATATTGCCGTTGGATAATTTACTTGTCATTGGTTCTAAGGATGGGAATTGGCTTCTCGAGGGGGATTCCGATGGAATTTTGGGAGTAATGGATGAAGGCAAACAAATCAATGGTCTTGTAACTTCTCTAGCATCAATAGAAAGTGAAGGAAAAATTTGGATTTTCGCAGGAATTGATCCCGGGAGATTCATGAATATCGCTCCAATGAATCCTCACTCTGCAGATTCTGATCTTGACGGAATGGATGATGGTTGGGAATTCGTCCATGGGCTTGATCCCACAGACCCAAATGATGCTCCAAGAGATTCTGATGGTGATGGAGTTTCAATAGGTTATGGCGGCGGTTTTGGTTATGATAGATTGTGGAGTAATTTGGAGGAGTTCCGATTTATCACCACTACTGCAGAAGGACTCAATGGCACCGATCCTAGACTCTCAGATTCAGATGGGGATGGGCTCACAGATGGGGAGGAATACTGGGGTTGGTTCATGGAATCATCCTTTTTCGATTGCTATTACCTGAATAAAGAATATACCTGTGATCAGCAAGTGGGGGAGGATGCGAAAGAGGTTCACTTAGGTGGTTGGTCTGGAACTGGCTCAAGTGGAGGAAGCGATCTTCCTACTGATCCGACTAATCCCGATTCAGATGGTGATGGAATGCCGGATGGATGGGAGATAAAACATAGGAGATGGATTGGTGATATTTACACTGGAGGGAATGAATGGACTCTTGATCCAAACGATCCAAACGATGCTTCGGAGGATGCTGATGGCGACGGACTTTCCAATTTATGCGAGTATGAATGGGAGAATCTAAAATCCAGATCATTATCTTCAGGTTTGCAATCACATGGGGAATCTCCAGAGAGTGTTGCAAATTGGACTGCAACTGACCCAAATATGAAAGACTCTGATTCAGACTCTCTTCCAGATGGTTGGGAGGCTCGCTACTCTTGTTTTTGGCCCTCTTCAAATTCAGGTATTAATCCAATGAACGGCTCAGACGCTCTTAACAATCCTGATGGGGATGGTTTCGATGCTAATTTCAATGGGGTATTGGAACCAGAAGAATCATTCTTTAATTGGCTAGAATACCACATCAAGTCTGAAATTCTCTTGCAAGATTCAACTCAGTCAGGAATTATTTTTCCTGAGAACATTACCTCAACACTAGTTCATGATTCTTGGGGTGGATTGGCGCAGGAGCCCTTTGGAAAGATGATAGATCAACAATATCTTTCACTCTGGTCAGAATTACCTTCGGATGACATTGGCTCATCAGATCCACTAGGGACAGACTCAGATAATGACGGAATGCCCGATGGGTGGGAGATATACCATTCTCGTTGGAGTTTGTTCGAAGTAGACTGGACACTTAATCCGGTAAATAGTGGGGATGGATTAGGCGACCCAGATTTTGATGGGATGTCAAATTGGGAAGAGTATAACTCGATAAATAGTGTATTGAGTGAAACAGATAGTACCATATCCTCCCCGCAATTCTACCTTACCGACGCAGTTGGTTCTTTGGTCACATCTCCATGGATAGGGGCCGAATCTGCACTATCCTTCGGCCACTTTGTATCACATGAGCAATTTAACAAAAGCGGAGGGACGGGCAATCCTAACAATCCGGACACAGATGGAGACGGCCTTCTGGATGGAGTGGAGGTAATTTTCACATCCTGGAATGAATCTGATGAAGTATGGACACTAAATCCACTCGTTCCGAATGATGGAAATTATGACTCAGACTCAGATGGGATAATGGATATTACCGAATTAAACCTAACCTCTAATTTACCCATTAATGGGGAATCCTTCCCCTCAGGAGCCCCAACATTTGGAGAAGAATCCAAGGATATCAGCAATCTGGCATTCCAGAATAGGATTTATCGGATCCTATTTAGTAAGGAGGGAAGGGCCGAATTGGCGATGGAACAGTATTGGGATTGGAGAGAAGGATCCCCTGCAAGACCGATGCTACAGTCCATCTTTGGAATCACTGACCCTAAAAGTCCAGATACAGATCGAGATGGCATGAGTGATGGTTACGAATATTGGTTCACAGAGTGGGATTTAGAAGAAAACATTTGGACCATGAACCCGCTTACTGACACAGACGTAGAAAAGGACTCCGATGATGACTCATTTGACTGCGATGGCGATGGCGAAATTTCTGATTCCGAATCTTTCGATAACCTAGCCGAATACGATTCTCGAACTTATGGAAAGAGACTAGAGGTGGGAAACTTCCCAAATAGCTCCTCAATCATTTCCTATGGAGAAGACGCCGTTATCGCCTTTGTAGAAGAAGAGGGCATGGATGTTCAATCAGCATGGGATGAAATTTACACGATTTTCTCAACAAAAAGCCTAAGTTCTTCCGATAAGGTTGGCCTTATCAATCAACATGATTATGATAATTTCAATAAATCTTTGACTGGAATAAGTGACCCAACTGATTCCGACTCGGACCGTGATGGAATGCCAGATGGTTGGGAATATTGCTACTCGATATATTCTGAGACCCTTCCTGTAAATTCAATGAGGTGGTCACTTAATCCACTCAACCCTCTTGACGTAAATTATGATCCGGATGCTGACGGATGGTTAGATAGGCAGGTTCTGGACTCTCCTGCCATTCAAGGAGTCTGGGAAGATAGGGAATTCTCCCCATACCCGCAAGATCAGCAATTTGGAAATGAAGCCCAATCCCTGTATTTTACAAATTTAATGGAGTTTCACAACGGAACCGGCCCCTTGGATCCAGATTCAGATTCCGATTCAATAATCATGACGCCTGTTTTTCGTGATGGTGTGATAGTTGATTACATCCAAGACATGAGTCTCTCCGATGGAAGAGAGATTTTCAAATTTGGAACCAATCCACTTGACAACGATACCGATGGAGATATGATGCCAGATTTCTATGAATACTTTAGGGGGTGGAATGAGACTAATGACAATTGGTCTTCTTTCCTGAAGATTGAGGTTCAATGGCAGCAAGTTACTCCTCAAATCTGGAAACCAATTGATTTGTCAGATGGCCAGATCACTCGTCCTTCATTGGAATGGACTTGGTTCACACATGATCCAACGAATCCAAATGATGCTACTGAGGATCCAGATAATGATGGTGAGTGGGACTGCAGCGGTTCTAGTTGCCAATACATTCCGTACAATAATTTTCAAGAATATTTTGCGGTGGTCAATGTCACACTCTCCTCTCCTTCGATAGTTAGGGCCTCAACTCTTTTCGACTGCTCTGGCCAGGAAGTAGAAGAATGGTGGCAATTGCGGCAGACCCTGCTAGGAACATGCTCAGGATCGAACTCTGTTTCTTCCAATTACCTTAAGATAAACAAAATCAATGATGAAGATAACCTTTATGCCCTAATAATTAATGATAATGATGAAAACTATCAGGAAGTCAATTCCAGTGACGATGAGATATTGGTAAATGGGGCATGGGCCGATGAATACAATAGACTCGCAGGGGACATGTTCCACCTGCCAAATCCAGGTTTGGGGGAGTATGCATTTGGTTGGTGGATTTTGGATATAGATGGTGATCTGGTTGCTGATGGGACCGATCCAACTAATTGGGATACTGATGGAGACTGGCTCAATGACTTCTTTGAGATTGATGATGATCTTCTTGATGGAATCAGAGGGAATAGCGGCTCTCCTATTAGATATGACGATAGGACAACATAGTCAAAGTTTCATTTGCTATTGCCTGTACAGGTGGCTATGGATGAGAGCCAGAGGTCCATTCCAGATTCGAATGATAGTACCAACGAAAAGCTACTCTTCCTCAGGGAGAATATGGTCCATCTTACTGAGCAACTAAGTATGCCAGTGATAGAAATAGGTTTAGTAATCTCAAAATACATCAGGATTTTATTAGACTCTCTGAAAATAGCCGCCAGTAAATCCGATGAAAGCCTACCTGAAACTATTTTATTTCCCATTCCTATTGATTCATCTAATGAAGAAAGTGTTATTCCTCCAGACATCACTTCGTTCCCTCTGGAAAAACTAATTGATAGGGTAGATCAAGATAGAATGGATATTCTTGATACCTTAATTAGAACTGTTGTCAATGAAAGTGAATTGGAATTCACACACGCTCTTCAGGAACTTAGGCAATGGGAGATGGAAATTAGAAAACAACTATCTGAGGTTTCAAGCCCAGGGGGCCTGTTCAGCCCTCTAGTCTTGAGTGAAGGCTTCTAGGCGAGTTTTAGTCTCAGATGCAGCCACGATACGACTCGACGCCCACCATGCATCTGCTATCGAGAATAGAAACAGGAATGGCCATAGAAAGGCAGGAATTAATGGAAATTGTATTAGAAACCACTCCCTTCCCTTTCGGTGCTCTCTGTTGAAGTGTTGCCCTAGAAAAAGAAATGGTACTAGTGAAAGAAATACTGCAAAAAGTGGCCTAATCGCACCCCATGGGCCTATTCCGCCACTCAACTCTTTCCATATAGCAGAGATAACCCCCAAGGGACTAGAACCGGCCCTTTCCTCCTGTTCCAGTTGGACTACATACTCTTCTTCCACGGCCATTGCGAGAGCTTGGAGTGGATGAATTTGCCTACTAATTTATGTGTAAAACCATGACTCTTGGCTTCTAGATCATTTCTCGCGTCTGGTAGTATTATAATATCTGGATTCGAAACACTCTAGGAATCTTTTCCAAACCATTCAGCGGCTTCTCCCGATTCTGACATAGATAATTCATCACCTACGACTCTGGGAACTTTGTCACGACCACTATGCCAAGTCTGCTGCTCAACCCACAGATCTACGTCATTCCCGATTATTGTGACCTTAATTGATCCTCCTAATGGGACCTCCCCCTTCAGAACAAATGACGCTTTACCTACAGACGCAGATTGTCTCGATAGTGAGAAACTAACCTTATTTTTACTAGAGTTCATAGTCATAGCATCCATTGCCGTGTCTAGAATTCGACTATCCCTCAATATCGATAATAGGTAATCAATTGTCTCCACTTCACCAGAGATTTTCTGAGAATCAATTACAGCAGGAAACGATAATCTCTCAGGATCAAACTCGGGTTCCCAATCAGGAAAAATAGACTTAATAGAATCAATTACTAAAAATGGATCCTCAAATGACATAATTTTTGTCGAAACCAATATTTCGGGTTCCATGCCTAACGCTAGGATTATCCACTAATAGTGATAACTGGAACCACAACACGAACAATTCAAACCGATAGGTTTGGGCGTCCAAGCATGTCAGAACGTTCTAGTTTGGTCTCTTTTGCTTTGATATTGGCCCCCAATGTAATACTATTCACATTTAGAATTCTTTCTCCGAGTCTCAATGAAGCGATGTCAAATGATAATATTGTCCAGGCGTCCATTCATCTTCTTGGATTGTTAATCGGATTATTTGCTATGTTCAGATACACCTCGGTTTATGATCACGAATATAGGAGATCAAAAGCAATAAGAGGCCTTTCTAGAACATATAGGATGGAAGACAAAGGTCTTTGGGACAAAGGAGAAATTGCCATTCAAAAGCTTGAGGCTAGTGCTTATTCGGATTCCAAAGGAAGAAAAGGATTGAATCTCAGGAGAAGAATGCAGGGAAAAATCGGGGAGATTAACCGAGAGCAAGGCGAAATAACCGAGGGTGACTATATTGAAAACACCGTTTTATCAATTCAAGTAGACGGATATATTGAGCAAGATAGCTCTGAACCAATGGAAAATAAAGGAACCACTTCACTATTCTCGCATATCTCTAAATTTATCTCAGACTCTATCGAAAAATCAGCGTCAAAAAGAGTCGAAATACAGAAGACAAAACAAAAATCCTCTAGAAAAAGCGCCCCATATGTATCTTCTAATGATTCAAAGTGGTCAGTTGCAGACTCTAGGGCTTTACAAGCAAAATTATGCAACCAATGCTCAACATACAATGAGGCCGATTCGAATTATTGCAATTCTTGCGGAGCATACATTTCTTGAACAGGGAACGGTTGATAGGAGCCGCTTGTGACCAATGGAGCGAAGACATGCCAAATAAGAGAGATTACTATGAGGTTCTGGGAATATCCAAGGATGCTTCAGGTTCAGAAATAAAGAACTCATTTCGTTCCCTTGCTAGGAAATTCCATCCTGATAAAAATCCAGATAATCCCGATGCCGAGTCTAGTTTCAAAGAGCTCCAGGAGGCATATGCAATACTATCAAATCCAGAAGAGAGAAAAAAGTATGACATGTTTGGTCACGATAGGCCGGGCGGATCCCCTTTCGGATCGGGTGGTTTCCA